>Ga0209382_10001406_pt1 | contig 37950 bp, 35 predicted proteins | sample SoiMetdeltSBSDD5_FD_187599 | JGI IMG/M metagenome (GOLD analysis project Ga0209382, IMG submission 187599) | Bulk soil microbial communities from a Populus tree surrounding site in Tennessee, USA - Soil MetaG P. deltoides SBSDD5 (SPAdes) (version 2) | ecosystem: Environmental > Terrestrial >... | reverse complement strand
CCAGATGTCTGCAACGCCAACGGTGTGCCAACCACCATCAGGACGAGTAACAGCGCGAACCCGATTGCGCGACTCCTCATGTCATCTTTCCTCCGGTTGGATCGTGCGCCGACATCCGACCGATGATCCTTCGCCCTTCTGCGGGGCGTCATGGAGAGAGAAGAGACATGATGGCGCTCGCGTGCCACGTCGCGCAGCGAGAGGGTGCCTAACGTCCTGAACTTGCAGAGCGACGGGGATGGCGAGGGCCTTGCAGCGAGGGCGCGCGTTTGGTGGGGCAACACATCGCCAGCTCCATCCGCATCCACAATGCTCCTTTCCCCTCTGGCAGCCGGCTGCTGAAAGGTAGGTGCTGAGAATGTCGGTATCAGGCGAACGGTGGCACTCCATACGCGAGATCGACCCCAAGGTCTATCACGACGATCCGACCTGTCCCGACGGCGCCGACGTTGAACCAGCCCATCGGCGCGAGGGCACGGCCGGCCGGAGGAAGTGCAACCAATGCAGCCAAGAATCAGGATTGGCCTGATGTTCGTGCGCCGGCAATAGCACGACCCGTTCGTCGAAGCGAGGCCTCACGCGCGCGCCGGCCGCCAACGGGCGAATGCCAAGACCATCTGCTCGATCTCATCGAGCTCGGCCGGTTTCGCCAGGTGGGCATCGAAGCCAGCCGCGCGCAGCTGCTGCGAGTCCGAGCGCGAGACATGGCCGGTATACGCAATGACCGGGACGGCTGAGGGGAGCGGCAACGCCCGCACCTGGTCGAGGAGCCAGAACCCGTTATGTCCGGGCATCTTGATGTCAGTGATGATGACTGCCGGCACCGAGCCCCTCAAGAGTTCGAGGGCTTCCTCGGCGTTCGACGCGGTCCGGACACTGGCGCCGGCTAGCGTCAGAACCGTCTCGAGAACCTCACGGCCCTCGGGGTTGTCCTCCACCAGCAGGATCGACACCCCACTCAACTGCTGCTGCATCGAAAAATCATAGTACGCCCCTCATCCGGTGTCGCGCGTCGGCGGTCACGAGCTGTTAACGACGGAGTATGAACGTTGGTAGAACCAGGTCTTCGGAGCGCTCGACGGGTCCTTCCTGCTGGGGGGCGAGATGGTTATCCACCTTTCCCCCGGGCTGTCCACAGGTCGTGTGGACTGCAATGCGCGCGTAACCGAGCGTGGTCCTTGATCGATGAACTTCTTACCACCTGCGTGCCTGTTTTGGCGGCGTTCGTGGCCGGCCTATCGTTCGATAGGTATCGGCACATCTTTCGATAGAGATGGCGCAATGAACGAGGCTGACGCCCCGGCCGCCGTGCGTCCACGATCGGACCGCTTCGTGCGTGGCGACACGACGGCGGGCGGGTTCAGTCGCCCAGGAACTTGAAGAAGAATGTCGTCGCACACGGCCGCCCGTCGGGCCAGAGCGCGTAGTCGGGGATCACGCCGCAGCGTTGCCAGCCCTGCCGCGCATACAGACGTTCGGCGTCGTCGCTCGCCGTATCAAGCACGAGCAGCGTCTTCCCGGCGCGTCGCGCGCCGCGCTCGGCGGCCTCGAGCAGCGCGGCGCCGACGCCGCGCTTGCGCGCGCGGCGATGCACGAGCATCTTGGCGAGATCGCCGCGATGCGGCTGGTTCTCCGGCTGAGCCAGGATGATCTGGGCCGTGCCGACGATGGCGCCGTCGGCGTCCTCGGCGACGAACACCAGTCGCTCGCCGCGCGCCGCGCTCGCGGCGGTGCTGCGCCAGAACGTGTCGGCTTTCGCACGCGTCATCGGCAGCATGAAGCTGACGGAGGCGCCGCCGTCGACGCAATCGATCAGCACGTCGCTCAGCTCGTGGATCTGACGGTCGCCGAGCGTCGTGAGACACCGGACGCGGATCGCGTCCGCCATATCAGGGAAGATGCCCGGCGAGGTCGACGACGGCGCGCCCGTACCGCGCGAGGTCCTCGTCCACGCTCACGAGCCGGCGGTCCGACAGGCGGCGCTCACGCGCGGCCGGCATCGGTTGCCGCCGGCGCTCGCCGTGTCGCCGGTCCTGCACGACTTCCACCTCGGGCATTCGCAACAGCTCGCGCTGCAGCAGCGCGAAGAGCTCCGCGCGGTCGCGCGCCACGATGTACAGACGCCGACCGGACAGCGGCTCCTTGCGCAGTCGGGTGGCGTAATAGATCTGCCGGATGACGCGCACGAATCCGAGCGCCGGATACAGGTACTCGCCGGCCGTATTGCCTTCAAGCGTTTCCACCCGCGCGAGCAGCATCCCCTCCGTCCGGAGATAGTCGAGGGCGTGCTCGACGAGCGCGCGGCCCACGCCGCGCCCCTGCGCCTCGGTGGCCACGGCGAGATTGGGAATGCGGCCGATGCCGGCGTCGCGGTCGAGGCTCACCGTGATGTAGCCGACCACGGCGCCCTCGCGCGGCGGCTCGCCGTCCTCGTAGACGAAGATGCCGCCCGCGTTGGTGCGGATGTCGTCGTCGATGTGGCGCACCTTCCGCCAGGCCCAGTCGCGTCCCTGGATGGGACCGAACCGCCGCTCGAGGTAGTAATCGAGGGCGGCCGGGCCGAAGACGTCCGCCGTGATCGTCTTCAACTGCGCGCGATCGGACTCCCGGAAGAGGCGAATCATGTGGAATGTCTCCCGCCGTCGTCGGGCAGCGCCTTGCCTTTCGTCTCGGGCGCTAGCGCCATGACGAGCATGCCAATGAAGTAGACGGCTGCGAGCGCGATGGGGCCGGTGCGATACGTGGGCACCCGCGGAGCGAGCCGCAGCAGCGGCGCCTGCAGATAATTCGGCGCGACGTTGAGCGGAGCTGCCAGATAGCGGCCGACGTTGTAGCAGAAGGCAATCCCGGTGGCGCGGAGCCGGGATGGGAAGATCTCGGGGAAATAGACCGCGTAGCCGCCGAACAGCGCCAGTGTGCCGAATCCGAGGAAGAGGCCGAAGGGGACGATCTGCTGCGCGTCGGTGAGAAATCCGAAGACGACGACGATGGACACGAGGCCGAGCCAGCATGCCACCTGGAAGGCCGGCTTCCGTCCGATCCGATCGCTCAGGAGCGGGAATCCGATGATGCTGACGAAGGCGCCGAGATCCTGGCAGATCGTCATGATCGTCGTCTGGCGTGTCAACGTTTCGGGGTCGGCCCCGGCGAGCGCGTGACCGACCAGCTCGGGAGAGTAGAAGCTGACGCCCCAGATCCCGGTGACGCCGACGGCCGCCAGCACGCCACCGGCCAGCGCGTGCTTGCGCCAGCGCGCGTTGCTGAGCAGCAGCTCGCGATAAGAGCCGAGGTGGGGACCGCCATCGCGCCGCGTCGCCGCCACCGACTGCCGCCACGATTCCGGCTCCTCCAGCCAGCTCATGATGAGGATGACGAGTCCCATGGGAAGGGCGCCGAGAAGGAACATCGATCGCCAGCCATCGGGGAGCAGCGTGTAGCCGACGAGCGAGCCGATGATGTTGCCGACCGCCGATAATCCCTGCAGGAGCCCGAGCGCAACGGAGCGTGAGCGTGCGGGGATCGCCTCGGCGAGGAGGGCGACGGCCACCGAGAACTGACCACCCATGCCGACGCCGTTGCAGAAGCCGAACACCATGAACTCGAGCGGCGAGGTGGCGAACGCGGTCAGGCCGGTGAAGGCGGAGTACACGAAGACCGCGGCGGCCATCGTCTTGACCCGGCCCCACTTGTCGCCAAGCACACCGAACACGATGCCGCCGGTGGCCCAGCCGAGGATCACGACGGTGGTGGCCACGCGGCCGACGGCGTCGACGTCCGAGCCCGCTGCAGCCAGTGCCGCCAGCGCACCGCCGCGGGCGAGGATGAACATCCGCATGTTCATCGTGTCGAACAGCCAGCCGAGCGAGCACACGACGAGGACACACCAATGATAGGTGGTGAAATCGCTGTACCACCGGCTCGCCAGCGCGGACGGGACGGCCATTGGTGCGGAAGGATTGTGGCAAAGCGGGCGGCGAAAAGGCAAGGACGATATCGCAAACTTGGAATCGCGCGCGGGTGTGTGACAGCATGAAGACCACGACGCTGCCGCCGGGCATTCCCGCGCCGGTGTCGAGCCTGTCGCCCCACAAAGGAGCGAGCGTGCCGAAGCGGCTGTCTCGGCCGACGGAGCGAACATCCGGAGTCCGGGCCGAGAAGCTGCAAGCACTCACCGAGCTCACCCGGCGACTGACCTCGGTCTCGCAGAGCGCTGCACTCTTCAACGACGTCGCGCGCGCGGCGGCCATCCTGCTCGACGCCACCGCCGCCCGGGTCTGGATCGACGACCCCGTGCATCGCGTACTCCGCCTGCAGGGCTCGTTCGGCGTCGAGCGGGCGCGCGACGAGACGAGGGGTGACCACGTCGCGATTCCGTACGGCGGCGGTCTCGTCGGCCGCATCTTCGAGTCCCGGGAGCCCGCCTATATAGAGGATATTGCCGAGGACCCTCGCTTGCTGAACCGCCGGCTCACCACCGATGGGAACCTCCACGGCTTCGCGGGTTGGCCGCTGCTGGCGACCGGGAAAGTCGTCGGCGTGCTGGTCGTGCTGACGCAGCCGCGGCGGCGCTTCACCGACGAGGAGCAGCGCCTGCTCGGCCTGCTCACCGGCCAGGCGGCCATCGCCATCACCAACGCCGTCCATCTCGAGGACGCCGAGCGCCGGCGCCGCGCTGCCGAGAGTCTGGCCGAGCTCGGTCGCGCCATCGCCCAGTCGCTGGACCTGGGCGACATCGGCCGGCGGATCGTGGAGGCGCTGCGGCCGCTCTTCGCCGCCGAGAGCGCCGGTCTGTTTCGATGGGACGCGCAGGCGGGCCGGCTGGTCGCGGTCGCGTTGAGCACCGGGACTGGTGGGCGCGTCGACACCGACGAGACATCGGCGGCGATGGTTCGCGTCGTCGCCCAGGCCGCGAGGTCGCGACAGCCTGTCCAGCGGTCGGAAGTGGCGAGTGACGACGGTATGGGCTGGTCGGCGCTGGCGGTACCACTCATCGCGCAGGACGCCGGCGTGGGGGCACTCGGCGTCTTCGCCGAGGCGCGCCGGCAGTTCGAGGCGGACGAGATCGCGCTGATGCAGGCCTTCGCCGATCAGGCCGCGCACGCGCTCGAGAATGCGCGCCTGTACGCCGACACCGTCCAGCGCGGTCACGAGGCCGAGGAGCTGGCGCGGGTGGCGGCGCTCCTGACCGAGAGCCTCGACGTCGACTCCGTGACCGCGCGCGTGGTCGAGAGCGTGCTCTCACTGTTCGGCGCCAATTCCTCGGCGCTCTATCTGCTCGAGGCCGACGGGTCGGCGCGCGCGCTCGCCTGGGGAGGCCAGGGCCTCTCGCACTTCGAGCGCAATCAGCGGTTTCCTCGCGGTGCCGGCGTCATCGGCCGCGCGCTCATCTCCGGCGCGCCGGTGTGGTCACCGAATGTCCTCGAGGACTCGGTGCTGCCGGTGCCGGAGGACATGCGCCGCCGCATCATGGCCGCCGGCAATCGCGCCGTGCTGGCCGTCCCCATGCGGGCCAAAGGACGGATCATCGGCGGACTCTCCATCGCCCACAACACGCCGAGCGATTTCGCGCCGTCGACGGTGGCGCTCCTGCAGACATTCGCCGACCAGGCCGCCCTCGCCCTGGAGAACGCGCGCCTGTACGACGAGACCGAGCGCCGCCGGCGTGAAGCCGAGGAGCTCGCACGCTTCGCGCGGGTGCTCACCGAGACGCTCGACGTGAAGGCGCTGGGTCCCCGCATCGTCGAGAGCGCGCTCCTGCTCTTCAGCGCCTCCTCCGCCGATCTGCGGATGGTGGAGCCGGACGGATCGCTCGTCGAGGTGGCGTGCGCGGGGCCACTGCGGGACGGCTTCGAGCCCGGTCATCGCATCGCCCCCGGCGTCGGCATCTCCGGACTCGCCGCAGGCCGCGGCGCGTCCGTGTCGACGGCCGACATCCTGAGCGACGCCGCCATCGCTCTCGATGACGACCTCCGGCGCCGGATCGCCGCCCGCGGCGCCCGCGGGGTCCTGGCGGCGCCGCTCCGGGCCAAGGGCAAGGTCATCGCGGTCCTCGCGGTGGCCGATACGACCCCACGCGTCTTCTCGGGCGCCGAGGTGATGCTGCTGGAGACGTTCGCCGACCACGCGGCGGTGGCGATCCAGAACGCCCAGCTCTACGAGGAGGCGCAGCGCGCGTACGACGAGCTCTCACGAGCCCAGGCGCAGCTCGTCCGCAGCGAGACGCTTCGCGCGATCGGTGAAGTGGCCTCCGGCGCCGCGCACCATCTCAACAACCTGCTCGGGATCATCGTCGGTCGCACCGAATTGCTGCTCCGGCGGCTGACCACGTCGGAGCATCGAAAGTCGCTCGACACCATCAACCGGGCCGCGCTCGACGCCGCCGACGTCGTCCGGCGCATCCGCTCCTTCAGCCGCGCGCACACGACGCCGCTGCTGGAGTCGCTCGACCTCAATCAGCTCGTGCAGGAGATCGTCGAGCTGACGCGCCCGCGCTGGTTCGATCAGGCGCAGCGACAAGGACTGCGGATCGACGTGACCGCCGAGCTGGGTGATGTCCCGCCGGTCGCGGGCGAGGCGGCCGCGCTTCGCGAAGTCCTGATGAATCTCGTCCTCAACGCGATCGATGCGCTGCCCGCGGGCGGCCGACTCACGCTGCGGACCTGGCGCGACCGGAACGGCGTGACATGCGCGGTGGCGGACACCGGGACCGGGATGTCCGCCGAGGTGCAGCGCCGCGCGCTCGAGCCGTTCTTCACGACGAAGGGGCCGAAGAGCACGGGCCTGGGTCTCAGCGTCAACTACGGGATCATCCGCGCTCACGGCGGGACGATGGCCATCGACTCCGCGCCCGGACGCGGGACCACCGTCAGCTTCACCCTGCCGGCGGCGAACGGGACGGAGGCGCCGCGTCTGGCGACCCCGGCCGCCGTGCCTCGCACACCACTCCGCATCCTGGTCGTCGACGACGACCGTCCGATCCGCGAGGTCATCGCCGACATTCTTCGCGAAGACGGGCATCAGGTCGAAGAAGTCGGCCATGGCCGTGAGGGTCTGGCGCGGATGCAGGATCCCGCTGCCCTCGACCTGATCATCACCGATCTCGGCATGCCCGACGTGACCGGCTGGGACATCATCCGCGCGGCGAAGGATCACCAGCCTCCGTTTCCGATCGGCCTCGTGACCGGATGGGGCGACGATCCCGACGGCCGGCCCGCGGATTGCGCGCGGCCCGACTTCGTTCTCGCCAAGCCGGTGACCCACGCCGCCTTGCGGCTGGCGGTCGGGCGCGTGGCGGTGCGGCCGGCGACGTAGGCGGCGCTACGCGCGCTTGCGCGGGCGCACGGTCGGGGCGGGGACCGGCGCCGTTCGAGCGGGGGCCGCCACCGGTGGCTTCACCTCGTTCAGCGGCTTCTCGGACGCATTCTTCAAAATGGCCTGAAACCGCTCGCGGACGCGCTCGACATCGGCGGGCTTGAAGACCGACTTCGGACGATGGCGTGCGATCACGGCTCGCTCCTCCGGACACGTTGAAGCACACCGCTGCGCCGGCAGCGGACGACCCGAGGCATGCGCCTCCCTGTCCGCCTCGAAGTTGCGCCCGGCGTGCCAGCCGGCCGTGGCGAGCACCTGGTATGAAAATCGGCGACTTGCGCCGATCGTCCGCGGGCGGCCCGAATCGTCACTGTCGCCTTTGCGGTGCGTACTGCGCATGATTTGCGCAGAGCGACCCGCGCGTCTACGCTGACGCTGTGACGTCCCGTCGGTTTCTCGGCCTCGCCATCGTCGTTCTGCTCGTGGTGCCCGCCTTCGCCCAGGAAGCGCCGCGCTCGCCCACCCCCAGGGAGGTTCCGTTGCCGGCACGCGCGACGAACGTCGCCGACGGGCTCGAGCACCCGTGGGCGGTCGCCTTCCTTCCCGACGGTCGCATGCTGGTCACGGAACGTCCCGGGCGGTTGCGGATCATCGGGCGTGACGGACGGCTGTCCGCGCCGCTGAGCGGCGTCCCGACCGTGTTCGCGCGCGGTCAGGGCGGACTGCTCGACGTGGCGCTCGGCCCGCGGTTCGAGCAGGACCGGCTCGTGTATCTGTCGTTCGCCGAGCCGGGCGGGCCCGGCGGTGGCACGGCCGTCGCGCGCGGTCGCCTCGGCGATCACGGGCTCGAAGGCACGCAGGTGATCTGGCGCCAGGAGCCCAAGGTGAGCGGCAACAATCACTGGGGATCGCGGCTGGTGTGGCGTCCGGACGGGACGCTGTTCGTGACGCTCGGCGAGCGCTACCAGCATGCCGAGCTCGCGCAGGATCTCTCCACGACGCTGGGCAAGATCGTCCGAATCAACGCGGACGGCTCGGTGCCGCGCGACAACCCGTTCGTCGGGCGCGCCGACGTCCGTCCGGAGATCTGGTCGTATGGACACCGCAACGTGCAGGCCGCCGCGCTCGATGCCAATGGCGAGCTGTGGACGGTCGAGCACGGCGCCCGCGGCGGTGACGAGCTCAACAGGCCGCTCCCCGGCCGCAACTACGGCTGGCCGGTCATCACCTACGGTGTCGATTATTCCGGCGCGCGCATCGGCTACGGCACGGCGCAGCCCGGCATGGAGCAGCCCGTGTACTACTGGGATCCGGTGATCGCTCCGTCCGGTGCCGTCTTCTACACGGGCGATGCGTTCGCCGACTGGCGCGGCGACCTCTTCGTGGGGTCCCTCCAGCCCGGCCGCTTGGTGCGATTGCGACTGCGCGACCGGCGCGTCGTCCAGGAGGAGCGTTATCTGATCGATCGGGGCGAGCGGGTCCGTGATGTCCGACAGGGCCCCGACGGCTTTCTCTACCTGCTGACCGACCACCCCAAGGGCCGCATCATTCGCCTGTCGCCGGGCGCGCGCTCGTAAGAGGCGCGGCGAGCCGGTCTCATCTAAACTGGCGCGCATGGACCGGCGTCGGTTCGGCAGCGCCGCCCTCGACGTCGCCGTCATCGGGCAGGGGACCTGGAACATCGACAAGGACCGCCGGCCCACCGCGCTGGCCGCCCTGCGACGCGGCCTCGACCTCGGCTTGACGCACATCGACACTGCCGAGATGTACGGCGGGGGCGCCGCCGAGAAGCTGGTGGCGGAAGCGATCGGCGGGCGTCGCGAGCAGGTCTTCCTCGTCTCCAAGGTGCTGCCGGAGAACGCCTCGCGCAAGGGAACCGTCGCGGCGTGCGAGCGCTCGCTGACGCGGCTCAAGACCGATCGACTCGACTGCTACCTGCTGCACTGGCCGGGCGAGCATCCGCTGGAGGGCACGGTGGAGGCGTTGGAGCAGCTGCGGCGCGACGGCAAGATTCGCAGCTGGGGCGTCAGCAACTTCGATGTCCCCGAGCTCGAGGCCGTCTGGAAGCTGGCCGGGGCGCGGCTCGCGTGCAATCAGGTCCTCTACCATCTTCAGGAGCGTGCCATCGAGCACGCCGTCATCCCCTGGTGCGTGCAGCACGGCGTGGCCGTGGTGGCCTACAGCCCGTTCGGCTCCGGCGCCTTCCCGGGGCCTCGCACCAAGGGCGGTCGCGTGCTGGCCGCCATCGCGACGGCCCGTGGCGCGACGCCGCGGCAGGTCGCGCTGGCCTTCATCGTCCAGAGCCGCCCCCTCTTCGCGATTCCCAAGGCTGGACGTCCCGACCACGTGGAGGAGAACGCGGCCGCCGCCGCCGTCCGGCTGACGGCCACGGACATCGCGCGCCTCGAGCGGGCGTTTCCCCGGGGCCGCCGCCCGCGGGAGCTGCCCACCCTGTGATGCCCACCGATTCGCGCCGCTCGGGCCGGTAACTATGGGTATACTATCGGCGCAGCCGACGCACATCACTCCGACGAACGAGGCCCATGGCCGACGGCCGACTCCTGGTAGTCGACGACGAGCGCGAGATCACCGACCTGCTGGAAGAGCATTTCCAAGCGTGCGGCTACGACATCGACGTCGCCCACGATGGCGGTCAGGCGCTCATCATGGCCGCGGCGCGGCGACCGGACGCGGTGCTGCTCGACATCACCATGCCGGGACTGGGCGGCGCCGAGGTGCTGGCCCGGTTGCGGGCCATCGACCCCACGGTGTCCGTGGTCATGCTCACCGGCAACGATGACGAGGCGCTGGCGCGACAGCTGCTCCGCGCGGGCGCTTTCGACTACGTTCCGAAGCCCTTCCAGCTCGACATGCTGGAGCGTGTGATCGCGGGCGCGATGGCGGCCGGCCGCCGCGACTAGCCCCTCCGGTTGCTTTATTGACTTAACTGTTAACCGGGTCCACCATTGGCCATCATGGCCATCCGACGCTCGGGCCGCCGTCTCCCGCGTACGGCCGCGCAGGCCCAGCGCCTGCTCGACCTCCTCAACGCCCTCGGGAGCACGACCTTCCGTCAGCTGCTCTGGCAGCGCGCGTCCGAGCTCGACCTGACGTTCGCCCAGTCGCAGGTGCTCTTCTACGTCGCCGAGCATCCCGCCTGTCCGATGGGGGAGGTGGCCAAGGCCTTCGGCGTCACGCTGCCGGCCGTCACGCACATCGTCGATCGGCTCGAGGAGAAGCGCTTCATGGCGCGGGCCCACCACCCGGCCGATCGCCGCGTGTACGTCCTGGAGCTGACGCGGTCGGGCCAGGCGCTGGTGGAGGAGCTGCACGGCATCCAGATGCGCGCCCTCGACGGTGTGCTGACGCGCATGTCGGCCGAGGACCGCGAGCGTGCGGTGCGGGGCATCGAGGCGCTCGTGGAAGCGGCCGTCGAGGTGTCCGGCCGATGACGCGTGCCGCCGCCTGGGTGCTCGCGGCTGCCATCGCCGTCGGCGGCTGCTCGGATCGCGCGTCCGGGACGCCGGCCAAGGGCGGGGCGGTGCCGGCGGTGCCGGTCATGGCCGCCGACGCGAAGGACAAGCCCGTGGCGCTCGAGATCGCCGCCATCGGGAACGTGCAGGCGCTCACGACGGTCGGCATCAAGTCGCAGGTCGCGGGACAGATCGTGAAGGTGCACTTCGCCGAAGGGCGTGAGGTCGAGCCCGGCGATCTCCTCTTCACCATCGATCCGCGCCCGTTCGAGGCGGCCGTGCGCCAGGCGGAAGCGACGGTCGGCCGCGATCTCGCGCAGCTGCGGCAGGCCGAGGCGGGCCTGGCGCAGCGCAAGGCGGAGATCCAGCAGGCGCTCGCGAACGTCGAGCGCGACACCGCGCAGCTCGAGAACGCGCGCACGCAGGAGCGGCGCTACCGCGAGCTGGTGGACAAGGAGCTGATCGCGCGCGAGCAGTACGACAACTTCCGGACGCAGATGTCCGCCATGGAGGCCACGGTGGCCGCCGACCGCGCCGCCGTCGAGAACGCCAAGGCGTCGGCCCTGGCCGCAGAAGCCGGCGTCGAGAACGCGCGCGCCGTTATCAAGGCCGACCAGGCGGTCGTCGACAACGCCAAGCTGCAGCTCGGGTACACGACGATCCGGGCTCCTATGGCCGGCCGCACCGGCAACCTCCTCGTGCAGGCCGGGAACGTGGTGAAGGCCAACGAGGGCGACCCGATGGTCATCATCGCGCAGGTGCATCCGATCTATGTCTCGTTCGCGGTGCCCGAGCAGCACCTGGCGGACGTCGGCCGCTACCAGACGAAGACCGGACTTCCGGTGCGCGCCACGCCCCCGGGCGCGGCGAGAAGCGCCACCGGCCGGCTCACGTTCGTGAACAACGTCGTCGACGCGACCACCGGCACCATCCAGCTCAAGGCCACCTTCGACAACGACGACAACACGCTCTGGCCCGGGCAGTACGTGGACGTGACGCTGACCCTCACGACGGAGCAGGCGATCACGGTGCCGGCGGAAGCGGTGCAGAGCGGGCAGCAGGGACCGTTCGTCTTCGTCGTCAAGCCGGATCTCAAGGTCGAGCCGCGAAACGTGCAGACGGGCCGGCGCGTGGCCGGAGAGATCGTCATCGTCCGGGGGCTCGCGGCCGGCGAAACGGTGGTGACGGACGGTCACCTACGGCTCGTGCCCGGCGCCAAGGTCGAGATCAAGACCGCGAAGCCCTCATGAGCCCCGAGCTCTTCATCCGCCGTCCGGTGCTGACCACGCTCGTGATGGCCGGCATCGTGATCTTCGGCATCATGGCCTACCAGCTGTTGCCCGTGAGCGACCTGCCGAACGTGGACTTTCCGACGATTCAGGTGCAGGCCATGCTGCCGGGCGCGAGTCCCGAGACGATGGCCTCGGCGGTGGCCACGCCGCTCGAGAAGCAGTTCACCACCATCGCCGGCATCGACTCGATGACCTCGACGAGCGCGCTCGGACTCAGCAACATCACCATCCAGTTCACGCTCAAGCGCGACATCGACGGGGCCGCGCAAGACGTCCAGGCGGCGATCACGAAAGCGATGCCCCTGCTGCCGCCGGGGATGCCCAGCCCGCCGACCTACCAGAAGGTGAACCCGGCCGACCAGCCGGTGATCTATCTGTCCGTGAGCTCACCGACACTGCCGCTGTACACCGTGGACGAGTACGCGCAGACGAACATCGCGCAGCGCATCTCCACGATCAGCGGCGTCGCCCAGGTCACCGTCTTCGGCTCGCAGAAGTACGCGGTCCGCGTGCAAGTCGACCCGCGTGCGCTCGCCTCGCGCGGCATCGGCATCGACGAGGTCGAGCAGGCGATCGCGCGCGCCAACGTGAACAAGCCGACGGGAACGCTGCAGGGACCGCACCAGGCGTTCAACGTGCAGGCCACGGGACAGCTCCTCGATGCCGCCGCGTATCGCTCGATGGTCGTGACCTATCGAAACGGCTCGCCGGTGCGCCTGGAGGAGCTGGGCCGGGTCATCGACGGCGTGCAAACCGACAAGGTCGCGAGCTGGTACAACAGGGAGCGCGCGGTCGTGCTGGCCATCCAGAAACAGCCCGGTACGAACAGTGTCGAGGTGGTCGACCGCATCCGCGCCCTGCTCCCGGCGTTCCGGCTGGAAATTCCCGCCTCCGTCAGCATCAACGTGCTCTACGACCGGTCGGCGGCCATCCGGGAATCGGTACACGACGTTCAGTTCACACTCGGGCTCACCATCGCCCTCGTCGTGATGGTCATCTTCATCTTCCTGCGCAATCTGTCGGCCACCATCATCCCGAGCCTGGCCGTGCCGCTGTCGATCATCGGCACGTTCGGCGTCATGTACCTCCTCGACTACACGATCGACATCATCTCGCTCATGGCCCTGACCCTGTGCGTCGGCTTCGTGGTCGACGATGCGGTGGTGATGCTCGAGAACATCGTCCGTCACATGGAGGAGGGCAAGGGCCGCCTGGAAGCCGCCCTCATCGGGTCGCGGGAGATCGGCTTCACGATCCTGTCCATGACGCTGTCGCTGGCCGCGGTGTTCATTCCCGTGCTGTTCATGAGCGGTGTGGTGGGGCGGCTGCTCCACGAGTTCGCGGTGGTGATCGGCGCCGCCGTGATCGTGTCCGGCATCGTCTCGCTGACGCTGACCCCGATGCTCTGCAGCCGGTTCCTCAAGGAGCCGAGCCGTTCGCATGGGCCGCTCTATCGCGCCTTCGAGCGGTTCTTCGACGGCATGCTGCGCACGTATGACTGGACGCTGCGCTGGGTGTTGCGTCACCGAGTCGTGACGCTCGCCGTGCTGGCGTTGACGTTCGTTCTCACCGGGTGGCTGTTCACGCAGATCCCGAAAGGCTTCATTCCGACCGAGGACACCGGGCAGATCTTCGCGTTCACCGAGGCCGCGCAGGACGTCTCGTTCGAGGCGATGGTGGCGCGCCAGCGCGCGGCGGCCGAGATCGTCAGCCAGCAGCCGTACGTGGAGCAGTTCATGTCGGCGGTGGGCGCCGGCGGCTCCGGCGTGGTGCCGAACACGGGTCGGCTCTTCATCCGGCTGAAGCCGCACAATCAGCGGCCGCACGTCGACAAGGTGATCGAGGACCTGCGGCCGAAGCTGGCGGCGGTGCCGGGCCTGCGCGTCTATCCGCAGAACCTGCCCACCATTCGCATCGGCGGCAACCTGACGAAGGCCGTCTACCAGTTCACGCTGCAGGACACCGATCTCAAGTCCCTCTATCACTGGGCGCCGCTCATCTTCGAGCGGATCCGCCAGCTCCCCGGTCTGCAGGACGTCAACACCGATCTGCAGATTTCGAGTCCGCAGGTGGTCGTCGACATCGATCGCGCCAAGGCGTCGTCGCTCGGGGTGACCGCCGAGCAGATCGAGGCCGCCCTCGGCAATGCGTACGGCTCGCGGCAGGTGTCGACGATCTATACCCCCTCGAACCAGTACTGGGTGATCCTCGAGGTCGATCCGAAGCATCAGCGCGATCCGGCCGCGCTCTCGCTGCTCTACGTCCGTTCGTCGAGCGGGAAGCTGGTGCCGCTCAGCACCGTCGCCACGCTTCGCGAGAGCCTCGGGCCGCTGACCGTCAATCACCTCGGGCAGCTGCCATCGGTCACCATCTCGTTCAATACGCGGCCCGGCGTGTCCCTGAGCGATGCCGTCGGCCAGGTACAGGACGTCATGCGTGAGCTACGGCCGCCGGCCACGCTGGCCACGTCGTTCCAGGGCGCTGCCCAGGCCTTCCAGGACTCCCTCCGCGGCCAGGGCATGCTGCTGCTCGCAACGATCGTTGTGATCTACCTGATTCTCGGCATCCTCTACGAGAGCTTCATTCACCCGTTGACGATTCTCTCGGGGTTACCGGCGGCCGGCGTGGGCGCGCTGCTGGCGCTGATGCTCTTCCGCATGGAGCTGAACATCTACGGCTTCGTCGGGATGATCATGCTCGTCGGCATCGTGAAGAAGAACGCCATCATGATGATCGACTTCGCCCTCGATGCCGAGCGGGGCGGGGCGAGACCGGAGGAGGCGATCTACCAGGGCTGCCTGTTGCGGTTCCGGCCCATCATGATGACGACGATGGCCGCGCTGCTCGGCACGCTGCCGATCGCGCTCGGCATCGGCGCCGGCGCCGATGCGCGCCGTCCGCTGGGCGTGGCCGTGGTGGGCGGACTCCTGGTCTCGCAGCTGCTGACGCTCTACATCACGCCGGTGCTCTACATCGCGATGGACGCCGTCCAGCGGAGCGTCGCGCGGCATCCGGTGTCGCGCGTCTTCTTCTGGCGCCGCAGCGTTCCCGCGCATCCCTGAGCCGTGGTGCGCGCCGGCGCCTGTCGGGCGCGCTACACCTGCAGCGGATCCAGGCGGCCGGCCAGGCCGAGGAGACTCTCGAGCAAGTAGTAGCTGCCCACGATGAACTCGCACCGGCTCGCCTGATCTTCAGGGCGCGCGTCCGACCGCTTGTTGAAGCACGCCTCGGTCAGGATGCCGGGAGCCCGGCGGTCGCCGGCGCCGGTCGGCGTGAGATAGTGCTCGATGAGCGCCCGCGCCGTCGCCTCGGCCCCTTCGCGGTATCGCACCCGATCTGCTTCGGTGGTCGCCACGCGGCTCAGCTTGAGCAGGGCCGCCGTCGCGATGGCGGTGGCCGCCGTGTCGCGCTCCGTGTGCGGGATGGCGGGGTCGTCGAAATCCCAGAACGCCACGTGATCCGCCGGCGCGTGGGCGAGCCACCAGTCGGCCCCGCGCATGGCGGCCGCGCGCCACGTCTCGCGCCGGCGGTCGGCCACGAAGCTGAGCGTGGCGAAGATCATGCCCCACGCCTGGGCGCGGCCCCACGTGCTCGTGTCGCTGTAGCCCTTGTGCGTGTAGTGGCGGACGAGCGCACCGGTCCGCGGGTCGAGCGAGCTCGACTGGATGAACGAACCGTCGGCGCGCAGGTGCAGATCGATGATCGTCGCCGCATGGTGCTCGGCGATCTGCCGCAGGTCCGTGTCGCCCGTGACGCCGGCGGCCCAGAACAAGAGCGGCGCCGCCTGCAGGCTATCGATGCTCGTCTCGGTGGCGCCGGTGTGCGCGCCCTCTTCGGCCTGCGCGCCGAGCGGCACCAGCCTGAGCGCCGGCGCAAACAGCCGCGTGAAGCTTCGCGCCGTCTGGATGCCGATGTCCCGCGCCGCCGGGGCCTCGTGGAGGATGGCGCCGAGGGCGCAGCCGTAGTAGGCGGGGAACGCCTTGAAGACGGTCTGTGCGTCGATGCGCGCGCGCAGGCATTCGGCGTACGGCGCGGCGAGGACCCGATAGCGACGGTCGCCGGTGGCTGCCGCCGCCAACCAGAGCATGCCGATCCAGAAGCCGCCGGTCCAGTCGCCGTGCGGCGTCGTGGTCCACTCACCGGTGGCAGGATCGGCCCAGTGCGGAAACTCCTTGCCGACGCGGGCGGCCGTGTCGTTGACCCGCACGAGCATCCGCTCGATCGCCTCGCTCCACCGGCCGTCGCTCATCGGCGCCTCCCCCGCGTCGCGGGATAGGCCCCGTTGTCCTACAGTCCGGGCCGTGACGCAACCGGCGATGAGGCGACGTGGATGAGGCTGATCGCCACCGTGGCCGACCGGCCCTCGGGGAGCGGGGCCAGCGCGGTGCCGTACACGACGTCGCCGCGGTGCCGCAGGGACAGTCGCGGCGGAATGCCCTCAGCGGAGTCAACCTCGAACACCATCAGATCCGGCGTCAACCGCCAGGTGCCCGCGCTGCGTCGCTCGCGCCCGGCCTGACGCCAGATCGACGTCCACCGGCCGTCTGACGTCACGTCCACGGTGACCTGTGCGCGGCCCTGGATGTGCGGGCTCGAAACTTCCTCCGCCGTGCCCCGCCACGTGCCGACCACGTCAGTCGGCTCGGCCGCCGGCACTGCGGCCGCCGGCACCATCACCAGCAACAGCACTGTAGCGACACGAAGGAATGTCTGCCTTCGCATGACCCACGGTGCAGCAAGCGATGTGCCGGACGCCGCACAGCTCCGCGACTGAGCGGCATGTGCGTTGCTGGCGTGAGCCGCTTCGGCTACGTCGGGAGCCAGGACAACGTGAGGAGGCGGTGTATGGCGACGCGGGGTGTGGGCTCGGTAATGGAGATGGCGCGTCGCGGTGAAGGCGACAGCGACGCCTTGCTGCGGCGGGGGAATCGGGGCGCGCGGAGCGAGCAGCTCGCGGCGGGCCTCGGCTGGTTCAGTATCGGTCTCGGCGTCGCCGAGCTCGTCGCGCCCCATGCTGTCGCGCGGGCGATCGGCCTCAAGGGCCGCGGCGTGACGCCGGCGCTCACGCGCCTGTGCGGTCTGCGCGAGGTCGCGTCCGGCGCAGGCATCCTGAGCGAGCGCCGCCCCGCCGCCTGGGTCTGGTCGCGCGTGGTCGGTGATGTCATGGACCTCGCGCTGCTCGCCGCCGGTTTCGCGGCGCGGGGGGCGAACCGCAGCCGGTTGGCCGTCGCCACCGCGGCCGTGGCCGGTGTCACCGTGGTCGATGCGCTGTGTGCGCAGGAGCTGGCCGGTCCGAGCCGCGTCTCCGTCCAGACGACGGCCGAGGGGACGCTCCGCGTCCGCCGCCGCACCACCGTGAACCGGCCGCCCGACGCGCTCTATCGGTTCTGGCGCGACTTCAGCAACGCCCCGCGCTTCATGCAGCGAGTGGAAGCGGTGCAGGCGAGCGGCGAGCGCCGGACGCACTGGCGCGCCAAGGGGCCGGCGGGCCTCGCCGTCGAATGGGACGCCGAGCTCACCGAGGAGCGCCCCGGTGAGCTCATCGCGTGGCGATCGCTCGGAGACACGCCGTTCCGGCACTCGGGCATCGTTCGGTTCGAGCCGGCGCCAGCTGGCCGCGGAACCGTCGTGACCGTGGAGATGGAATACGCCCCGCCCGGCGGCGCCGTGACCGCCACCGCGGCCAAGCTGATCGGTTATGCGCCCGAGCAACAGCTGCAGGAAGACTTGCGGCGCTTCAAGCAGATCATGGAGACCGGGCTCGTCGTCATGGCGCAATCGCCGGCGGAACCGAGCCGGCCACTCGCGTCGGGAGGTGCGTGATGAGAGCCACGTGCTGGATGGGCAAGACCGACGTCCGGGTGCAGCAGGTGCCCGAGCCGACGATCGTGAACGAGCGCGACGCGATCGTTCGCATCTCGTCGACGGCAATCTGCGGCTCCGATCTTCACCTCTACAACGGCTTCGTGCCGACGATGCAGTCGGGCGACATCGTCGGCCACGAGTTCATGGGCGAGGTCGTCGAGACGGGGCCGGCCGTGCAGAACCTCAAGGCGGGCGACCGCGTCGTGGTTCCGTTTCCCATCGCGTGCGGCGCCTGCGCGCAGTGCCGTCGGGGACTCTTCTCGCTCTGCGAGAACACGAACCCCAACGCATGGATGGCCGAGAAACTGTGGGGGTACTCGCCGGCCGGAATCTATGGCTACTCGCACCTGACCGGGGGGTATCCCGGTGGCCAGGCCGAGTACGCGCGGGTGCCCTTCGCCGATGTGAACCCGTTGAAGATCCCGGCGGGGATGGCCGACGAGCAGGCGCTGTTCCTCTCGGACATCCTGCCGACGGGGTACATGGGCGCCGAGATGTGCAACATCCAGCCCGGGGACACGCTCGCCGTGTGGGGCTGCGGGCCGGTCGGCCAGTTCGCCATCAAGAGCGCCCGGCTGCTCGGCGCCGAGGGCGTGATCGCCATCGATCGCTTCCCGTATCGGCTGCGGATCGCGCGCGAGCGCGCGGGCGCCACGGAGACGATCAACTACGAGGAGATCGACATCTACGATGCCCTCAAGGACCTGACCGGCGGCCGTGGCCCCGACGCGTGCATCGACGCCGTCGGCCTCGAGGCGCACCTGCCGGGGGCGCTCGGCGCCTATGGTCGCATCAAGCAGGCCACCGGGCTCGAGAGTGATCGGCCGCACGCGCTCCGCGAAGCGATCATGGCGTGCCGGAACGGCGGGACGGTCTCGATCATCGGCGTCTATGGCGGCTTCATCGACAAGTTCCCGATCGGCTCGCTGATGAACCGCTCGCTCACCATCAAGACCGGACAGTGCCACGTCCAGCGCTACATGAAGCCGCTCCTCGAGCGCATCCAGAAGGGCGAGATCGATCCGAGCTTCGTCATCACCCACCGCCTGCGGCTCGACGAGGCCGCGCGCGGTTACGACATGTTCCTGAACAAGTACGACGACTGTCTGAAGGTGGTGCTGACGCCGTGAGGCGGCTCACTCGAACCCGGCGACGAAGCGGGCGAGCTCCACGATGGCCTCGTCGCTGAGCGGCTGGGCGGCCGTGGTCATGGCGCCGTCGAGGTCGCCGCGCGTGCCAGCCTTGAAGCGGCGAAGCTGGCTCGTCACGTAGTCGAGGTCGAGGGCCGACAGCCGCGGAGCGTACTCGCGTCCCTCGAGGGTGGCGCCGTGGCAGGCGAAGCAGAAGTGGCGCTCCGCCAGCGCCCGCCCCGCCTGCGCCTGCGCCGGTGTCAGCGGCACCCGTGGTCGCGGCACCGGCTTCTGTGCGGCGTACCACGCCGCGAGCGCGGTCATGTCGGCATCGGTCAGCGCCGCCGCCAGCGGCGTCATCTGCGGGTCCTGGCGACGTCCGTCGCGGAAGAGGATCAGCTGCCAGTGCAGGTAGATCGCCGGCTGCCCTGCCAGCGACGGTACCGCCGGGATCGCGGAGTTCCCGGTCGCACCGTGACAGGCGCCGCACGATTCGGCCTGGCGGGGGGCGATCTCATCGGCGGCGGCAAGGACGGTCGCGCCCGTCGCCACCACGACGGCGACGACGAGCGCCCCGATCCACGAGCGAGGTGCGACGCTCAGCGCTGGTACGTGACCCGGAAGATCGCGCCCGCGTAGTCGTCGGAGATCAGCAGCGAGCCATCCTTCATCATCTGCGTGTAGACGGGACGGCCCCAGAACTTGTCGCCGTCCAGCCAGCCCTCGGCGAACGTCTCGTACTTCGGCACGTCGCCCGGCCGCAGCGTGACCATCATCACCTTGAACCCGGTCTTCTGCGTGCGGTTCCAGGCGCCGCGCTGCGCGAGGAACATCCGGTTCTTGTATTCCGGCGGGAACATCGAGCCCGTGTAGAACTGGACGCCGTTGCCGGCCACGTGCGGGCCCGTCTTCAGGAGCGGCGCCGCGAACTCGGCGCACGAGTGCCCCTTGCCGAACTCCGGATCCGGGATGTCGCCCTGATGGCAGTACGGGAAGCCGAAGTGCAGGCCCTTCTTGGGCGCGTGATCGAGCCGATCGCTCGGCACGTCCTCACCGAGCCAGTCGCGCGCGTGCGTAGCGAAGTAGAGCTCCTTCGTCACGGGATGCCAGTCGAAGCCCACGCTGTTGCGCACGCCGTGGGCGAAGTACTCGAAGCCGGTGCCGTCCGGATTCACGCGGGAGATGTTGGCGTGCGTGTCGGGCGGGATGCAGATGTTGCACGGCGCGCCGATGTTGAAGTAGAGCTTTCCGTCCGGTCCGAACGCCAGATACTTCCAGCCGTGCGGCGCGTCCTTCGGCAGCGTCTCGTACACCGGCGTCATGGCCGGCGGCGCGTCGAGCTTGTCCTCGATGCCGTCCATCCGCGTGATGCGGTGGATCTCGGCGATGTAGAGCGCGCCGTTCTTGAAGGCGATGCCGTTCGGCAGGTTCAGCCCCTTGGCGATCGTCTTCACCTCGCGGCTCCCACCCTTGTCCACGACGGCGTAGACGTTGCCGGCCACGCGGCTCGAGACGAACAGCGTGCCCTTGTCGCCCCAGGTCATGACGCGCGCGTTGTTGAGCCCGGAGGCCCAGAGGCTGACCTTGAATCCCCCCGGCACCTTCAGCTTGTCGACCGGGATCTCGCCGGGCGCCTTGGCCGCCGGTGGCTGCGCATGCGGGGACAGCGTCGACGTCGCCAGTTCGGCGGGCTGGCCCTGCTTCCACGACGGCGGCGGCTGCTGGGCCTGCGCGATCGGGAGTCCGAGCGTCAACGCGCCGAGAGCGAGGACGGTGAGGAGCCGCACGACGATGTGTGACATGGACGGGCCTCCGGTAAGCGTGAGTGCCGCTGTAAGTACTACCGGGCAGGCGCGGTTGTCAACCGCTGTCGACAATGTTAGGGTCGGCCGGCCATGAGGCGCGGTCTGCGCGCGGTCCTCCTGCTGCTCCTCGCCGCCGCGCCGGCCGGCGCGCAGGAGCGCGAGACGCCGCAGCTGGAGCCGGTGGTGGTGACCGTCACGCGCTTCGAGCAGCGCGCCGAGGAGGCCCCCGCCAGCGTCACCGTCGTCACTCGCGAGGACGTCCGGCAGTCCGCGAGCCAGACCGTCGACGACCTTCTGCGCCAGGTCCCGGGCTTCAGCCTCTTCCGGCGCACGTCGAGCGTCGTCGGCCATCCCACGACGCAGGGCGTGTCGCTCCGGGGCATCGGCCCGAGCGGAACGAGCCGTGCGCTCGTGCTCGTCGACGGCATCCCGGCCAACGACGCCTTCGGAGGCTGGGTGTACTGGAACCGGATGCCCATGCTCGGCATCGAGCAGATCGAGGTCGTGCGCGGCGGTGGCTCGAGCGTGTGGGGCAACTACGCCGTCGGCGGCGTCATCAACGTGCTCACACGCCGCCCGACCGAGCGCGCCGCGTACTTCGAGGGCAGCTACGGAAGCTTCGACACGTACAACGTCGATCTGCTTTTGACGGAGGCGCAGGGGCCGTTCCGGATCAGCCTCGAGGGCAACCGCTACGAGACGGGCGGCTACAAGATCGTCAAGGACTCACGGCGGGGCGCGATCGACATCGATGCGGACTCGGCGCACACGAGCGTGAATCTGCGCGCCGAGCTCGTGGCGGCGCCCGACGCCACGTTCTTCGTCTCCGGCAACTTCTACGACGAGGACCGCAACAACGGCACCGCGCTCCAGTTCAACCGCACCGACGCCGGCGCCGTCGCCTTCGGCGGACGGCTCGGCCGCGGCGACACCGGCGAGCTGTCGTTCTCGGTGTTCGGCGACACCCAGGAGTTCCGCAGCACGTTCAGCACGCAGGCGGCGGATCGCAACTCCGAGACGCTGGCGCTCGACCAGCGGGTGCCGACCGTCTCCGCTGGCGGTCTCCTGCAGTGGGGCCGTCATTTCGGTGACCATCAGGTCGGCGTCGGCGGTGACGTCCGGTGGGTTGAGGGGGAGACCATCGAGCGGGTGTACAACAATAACGTCTTCCTCCGCCGCCGGGTGGCCGGTGGCCAGCAGGTGATCGCGGGCGCTTTCGTGCAGGACGTCTGGAAGCCAATCCCGACGCTGGAGCTGCTCGGCGGCGCTCGCCTCGATTACTGGACGACCTACGACGCGCAACGTCGCGAGGTGCTGCCGGCAGCGGGCAGTGGCGTCCCGCCGTTCCACGCCTTCGGCGAGATCCAGCGGCTGATCTTCAGCCCGCGGCTGGCCGCGCTGATCCACGCGACGCCGACGACCGACGTGCGGCTGTCGGCCTACCAGGGCTTCCGCGTGCCGACGCTGAACGAGCTGTACCGCGTGTTTCGCGTCCGTAACGACGTGACGGTCGCGAACGAGCACCTTCGGCCCGAGCGCGTGACCGGTGGCGAGATCGGCGTGCAGCAGCGCTTCGGTCCTTTCGAGGCGCGCGTGACCGGGTACTGGAACGACGTCAAGGACCTGGTCGCCAACGTGACGCTGGACACGAGGCTTCCCGACTGTCCGGTCGGCACCACCTGCCGCCAGCGACAGAACCTCGACCTGGCACGCGTGCGAGGCGTCGAGACGGAGCTCGAAGCGCGCGTGGCCCGCGACTGGCGCGTCATCGCCAGCTACCTCTACGCCGACGCGCGGGTGGTGGACGCCCCGCAGCAGCCGGCGCTCGAGGGCAAGCGTCTGGCGCAGGTGCCGGAGCACACGGCGGCGATCAGCGTCCGCTACAGCAATCCCGCCATCCTGTCCGCCGCCGTGACCGGACGCTACGTGGGGCCACAGTTCGAGGACGATCTGAACACGCTGCCGCTCGGTGGCTACGTCGTCTTCGACGTCGCGCTCTCGCGCGCGGTCACGAAGTGGAGCGAGCTCTTCGTGGCCGTCGAGAACATCTTCGACGAGACGTATTCGACGGGTCGCACGACGGAAGGCGTCGTCTCCATCGGCGCGCCCCGCTTCGTGCGCGGCGGGCTCCGTCTCGCGTTCTAGTTACATGAGGGGCCCGATATGGCCCCCCTTACCCCCCGACGTTCGGAGCGCCCGGCGCAGCCGTGGCGCTCTCTAATCCGGCACGTCGACCCAGGCGCGGCGGGCGACGGAGTCGAGCACGGCGTCGAGGACGACCTGGGCGGCGAGGCCGTCGGCCAGCGACGGGCTGGCCGGCCTGCCGTCGCGGATCGCCTCGAGCATCCGGGCGACGAGCGGCGCGATGGTCGCCTTGCCGAGGACGTCCATCTGATCGCCGCCGTCGACGCTGGGCGGATCCACGGCGACCGGCTGGAAGGCGCCGCCGGACGAGGCTGCCTGGAGCTCACCCGCGTACCAGCGTGGCTGCTCGCGCGTGAGCCGATAGGCCAGGGCCCCGCGAGTTCCGTAGATCTCGAGCGCATGGTCGTTGCGACCGTGGGCGGCGCGGCTCACGGTGAGCGTGACCTCGCCGCCGGACGTGAGCTCGCCGAGGACGGTGGCGTAGTCCTCGGCGTCGGCCGGCTTGGACCCGCCGGGCACCGTGCGTGGGTACGCGATGCCGGCGTGGGCGACGAGACGCTTCATGTCACCGCACGTCCACCGCACGAGGTCCACCAGGTGCACGCCCATGTCACCCATGGCGCCATGACCCGCCTGCGCGCGATCCATGCGCCAGGTGGCTGCGCTCGCCTCGGCGGCCCAGCGGGCGCCGAACCAGCGTCCGGTGACGTGGAGCACGCGGCCAACGTACCCCTCCTGGACCATCGCGTGCAGGCGCTGCATGGCGGCGGGGAAGCGCCAGTTGAATCCGGTCATGGCCACGCGACCGGCGCGCGTGGCGGCCTCCACCATCACGCGCGCTTCCTCGCGGGTCATCGCGACCGGCTTCTCGCAGAGGACGTGCGCGCCGGCGCCGAGCGCCGCCAGCGCGATGTCACGGTGCAGGTGCGGTGGTGTCGCGATCACGACGATCTCTGGCCGTGCGCTCGCGAGCGCGTCTTGCCAGCGCGCGAAGACCTGCGGCACACCGTAGGCGTCGGCGACCTTCTTGGCGGCCGCCTGGTCCCGCTGGCACAGGGCGACGACGCGGCAGCCCAGCGACTGGAAGGCCGGGATGTGGGCGCGGCCGAACCCGAGCCCGACGATGGCAACGGTGGGAGCGGACATGGACGGCATCTCCTTTCAGGCTCCGAGCAGCCAGCCGGTGACGCCGGCCAGGACGACGACGAGCATCGGCGGGGCCCAGCGCGACGCCAGCGTGAGCGCGGCCACGAAGGCGAGCGCGACCGTGAGCGCGTCGTGCAGCGCCGAGTCGGCCAGCGTGTAGACGCCGGCCGCCATCAGGCCCATGCCGACCGGCGCCAGCGCACGCTCGGCGGCGGCCGCCCAGCCGTGACCTCGCCAGCGCTGCCAGCGATCGGCGACGACCACGGTCAGCAGGGACGTCGGCAGGAACATCGCGACGGTGGCCAGCAGCGCTCCCGGCACGCCGTGCGCCCGGTACCCGACGAAGGCCGCGACGAGCATGTTCGGGCCGGGCGTCAGCTGCGCCAGCGTGTAGCCGTCCACGAACTCGCGCGCCGTGACCCACTGGTGGTTGGCCACCACCTGCCGTTGCATCTCGGGGATGACGCCGACGCCGCCGCCCACGCAGAGCACGCTGAGCCACAGAAACGTCCACGCCATCCAGACGACGTCGCTCACGCGCGCGAGCCCGGACGGTGCAGCCACACACTCAGCGCCGCGCTCACCAGCAGAACCAGCGCGGTGTTGAGACGGAGTGGACCGACGGCGGCGAACGTCGCGGCCGCGATCACCACCGCGCGGGCGTTGACGAGGACCGGCCGCATCAGCCGGACGCTCGTCACGAGGAGCAGGCCGACGACGGCCGCCGACATGCCGTGCATCAGCGAGACGGTGGCCGGTGCGAGCCCGCGCCCGAAATAGATCGTGGCGAGCGTGAGCAGCACGGCCAGACCGGGCACGATCACCGCGAGCAGCGCCCAGCCGGCGCCGCCGAGCCCGCGCAGGCGGTGGCCGAGGGCAATCGCGAGATTGGAGACGTTGGGACCGGGCAGGAGCTGGGCCAGGGTGTAGTCCTGCATGAACTCGTCGGTGCGCAGCCACCGGCGTTGCACCACGAGCGCCTCGTAGAAGAAGGCGGCGCGCCCACCGCCAATGCTCAGAATGCCGGTCCACGTGAACACGCGCGTCAGCTCCACCAGCGAGATCGGACGGATCGCGCACCTCCTGCGGGCGGGGGCCCGCGCGCTATCTTACGCGAGCCACCCGAGGAACGCGGTGGCGAGCGCGAGGAAGATCGTGACGCCGGCCACGTCCTGCAGCGCCGTCTCGAAGGGGCCGGCGGTGAGGGCGGGGTCGAAGCCGAGGCGCTTCGAGATCATGGGGATCAGCGTGCCGGCGACACCCGAGAGATTGACCGACACGAACATCGCAACCGCGACCACGGCGCCGAAGATCACGGTGCCGTGCCAGGCGGCGCCGATCAGACCCGCGACCACGCCGCAGACGGCGCCGATGATCGACGACGTCTGGATCTGTCGCAGCAGCGGCTCCCACCAGCGCGCCAGCTGCACGTGTCCGGTGGCGAGCCCACGCACGACCATGGTCACCGACTGCAGGCCGGTGTTGCCGGAGATCGCCTGGATCACGGGCATGAACGACGCCAGCAGGATGACTCGCGCCAGCGTCTGGTCGTAATAGTGGATGATCGCGCCGGCCACGAGCTCGATCAGAAGCGTGGCCAGGACCCACGGCAGGCGCAGCAGCGCGATCCGCGGCGGGGAGCGCCGCTCCAGCTCCGCGGCGTCGGAGCCGGCGAGTCGGAAGATGTCCTCCGACGCCTCCTCGCGCAGCACGTCGATGACGTCCTCGACGCTGATGGTGCCGAGCAGGCGTCGGTCGGCGTCGACGACGGGCACCGCCACCAGGTCGTATTTCGCCACCACGCGCGCGACGTCCTCCTGGTCCGTGTCGGCGGTGACGCTGACGACGCCGGGATCGCGGATGGCCCACACGGGCGTGGTCGGCGCCGCCGTCAGCAGACGCCGCAGCGGCACCACACCGACGAGATGGCGGTGATCGTCGACCACGTAGAGCTCGAAGCCACGGCCCTCCGGCGCTGACTTCCGGATGCGCTCGATCGCCTCGGCCACGGTGGCCGTCTCCTTCACGGCGACCGTGTTCGGCGACATGAGCCGGCCGGCCGTGTCCTCCGGATACTCGAGCAGCTCCTGGACGTCCTCCGAGTGCTCCTCCTTCATGAGGTCGAGGAGGTGTTCGGCCTGCTCGCTCGGCAGCTCCTCGACGACCTCGGCCGCGTGATCGGGCGGCATCTGCTCGAGGATGCGCGAGACCTCGACCTGGTCCAGCGCCTGTACCAGGTCGAGCAGCGTCTGGTCGTCGAGCTCGGAGAGAACCTCGCCCGCGCGCTGCGCCGTCAGCAGCCGGAACGCAGTCACCTGGCGGTCGAGGGGAAGGTCACGCAGGATCTGAGCGACGTCGGCGGGGTGGGCGGCGTGCAGGAATTCGAGGAGCGCTCGCCGGTCGCCGCGGTCGAACAGGTGCTGGACGGTCTCGAGGCGATGGCCGCTCCGATCCATGCCCCCATTGTCGCGAAGGCGACAAGCGGGCTCGCGTCAGCGGCGGCCGGCGATCTCTGCGAGGACGTGCCGCCAGTAAACGCCGTCGGGCGAGTGCGCGCCGTAGAAGTCCGCTACCGCGCGCGCGCGACGCTCGGCGTCGGCTCGCCCATACTCCTGCACCATCCACGTCGCCGTGGCGCGCTCCGGAGTCGCGCGCTCGGAGATCGGCGGCGCCGGCGCGATTCGCTCCGTTGCGCGCGTCACCGCGGCCACGCGAGCCTCCTCGCGTGGGCTTCTCCGCGCAGGCAGATCAGGCGACGGCGCGCGCTCAGGCGCTGGCGCGGCGACCTCCCGTCTCGGACGCGTGGCCGGCTCGGCCGGCGCGGGCGTGGTGACCGACGCCGCCGGCGGCTCGCTCGTCTCGCGCCGCGGTGCGATCTTCTTCGCGGCGCTGGGCTTGCGGGCGACCACCGTACGCTCGGGCGCGGGCGGCACGTCGGACGAAGATGGCGCGGCCGTGGACGACGGCGGCATGGCGGCGGCCGCCGGCGACGAGGCCTGCGATGACGGCGGCGCCGCCACCGACGGTGCGGTGAGCGGCGGCTCGGCCGCGGCGGACTCCGTCATCGGCGTGGTCGGTGTCGGCGCCGTCGCCGCAGCTTCCGGGGAAGGCGAGCGCTCGACCGCGGGCGCGCGTCGCAGTTGGGTGACGCGCATCGCGAGGACGACGTTGGAAATGGCGAGCGCGACGCACCCCACACTCAGGACGATGATGAGCAGCCGCCGGCTGCCGCCCGCAGGCGCCGGCTCGTCCTCGACATAGTCGACATAGTCGTCGAACTCGTCCTCCTGGAGTGCCATGGTCCAAAGACCATGCAACGCCCGTGCTAGCGACGTCGGTGCGCTGCAAGTAATTGATTAGTCCAGCCTGGGGCGCCCCGTCCTGGCTCGCCCCTGTGCTGCCCCTTGCAAGGCTTACGTCATCGCAGTCACAATCGCGACCGCCGGAACGCCGACCGAACGGGAGGACTGCATGCCCGCCATTCGCCTGGTCCCCGCGCTGCTCGTCATCGTGCTGGCCACGCCCGGTGCCGCGCAGTCGCCGCGTCACGAAGCGGCGAACATGCGGCTGCTCGGACACCACGACTTGCAGTCGCGCTCGGCGTACCAGCCCGTGATTCACCGGCACGGTGATCGTTTCATCGCGTATGTCGGACATCACGGCGGCACCAGGCCCAATCCACTCACCGGACGCGACGAGTTCAACGGCACGTCGATCGTCGACGTGACCGATCCGCGCGCGCCGAGGTATCTCGCCCATGTGCCCGGCGCGCCGGGCGATGCCGAAGCCGGCGGCGCCTCGATGGTGCGTGTGTGCGACGGACGCACGCTGCCACGCGCCGACAGCGCGAAGACGTACCTCCTGCGAACGCTGGGGCCACTCGCGCACGAGGTGTGGGACGTGACGGACCCGTCACGGCCGGCGCGGGTCACGACGGTCGTCTCCGGCCTGGGCCACACGCACAAGAACTGGTGGGAATGCGACTCCGGCATCGCGTACCTCGTCTCCGACGGACGGCCGGGCGGCTGGCGAACCAACCGGATGACGAAGATCTACGATCTCGGCGATCCGGCCCGACCACGCTTCATCCGCGATTTCGGATTGCCAGGACAGGAGCCGGGATCGACGGGCTCAGCGCCGGAAGGTGTGCACGGACCGATCGCGCTTCGCAATCGTGTGTACTTCGCGTACGGCACCGGCGCGCGCGGCGTGCTGCAGATCGTCGACCGCGCGCGGCTGCTGGCCGGCGATCCCGCCTCGCCCACGCCGTTCGCGCCCACGGCTGCCAACCTGCGTTATCCCGAGGTCGGCCGGCTCGACATGGCGCCCGACTGGGGCGGCCATACGAGCTTCCCGGTGCTCGGGCTGGCCGTGTCGGAGTTCATGCCGAACAGCAAGGGCGTCGTCCGGGATTTCATCGTGCTCGTCTCGGAGTCGTTGCGGAACGAATGCCAGGAGGTGCGGCAGCTCACGTTCCTCGTCGACATCACCACCGAGTCCCGACCATTCCCCGTCAGCACGTTCCAGGTGCCGACCGGCGACTTCTGCGAGCGCGGCGGCCGCTTCGGCCCCCACTCGTCCAACGAATCGTTCGCGCCGATCTACTATGGCAAGGTGGTGTTCATCGCGTATTTCAACGCCGGTGTGCGCGTGGTCGACATCCGCGATCCGTTCCGGCCGCGCGAGGTCGGCCACTTCATCCCGGCCGTGACGCCGAGCACGGATCGGCGCTGCATCGACGTCGCCGGGGTGCCACGATGCAAGGTGGTGATCCAGACGAACAACGTCGAGGTGGACGAGCGCGGGCTCGTCTACCTGGCCGATCGCGCGAACACCGGACTGCACATCGTCGAGCCCATGGGGCCGGCGCGGGGAGGATCGTGATGAAGGGTGTCAAGGACTCGAGCGGTCTCTACGAGGTCGAGCGCCGCGCGCGCCATGCGGAGCGGCCCGGCTTCCGGATCAGCGAGCTGCAGATCTCGCCGACGCAGCAGGTGCCGTGGCATTACCACACGAACATCCAGGACACGTTCTACGTGCTGGATGGCGAGCTGCGACTCTTCCTGCGCGATCCGAAGGAGGACGTGCGTCTGCTCCCCGGCCAGACCTATGCCGTTCGCCCCGGCCGTCCGCATCTCGTCACCAATCCCGGGGCGCGCTCCGCCACCTTCCTCGTGCTGCAGGGCCTCGGCGAATACGACTACGTCAGCGTCTGAGCGCCTTGGCGGAGCGAGCGGAAGAACGCGCGGACGTCATCGGCCAGGGCCTCGGGCTCTTCGAGGGCGGCGAAGTGGCCGCCGCGCTTCATGGAGGTCCAGCGGCGGAGATCCGTGTAGACGCGGCTCGTCCACGTGCGGGGCGGGTGGAGGATCTCGCGCGGGAACTCGGCGTAGGCCGCGGGGGCGGTCACGGGTCGCTTGTCGCTGATGGGCCACGGTGCGTGGCGCCGGGCGTAGTACGGCCAGAACGACGAGTTGATCGCGCCGGTCACCCAGTAGAGCATCACGTTGTCGAGGATGACGTCCCAGCCGAAGCGCTTCTCCACGTCGCCGTCGCAGTCGCTCCACGCCCGGAACTTTTCGAGGATCCACGCCGCCAGGCCTGCCGGTGAGTCGGTGAGGGCATAGGCGAGCGTCTGTGGCCTGGTGCCCTGGATCCACTGATAGCCGGACTCCTCGCGCGACCAGTGATCGAGCTCGTCGAGATACCGCCGCTCCTCGGGTGTCGGCGTCGCCGGCGCCCGCGGATCACGCGGCACGGCGAGCAGGTTCACGTGCACGCCGAGCATCCGCTCGACATGCGCGGCGCCGAGATACGACGCCACGAAGGCGCCCCAGTCGCCCCCCTGCGCCGCGAAGCGCTGATAGCCGAGAACGTCGGTCATGAGGGTCGCGAACACATCGGCGATCTCCGGGACGCTCAGCCGTCGCTGATTCGGACGGAAGGAAAAGGTGTAGCCGGGCAACGACGGCGCGACCACCGTGAAGGCGTCTGCGGGATCGCCGCCGTGGCGCCCGGGGTCCGTGAGCAGCGGGATGATCCGCTGGAACTCGACGACCGAGCCGGGCCAGCCGTGCAAGAGCAGGAGCGGCGTCGGCGCCGGCCCGACGCCCGGCTCGTGGATGAAGTGAAGCGGCACCCCGTCGCGCTCGACGATGAACTGCCGGAACCGGTTGAGCGCGGCCTCGCGCGCGCGCCAGTCGTAGCGGCCTCGCCAGTACGCGAGCAGCGCGCGCATGGTGGCGAGATCGGTGCCGTACTTCCACGGCTCGCCCGGGATCTCGTCCGGCCAGCGGACGCGCGCGAGGCGCTCGTGTAGATCGGCGAGGACCTCGCCGGGGACACGGATGGTGAACGGTTGCGGAGCCACGCCGCGATTATAGATGGACGCGACCGCGGCGGGGGCGCCCGGCGCCCCCGCCGCGAGCCGGGTGACGTGCTACTTGACGACGGGCGCGCAGGTGCCGAAGTTCGTGCCGGCGGCGGGCGCATACGAGCCACCGCACCATGGTGCGGCGACCACGGCGGCCGGGATGGCGGCCGGCGCGGGGCCCGGGCCGAGGACGACCTGCGAATTGACGTCGCGCGCGAGCGCCAGGTGCTCGCGCAGCGTGGGCAGCTTGGCCGCTGCCCAGCCGCGTAGCTCGGCGTCATTCGCCGTCTGCGAGGCCTTCTCGAACTCGGCAACGTCTTGCGTGTGGTCCTTGACCATCTCCTGCATGTACGCGCGATCGAAGTCGGAGCCCTGCAGCGCGATCAGCCGATCCCGGATCGCCTGATGCTCGGCGTCGAGCGCCCTGGGAGCCTCCACGCCCTTCGCCCTGGCGAGACTGGCCAGTTCCGCGTTGGCGGCGCCGTGGTCGTTGACCATCTTGGCGCCGAAATCGCGGACAGCCGGCCGCGAGGCGCGCTGCGTCGCGAGTGTGCCGAGTTCGACCTCGGCGGCGCCGCCGATGGCGGCTTTTCTGATGAATTCGTGATCCGCGGCGCTGAGGCTCTGGGCACCGGCCAGGCCGGCGAACGTGAGCAGCGTCGCGGCGATGAAGCTGACAGCGGTGACGGCTTTCATGGCCACTCCTCCTCGGGGGGCACCCCTCTCGGGTGGCGGGTCGCAAGACGAATGCCACCGAGGTGAGGTAGAGTGACGCGGGCGTGACGCCTGAAGGGAGGCCCGGATCGTGCGTGAGAACAGGCTGAAGGCGATGTGGGCGCGCGGCGAAGCGGTCGTCAATGGGTGGCTGGCGATCCCCGCCGGATTCTCGGCCGAAGTGCTGGCGCACCAGGGATTCGACTCGCTGACGATCGACATGCAGCACGGCATCGTCGACTACCAGACGGCCGTGTCGATGCTCCAGGGAATCTCGACGACCGGCGTGACGCCGCTCGCGCGCGTCCCGTGGAACGATCCCGGCACCATCATGAAGATCCTCGACGCCGGCGTGTATGGCGTCATCTGCCCGATGATCAACACGCGCGCGCAGGCGGAGGCGCTGGTGGCCGCGTGCAAGTACCCGCCGCGCGGGTATCGCTCGTTCGGCCCGGCCCGCGCCTCGATCTACGCCGGCGCCGATTACGCGGAGCACGCCAACGAGGATCTCATCGTGATGCCGATGATCGAGACGGCGGAGGCGCTGAAGAATCTGGACGCAATCCTCAGCACGCCCGGCGTCGACGCGATCTACGTCGGCCCCGCCGACCTGAGCCTCGCCCTCGGCTGCAAGCCTCGCCTCGATCAGACCGACGAGCCGGTCGTCGAGGCGCAGAAGCAGATCGTCGAGGCGTGCAAGCGTCACAACGTCGTGGCCGGCATTCACAACGCAACGGCCGCCTATTCGCTGAAGATGATCGAGCTGGGCTACCGGTTCGTGACGCTCGCCAGCGACACGCGTCACCTCGCGGCCAAGGCGGCCGAGGAAGTCGGCCTGGTGCGCAAGGGCACCGGCGGCGGGAAGCTGCCCGCCTACTAGCGTGCGTCTCGACGACGCGCTTCGCACCCGCGCGCGTGAGCATCTCCAGCGCTTCGAGCGCCGCGTCTGCGCTGCCGACGGCCGGCGCGCGGCGGCGGTGGCACTCGTGCTGCTGGCCGACGACACTGGCGAGGCCGGCTTTCTGCTGACGCGGCGGGCGGCCGGTCTGCGGCAGCACGCCCGGCAGTGGGCGCTGCCGGGGGGACGTGTCGATCCCGGCGAGTCTCCGACGGACGCCGCGCGGCGTGAGCTGGCGGAGGAGGTCGGCCTGATGCTCGGTCCCGACGCCGTCCTCGGCGTGCTGGACGATTACCCGACGCGCTCGGGATTCGTGATCACGCCCGTGGTCGTCTGGGGCGGCGCGGCGGCGACGTTGCGCCCGAACCCGGCCGAGGTCACCTCCGTGCATCACGTGCCGCTGCGCGATCTCGAGCATCCGGACATTCCCAAGCTGGTGGCGATCCCCGAGAGCGAGCGGCCGGTCATCCAGCTGCCGATTCTGTCGACGCTGGTGCACGCGCCGACGGCGGCCGTGGTGTACCAGCTTCGCGAGGTCGTCGTCCACGGGCGATCGACGCGCGTGGATCACTTCGAGCAGCCCGTCTGGGCCTGGGCCTGACAGGAGGAATCGATGCTGACGATCATCGATGATGGTCGTTCGATGGAGGTCGAGGCGCGCGTGGACGATGGACGTGTGCTCCTCTCCGAGGCGGCGCTGCGCGAGGCGCTGGGCTGGGAGCTGCACGAGGGAACGCTCTGCAACGACACGATGTGCGTGCCGCTGCCCGCCGGCTCGTCGATGGTGCCCGGGGGACTGCTCGACCTGGCCGAGATCGCCGGCGTTCTCGATCGGCCGCTCGCCCTCGATGCCGCGGAGGGCGCCGCCTATCTCGGGGCCTCCGCGCGCGAGCGGGCCGGGGCGCTCGCGAGCCTCGTCGCGCCCGACTTCACCCTGCCGGATCTCGGCGGCCGGTCGCACAGCCTCGCCGAGCAGCGCGGGAAGAAGGTCCTGCTCGTCGTCTGGGCCTCGTGGTGAGGCTGCCGCGTCGACCTGCCCGTGTGGCAGACGCTCTACGAGGAGCTCAAGGGCCAGGGCTTCACCGTCATCACGGTCGCGCTCGACAAGAGCGCCGAGGACGCCCGCCCGTGGATCGAGAAGGCGGCGCCCACGCACCCGGCGCTGATCGACACGCAGCACGCGCTCGCCGACCTCTACAACGTCGTCAACGTCCCGACTGTCCTCTGGATCGACGAGCGCGGCCGCATCGTGCGTCCCAACGACGTCGTCTTCGGCACCGATACGTTCAAGCACATCACCGGCCTCGAGTCGGCGCGCCCCCTGGCGGCGCTGCGGGCCTGGGTCGGCGGTGCCGCGACAGGTTACGCGGCGGCGCAGGCCCGCGCCCTGCAGACGCTGCCGACACCAGCCGATCAGCAGGCGCGCGCGGAATTCCGGCTCGCGGAGTGGCTCGCGCGTCGCGGCCGGACGGAGGCGGCCGAGCGGCACTTCGTGCGGGCGGGTGAGCTGGCGCCGCACGACTTCACGATCCGGCGGGGGTCGATGCCGATCCGCGGGCTCGATCCGATGGGGCCGAAGTTCCGCGAGATGCGCGACGCGTGGGTGGGCTCGGGACAGCCGTACTACAGGCCGTTGCCGGACAGTCGTGGCTAAGACGGTCCTGCTCGTCTGTCATGGCAACACCTGCCGGAGCGTCATGGCGCAGGCGCTGCTCGAGAGGATGCTGGCCGAGCGCGGCGTGTCGGACGCCGTGCGCGTCCGCTCGGGCGGTATCGGCGGCAACGCGCGCGACGGCATGATTCCCTCGCTCGACGCGCGCATCGTCCTGCGCGAGGCGGGGATCGACCTCGACGAGGACCGCATCACGTCGACCGATCTTCGCCGCCATCGGGATCTCGTCATCGGCGCCGACCTCATCCTGACCATGACCACCGAGCAGAAGGCGCTGCTGGCCGCGGTGGCCGACACGGACGGGCGGCCGGTGTTCACGCTGGGGGAGTTCGCGGGGGGCGCCGGCGACATCCGCGACCCCATGGGCCACGACGAAGACCGGTACCGCGCCACCCGGGACGAGATCCACGGATGCCTCACGCGGTCGATGGATCGTCTGCTCGCCCTGCTGCACTGACGGCGACTGCGGTATTCTCGGCCGGTGACGTCACGCTGGCTCGCGTCCTGGCGGCGTAACCGGCTGTTCCGGAAGTACGTCGGCCCTTTCGTGGGCGTCGTCCTGCTGGCGCTCCTGAGCAACGGCCTGCTCGAAATCTACTTCGCGTACCAGGAGAACAAGTCGGCGCTGGCGCAGATCCAGCGGGAGAAGGCCGCTGCCGCGGCCGTGCGCATCGAGGCGTTCGTGAAGGACATCGAGCGGCAGATGGGCTGGACCACCCAGCCCCAGCTCGCCGTCGCCGGGGCCCTCGAGCAGCGCCGCCTCGACTACTTTCGGCTGCAGCGCCAGGTGCCCGCCATCACGGAGGTGTCGTACCTGGACGCGCGTGGCCGCGAGCAGCTGCGGATCTCGCGCCTGGCCATGGACGTGATCGACTCCGGCATCGATCTATCCTCGGCGCCGCGGTTCACCGAGACCCGCGGCGGGGCCACGTGGTACGGACCCGTGTACTTCCGCAAGGACTCCGAGCCGTACATGGCCATCGCCATCCCCCACGGCAAGGGCGGCGGCGTCACCGCGGCCGAGGTGAACCTCAAGTTCATCCTGGACGTCGTCTCGCAGATCCGCATCGGAAAGTTTGGCCACGCTTATGTCGTCGATGCCGGCGGTCAGCTCATCGCGCATCCCGACATCAGCCTCGTGCTGAAGAAGACGGACCTGTCCGAGCTCCCGCAGATCCGCGCGGCGCGCGCCGCCCCGGCAGCGACGCCGGAGGGCTGGGACGAGGGGATGATCGCCACGTCGCTCGACGGCCGGCGCTCGCTGGTCGCGCACACCACCATCGCACCCCTGGGCTGGATCGTGATGGTGGAGCAGCCGCTCATCGAGGCGTTCGCGCCGCTGCGGGGCTCGATCATCCGCACCGGCCTCCTCATGCTGCTCGGCGTCGCCGTCTCCGTCGCCGCCAGCCTCGTGCTCGCCGGCAAGATGACGCAGCCCATCCGCGCGCTCCACACGGGCGCCACCCGCATCGGCGGTGGCGATCTTGCCCACCACATCGACATCAAGACGCGGGATGAGCTCGAGGACCTGGCCGGCGAGTTCAACCGCATGACTGCGCGCCTGCGCGAGTCGTACGCGACGCTGGAGCAGCGCGTCGAGGAGCGCACGCGCGAGCTGCGCGAGACGCTCGATCAGCAGACGGCGACGGCCGAGATCCTGGGCGTCATCTCGAGCTCGCCCACGGACATCGGACCGGTCATGGAAGCCGTCGTGAAGAGCGCCGCGACCCTGTGCGAGGCGCAGAACGCGCAGATCGTCCACGTCGAGGACGCCGACATGCGGCTGGTGGCCCGCTGGGGTCCGGTCAAGAGCACGCTCGAGGCCGGGGAGGCCCGGCGCATCACGCGAGGCTCGGTGTCGGGCCGGGCCATCCTCGACCGCGCGATGATCCATGAGCCCGACCTGCTGGCGGTGGTCGACACGGAATACGGGGACATCGCGCCGGCGATCCGTCGCGCGGGAATTCGCACGACCATCGGGGTGCCCCTGATGCGGGAAGGCACGCCGATCGGCGCCATCACCGCCTTCCGCACCGAGGTGCGGCCGTTCAGCGACAAGCAGATCGCGCTGCTCCAGACGTTCGCCGACCAGGCCGTGATCGCGATCGAGAACGTCCGCCTGTTCACGGAGCTCGGATCTCGCAATGCCGCGCTGACGGAGTCGCTCGATCAGCAGACGGCCACCAGCGAGATCCTCCGCGTCATCAGCGGCTCGCTCGCCGACGTCCAGCCCGTGTTCGAGGCGATCGCACGACATGCGAGCCGACTCTCCAGTGCCATGTTCACGGCCGTCCTTCGCTGGGATGGCACGCACTTCCACCTGGTCGCACGCGACAACCTCCCGCCGGCTGTGGAACGTTTGTTTCCGATCGGGGCACGCGGCCTGAACAAGATCATGGTCGACACCCGCGCCGTCGTGATCTCGGATGACATCCCGAACGACCCGCGGTCGCGGTATCCGCAGGTCGCCGCCGAGATGGGCTACCGCAGCGGCGCGTTCGTCCCTATGCTCCGCGAAGGAGACGTGATCGGCTGTATCTTCGTCGGCCGCGCGGTCGTGCAGCCGTTCACTGACAAGCAGATCGCGCTGCTGCAGACCTTCGCCGACCAGGCGGTCATCGCGGTCGAGAACGTGCGGCTGTTCGACGAGATCCAGGAGAAGACGCGGCAGCTGGAGGCGGCCAACCGGCACAAGGACGAGTTCCTCGCGTCCATGTCGCACGAGCTGCGGACGCCGCTGAACGCGGTGATCGGGTTCTCGGAAGTGCTGCTCGAGCGGATGTTCGGCGACATCAACCCCAAGCAAGAGGAGTACCTCAACGACATCCTGGTGTCCGGCCGTCACCTGCTGTCGTTGATCAACGACATCCTTGACCTCGCCAAGATCGAGGCCGGCCGGATGGAGCTCGATCTGGAGGACTTCGAGGTCGCGCAGGCCATCGACAACGCTGTGGTGCTCGTCCGCGAGCGCGCGACCCGCAAGGGTCTCGCGCTCGAGACGACGCTTGCGCCCGGGCTGGGCGCCGTGCGGGCCGATCAGCGCAAGATCAAGCAGGTGCTCCTCAATCTGCTGTCCAACGCCGTGAAGTTCACGCCGGAGGGCGGGCGCATCGAGGTCCACGCGCAGCGGCTCGACGGCGTGGTGGAGGTGTCCGTGCGCGATACTGGCATCGGAATCGCCGCCGAGGACCAGGAGGCGGTGTTCGAGGAGTTTCGTCAGGTGGGGACCGACTACGCGAAGAAGCACGAGGGCACGGGACTCGGCTTGACGCTCTCGCGAAAGTTCGTCGACCTCCACGGCGGCCACATCGCCGTGAAGAGCCGACCCGGCGAAGGCTCGACCTTCACCTTCACGCTGCCGGTGCGACATGGCGGGTGAGCTCATCCTCCTCGTCGAGGACAACGAGAAGAACCGGAAGCTCGCCCACGACGTCCTCGTCCACCAGGGCTACCGTGTCACCGACGCCGAGAGTGCCGAGGAGGCGCTGCGTCTCGTCCGTGAGGCGCCGCCGAGCCTCGTGCTCATGGACATCCACCTGCCGGGGATGGACGGCATCGCGGCTCTCCAGCAGCTGCGTGCGGATCCGTCCACGCGGACGATCCCGGTGATGGCCGTCACCGCGTCGGCCATGACGCACGATCGCGCCAAGATCATCGCCGCCGGCTTCGACGGCTATCAGTCCAAGCCGATCAGCGTCAAGCCGTTCCTGACCGCCGTTCGCGAGCTGCTGGATCGCCCGCCGCAATGAACGAGCCCGCGCAGATCCTCGTGGTCGACGACACGCCGAGCAATGTGAAGCTGCTCGCCGACATCTTGCAGGCGCGCGGCTATGCGGTGCTGACCGCGGCCAATGGCGCCGAGGCGCTCGCCCGCATCGAGCGCGACGCGCCCGACCTGGTGCTGCTCGACGTGATGATGCCGGGCATGAGCGGGTACGAGGTTTGCCGGAAGCTGCGCGACAATCCGGCCACCGCGATGCTGCCGGTCGTGATGGTCACGGCCCTCGATCCCGGCCCCGAGCGCGTGAAGGGCATCGAGGCGGGCGCCGATGACTTTCTCACCAAGCCGATTCACCAGCCCGAGATCCTCGCGCGCGTCCGCTCGCTGCTGCGGATCAAGGCGCTG
>Ga0209382_10001405_pt1 | contig 37953 bp, 34 predicted proteins | sample SoiMetdeltSBSDD5_FD_187599 | JGI IMG/M metagenome (GOLD analysis project Ga0209382, IMG submission 187599) | Bulk soil microbial communities from a Populus tree surrounding site in Tennessee, USA - Soil MetaG P. deltoides SBSDD5 (SPAdes) (version 2) | ecosystem: Environmental > Terrestrial >... | reverse complement strand
ATCCGAACGAATGAACCATGTTTACGACAACTCAAGGCGATGGTGCGCCGCTATGAACCATCGCGAGAGCAGCGCGTGGAGTTCGACACTTGTCTCGTCAACGTATACCTCTTTCGGGGTACTCCACACAGCGGCCGACTGTGGACTGCTCCCGGCCAGGACCGGACGAGGGGGGCGTCGATGCAAATTTCCCGAAAGCGGACGCTCAACGCCCCGCTTGAGCGGCGCACTGCGGCCGTTTCACTTTAGGCACTTTATCCATATCGCGTCCGCTCCAAGCGGTTGTTAGGCAACTCAGCGCCTCGGTGCAACTTCAAAGGCCAGGGATTCCGGAAACGACTCTCCGGCAGGCAATTCCGCCGGAATCAATTCGAATAGGATGTTCCACGTAACAGGGTCACGGGCGATGAAGCGGATTGAGTTTCGCGCGCTTTGATCCGTGCTGAAGCCGTCGCGTGAAAAATCAGGAAGCGCGAGTTCGAAGCGGCCATCTGCAGGAACCGTTGCTCGTCCGACCTCAAACTGTGTCACGGCTCCATCGGCGATTCCGAAGAAACCATGTGAGGAAAATGCCAGGTAGTACGCGACCAACTCGAAGCTTTGCCGCTGAATATCAACTGGGAAGTTCACGTAGCATTTGCTTCGCCGAACTGGCAGCTTGTCAAACACCAGATTCACGCTGTTGGAGGTTAAGTGAGCGAGATCCAAGAGCTCCAGCGTGACGATTTGGTGTGACGGGCAATATGCAATGACTCGAAGTGTGCTGGCTCGGCCATTCTTCAGCTCCGGTAGCTTCCGGCTTGGCTCGAGAGCGACGTCGTACGATAGCTGGCCATTCGAACCGCGCAGATAGCCGCCTACTCCACCAAACGGACCCGTCATGAAGGTCGCGAAGAAAAGACCATCTACCGCGCAGTCGTTGCCAACGACCAGGTGCAGCGTGTCTTGTCCCAGCGCTACACGTGGAGGAACGACAGCCGTTACCGCAACCAGGATCGAAAATAGGAATGGTCGCACGTACATAAGCCCGTTGGAGCTGCCTAACGCCAACAATGAGCCGCGCGGCGAGATGAGGTAGCGGATAGGCGCATGCGTTTCACCGCGTCGGTTCGATTGTTTTGTTAGCAGTCCGCTGCCCGCCGACAAAGAATACCTCCGGCCAGCGCGCTGGCAAGTCTAGCCGTTCGATGAAGGAGGTCGCCCACGTATGAACATTTCGAGAATATGCACCGGAACTAAAGCCTCGCGGGCGCCACAACTTCTCAAATTGAACACGCTGCTCAGCTTCGGGCAGCGCATAGAGCGAAGGAGGAAGGATCCGCTCACGTTTCCAGATCTCACCTGGCGAGAAATGATACCTGCGCTCCGCAAGCGACACGCGAAGCGACGCAATCTCCTCCCACGCGTGAGCCGGATTGAAGTCGAACGACTGCACGGAATAGACGGCTTCCCCGTTAACCTGGGAGATTCGAAGCAAACGCGTGTGGAAGACCGACATACTTGCGCCTGCTAACGCCCTGGTTCAGCGGCGGCGCGCTGACCTGCATGTCTTGGCACTTTATCCATCACTGTCCGCTGCAACCAGTTGTTAGGCGGCTGGCACAACAAGGGCTTGGACGCCGCACACTCACGGCCCATCCAAAACTGCTACAACGGCGGTTACCAAAAAGAGGCCGAGCAGCCCGGCTTCGATCAACAACGCCCGGCGAGCTAGACCGAAGTACCAACGCTTGCGACCTGCATGCTCCTCCATCTCTATATACCGCCTCACTTGATCGAACTGCCGCGACGGCAAGAACGAGAGGTTCTCGTTCAGCGCTGGCAGTGCGAATCCCGTATACAGACGACTCACGAACATGCCAAAGGCGATCGCGAGAACTGCAATTGAAACGGAAAGAAAAGGCATCGTCGGTCTCGCCTAACTTGATTTAGAAGTGCGGGTCATGACGAATAACCTAGCACGGTGACAAATAACCTGGAGGCCGGACAGCACATAAGGATCTGAACTCAGATGAATTACCGCGCGCTCCTCGACGTCGGCGCGGTACTAACCAATCCGTGAAAGCAGGCACGTACGGCCTAGTGAGACTGGTCTGCTGCCGCAGGCCGCCATCGTTCATCCGCATACACGCGATCGCGTAACAGACAGGAATTCCAGGCGGTTTGAGTGGGGTATCGTCGGGGGTATCGGCTGTTTCGCGAGCCCGCACGCCTGCCAATTCAACAATTTGCGTTCGACTTCGAATCCGGCCCGGGGAACCATCTGACCTTCCGCACACGTCCAGATACGGCACGTCTGCATCCGCCCGTGTCACTTGCCAGTGAACGTCGGCGCGCGCTTGTCGATCGCCGCTGCGAGCGCCTCGGCATGGTCTTCGCTCTCCTGCAACAGAGCCTGAAAGGTCGCCGACAGCTCCAGCATATCGTCGAGCCGCGCGTGATGGCTCTCTCTGAGCAGACGCTTGGCGAGGCGCACAGCCTGCGGCGGATTGGCCACGATACGTTCGGCAAGCGAGCGCGCCTCACTCAGCAGCCGCTCACCTGACACGAGCTTCGACACCAGACCGCACGCAAGGGCGCTCTCGGCATCGATGAGATCGCCCGTGAACGTCATCTCGGCGGCCTTGGAAAATCCCACGACACGGGGCAGGAACCACGCGCCGCCATCGCCCGGAATCAATCCGATCTTCAGGAAGCTCTCGCCGAAGCGCACCGAGGTCGCCGCAATTCGAATGTCGCACATGCATGCGATGTCGCATCCGAGACCGATGGCCGCGCCGTTCACAGCCGCGATCGCAGGCACTTCGATATTCCACAACGCGCGCACAAGGCGTTGCACGCCACGTCTGTAATTGTCGCGCGTGCTGGCAGGATTGGCTCCTCGCGCAAAGTCGGACCGATCGCGGATCTTCTTGAGATTGCCGCCCGAGCAGAAGTCGCGCCCGGCCCCGGTAAGGATCACGGCGCTGACGCCGGCATCGCGGTTCACCCGCTCGACGGCCTGGGCGACGTCTTCGCACTGCTCCTGCGTGCCGATTGCGTTGCGCTCCTCGGGGTTGTTGAGCGTCAGCGTTACGATCCTACCGCTGGTTTCGTAGAGAACGAAGTTGCCCATGGAAATATCCTGTACGCGGGAAAGCGCTACTTTGCTGGGGGTGTCGCGTGCAGCCGGGTTCAGCGGTCGCTCAGTGCCGTGAGATGAGGCCAGAGGTTGTGCGCACCCAGCGCCGCAACTCGCCGCCCGAGCTTCGAAGCCCAGTAACGATCATTCCCGTATTCGGATCGCCACGACCACAGGCGCTGCGTCGCCAGGTGCAGCGGATGCTCACGGGTGAAGCCGATCGCCCCATGCACCTGATGTGCTATCGAAGTGGCGATCCCGACGGCGCGATTGGCGCGAAGCTTGGCAGCTGCGATCTCGAACTGCGCGTCACCTCGGCTCGCAGCACGGCATGCGGCAAGCGCGGCGCAGTTCACCGCCGCTGTCTCGTTGGCGAGCAGTGCAAGCGAGTGCTGGATAGCCTGGAACTTGCCGATTGGCCTGCCGAACTGACGGCGATCGTTCGCATGCTGAACGGCTAGGTGCAGGGCGGCGCTTAGAGCGCCGGCCATCGTGGCCGTGCGCGCCAGCGCCGCGCGCTCGAACGGATTCTCATGCGCAGTGCCGATTGCAACTACGTCAATGTCTTCGAATTGCAGGTCGGCGACCGGCTCTCCCGCCACGTTCTCACGGACATGCGTCACGCGAATCGCCAGACTGTCGACGAGCATCAGTTGAACGCCGTCATCGTGTTCGACTGCCACAAGAACGTGGCGAACTGCATCTCCCCACGTCACGTTCGGCAGCCTGCCACTCAACTGCCATGCGCCTTGAGGACTGCGCGTGAGCTCGATCGGGCGCTCCGTGCATGCGAGACCGATCGGTCCGTTGGGTCGCGGCATGCCCGCTCCAATGAGAAGTCGGCGCGCAACCAACGTGTCGGCGATCGGCAGAGGTACAGTGTGTGTGCCGGTGCAGGTCAGCACTGGAAATGCGTCCTCCCATCCGCCGCCCAATCCCCCTTCGCTTTCGGGATCGAATATGGTGGTTACACCGTTGATCTCGATCGTCTCCCAAAGCTGCTCCCGCGCAGTCTCGCTATCGGCTTCGGACGCTCGCGCGCGGTTCATGATGTCGAGGAACAACTTCTCGACGCCAGCGGCGAACAAGGTGCGCTGCTCGTCGATATCGATCATCTGAGGCCCAGCCCTCTCGCAACGATGCCCCGCAGAATCTCCCGCGTCCCGCCGCGCAAGGAAAACGAATTGGACGTTTGCAGCAGGTATTCCATCACCGGACGCAATTGCGGATTCGCAACCTCGAGCTGCGGCTGCAGTGCGGCCTGTACCAGACGCGGCAACTCCTGCTCGAACTGTGCGCCGAGATCCTTGACGATCGCCGCTTCGAGCGCAGGCTCTTTGCCCTGCGCCAGCGCGCCCGCCATCGCGAGCGACATCTGCCGGATCGTCCAGAGATCGGCCGCCAGGTTGCCGAGCAGAATGCGGATGTCCTCCGGCGGTGCATCTCCCGCCGCTGCGAGCAACTCGACGAACAACTGATGGCAGCTGAGATAGCGCTCGGGCCCGCTACGCTCGAGCGCCAGCTCCGCTGCAGCCTGCCGCCAGCCTTCGCCTTCACGACCGACGAGTCTCGTCTCGGGTACGAAGACGTCTTCGAAGAACACCTCGTTGAAGTGTCTCTCTCCCACCATGTCGACGATCGGTCGCACTGTGACGCCAGGCGTCGACAGATCCAGCAACAGTTGGCTCAGGCCTTCATGACGCGCGTCGGCATCGCCGCTCGTGCGTACCATTGCAATCATGATGTGCGCATGATTGGCAATCGTCGTCCAGAGCTTCGACCCGTTCACGCGCCAGCCGCCCTCGACCCGGACGGCTCGCGTGCGCACGGCGGCCAGGTCGGAGCCGGCACCCGACTCGCTCAATCCGATGCAGAAATACAGCTCGCCGCGTGCAATTGCCGGCAGCATCTCGACCCGCTGCTCTTCGGTTCCGTAGCGCAACAGCAGCGGACCGCTCTGCCGGTCCGCGATCCAGTGAGCTGCAACGGGCGCGCCGGCGGCAAGCAGTTCCTCCAGCACGACGTAGCGCTCGAGCGCACTACGCTCGTGCCCTCCGTAGCGCTTGGGCCAGACCATGCCTATCCAGCCGCGCGCGCCGAGCTTGCGGCTGAACTCAGGATCAAATCCGGTCCACGAGCGCGCCTTCGCGAGCGCAGTTGCCTGGGCGAGCTCGACACGCACGAAGTCCCGGACTTCCTCGCGCAGCTCGCCGACAGCGGCAGGCATTTGCGGCGGAACCAGACGAAAGGTCTGCATGGTTGTCCGTCCCGCAGCGGCGTCGTTCACATCACTACGCGAACCTGCGCAATCAGTCGCTCGACTCCGTGCACGACATGCGCGAGGGCGTGCCGATGCTCACGCGCTTCTGCAGAAAGTAGATATCGCTCCGCGCTGTCGGGCCTGTCGAACCACTGAACATCGACGGCATCGAATCCGCATAGCCCGGCAACGCCCGCGGCGCTGCCGAGCGACAAGTACAGCTCCCGCGCCATCGCTGCCGAAGCCGCCGGAAGCGTCCTCAGTGCGGCACCGATCCGCTCGCTGCAGTCGGGAGCGGAACGCATGAACGTCATCAACCGCACGGCCTGCGGGTCGATCGTGCCGGAGACGTGAATGCGCTGCGCGACCATGGGCGCAGCTTTGTTCTTGTCGATCAGATAATCGCTGTCCACTTTCAGATCCGGAGGATAGCGATCAGCCCGGAAGGCGAGCTGCATGGCAGCCACGTCGCTGAAGTCCATCTCCGAGCAGGCATCGAATCCGGCCCATGGCAGCAGCGGCTCGCCGTCGCGAAGAATGGCATGGTTCTGCCAATTTCGACGCAAGCCTTCGAACTTGCGCACCAAGGGTCCGTGCACATCGTGCCAGTGTCTCTGGAACTCCGCTGTGGTGAGGCCGTGCCGGCGTGGCGCCATGCCTATCCGAGTGATCATTCTCTTCGACCCTCGCTTGTTTGACCTTGGGCTGCCTGTCGGATGGCGCTCAGAGTCGTCATGGTGCTGATGGCATCCGGGTCGAGACGAATCTCGATCAGCGCCGGCTTGCCCACTTCGAGGCTTCGCCTCAGCGCGGGACCGAACTGTTCTGTCGCTTCTACTCGCTCGGCATGAACTCCAAACGCCTGTGCGTACTGGACGAAGTCTGGATTGGTGAGCGAGGTGCCGTGCACCTTGCCGGGGTACGCGCGCTCCTGGTGCATGCGAATGGTGCCGTACATGTTGTTGTTCACCACCACGAAGATGACGTTCAACCCATATTGCACGGCCGTCGCCAGCTCCTGTCCGGTCATGAGAAAGCATCCGTCGCCCGCAAAACAGACGACGGTGCGCCCGGGATGGACCGCTTTGGCGGCAATCGCCGCCGACACGCCGTAGCCCATCGCACCAGAGGTAGGCGCGAGCTGCGTCCGGTGGCCGCGATAGCGATGGAAGCGATGAACCCAGCCCGAGTAGTTGCCGGCTCCGTTCGTAACGATCGCGTCGGCGGGCAGGATGCTATCCAGGTTCTGAATCACATCCCACATCTGCACCGGACCCGGATTCCTCACGCGTGACTGCCACGCACGGTAGTCCTCATGAGCCTGCACCACATGGGCGTCGATCTCGTTTGACGTGAGCCTCGGCAGCGCCGCAAGCGCACGTGCCATCGCAGGCATCGTTGCATTGATCATCAGATCTGCTTGATAGACCCGGCCGAGCTCTTCGGCGCCCGCATGCACGTGCACGAGTGTCTGCGACGGAATCGGCGCGTCGATCAGCGTATAGCCGGCGGTCGTCATCTCGCCCAAGCGTGCACCCAGACAGATGAGCAGGTCCGATGCCTTGATGCGTGCGGCGAGCTGCGGATTGATCGCCAACCCCACATCGCCCGCATAGCTCGGATGCTGATTGTCGAACAGATCCTGGAACCGAAACGCGCATGCCGCTGGAATGCGCTGCACTTCGACGAAACGGCGCAGATCTGCGCACGCTTGCGCATCCCATCCGCTGCCACCGAGAATCACGAGCGGTCGCTTGGACCGACGCAGCAGCTCGCACATGGTCGCGAGCGCGGGCGCAGCCGGTCCGCACTCGACCCGCTGCCAGCTGCGCGCATCGCGAACACTAGTAGTGGAGAACAGCATGTCCTCCGGCAACGCGAGAACTACCGGGCCCATGCGTCCGCTGGTGGCAACCTGATATGCACGCGCCACCAGCTCAGGAATGCGGTCGGCGCGGTCGATCTGCGCGACCCACTTGGACATGGGTCCATACATCCGCCGATAGTCGATTTCCTGGAACGCCTCGCGCTCGACGAAATCGCTGCCTACCTGGCCGATGAACAGAATCATCGGCGTCGAATCCTGAAACGCGGTGTGCACGCCGATCGAAGCGTTGGTTGCACCCGGCCCGCGCGTCACGAAGCAGATGCCGGGCTTGCCGGTCAATTTGCCATACGCGTCGGCCATGTTGGACGCCGCGCTCTCGTGTCGGCACGTGATCAGGCGGATCGATTGGCGCGCATCGTAAAGCGCATCGAGCACCGGCAAATAGCTCTCGCCGGGCACGCAGAAGGCGTGATCCGCACCATGCACGAGAAGCTGGTCCACCAGGATCCGTCCACCTGATCGCGGTGCGCACGGCGCAGGCGTGGCCCGGTCGCCTGCAATCGACCCGTGCAAGTTGCCGCGCGGCTCGATACCGGTGTCGTCGCTCATGGCGGGGGCTCGTCCCAGAGTCGCTGGGTATACGAGACGTCAATGCGCGCCTCAGCGTCAGCCGCCGTAACGCCCGCCACCTGTTCGGAAAGCATCTTGCCCAGCGAAGGCAGTGCCTTGCGGTTCTCCTCCATGTGCGGCGGCGCCCAGAGCCGCGAGCGGATCAGCGCCTTGCCACAATGAAAGTGGGCATGCTCGACGTGCATGCGCAGCGCGCTGCGTGGCGTCTTGCCGTCTGCGCTGAGTCCGGTGAGCGTCTGCAGATCGGTGGTGATCGCTACAGTGCCGTTGACGCGCAGCGACTCGTCCCGCCCCGGTACGAGAAAGATCAGCGCGACATGGGGGTTCTCGAGGATATTGCTCATCGAGGTGAGCTTCTTGTTGCCCGGCCGGTCCGGGATCAGCAGCGTTCGCTCGTCGACGACCGTCACGAACCCCGGCAAATCACCGCGCGGCGAGACGTCCGGCCAGCCGGCGGCGTTGGCACTCGCCAGCATCATGAACGGCGACAGCGCAATAAACGCGCGATGATGGCGATCGAGGCTCTTCAGGACGATCTTCACTGCGAGCGCGTCCGGCGACGGATATCCATAGAGTTCACGCAGCTGGGCAACCGTGGAGACTGTTCTCTCGTTCATCGGACACCTCGCATCATGCTGTCGCGCGCGCAGCGAGACCGGCCGCCAGGCGTTCGATGCCTTCGCGCACAGCATCGATCTGCGGGTTGGCGAAGCTCAGGCGCAAGTACGCTGTGCATTTGCCGAATGGTGAAAATGCGCTGCCCGGCAAAGCCAGCACGCGGTGCGTGCGCCCGAACTCGAACCAGTCGATCTGCTCGTCGCAGTCACCGAGACGGCGTGCCCACACGAACATTCCGCCCGCAGGATCCTCGAACGCGAGCAGGTCTGCGGCGACATTTCGCAGCACCTGCGTCATCGCGCGAGCCTTGGCGCCATACGCGGCACGCAGGCCTCGTACGTGATGCATCAATCGCGGAGATCGCAGCATCGCATCGAGTACGTGCTGCTCGAGAAGTCCGGTGTGTACATCCGTCGCCTGCTTGGCGAGCATCGCGGCCCGACGCAATGGCGCAGGCGCAACGAGCGCACCTAGTCTGAAACCAGGCACGAGGATCTTGGAAAAGCTCGTCAAATAGGCGACCACGGCACCGATGCCGCGGGCTTGATTCAACGCATAGAGCGAATCCGGCGGCGGGCGATCGAACCACAGCTCGCCGTACGGGTCGTCCTCGATCACGCAGATCCCGAGGCGAGCGGCCTGCTGGAGCAGACGCAAGCGCGCCTCGAGCGACATGCAGTGGCCCGTGGGATTCGCGAAGCTCGGCACGACGTACACAGCCTTGAGCGCAGCCGCTGATGCCTGCGCCAGTTCGGCGAGGCCGTCGAGATTGTCGCGCAACAGGAAAATACGGCCTGCAGCGAAGCGCACTGCCTGCATCGCGGCCGGATAGTTGTACGGCGCCATCGCGACAGCATCGTCCGCCTCGAGCAATACGCTCATTAGCAGACTGATGCCCTGTTGCGATCCCGTCGTGATCAACACATCGCCGGGACGCGCATCGATTCGGCGCGCACGTAACAGCGTGCATACCGATTCGCGCAGTTCAGGCAGCCCATCGGTAGCGCCGTATTGCAGCGCCGGACCCTCGATGCGAGTCAGCACGTCGACCGCCGCTTCGGCAATCCAGTCGCGCGGGATCAACGTCGGGTCGGGATGACCGCCGGCGAGCGAAATCATCCCGGGCTCGTTGGCGAGCGCCAGCATCGCGCGGATGGGAGACTCCTGCGCGTCACGGAAGACACGCCGCAGAAGGGTCTCTACGGGACTGGCCACCATCTTCAGTGCAGACTTTGGGCTGCCCGGTCCTTCGGCGCGCGCGTGAGCAGCTCCGGCTCTGCGTTCCGTATCGCGATCGCATCGGCAAAACGAAACGCGCCGATATCGGGCGGATAGATCGCCGGCTCGACGACGTAGGTCTCGTGTTCGAGAAACGGCCGGTCGTCGAAGGGCACATTCTCAGGGAAGTCGTGCATCACGACGCCGATCGCATGGCCGGCGCGCAAGCGCAGATGCGCACCCAGTCCTTCGCGATTCAACACGTCCTGGGCTGCCTGGTGCATGCCCGCTATCGCACGACCCGCAACGGATGCGTCGATCGCGGCCTCCTGCGCGGCGCGCACGCAATCGAGCAGTCGGACCAGCTCCGCACCCGGCGATCCCACCAGCCACGGCCGCGCCAGTTCCATCGCGAGACCATTCAATCGTGTCGCAAGCGTGGTGACGGCGATCGCATCGCGTTCCAGAACCTTGCCGTTGGATGCGCCATCGCCATGCGGGCAGGCCGACGCGGGCCCGGAATGAGTGACGAGCCTGCCGATGACGAAATTCTCGCCGGGATGGCGCCTCGCCGCTTCTGCGGCGAGGCTGGCGGAGACCAGGAAATCCACTTCCGCAAGCAGCCGGCCGGATTTGAGCTCTCGCCGATAGACGTCCACCGCCCAATCGCTGAGCGATGCGCACCGGCGCATCGTGGCGATTTCCTCGGGATGCTTGATCCAGCGCAGGCTCCTGAGCGGGTTGCCGAGCTTGATCAATGTGATCGCGGCCAGAGCGTCCGCGGCGCTGCGCAGCCAATCGTGCACTGCGTCCGCGCCGATTCGCGCGCGACTCAAACCGAACGAGCCCAGGGCGTGCACGACCATCTCACGCCATTGCGTTGCGATCCACTTGTGCTGCGTGGCATCGCGCGATTCGGCATAGAACGCGACGGTATCGATCCAGAGCGTGCCGCGCCGGCGCTCCGCCTCGATCGCGTTCCGGCTCAACTCCGGCAGCAGTGCAAGTGTGCGCCCATCGCTGGTGACCACCAACAGGAACGGGCGCTCCCACGACAGCGCGCTGATCGCGTGATTGCCAGCCCATTCGAACCAATCGGCGCCGGTGAAGGCAAGCGCGTCGCAGTGGTGATCACGCATCAGGCCCCGCATCCGCCCGAGCCGATAGGAGCGCACTTCACGACTGAGGCCTGGCAAGAGTGTTTCCCCGCTGCGACTGCGAGGGATTATTTCGATCGATGCGGCGCTCGTAAAATGTTTGTTTGCCGAACACCTGTGCGCGGCGCGAACACCCGCGCTATCTTCATTCGCGATACGTGCGCGCCTCTTCGAGCAGCCAGTCCCGGAACATCGTGAAGGACGGTTGGTTGAGTCTGCCGTAGGGATAGACGAGATAGTAGGCGTGCCGGCTCTGCAGCGAGATCTCGAAGGGACAGACGAGCGTACCGTCGCTGAGCTCCGGCTCCACCAGAAAACGCGGCACCAGCGCGACACCCGCGCCGGCAGCGGCGGCCTGAGCGAGCATCATGAAGTGCTCGAACTTCGGCCGCGTGCGCAGCGCTCCGACCCGGACTCCGGCCCCGTCGAACCACTCCTGCCATGCGTTGGGCCGCGTGGATTGCTCGAGGAGGGGATGAGCGGCGAGATCTGCTGGCGTGCTGAGCCTGCCTTCGCGCAGCAATTGCGGAGCGCAGACCGGGATCGTCGACTCGCGCATCAGAAAGTCCGAGCCCGTGCCCGGCCAATCGGCATCGCCGAAATGAATCGCCGCATCGAAGCTTTCGCTGGCAAAGTCGAACGGCGCGACGCGCGCCGCAAAGCTCACTGCGAGGTCCGGATGGCGCGCGAACAACCGTGGCAGGCGTGGAGCCAACCAGCGCATGCCGAAGCTCGGCAGTGTGGCCACCGAGATCGGCGCAGGAGATCCCGGCGCCTCGATGGCTGCCGTTGTCGCGCGCCGGATCTGGTCCAGTGCAATTCCAATCTGCTCGGCGTAGATGCGGCCCGCTTCCGTGAGCTGCACCCGACGCCCCGCCCGCGCGAACAGCGTCACGCCAAGCGATTGCTCGAGCGTCGCGATTGCGCGGCTTACAGCACTCTGCGTCAGGGCGACACGGCTTGCGGCACGACCGAAGCTGCCAGTGCGTGCGGCGGCCTCGAAGACCATCAGCGATGTCATCGAGGGAAGCAGGCGTCTCGGATGCATGGTGCTCATGCATTACCCTCAAGTGCTGTTGCCAATTTCTCGTTTGCCTTCGAGCGTGCGTCTGTCGGCTAATGTAAGGGAGTTATCACCGGCTGACTGGAGAATCAAGCATGCAGGGCCATCTCGCGCGGCTGATCACGGCGACGCTCGACACCGATGCCGCGAACGCTCTTCTCGAAACATTCTCTTTCCATGAGTCGTTCCTGCGTGAAGACGGACCGCGAATCTCGCGTGCGGTCTATGCACTCGCCCTCGGAGCAGTTCTGTTCGACGGCCTGTTGAAGAGAGTGCCGGCCGCGGCCGCTTATGTAAGCGAGCGACGGCGCACCAGGGAACGAGTCACTTTCGACCACGGCGCCCTGCGCACGGTGCGCTTTGCGAACGGGCCGACCGGCGCGCTGCCGGCGGGTCATGCAGCGTTCTCGCGGATACTCGTTCCGCTCGGCTATTCGCTGTCCGGCATCTATCCCCTCGATCAGATCAGGATGACCGGCCGCTCGTATGCGCATGTCGACGAGCCAGAGCTGATTCCGCAGTACTTCGTCAGCGAGCTGCACGTCGCGCAGTTCTCAGCGCCGTTCGCTGCAGCAGCCGCGCGAGTGTTCGATGCAACCGCCGATCCGCTGACCGCGAGGGCAAACCGCGCGCTGGCGCAGCTCGCTGAAACGGCGACGGTCGAACGAGAGTTGGGCGTGCTTGCACTGCCGGACATCGCCGCAGCCTTTGGTTGTTGGCACCCTACCCCTGCGCTCGCGGACTACAAGCTCCTGCTCGCCGAATCGCAGGAAGCTGCCTGGCTCGCGACTGAGGGTAACGCCTTCAATCACGCCACCGACCGTGTTCCGGACGTCGCGGCGCTCGCCGCTCGCGAGCGCTCGCTGCAACGTCCGATCAAGGACGAGATCGAAATTTCCTCGTCCGGCCGCATCAGGCAGACCGCGTATCGGGCGGCGCTCGTCGCGCGTCGTTTCCGCGACGATTCGGGAAGCGAAATACAAATGCAGGTGCCAGGATCATTCTATGAGTTCATCACGCGCGACGAAGTGCAGGGACGGGATGGACGAATGCGTCTCGACCTGCGCTTCGATAGCGGGAATGCGCAGGGCATCTTCCGCATGACGCAAGCAGCTACCGCGATATGATCGGTCGTGCTTCGGACCTGGCGAGATTCAAGCGTTGCATCGACGATGCGACCGGACGGAACGCCGTCATCGCTATCGCGCAAGCAGGTGCGGCCTATGTCGAGGATGCGCGCGGCGGATGCGGACATGCCGCCGCATTCGTGGCGCCTCGATCCACGGAGGAAGTGTCGCTCGTGTTGCGAACGGCCGCGGAATGCGGCATTCGGCTGATCCCGCAAGGTGCGAATACCGGACTGGTCGCCGCCGGCGTGCCTGAAGACGCCACCGCCGATGTTGTCCTGAGCTTGCGCGCGATGAATCGGCGGCCGTCGATCGACGTCGCGAATCGATCGGCGTGCGTCGAAGCGGGTGTGCGGCTCTCGACACTGAATAGCGTTGCCGCCGACGCGGGCTTGTGTTTTCCGATCGATCTGGCTGCCGACCCGTCGGTCGGCGGCCTGATCGCCGCAAACGCCGCCGGCGCGAAATTCCTGCGCTATGGGGACGTACGCCGCAATCTCCTCGGCCTCGAGGTCGTCCTCGCAGATGGGCACGGCACCGTGCTCGACTTCATGAAACCGCTCTGGAAGAACAACACCGGGATAGATCTCAAACAGCTGTTCGTCGGGTCGTCGGGAAGTCTTGGCGTCATCACGCGCGCAGTACTCGCGTTGCATCCTCTGCCGACTGTCACTGTGGCGGCCTTGCTCGTCCCTGCGGATCATGACGCCGTGGTCGACGCGCTGGTCGCGCTCGAGCGCTGCGCAGGCGACGCGCTGACAGCATTCGAAGGGATGTCCGGCGTTGCGATGCAGGCTGCAGTAGATCTCGTCTCTTCCGTCCGCAATCCGTTCGAAAGCGGCGACGTACCGGAGTTTGCTGTGCTGGTGGAGCTGTCGGGCGGTCCGGGTGAAAGCGAGACCAGGCTCACCGAATTGCTGGCCCAGGCACTCGCGACGTTGGAATCGCACGGACGCACGCGAATCGCAGACGTACTGCTGGGCGATCCGGCGCGGCTCTGGGCCCTGCGACACGCCATCCCGGACGCGTTGCGACGGCGCGGCAGAGTGATCGGCTGCGACGTGTCGGTGTCTCGCGGTCAGTTGGCGGCGCTGCGCACGCGACTCATCGAGGCCGTGCGTGTCACATGGCCAGAAGTGGAGATTTGCGATTTCGGCCACGTCGGCGACGGCGGTCTGCATTTCAATCTCGTGTGGCCTCGATCGGCACGCGAGCCTGCGACCGGCACATTCGATGCGATTCGCACGCAGGTGTTCGAAATCGTCGTGAAGGAATTCGGCGGCGCGTTCAGCGCCGAGCACGGCGTCGGCCCACGCAATGCCGCGTACTACCGTCGATTCACCGGATCCACAGCCCTCCGGCTGTCGGCCTCTATACAGCGCGCTCTTGCGCCTGCGCGCATCGGGCGGGTGGATTTTGGCGGCTAACCGCCCGGGACACATATATATGTACCGTGTATATGTACCGTGGCCGCGGCCCGAGGCTCTCAACCCAGCACCAGTGGCTGTCCTCCGACCGTGAGCGGGTCCTGCCCTGCCTGTTGCAGCCACTTGTAGACGGGTGGCACGACGTCCGCGACGGATTCGACGACCACGTCGAGAAACACTGGACCCTGGTAGGCAAAGGCAGCGTCCATGGCGGCTTCGAGCTCCGCCACGGTGCGCACATGCATCGCTTTGAGGCCGAATCCCTCCGCGATCCGCGCTGCGTTCTGCTCGGAAAAATCCACCCCCAGGGTCTGCGCCATGCCGCGGGATTTCTGCAGCGCCTTGATCCACCCGTACGTCGAGTTGTTGAAGTTGATCAGGATGGCCGGGACCTTCAACCGCACGAGCGTCTCGAGCTCGCCCACCGACATGCCGAACGAGCCGTCACCGAACAATCCGATCGGTCGAATATCCGGGCGCGCGAACCAGCCGCCCACCACGGCCGGCAGCGCATAGCCCAAGCCGCCATACGCACGAGGAATGATGATGCGCGACTCGGCATCGCTCAGGCGCACGAAGCGATTGAGGTACGACGTGGACGTCCCCGGATCCGCGAACAGCAGATGCGGTCGTTCGAGCCGCCGGTTCAGCGCTTCCATGATGACTTGCGGCCGCAGCGGCCCGCTGTGTTCGCGAGCGGACCGCAACTGGAGGCCCGCGTCATCCCAGAAGCGCCGCCGCCACTCATTCAGCGTGGCGACCCATTTCGAATCGGTCTGCATCGCGTGCGGCATCGGCAACGCGTTCAGCTGCTCGAGCAACGCACGCACATCGGCATGGATGTTGAGCACGTTCGGACCCGCGTTGCCGAGGAGGTCCGGCCCGATCTCGACCTGCACGATCTTTCGCTCCCGCCGCGGCGGCGGAAAGGTCCAGCCCATCGTGATCACTGACCCGATGCGCGAGCCGAGGTAGACCAGCAGGTCCGCCTCTTCCATCGCGCGATTCGCATGCGGATGAAAACCGTTATCACCCATGATGCCGATCGAAAGCGCGTGATGATCCGCGATCGAATTCTGCCCGGTCATCGTAGTGACTACCGGGATGAGCAGCCGTTCGGCAAGCTGGGTCAGCGCAGGTCCGCCCTTTGCACGGTTGACACCTCCACCGGCGACCAGCAGCGGTCGCTTTGCGGCGGCGAGCAATCGCTGCAGCTCGCTCACGGCTTGGTTTGGCGCCTGCGGTGCGTACGCAGGGAAAATCCTACACGCCTCCTCTGCATACAGCGAAACCTGCTGCGGCTCGACCTCCTCGTGCAGGATGTCCTCCGGGATCACGAGGTTGACCGCGCCGGGACGACCGGTTGTCGCAAGGCGAAAGGCGCGCCGGATCGTCTCCGGGATCTTCACCGCCATCTTCACCTGGATCGACGCCTTGGTGACCGGCTCCATCAGGCGCACCTGGTCGACGAACTGAGTGATGATGCCGCGGCCTTCGCCGATCAGCGGCATCTCGAAACTGAGCAGAATCAACGGGACGGCGGATTCGTGCGCCTCCGCGACGGCCGGCAGTGCATACATGGGCCCGGCTCCGCTCGGCACCTCCACGACGCCCGGCCGATTCGTGACGCGCGCATAAGCGTCCGCCATGTACCCGGCGTTGCGTTCGTCGCGTGTCAGCACGTGCCGGACGGCGCCGCCGAGCTGCTCGAGCGCGGCGTAAAACGAAACGTTGGTATCGCCCGGGACACCGAATACGTATTTGACATCATAGGCCGCAAGCATTCGGGCCAGCAGCTCGGCACCGTTCATGCACGACTCCCTGCGTCCAGTAGATTGTGTTTCGGGTTCCGGTACACTGCATCATCCGTATGCAGATCAGCCCATTCGTTCCAGCTGTTCCCTTGGGCGCGGGCAGCAACGACACGCACGACGAAGTTATCCAGTCGCTGGCGAGGGGAATGGAAGTCCTGCGAGCATTCGGTACCGCCAATGACAGGATGACGATCGCCGAAGCGGCGAAAGTCACTGGCCTCACCCGCGCGGGCGCGCGGCGTATCCTGCTGACGCTGGAAAAACTCGGCTACGTCCGCAGCGACGGCCGGCATTACAGTCTCACCGCGCGTGTGCTCGAACTGGGCCAGGGATTCCTCGCGCAGCCGCTGTGGCAGGCGGTGCGCCCTGTTCTGCTCTCGCTGGCCAACACACTGAACGAAACAGCGTCTGCCGGCGTGCTCGATGGACAGGACGTCGTCTACACCCTTCGTATTCGTTCGTCGCGCCTCCTGCATCTCGAGTTGCGAGCCGGTGCGCATCTGCCGGCGTTTGCGTGCAGTATGGGTCGTGTATTGCTCGCGTCGTTGCCGCCAGCGGCGCTCGACCGCTTCTTTCGCCAGGCGACGTTCACACGCTTCACCAAATTCACGGTAGTCGATCCGGCCGTGCTGAAGGCAAAGCTGAAGGAAGTCCGCGATCAGGGCTGGTGCCATGTTCGCGATGAGATCGAGAATGGCATCAGCGGTATCTCCGTGCCGCTGATCGATCCTGCCGGTCAGACGATCGCGGCATTGAATATCAGCACCAGCTCCGAACGCACGTCGGTACGCATGGTAAAGACGCAAATCGTGCCGATGCTCAAGGAAGCCAGCGCAACCATCCGCAAGGAGCTCGGGCTCGCGCTGTAGCAGTGGCGCGAAAGGGTGTCGCTTCATCCGTCGACTTCTCGCAGGTGTAGCGGTGTGCGGACTCAGTCAGCCACCGGAAACGTCACGCCCTGAGCCAGTGGCAGACTGCGGCCGTAGTTGATCGTGTTGGTGGCACGGCGCATGTAGCCCCGCCATGCATCCCCGCCGGCTTCGCGCCCGCCTCCGGTCTCCTTCTCACCGCCGAAGGCGCCGCCGATCTCGGCACCCGATGATCCGATGTTGACGTTGACCACACCGCAATCTGAGCCGCCGACACTGACAAAGCGCTCGGCTTCGCGCATGTCGAGCGTGAAGATCGCCGAGGACAAGCCCGCACTCACGCTGTTGTTGAGTGCAATCGCTTCGTCCAGGTCTTCATACTTCATGACGTAGAGGATCGGCGCGAACGTCTCGCGCAGCATCGGCCCGGCTTGCGCGGCCATCTCGACCAGCGCCGGTCGCACGTAGTAAGCGTCGGAGCCGTGCTCCTGTAGAACGCGCTCGCCACCCAGCACTTTTCCAGCCACCTCTCGCGCTTCCTTCAACGCTTGCGTGAAGCCGCGATACGCGGCCGCATCGATCAGCGGACCGACCAGCGTGGCCGGCTCGAGCGGGCTGCCGACGGCAACAGACTGAAACACGTTCCTGAGCTTGGGAACCAGCTTGTCGTACACGCTCGAATGCACGAACAGGCGGCGCAGCGAGGTGCAGCGCTGCCCTGCCGTGCCCAGCGATGAGAATGCGATTGCCCGCAGCGCGAGCGGCAGATCCGCGGAGCCGCTGACGATGGCAGCGTTGTTCCCGCCCAGCTCGAGGATGGAGCGCGCGAAGCGCTTTGCCAGCATCGGGCCCACATGACGGCCCATTGCGGAAGATCCCGTCGCGGAGACGAGCGGAATGCGCTGGTCGTTCACGAGCGCCTCGCCGAGCTCGCGCCCGCCGATCACGAGCTGCGACAAGCCATGCGGCGCGTCCGGCCCGAACTGCTTCATCACGCGTCCTACCAACGCCTGCACTGCAAGTGCGGTGAGCGGTGTTTTCTCCGAAGGCTTCCACACCACGCTGTTGCCGCACACGAATGCGATGGCGGCGTTCCAGGACCAGACGGCGACGGGGAAATTGAATGCGGTGATGACGCCGCAGACCCCCAGCGGATGCCAGGTCTCCATCATGCGATGCTCGGGCCGCTCGGTCGCGATGGTCAGCCCGTACAGCTGCCGCGACAAACCGACGGCGAAGTCGCAGATGTCGATCATCTCCTGCACTTCGCCGAGCCCTTCCGAGATGACCTTGCCGGCCTCGATCGAGACCAGCCTGCCGAGCTGCGCCTTGCAGTCACGCAACTCCTGGCCGAGCAGCCTGACGAATTCCCCGCGTCGTGGCGCTGGAATGTGACGCCATTTCAGGAACGCCGCGTGCGCGGCCGAGATCGCCTCTCCCAACTCGGCAACACCGTGCTGCCGGACCGAGCCCACGATCTCGCCATTGACCGGCGAGCGCGCACGCAAAGCTCCGCCGCTGTCATCCGCATAGAGCCTGCGATCGACACCGAACGATTCCAGGAGCAGACCGACTTCGCTCGCCAGCGTCGCAACGTTTCGTACTGCGCTCATGTGATGGACTTCCGGACAACCAGCGTTGACAGCTGCGAGCGATTATCGATGAGGGTTTTCACGACCAACAACTGTTTGCATGACGAACGCGTGTGCGCTTGACGAACGCGCTCGGGTTTTCAGGTCGTTGGACGCTCCTCTGTCCTGCCCATATGTGTCGGAACATCGCGCAGCTGGTACTCGCGCCACAGGATCAGCAGGCCCGCAGCCATCACCAGCGGGGCGCCGATCCAGATGGACCGTCCGGGGATCTCGTCGAACAGGAAGTATCCGAGCAGTACGATGACGATCATGCTGCTGTACTCCAGCGGAGCAATGATCGACGCCTCGGCATAGCGATAGGCGATCGTCTGCAGCAACTGAGCCGCCGTACCCAAGACACCAATCAGCATGATGAGCGCCCATTGTCGGGCACTCGGCAGCGGCCAACCCCAGAGCGCGGTAATGGCGGCGCCGGCAAGCGTCGTCAGCGAGAAGTAGAACGTAATGGTAATCGGGTGCTCGATGCGGCTCATGCCGCGCAGAAACATCATCGCGAACGCGGACAGCAGCGCTGAGCCCATCGCCAGAGCGATGCCGACCGAGTCACGCGCGTTCAAGGACAGGTATGGACTGATCATGATCACGGCGCCGGTGCAGCCGATCGCGATAGCCGTCCCGCGATGAACACGAAACCGCTCGCCCAGCAGCAGCGTCGCGAGCAGCGTGAGGAAGATCGGCGTCATGTAGGTGACGGCGGTGACGTCGGCGATCGGAGCCTGACTGAGCGCCAGGAACCACAGAAACATGCCACCCGCTCCCGCAGACGAGCGCAGCGCGTGCGACCGCCAGTTGCTGGTGGTCAGCAAATGCATTCGGCCGCTGCTGAAAGCGATGAGGGCCATCGTTGCCGCCGCGATCAGACTGCGCACGAAGATCGTCTGACCGACGGGAACATCCTGGCCAAGATACTTGACGGCCGCCGCCATCGTCGACAGGAACACGACGGCCAGCAGCTTCAGCAGAATGCCGAACATGGGGCGGTGATGCTGATCCGTGCCGCTCATCTGTCAGAGCGAAATGCGGGCCTCAACTGGCGCGCGAGCGAATCTGCCTGATCGGCGCGCGCACGAAAGTCCGGGTCGCCGCGTTGTACACCTGCTCGCCGCGCAGGAACGTCTGGAGGACGCGATACTTCAACCGGTCACCCGTGAATGGAGTCACCTTGCCGAGCGAGTGAAACTGTGTCGGGTCGATCTGCGCCTCGCTGCTCGATACGCCACCGCTCATGTGCACTCCCCGTGCCGGCGCCTCATCTCGCTCCTCGACGATGGCCAGATCCGCTTCGTAGCCTCGCGCGATGACACCTTTCTTCAGACCGAGGTGCACCGCCGGATTCTCGCAGAACGTCTTGCACGTCCGCGCGATTCCCAGCCTGGACAGACACAGCGGATATGCGAAGTCGACCGACGTAAAGCCGGCCTTGGGCGTGAACTCGCCAGGGATGGGGACAGAGCTGAACTTGTCGACAGTCCGGTGTGGCGTGTGATGGGAAACGAGGATATCGATCTTGCCGTCCGCAGCGAGCGCTTGCAGGCGCTCGACGTCGCCCTCCGAGCGCAGTGGCGGCGAATGGGCCGCGGCCACACCGATGCGTTTTTGCGCTTCCTCGCGCGACATCAGCAGGTAGTGCGGCGCGATCTGGATCAGGAGGTTCGGAAATCTGTCCTTGCTCCGCAGGAGCAACTCTACGCTGTCGGGCAAGGTCACGAACACGCGACAGCGGAACTCGGGGACCATGCGGCGCAGGAGCGCTTCGAGCGCGTAACGTTCGCCCACCTCATCGAGCGACGTCATCCGAAAAGCCAACTCGTCGGGAAACACCAGCCCCGCCAAGCCCAGTTCGGCGTAGCGCCGAAACGCCGCGGCGCTGTCATCGACATCTGCGGGGAAGTTCCACGGCCTGAGATCCCATTGCCACAAGCTGACCGCGAATGCACCGGCTTCGGGATAGCGTGCGATATCGCGCGGGTCCACGGGCGGATGCGGCTGAACACCAAAGTCCACGTAGCTGCGTGCGGCGATGAAATCACTGCGCCGACGCGCGAGCTCGGATGTGTTGATCCGGGGGACGGTATTCGATTGATCGCACACGACGGTAATTCCGCCGGCGAGCGCGGCCTGCGTCGCCGCTTCCACGGTGTCGCGAGGAGCCTCCGCCCAATCGCGCAGCGCGCACAGAGTGTCGACGGCCGCCGGCAGGAGAATCTGTCGCGGCTCGAGCGTCACGACCCGATCGGCGGCGCCCAGGTCTCGATCCGAAACTTCGCGGATGAGCCCATTCTCGATACGCACGGCCGATTCGATGATCTTGCCACCGCTGAACATTCGCCCCTTGATGATCAGACTCGACGGCGCGCCCGCGCTGGCATTCTCAGCGGAAAACAGCCGGCCGAGCGGCAAGGCCGCAGCCGCTGCGCCGAGCGCGGCGCTCTGCAGGAGCGATCGCCGCGTTGACTTGGCAGCCGGGCCCTCTTCGTGACTCATCTGAACGTCCCCCTCACAGTTCGTTTGTCACAGAGTAATGCCGCCGTCGACGTGAATGCACTGGCCCGTGATGTAACCCGCCGACTGCGACAGCAGAAACTCGATCGTCGCCGCCACTTCATCGCGCTCGCCGTAGCGGCCAAGCGGAATCAAGGCCGTGAGGCGTTGCTTGGCTGCCTCGTTGGTCGACGTGTGCGCGCCGGCTTCCTTGTGGATGCATCCAGGCGCCACACAGTTGACAGTGACACGGTCGGGCGCCAACTGAGCCGCGAGTGCCCTGGTCATCGCGAGCAGCCCGCCTTTGGCAGCCGCTGTCGCGGGAAAGAGAAGGTCCTGTTCGAAACGGAAAGCATGCGCGACGAACGATCCGGCCGCGACCACGCGGCCGTTCCCTGACGCCCGCAGGAGCGGCAGTGCGGCAGTCGCCAGGTGAAAGAACGATCGCAGGATGGTAGCCAACGAGTCCTCGAAGCCGGCCTCGTCGAGAACGCCGATGCGACGGCGCTCCGCATACCCGGCCATGTGCACCAGCTGATCGAGACGGCCGCAGCGTTGCTCGACTTCCTTGACGAGCGACCCGGCGCTGCGCGGGTCCCTCGCAAAATCCGCGACGACCGGATATGCCGCGGCCCCTCGCTGCTCGAGCTCGCGGCAAACCGCTTCCGCGGCGGCGCTGCGCGTGCCTGTGTGTACGAACAGAATTCGGCCGGGTGCGGCGAGACGCCGGCACAGTGCTGCGCCGATTCCCGATCCGCCGCCTGTCACCAGCGTGACCGTTTCGCGGGATGCGTTCATACAGTCGCTACCCGTCCCGACTAAGTTGCATTGCCTCTAGACAACACCGTCACGCTGCAGGCACGCGATCTCGTGTTCGTCGAGCTCGAGCACGTCGCGCAATATCTCCTGCGTGTGCTCACCCAGAAGAGGTGGGGCGCTGCGATACTCGACCGGCGTGGCGGACAAGCGGATTGGGCTCGCAACGGTCGGCGCCATTCCGCGGTGATGCGGCAGATCCCGCCGCAGCTCGCGCGCGAGCACATGCGGATCGCTGAATGCCCCGGCGATGTCGTTGATCGGGCCGCAGGGCACGCCCGCTTTCTCCAGCACGGCCATCCATGTGCTCGTCGACTTCTGCCGCGTGATTTCCCGCAGCAGCGGCAGCAGCGCCGCGCGAAATTTCACGCGCCGGGCATTCGTGTCGAAGCGCGGATCGTCGGCAAGGCCCGGCTCGCCGGCGACAGCGCAGAAGTTCCTGAACTGCGCATCGTTGCCGATGGCGAGAATGATCGCGCCATCCGCCGTGGGGAAGTCCTGGTATGGAACCACGTTCGGGTGCGCGTTACCGAGGCGGCGCGGCGACTGCCCGGTCGTCAGGTAGTTCATGGCCTGGTTCGCGAGACACGCGATCTGCACGTCGAGCAATGCGATGTCGATGTGCTGCCCTGCCCCCGTTCGGTTCCGATCCATCAGCGCCGCCAGGATCGCAGTGCTGGCGTACAGACCGGTCATGATGTCGGTAACCGCCACGCCTGTTTTCATTGGCCCGGCGCCCGCTTCGCCGTCGGGCTGGCCGGTGATGCTCATCAATCCGCCCAGGCCCTGAATGAGGAAGTCGTAGCCGGCGCGGCCCGCGTACGGGCCGTGCTGTCCGAATCCGGTGATCGAGCAGTACACCAGCTGCGGCGCGCGCTTCTTGAGCGATTCATAGTCGAGGCCATACTGCCGCAGGCCACCCACTTTGAAATTCTCGACCAGAACGTCGCTGCGTACGGCGAGCTGCACCAGCAGCTCCTGTGCTGCCGGAGACGCCAGGTCCAGCGTGACGGATTTCTTGTTCCGGTTGGCGCAGAGGTAATACCCGGATTCGGTAGTGTCTGCGCCTTCACGATCCTTCAGAAACGGCGGACCCCACGCGCGCGTCTCGTCACCAACACCGGGGCGCTCGATCTTGATCACCTCCGCGCCGAGATCGGCCAGTATCTGCGTCGCCCACGGGCCAGCGAGGACGCGCGACAGGTCCAGTACACGGATGTGCGATAGAGCGCCGGCCATGCGGATGATTGTCAGTCGGACTCATTCACAGCGGCAAATGTTTGCGCCTCGTACACCCGTACGCCTGACGAACAGGACGGCACAGGGCGTGCGATCACCGCACGCGCGTTCGCGGTCCAAACAGTTGACCCGCCGCGCGCCGCGGCAAATGATCGTGCGGCAGCGAAGAATCGAAGAGTCAACGGGTCGTAGTACCGCCGGGGGACGCAACGTGACCGCGATCGATCGACGTACCTTGCTCAAGCTCGTCGCCGCCGGCGCGGGCGGCGCAGTTCTTGGCGAATCGACGGCAACCGAGGAAACCACACCTGCAGCCGCCGCAACTGCGCGCACGGCGACGACAACGGACCGGAGCTTGAGCGAGAAGATCGCCGACCACGTCGTGCGTGCCAGATTCGAGGATCTGCCGGCCGAGGTGATCCAGAAAGCGAAGGAGCAGATCGTCTTCTTCTTCGGCAGGGCGTTCGAGGGTGCGTTCACGGATGACGGCCGGCAAATGCGTCGCGTGGTTGCCAAGTCCGCTCCGGACGGTGAGACGGCCGCCGTGATCGGCCATCGGCTGCGCTTGTCCCCTTCGGACGCCGCTTTCGCAAACTCCACGCTATTCGGCGGCAAGGACGATGTGCTCGCGTACGCAGACATCCATGCCGGCCTCATCACGCTGCCCACCGCACTCGCGATCGGCGAGGCCCGCCGGGTTTCCGGCCGCGAGCTGATCCTGGCGCTGGTACTGGGCTACGAGGTTCTCGGCAGGCTCGGACGCGCCTCGCTCGGCTGGACGGCGCCGCAGCCGCGCCGATCCACGAACATCTTCGGCGGCTACGGCCCGGTGACGGTGGCCGGCCGATTGCTCAAGCTCGATCCCGGGCGCATGGCGCACGCTATCGGAGCGGGCGCGCATCTGTGCATGGGCATCGCCGAAGGCTCGATGATGGATCACTACTACAGCCTGATCGCGCGCAACGGCACGTTCGCCGCGCAGCTCGTGGAAGCAGGCGCGGTCTGCTACAGCCGCACGACACTCGAAGGCGAGCTGGGACTGTATCGTTCGTTCTTCGGCGAGGTCCCTCCCGGGCTGCCGAAGCTGCTCGAACAGTTCGACTACCGGGAAATTCTGTCGGCCGTGCAGAAACGCTATAGCGGCACCGGCCACAACACCACGCCGATCGAGATGTTCGCGGATGAGATGGGCAAGGCCGGCCTTACGATGCAGCAGGTAGCGAAGATCCACGCAGTCCTTCCCGCCAAAGGTTCCCCGGTACGGGAGGCCGAGCTTTCCTCGCGCGGTCCGTACGATCCGCCGCAGCGCGCCCACTCTTCGCTGACTTATTGTCTTGCGCGCGTGCTACTCGACGGGGGAATCAAACTTCCGCACTTCGATGACCTGAGCATCGTCAACGACGCCGACGTCGCGCGCGTCATGCAGAAGATAGACATCGCCTTCGAACCTGGCCACGGACCACGATGGGCCAGGGTCGCAATTCACACCACCGACGGCCGCAAGCTCGAGCGCGAAAGTGATTTGTTCACGTTCAAGTTCCCGCCGGACGCCTGGGGTGAATGGCTGGCAGCGAGCGGCAAGCGCCTGCTGACACCCGATCAGCTGGCGCAGCTGCTGGATCTCATCAGCAATCTGGAACGCGTGGACGATGTGTCCAGGGTGTTGGCCGCCGCGACCCCCACTCGAGCGGTCGAATTGCCCTGACGCCACGACGGCTCGTCGCGAGCCGTCGTTTTTTTCCACTGGAAGCACGGCGCTCAGAACTTGTACGTCGCCGTCAGCAAGTAGGTACGCAGGCGTCCGTCCGCGAAGCGATCGTCGAAATTGGCCGAGACTCCGATGTTCTTGTTGCTGAACGGCGGCTCCTCGTCGAGCAGGTTCTGGATCGTGACCGACAGCAGCAGCTTGTCGTCGAACTTGCGCCAGGTGCCGCTCAGATCGAAGACGCTGTCGGCGTCGACTTCGTTGAAGAACGCCGGCGTGACCAGGCACTGCGCGTTGCAGTCGGTGTAAGACGACTTGTAGCGGTGCGTGAGACCGGCGTACCACTGGCCCCGCTCCCACGACAGGGTGAGGAAGTGGATGTAGCGGATCACCGGGAACTGGTCGAAGTATTGACCCGCTCTGCTGAAGAACTGCCCGCCCGGCTCGCGCTGGAAGTCGTACTCCAACACGTAAGTGCCGCGATAGCGCACGCCGAATCTTCCGAAAGCGGTATCCGGCGCGGTCCACTCGGCGGTGCCGTCGAATCCCGAGGTCTTCGTGTCGCCGAGGTTCTGTACGACGTTGGTGATGTAGGCCAGTGGATCGCCAGTACCGCCGACGATACAACCGCTGTGCGCTGCCTGCTCTGCCGGCGACAGGGCGCTGCAACGGACGAAGAGATCTGCGTACTTGACCGGGTCGGCAAAGATCGCCTGCTCCGATAGCGGGCTGATCGTCTGCTCGACGTGATACTCCCAGTAGTCCACGCCGAATGACAGATCGGCGAGCGGCCGCAGCATGAATCCGACGCTCAGCGCTTCGGATTCTTCGGGGTCGAGATCGTGGTTGCCGCCGATGAAGCGGCCGAACTGAATGTTGCAGTCACGGGACGCCACGCCGCCCGCTGCGGCGTTGGGTGTGCCGCCGGGACACAGCACAGGATCATTGAAGCGGCTGATCGTGCCGACCAGAGTGGTCGGCTGGAACACGTCATAGAGCGTGGGTGCGCGAAACCCCGTGCTATACGAGCCGCGCAGCACCAGCGCATCGAACGGCTCGTAGCGGACGGAAAACTCCGGATTGGTCGTGTCGCCGAAGTCGCTGTAGTCGTCGTATCGCACCGATATGCCGAGTTCGAGGCTTTCGAGCACGGGGATGTTGGTCTCGACGGCCGCAGACGCGGCATGGCGGTTGGCGACGATGTCGGGACGAATCGCAATTACAGTCGGCACCCGTCGGGCCAGGTCCGCATTGGTGCGGAACTCGGCTTCATCCTCCTTGTATTCGAAGGCGACTGCGACAGCGAACGGCCCTGCCGGCAGTTCGAACAGGTCGCGATTGAACTGCAGGCTGTACTGGCGCAGCTCACCCTCGGCATGCTGCACCTCGCCCACCACCTCGATCTGATCGAAGTACGCCTGGCCCGCGGCGGTCTGCGGCCCGAACGGGTTCAGGAAGGGAGCCCCATTCGCGCCCGTGAAGCCATCGCGCAGCATGAACTCGTCCGGATAGCCGTTGGTGAAGATGACGTCCACCTCGGAGTTGGAGCTCAGGCCGCTCAGCTGGTAGTCCCAGCCCAGCACCTCGCCTTCCAGCTGCACCACTGCTCGGTCGGTAAAGCCTTCGAACGTGTTCTCGCGTTTGCCCATCGCCTCGGTACGCAGGTTGAACACGATCGGCAGTGCGGGGTTCAGACCCGCCGTACCGGGCGTAATGCCCTGGCCCGGATAGTAGGGATTGGCGGTAGTCATCGTGAGGCCAGCGATACCTTGCGGCGAGATGATCGAGAACACCTCGTTCTCCGCGCGGATGTACTCGACAGAAGCAGTATGCCGCTCGCCGATGCGCACGGAAGCCTTGCCGAGCCCCGACCACTGCTCCTGCGGCGTCACCATCATGATGTGTGCCAGCTGATCATAGCCGCAGCTGCGCGGGCCGAAGATGCCGTTGCCGAACAGCGAGAACGGCGGAGAGCATGCTGGGTTGGTCGGATTGACGTTCGAGATACCGGACGCCGTCTGCGTGTAGCTTGCAGGAAACGTAGTCGTGTTCAGCCGGTTGACGCCCCGCTCGGGCACGAATCCGCTACTGGAGAAATCACGTGCGGTATTCGGCAGCTCGTGCGCCTCGCGCCAGCTCACGCCCACGTAGGCATTCCATCCATCGGCTTCGAGCGAGCCGATGCCGCCCGCCGCGCTCACGAGATACATCTCGCCGCCGCCGCTCGCTTCGGGCAGCGAAGCTGTTGCCGAAAGATTGAGACCGTTCAGTTCCCGCAGGGTGATGAAGTTCATCACACCCGCGATCGCGTCAGTGCCGTATGTAGCCGAGCCGCCGTCGGTCAGCACTTCCACGCGCTCGATCAGCGCGGTTGGCAGCGTATTCAGATCCACGCCGATTGTCTGAAACGGATTGTTGACGACGCGCTTGCCGTCCACCAGCACCAGCGTGCGCGCCGAGCCGAGCGCGCGCAGATTGGCATAGGCGGCGCCGCCCGTGTTCGCACCGATGTTGATGTTGCTGACGTTGAGCGACTGGTTCTGCGCGATCTGCTGCATGATCTGCTCGGCGTTGGTGGCACCGGATGAGATCAGCTCTTCCGCTCGCAGAGTCGTCACCGGCTGTGCTACGTCACCCACGGCGCGCTTGATAAGCGAGCCGGTGACCACGATTTCCTGGAGCACCTCGGCGGTCGGGCGATCGGCAGCCTGCTGCGCGTGCGCAGCAGCCAGCGCGGCCGCCTGCGTCAGCACGGTCGCGATGGCAGCCCTCGTATGCATAGACATGACTAACCTCACTGAATACAGTTTTCTGTGGAGGTCCTTCGGAGCCCGTCCCCATGCGTCGTTTTTCTTCGGGCGGCGTGCCGTGCCATATGCCCCGACCGTACTCATTGTCGACAGCGTCGCGGCGTCCGCAAATGTTTGATAGACGAACGGCCGTGCGCATATCGAACAGGACGGCGGCGACCGCGCGTGGCACCGTTCACTGCTTCATCCGGCGCGCTGCGCGTCCTCCGGAGCGAGGCATGCCATCATCGGGCCGACGCTGCTCTGCTTGTCGAGAGCCATGAGAAGCTCGAAGCAGCGATCGATCTGCGCGCGCGTCAGCAGACCGTCCGCTGCGCTCGCCAGGCGCTGGTGAGGTGGAATCGGCGGGAAAGTGTAGGTCTCGCCTTCGCGCGTGATGGTGCGGCCGTCCGCGAGATCCACTTCCAGGCGCGTCCAGCGTATGTTCGATTTTCCAGGCACCAGGATCGGCTTGATCTTCGCCACGGCCGCGCGCATCTCCGGCGCGGCGAACTGCTCGTAGCGGCGGAAGTCGATCTTGCCGCCGTCCACGAGCACCATCGCCATGTGATAGGCCGCGGCGCCGCTTGCGTCGCGTGCGCTTTCGAACGGACCGGGCTCATGTCCCGCGGCGAAATTGCGGCGCTCCTCGGGGACCAGGAAACGCACTTCCCGCACATCAGCGGGCTTCAGTTTGCTGGAGGTGACGATCTCACGCATCATCTCGACGCCGACAATGTTCAGCCCGGTGCCGGGATAGCGCTTCTCGACCCACGTCATGATCTGATAGTCGTGCCCGAAACTGGCGACGAGCTTGTCGGCGTCGAAGCTCTTGCCTACGAACGTATCGAAGAATCCGAAGCGACCTTCCAGCGAAGTCGAAGAAGATCTGCCGCCCGCGTGAGCCACCAAAGCGCCGGTCATGCCCGCGCGGGTGACGAGACTGTAGTAATGCTCGGGCGGACCTGGATAGTCGCCTGCCTCGGCGACTCCCTGCGCGGAATGCACGGCATAACCAATCGCATGCCTGAACTGCTCCTGCGTCAGACCGAGAATGCGACCCGCCGCGATTGCTGCGCCGAATGTGCCGTACGCCATTGTCGGTCGGCGCGGTGTCGAGGAATCCCACACGAACATCCCCAGCTTGCCCATCACTTCGTAGGCGACGATCACGGCGGCGAGCACGTCACGCCCCGATCGACCGCGCTCCTCTGCCAGCGCGAGCGCCGATGGTATGGCCATCAGGCCGGAATGGATGCCGGCGGGAAAGATCACATCGTCGAGCGTATAGGCACGCATCTGCGAGGCATTGACGAAAGCCGCATCCAGAGGCATCGCACGCTCGCGATAACCGATCAGCGTTGCCGGTCCGCCGCCCGGACTGAGAGCGCGAGCAATGTTGAATGCCTGCATCCCGAGAGGATGGCCGTCGCGCCTGCACTGGAGTGCGAGCGCCACGTTGTAGAGCACCACGTCTTTCGCCTTCTGCACGGCGGCGGGATCGATCTTCTCCAGATCGGCTCCGTGAACATAGGCTGCAATCCTGTCGCTCAGAGTGACCGGACGGTTTTGTTGATTGTTCATGGGTGTTTTTACTCTGCGGAGGTGACCGATTATTCGATCCGCCCTGGCGGGCCACAACTGTTTGCGCAACGAACGCCCGTTCGCGAACCGAACTCGGCGTTGCCGGCGCGCCGCAACGAAGTTCGCTGATCGCCCGCCTGTTCGCCCTTCAAACAGTTGCCTGGACCGCACACTTCGAATCATTCTTCCTACCGGGGTTGCGGAGTCTGGACATGGGCGACTTGAACGTGCGGAACGTATTGATCCTGGCCGCCATCGGCCTGGTGTCCGGCGCGGTCGGCGGTATCCTTGTCGAGGGGTCGCACGCCGGGGTAGCCGGGTCCTCCAAGCTGGTCAGCGACCAGCAGTTGCAACAAGACGACTGGCTGTTGGGAGCGTCGGATGACGCCGAGCGCTTCCGCCGGCTGCAGCAACAGCTGCGCGGCTTCGATCAGCCGATGTGGGAAATCGGCGAGCGCTTCACGCGGATCCATGACGCGCTCGGCCGAGGCAATTACGAGCTGGCGGTATTCCACTGGTGGAAGATCGAGCAGACGCTGCGCAACGCGGCGATGAAACGCCCGAAGCGGGCGGCGAATGCCGAGGCGTTCTTTCTGAACGGCAACTATCAGCGCCTGCGCACGGAATTCGAGTCGCGCGATCCTCGCAGGGCCTGGGCGGCGTTCGAGGAAGCCAAAGGCATCTGTCAGGCGTGTCATCACGCCGAGCAGTCCGGCTTTGCAAACAATCAGGCCTTGTTTGAATTGTCCGCGCCTGCCGGGTACGCTCGCGCGGACAACAAACAATGATCTTCACACAGGCGCGGGCCGGTATGCGCATGACCGTCCTCGATCGGCGCATGATGCTGAAGCTGCTCGGCGTCGGTGTCGGCGCAGCCGCCTTCAGTGGCGGAGCAATGGCGCGAGTCATGACTCCTCCGCAAGCGGATCCACCGCCGACGTTCGGCGGAACCAGGCTGCGTCAGCAGATCGCCGCGTATGTTGCCGCCGCAAGATTCGAAGATCTGCCGCCCGCGGTCGTTGAGAAGGCCAAAGAACAGATCGTCTTCTTCTTCGGACGCGCGTTCGCAAGCGCGTCTTCAGCACGCGCCCGGCATGCTCTCGAGTTCGCACAGCAGATCGGTCGCATGACCGATCAAGCCGGCGGCGCCGCGAGCATCATCGGCGATCGCCTGCGGCTCGCACCGGCGGACGCTGCATTGGTCAACGCATCGCTGTTCGGCGATTCACTATCGCTGCGCGCCCTCTTGAACGATGCGATTCATCCCGGTGTCGTTACTCTGCCCGCCGCGCTCGCGATCGGCGAGATCCGGCGCGTTTCGGGCCGCGAGCTGCTCCTGGCGCTGGTCCTGGGTTACGAAGTTCTTGGCAAGCTCGGCCAGGCGGCGCCTTCGACATGCCGGTCGACCAGCATCGTAGCCGGCTATGCGGCGACTGCCGCGGCCGGTCGGTTGTTCGCGCTCGATCGCGAGCACATGTTGGATGCTCTCCAGTACGCCAGCGGCCCGTGCATCCATGCCGAGCAGGATGCCACGGCCGAACTCTACCCCGGCGTGATCACTCGCAATGGCATGTTCGCGGCACATCTCGCGCACGCCGACGCGCACGAGGGTGAGCCGCGAGCACATTGCTCACCATTTGCTGACGCTGGCGCTGAACTGCCCGACTCCATCGATGAGCTCGGCTACTGGGAAATTCTCACGACGCTGCAGAGGCCCTACCGCACGACGGGTAACGACGCTGCCGCTGTCGAGTTGCTCACCGATCTGATCGAAACGCACCAGCTCAGCGAGCGCAGTGTGTCGACGATCGAGGTTGTCCTGCCCGCGTCGGGATCACGCGCACGCGACATGGAACTGGCGGCGCGTGGACCGTTCAAGTCCGCATGCCTCGCCGACGATGGGCTCGCGAACGATCCGCGGGTCTCGCACTTGACGCAGGCCGTCGAAGTCTCGTTCGAGAACGGTCACGGGTCGCGTTGGGCCAGAGTCACGGTCCACATGCGCGACGGCCGCAAGCTTGAACGCGAGCGCGACTTCTTCACATACGATCTGCCGCCAGACATGTGGCACGACTGGTTGTGCACGAGCGGCAGACGGCTGTTCCAGTCGGGGCAACTGTTGCAACTGACCCGAGTGATTCACAACCTCGAGATGGTCGAAGACGTTTCGCAACTCCTGACCGCGGCGACCCCACTCCAACATACGATCAAGACATAGACCCGACGAGGCGCTTGCGTGACGACCAACCCACCAACAACAGCAAGAACGCATAGCGCAGCGCAGACGGCAGGTGTTGCAGCTCCGCCCATCCCACGCAGTTTTCTCGAGTACGTGACATCGTTCGGGCCCGGGCTGGTCGTAGCATTGACCTGGCTCGGCGCCTCTGACCTGGTGAACTCCGCTCTCGCCGGCGCCGAGTATGGCTACGCGCTGATGTGGGCGCTCGTTGCCGCGCTCCTGGCGCGCTTCGCCTTCGTCAACATCATTGCAAAATACGAGCTGTGCAACGAGCGCGACGAGACGCTGATGGCGGGCTTGCTGCGCATCCACAAGATCGTGCCGATGATGATTCTGTTCCTCTCGGTGCTGATGGGCCACCTGTTCGAGGCGTATTTGATCCGCGGCATCGGGGAAACGACACGCGTACTGGCCTTCGGCGTAGGCGAGCCGTGGATGTGGTCGCTCGCCTGGGTGGCAGCGACGTTCTTGCTCGTGTTCGGCGGCGCGTTCAAGACGCTGGAGCGCGTCTTCTACGTGTTTCTTGCGATGCTCAGTGTGACATTCATCGGCGTTGCGTTGTGGGTCGGTCCAAGCCCGACCGGCATCCTCAAGGGCGTGCTCCTGTTTCAGGTACCGCCGAGCGCGGGGGATTTTCAGCCTGTACTGGTCGTCGTATCGCTCATCGGCGGTGTGGCCGGCTCGGTCGCGAATCTTCTGTATCCCTACTTCATCCGTCAGAAGGGGTGGAGCGGTCCGCAATATCGGCGCGTGCAGACGTACGACCTGCTGTTCGGCATCATGGTGCTGATCCTGCTCGACCTGAGTGTGTGGATCGTTGCCGCCGAAGTGCTGCATCCAGCGGGCATGCACGTGCGCACACTGGACGATCTGGCGCAGCTGTTCATCATGGTTCTCGGGCCCATCGGCAAGCCTCTGTTTCACGCCGGGCTGCTCGCGACGATGGCGACGACAATCATCGGCGTGGCAACCGGTTTCGGCTACATGTGCCAGGACATCGCGGTGAAGCTGTCAGGCGGGCCGGGAGCATCGATGCCGGCGGCCGAGATGAAGCACGGGCGCACATTTCGCGCGCTCGTCATCTGGTGCCTGATTTCGCCGCTGATCTGGACGATTCCGTCGATGCCGGGATTCGTGCCGCTGACGGTCGCCGTCAACGCCATCTCGACGATGGCCATTCCGCTGCTGGCCGGTGTCCTCTGGTATCTCACGGCCAACGCGCGTTTCATCGGTCACAAGTACAAGAACACTGTATGGGAAAACCTCACCATGGCCGTGCTGTTCGGGCTCGCTCTGTACGCAATGTGGCAGTCGGCCGCGAGCCTGATCTGACTTCCAACTCACGGAGCGCAACCATGAACCCGCTAAGCATCGACGTCAGACGCCCCTCCGATGTGATGATCCGTTCAGCGAAGGCAGATTCGGATGAGGGGCAGATCCAGTCGCTGGCGCGCGGCATTGAAGTGCTGCGCGCGTTCGGACCGGAGACCGACAGGATGACCATCGCCGAAGCCGCCCGCGCCACCGGCTTGACACGCGCGGGCGCTCGCCGAATCCTGTTGACACTGGAGCGCCTCGGTTACGTCCGTTCGGACGGGCGCTGCTACTACATGACCGCGCGCGTGCTCGATCTGGGACGTGGATTTCTCGCGCAGCCATTGTGGCAAGTCGTCCGGCCTGCGCTGTTGACCGTTTCTCAGGCGCTGAATGAAACAGTCTCCGCCGGCGTACTCGACGGCCACGACGTCGTCTACACGATGCGCGTGCGATCATCGCGGGTTCTGCAACTGGAGCTGCGAGCAGGAGCACGACTACCGGCGTTCGTGTCCAGCATGGGGCGCGTTCTGCTTGCGGCGCTCTCTCCGGCCGAGTTGAGTCGCTACTTTGCCAGCGCGACGCTGACGCCATTCACTGAATTCACGCTGGTCGAGCCGGATGCGCTGCGCAAGCAGGTCGAACTTGTCCGGACGCAGGGATGGTGTCACGCCCGCGACGAAATCGAGCCCGGCGTCTGCTGTGTAGCAGTCCCGGTCGTGGATCCCACCGGCAGGACCGTCGCCGCCCTCAACGTCAGCACGCGATCCGATCGAACCTCTCCCCAGACGGCGAAGAACACGATCCTGCCGCTGCTGCGTGAAGCTGCCGCGACGATTCGCATGGAGCTCGAAACGGCCTGAGCGAATTCGCACCGCGACTCCTCATCAATGGAGCGGATGCCCATGCCCATGATTCACATCGAGCTGATCGAAGGACGCACTGACGAGCAACTCGCCGCGTTTGTCGCTGAACTGACCGACGCGGCGTGTCGCCACCTGCGCTGCTCACGGGAAGGAGTGATCGTCAGCATTCGCGACATGCCGCTGTCGCGATATGCGACCGGCGGTGTGCTGTGGAAGGATTGCCCACGTCCGAAAGAGCCGTGATGTCCTGATTACACATCAGGTTCTCACTTCGAAGGCATCGCAGGGGGTTCGACGCGCCTGGAGATCAGTGGATGGCGAAGCATCGCGCGAAGGATGAGAGGTATGCCCGGAATAGCTGGAACAATCCAGAATGCCACTTGCGGAAGCTCTTTCCAGAGCGGCAAGTTCTTGCCGTTATCGACATAGAAGGCAGTCAGCATCAGCACGTAAGAAGCCCCCATGCCGCCGATGTGGAATCTCAGTCCCAGCAAGTCGTATCGGCCCGCAAAGCGCCTGCCCAGATACAGAGCCGCAAATGCCAGCGTGCCCAGGATGAAGAGGTGGTAGTTCTCCCTCCAGCGCATTCCAAAGAGAATGCCCATCGTGATGCAGACACCCGTGAGCGTCCAGAAATAGAGCGTGCCGAATCGGCTATGACGTCCCCGCCCCTTCTGCATCAGCATTGCCATCGCGCCGGCGATGGTCGCCACGATCCCAAATACGATGTGGATACCAATGAAGGTCAGGAACACCGGATCCGTGGAAGGGACCGGGATGCCAAGAAGCAGGGTTGTGGATCCATCGGCCATGCTCGCACGACCATGATGATGCTACATGCGCGATCTGCGGACTCAGAGCCTAGCGTGACGGCGGTTTCAGAGTCCATGTTCCCTGGCGCTGCGAGTGAGCCGCGAACTCGATTCGCTTGTTAGGGCAATCTGTCATTCACGTACCGCCCGCGCCTACTGCTTTTTGGCTTCCAGAAACGAAGGGATCGGGCCCACAATCTGATTGAAATCAAAGCCAGCGGTGAAGAGCCGACCGTTCTCCTCTGTAATCTTCACGAGTAAAAAAGCTCCCGGTGTACTTTTTCCCGTTTCGACCGCATACCAGTACGTTAGGTGCTCCACGAAGCGGCCAGAGAACTCAGGTCTTCGCACGAATACGAGGCACGCAGCGACGGGGCGAACTGCTGGTATAGAGCATCCTGATCGTTATCGACGAGAAGCTTGGCCAAGGAATCCGCATAGGCATTCACTGGATCGTCCGATGCCTGAGCAATGCCGACATGCGACAGCAGGAGAACAAATGCGGCAAACAACGCTTTCAGCACGATAGATCTCCTATTGCCCTAACGGTCGAGCTGAGCGCCGCGCGACGCTGTTGCATGAACCCGGCACTTTGTGTTCCACGCGTGCACTCCAGCGATTTGTTAGACGACAACTTCGTATTCACTTTGAACGAGACCGCTCACGTACTGGCGCGTTGCGATGTGTTTGAGACGGATGTCGCGCGTCGTGGGGCCAAAGAGCGGGATTCCGGTGCCAATGAGCACGGGCACCCGTGTGATGATCAGGCGTTGAATGAGTCCAGCGCGAAGAAACCCCTGAATGGTAATCCCCCCATCCACATAAACATGCCGGATGCCGCGGGCTGCAAGTTGAGATGGAATGGCGGCCAGGGGCCCGGACAAGTGCTCGACCACCGCCGCTTCAGGGGCAGGGGCAAGAGGGCGAGTGCTGAGCACGAAGATCGGCTTCTGACCATAGGGCCATGTGGGAAAGCCCAATACCGTCTCGTACGTCTTGCGCCCAATGACCAATGCATCCACCGAGGCGATGAACTCTTCGTAGCCATGAGGTTCGCCGCCGCCCGGTGGGAGAAAATCCAGGGTCCCATCGGTTCGGGCCATGAAACCGTCAAGGCTAGTGCCGACAAAGACGGATGCCTTCATGCAGACTCCCCTTGTTGTCGTCTAACGGAGCGCTTCAGCCGCGTTAGGCGACCTCCCTAAGGTTGCAGGGCCGATTTGAATTGGTCGAAGCCCGCGTCAAAGAAAGACACGTTGTGAAACGCTTCCTTCGCAATCGCTTCCGCCACGGCCTTCGCCTGTTCTGCTGTCTTACCAAAGACAACAATACGTGTGTTGTGGTCCTCCATCGGCAAGCGCCCATCGTCCTTGGCTGCCTTGATCTCGCCAACATCTTTGCCGGGTTTAAGTCCGCTTCGCGGAACATTACGCGCCCGCGCAATGCCACCCGCCTCGAACTCAGCGGCCTCTCTTGCATCAATAAACACCGCAGTCCGGTCGTTCTCGATCACATACCGGAGCCCCTCGGGCTGGATCTGAGTCAACCCGCCCAGCGCCCGCCAGACCGGGATACCCAGTTGATATCTCCGGACGTTCGTGTAACCGGCATCTAAAAGTTCGGCGGCCAGTCGCTTGCTCTTCCCGCAAAAGGGCCCGTTGCAGTACAGAACTATCGGGGCTGCTTTGCTGCCCTTCAGTACGCGCCCGATTTCGGCGACATCCGAGACATAGAGTGATGCCGGCACCCCCGGTTTGGCCGAAACATTGACCGCGCCTGGGATATGACTGATGGCGTACTCTTGGAACGGGCGTGCGTCAAAGACAGTAGCACTCTTCTCCGCCAGAATGTTTCGAAGCTCTTCCGTTGAGACCTCCTTCGTCTTCTGGTCTGACTCCATCAATGTGGCTTGGTGAATACTCGCTGACGCCTGAGCGTGGGCAGGCAGAGGACAAACTGCTAGCAGCAGGAGAGCCAAGCAACACGAGCTACCACTTAAGGTGATCGGCTTTCGCATGGTAGTTCTCCGTTTCCATAAGCCAAAAGAGCCTGAAGGGCGCCTAACGCCGCCGTTCAGCGGCCGCGTGACCACGTGTCGAGCGCCGACGTGTCACGGTCCGCTGCAACTGCTTGTTAGGCGTCACGTACGAGCCGCTCAAATTCGGCAACGTGGCGCTCGAAGCGCCCGCTGTCACAAGTTCGACACAGAACCGGCATCCTTCGACCGTTGAACATGACCTTGTTGCCATCGCACGTCTCGCATTTCAGATTGGTGGCGAAGTACGCGGACAGTGGTTCGACGAGCTGAGCATTGAGGCGCTTCGCCAGGAAGGCCACTTGCTTTCGCTCGAACTCGCGCGAGAGGTTCAGTTCCCTGAGGTTAGCGCAACGAGCAAGGACTGTAATGTCGTCGTCATCCAGTTGCGCATTGGTCAAAGAAAATGAGACGAGGCTCCTAAGCCGCTCTACTGGCGCAATAGAGCTGAGCTTCAGCCGAGGGGTAAGCGCACCACGACTGCCCGAAAGATTCAATTCTTCCAACTCAGTGAGCGACTCGATTCCATCGAGGTGCCGCAACTTAGCGAAATCGAAAATTGACAGGCTGACCAGGTGCCGCAATTTGTACACCGGCGCAATATCCGAAATCCTTGTAGCCCACTCCAGGGTAAGACGCCTGACACTCGCGAGTCGCTCGATGCCTTCAAGGGATGGGAGCGTTATGTGGTACAGACGTAGATCCGTGGAACAGCACTCAGAAAGCAATACTGGCCAGACCTTCGGTGCAATGTTTCGAAGATCGAGCTCAGCGTTCGCACCGAGCTGCGCCTCTTCAAACGGTCGATCGAGAAGCAGCATGGCCACAAGTGACGCCTAACGACTGAGCTGAGCGCCGCGCGCTCTGTCGTTCGATCTTGGCACCTTATTTCCCACGCGTGCGCTCCAGCGAATTGTTAGGCGATGGGGCCACGGTCGTGCACCAGGGCCCGAGGTCATTGAGCGCACTCTGTTCGTCGAGCTCGCGAGCTTGATCAGCGAGCTCGCGCGAGACCCACGCGGGATAGGCGACCTCGTCACTGACATGTTTGCCGGAAGCGGTGTGCTGCTCATGAACCTTCGCAAGAGACTTGCGAGGAAATCGCTCGGCGGCGCGCACCAAGGCTGGCCACAGGCGTCGATGCACATAGGTGATCTTGCCGCCAACGAGTCGACAGACCAGCACATCCGGACAGTCTCTGACAGCACGGGTCAGCGCGAAGATTTCATGACTTCGCGCGTGTCCCCACCAGCTGCCTTGGGTCGGACCGCCCACGATCGCCTCGG
>Ga0209382_10001404_pt1 | contig 37984 bp, 39 predicted proteins | sample SoiMetdeltSBSDD5_FD_187599 | JGI IMG/M metagenome (GOLD analysis project Ga0209382, IMG submission 187599) | Bulk soil microbial communities from a Populus tree surrounding site in Tennessee, USA - Soil MetaG P. deltoides SBSDD5 (SPAdes) (version 2) | ecosystem: Environmental > Terrestrial >... | reverse complement strand
TCAATGTCCGCGACGGACCGTGCGCCTGGGCCTTGTGATGGAGGGGCAATCCGTTAGCGGTTCCCCAATTGAGTGCGGAGTCGGGCCGTGCGGGAAGGCAGTCAGTTACCGCAATCCTCGTTGTTTTGCTGGACTGAGAGATGCTGTCTCCGGCTACCGGGCTGAGCGTATGCCAGGCACATGTGATTGCCGTCGTCCACCGAAGCTCATACGGGCGTCTGGAACTGTTGCCGCCCTTGACAGGAAGCTGAGCGACTGCACCAGTTCCAGCGCGTCGCGGTCATGCGCGCTCTCTCTAAGCGCGGCGGGCAAGGGCGGTTACTCAACCGGCGGCCCAATCATGATGCCAGGGGCCAACTTTCGCTGATGACCACCACGGCACCATGATCAGCGGATCGGTTCCCATGTTTGACGGGACCCGCCGGGGGCACAACTAAGTATACGAAGCTGGCTCAAGTTTACGCTGCCAGCAGGCCCTACGCCCGCGATCCGGACGTTCCCCATCCGCCATGGCCTCCAGATTTCCCCAGCTCAAGCGGGTCCATCCTTGCGCAGGTTCGTGCCCTACCCCCCACCTCAATCGCCCCGAGTCGCCGGCTCACGACAACGCGCCGTAGACCACGCGGCGGCCGTCCTCCCTGCTGTACGGATAACCCCGGAGATTGAGAACGCTTACCATACTGGCCAAATGAGAATGCCCAGCTCACTCGTCGAACGACGACTCGGTCCACAGCCCGGCTGTCCATTGAGCGATCCGCATACGGACACATCACCGTGGTTTCGGGCTGCGCTGGTTGCGGTTTCAGTCCGAGGCAGTCGATGGAGGGAGGAAGTAGACAGGCGTCAACACCACGACAGACCCCAGCGCGACCAGCGCGTCGTTGTCGACCGCCGCTTTCGCTTGCTCTGCAAGCAGTTCGCGGAAACCTGCGCTCGGCTGGAGGAGCACCCGCCGGGGCGGATCCGAGACCGGATCGCTTAGCCGAGGGCTTGCAGGATGGCCATGGTGTTCTGATACTCCCGCCATCGGGTGATCTTGCCGTGCTGGACTGTCAGGACGCTGATGAAGGCGGCTGTGGACTGTTGGTTCGTCTTCGTGGACGTGCCGGTCAGCTCGTACTCGACGATGATCGTGTTTGGATCCGTGGTGTCGTGGATGGCAATCGTGCGGCACCCATCGAAGCGGACTGGGAATGCGGCCCGCTGTGGGTTGGCAAAGTCAAGGAACTGTTGCTTGCCTTCGAATCTGTTCTGATGCCCAGGTGCGGCGAATGGTGTCTCGATGATCACGTCGTCGGCGAAGTCGTCGCCGGTCAGAGGCGCGGGGTGGCCGAGCCACTGCTGCTGCATCCGATGAAATACCTCGTGCGGTGTGGCGTCCATGGTGCTTCTCTCCCTAAGATGAGTGACGACTCATGAACTGACGATAGTGAGTGGTGACTCATCTTGTCTAGTGGAGGGACGCGGCCGATGCGCGCGGATGCGCAACGTAACCGCGCCCGGATCCTGGAGGCGGCGGAGGCGGTGTTCGCCGAGGGTGGGCTGAATGCGTCAACGGAAGAGGTCGCACTGCGGGCGGGCGTGGCGATCGGTACCGTGTTCCGGCATTTTCCGACCAAGGCTGACCTGCTGCGCGCTCTCATGAAGCGGTTGTTGCAGCAGCTCACCGATGACGCGGCGCACCTTGTGGCGCACGGAGATCCGCAAACTGCGCTGTTCGAGTTCTTCGCGTTGCTGGTGGAGCAGACTGCGGCAAATCGCACGGTGGTGGGTCTGCTTGCCGCCGAAGGGATGCACGTGCCCATCACCAGCCCGCTCGGGACGCTTACCGATGCCGTGCGGGAACTGTTGCTACGCGGGCAGGGCGTCGGCGCGATCCGCGCCGAGGTCCGCCTCGACGAGGTAATGGCGCTATTGGTCAGTGCATGTCAAGGCGCCCTGCAGGGTGGCTGGGAAACGGACCTGCGCCGACGGACCCTCAACATCGTGTTCGCCGGCTTGGGTACACCCGTCTTAGGGGCCGCGCCGGCCTCGCCCGCGCCTTCCCGGGCCGGCCGTTCCGCCCGCCGGTGATCTGGGCGCTTGAGCGCACCTAAGTAGTTCTGATCGTTAGTTCGTCGGGGGTTCCAATCTGACACGAGGTGGTGGCCGTCCGAAGAAGGCCCGCCTTATGAGAACAAGGAGCCGATCATCCAATCTGGATCGTCGTCCTGCGATCGATGCCCTCGGCGACCCCTCATCGGACATCGCGAACGCGCTCATCGCGGCTTCCGCGCGTCCGTTCTTCGAAGGACAGGCCCAGCCTGCTTTTCGTCGAGCCGTAATCCGCCGCGAGTTCGATGACGGAGGGCCGGCGACCCCTCATCGAGCCAAAGCCGCCTCTCGAAGTTAGCCGCAGCCAGCGGCAAGTGCGACAGCTGCTCGTCTACCCACACTCGCCACGGCTCGTACTCGGCTCGACCGCGATGTCGTAGGTCAACGGACGCCGTGACCGGCCAAGACGCTCATACTTGCGGCGAGGCAGTAGCGGCTGTTGGCTACCGTGCCGAGCATGCGGGAGGAAGGGTTAGATCCATTCGTTCGCCAGGAGGCCGAATGGCGGTTGATGGAACTCAACGCCGCTGGCGGCCAGCTCCAACCCGGCCTGAGCACAGCGCCGCCCACCCAAGCATGGTCCACGCTGGCTGAGCCCGGGCAAGCTGAAGCCGCCGACGCTGACACAGGCGGTGACGAACCGGACGGCGACGAGCTGGGCGGTGACGAGCTAGACGGTGAGGTTCTCAACCCGGATGACGAGCCGCTGTGGAACTTGCTCCCGTCCCCGCAGGGCCTCGACCCCAACAGGTACGGGGGGCGTACCTCGATCGCATTCGAGTACCCGCGGGGCTTGGAGGCGAACATGTTCTGGGAGGGTGCCTGGGTCGAACCTGTCATGATCCGTATTGACGGGAGCACGGGGCTGACGCTGGCCACACCGTCCATTCACGACGATGACGAGCGCGTGTTGTTTCTCTCCAACGATCAGGGTATACACGTCGCTAAAAGCGTCGAGGGCCTGATCGACCTTGCCCGCCAGATCGGCCCGTGGCAGGACCTGGCGTCGCGGATCAGGCCTGAGTACGTCGTGGTGTTGCCGCAGTACATGTTCGACGTCAGCGAGGCGATCGTGTACTACTCGGACGACTCCGACGACTGGAATCCGTCGCTGCTGACCGGTGTCTACAACTTCGCCTACGAAATGGCGCTCCATCTGGCGATCGATGAGGTCGTCGAGGCTTGGCGCCCGACTCGGCGCTTTACACGCTTTATGGCCTTGTGCGCCAACTTGACGCCGGGGCAGCGATGACCCAAAGGAGTGCGCGGCAGGGCATCGACAGGTTCGACCTCGCGGATGTGTACGACGCGTGGTGCGACATCCACGACATCCTCGCCAACCACATCCAGTGGCATCCATAAGAGGTCAGCCGGGTTTGACGGCCCGGGTGGCGAAGTAGCCCGGCATCCACTCCGACGTGGCATCGTTGTGATGCGGCGATTCATCGACGCGCAGCGCCGCCCACCTGTCCGCTGGGCGTTGGACCAAACAACAGCAACGAGAAGATCAGGGCGGCGCGCACATGTTTCAGAGGTTCTGGCGAAGCTGCTACCAAATTTCAGTGCAGGATCTGGGTTAGCGGGCATTTCGCCCCAGACAATGGCGGTTATCACTGGACTCCGCCGGTGACTGTCCAAATTGGATTTCGAGACCTCTGCTCTCAGTAGGGGCCCGCATGCGGACGTCGACGACATTCTCTGACCGGACCGACGTTCTAATCAGGTCGAATGTACGTTAGCGGCGGCGTTGGGGGATCTGCCGTCCGAGTTTGCTCCAAATCAACCGGGATCACCCGCAGACGGCCTATCGATGTCGAACGATGTGCGTTCGGTGTCGGTCCTGTGTCGCTGGCCGTTGCCCGCGCTAGGGCCCGTCGCTGGGCGAGGTGTTCTGGCACACTCGCGGTGTGACGCCATTCGACCGACTCCTGACAGAACTGGGGAACCTGCCGGCAGAGGAACGCCCGTCAGTGTGGGTGCTGCGAAGGTTCCATGAGCTCGGTGAAGTCAGCGAGCCGCCGACGGTGGAGCCTCCAGAATGGTTGCAGCGCGTGGTCGTCGATGGGGTCCGTCGCGTCTCGCAGGGCTGGCCGCAGAGCGCCTTCTTCGGTGCCGTACGGATGCTCGAGCGGCTGGGCCTGGTCAAGGTGGAGCACGACGACACCTACGTGCTTGCGATGGTGTCCTGCCTGGGCGGCCGCCGCGATGGCGCGGTGCGTGCTGATGCGCTGCGACGGGATCCCGAGCTACGGGAGCTGATGTGGCGGGTCTTCGAGGTCGAGGGCGGCGGCGAGGTCAGTCTGGCCAATGTGGACAAGTTCAGCCACCCCGATGCGACGTGGGCACAGACCTTCCGGGTGCTCGTGGCAGACGGTACGCTCCCCCGCGGCCGGGTGTTGGAATGTTGTCTGCGGGCTCTGGCGCGTGACTTCAGCGCCTACCGGGCGGGCTGGTTTGCGCAGGTGTACCGGAGTTTGGAGCCCACGGGTCAGGAGCGCGTCGCGCACCAGCCTTTGCTGCTGAGGCTTCTCCGGTCGGCCGCGCCGGCGACGGTCTCGTTCGCCGTTGGTCAGCTCGCAGTCGTCGCGAAGGCCGGTGCCTTCGATGACGACGGGTACGTGGCGGAGTGTGCTGCGGCGATGGTGGTGCCGGCGAAGTCCACGGCTATTGGCGCGATCAACCTCGCGACTGCGGTGGCGCGACGGCGGCCAGACCTTGCTTCGGCCGTCGCTGAGGCCATCGGCGTCGGCTTGGGGCACTCGCACCGCGATGTCCAGTCCCAAGCTCTGACGGCGCTGCGATCCTTGGCGGCTATGGAGATAGTCGAGGCTCGGCTGGAGGAGTTGGAGCCCAGCGTGCGCCGCGCGGCCTCGGAGTGGCTCGGTGTCTCCGTCGCGCGCCGCCATGACGTCGAAACGACCTCGGTGGCTAACCCGGTCCTGCCGACGGTGTCGACAGGGGACACGACCGTGGCGGAGTTGGGTGCGCGGTTGCTCGCTGGTCACCTCGGCGCCTCAGATGTGGAGCGGTTCCTTGCCGCGCTGGCGGTCAATGACACTTCTGGGCTCGACGCGTTGAAAAAGCAGGCCGCGAAGGCGTTGTCCGATCCGCGGTGGCAGCCGAGGTTGCGTCGACGCCTCGCCGCGCTGGTGGTCATGGCCGCCGGGGAGTCGGAGCCGGCGGTGACAGGACCGGACACGTTCCTCGGGCGGCGTCTCGGAGAGATCGTCGATGTTCTGGCGGGTCGGCGGGCACCGGCTCCGCTGCTGGCGATGCCGACCGACGCGGCTGGGTGGCTGGATCCTGGGGTCTTCGTGGCCCGGCTCGCCGCGCACCCTGGTCCGCCCATACACGACCTGATCGCTGCGCTGCTGCGCCTGGCACCCGATGGCCGCGCCGAAGCGCTGCGCTCGGCGCGAGCGTTGCCGGGCGAACCAGGCGCGGCGGCCCGCTACGCGCTCGGCGGTGAGCCGGCCAAGGTGACGACCCGGCCGCTATGGGTTGCGGCGGCCCGCTCGCGCGCACCATTGGCCGACGACCCTCACCTGATCGCCGCCGGACTGGACGGGGCTGGCCAAGGCAGGGCCGCGACATATTCGCTGCGCCTTAGTGCACGGGAGTACCGCTTCGAGGAGCGGGGCAAGACGCGGGTGCGCACCGCCTACGACCCTTCGCTGCAGGTGGCTCCGCCGGGCGCCCGTGAACGAGCTGACCAGCCAACCGTCGTCGGCGCATGGGACGGCCGCGGCACGTCCAGTGCATGGCGCCATCTGGATCCGGACTGGATCCCGTGGCACGCCCAGATCTGGCCGCATGACGCGGAGCCGTTCTTCGCGGTGCACGTCGATGAGGTCCTGACCGCCTCGACGGCGTATCCGACGGTCACCTACGGAACCTCCGCGATCCTCGATGCTCTCGTGACACATCCGGGCAAACTAGGGTCGATGGCGGCCGCGACCCTGGCCGCCGGGCTATCGGCGACCGAGGTGCAGCACCGCGTGTTGGCCTCGGAGGCGTGCGCGCAACTGGTGCCAGCAGCTCGCATCACGGCAGCGGAGTTGGCGAGCGCAATGGCTCACCTTGCCGGGCACTGCACGGCCAGCCGCTGGGCTGTGACACTGCGCGACGCGGCCCGAACCAGCCCGGATGCGGCCTCGGCCGTCGTCAAGGTGCTGGATCACCTGTTGCCGCAGCTTGCCGCGGACCATCCAGGGTTGCACGCACTGTTGGAGACCCGCTACGAGGAGGCCGTACGGCTTGGGTATCGAGGCGTAGGCGAGCCCATCCGGACCTGGCTGCAAAGCTTCCAACGTGGCTCAAAGGCCGCCCGCACAGCCCGGCTCATCCTCGCCCAGGCGACAGAGAGCGGTGGCCAGCAATGAGCGACCTTGACTACGTGTACGCGTACCTCCAAGAGTCCACAGTGGAATCTGAGGGCGGCCGCCCGGCGGTGCTGCTGGCCACATCCGGCGGCTCCACAGTGGGAACGACAACGGCGCATCCCTATTTCTTCGATGGATTCGTCGAGCGCGCCGAGATGGTGGCGGCCGCCCTTCTCGTCGTGGCCAGGGTCGCCCGCACCCGCTTCTACACCCCGCCAGGGATGCTCGCGGCCATACTGCGCTCGGCCGACCCAGTAGTGACCAGCGACGGCCAGCAGTTACGGTTCGAAAGCTTCTCCGCGTGCTGCGGGGTGTATTGCCGACTCGACCTGCTGCGAGACGGTCTGGACCAGCCACCGCTGGATACCGGAACGACCAATGTGGACTTCAATCCGCCCATGCGCGATGCCCTGGCGAGCGTCGGCGGGCTCGACCCCGTCCGCCTCGCGGTGGGCACCGAGGAGGTGCGGGTAACGACGCTGGACACCTCGGTGGTGGAGCGCCGGGTTCCATTGCCGAGCCGATGGGTCAAGGGCTTGGGCGAGGTACAGGCAGTAGCGGCCGGGATGAGCGCGCGGCTAACGACCTCCGGCGTGGCGCTACGCCGGTTCCTGCAGGCGCTGCCGCGTACCCCACAGCGGGGCGTGCTCTACGCCGCGGCAACCGCGGGTGGGCTGCGGCTGGCGTCACGACCGTCAACCGGCGCCGTGCCGATCTCGGCCATGGACCGGCTGCGGGTCCTCGAACCACTGCTGCGCTACGCGCCCACCGTGCACGTCTACGCCCCCGCGGGTGCCGGTGAGGCGCCCAGCGCCTGGCAGATGGACCTGCCGGGTGCCCGGATCACCGTTACGGTGAGCCCCAGCGCGAGCCGCGGCTTCTCCGGCGAGGGCGGGCTGCTCACCGACCTCGCCGACGACACCGCTGCCGCGAACGCCGACCTGGTCGCGGCTGTCCTCGCGTACGACCCAGCCATCGAGATCCAGACGCTTGCACGCGACACCGGGATCGCTGAGCCCGACGTGCGGCGCGCGCTAACCCACTTGGCGGCTGCCGGTCGCGTCGGCTTCGACCTCGCCACCGGCTCGTACTTCCACCGGGAGTTGCCCTACCACCCAGCCGCGCTGCCCGCGCAGCATCCCCGGCTGCGCGATGCCCGGGCACTGGTCGAGGGCGGCCACGTCACACTCGGCCTCGCTGAGGCGCTGGTCCGCAGTGGCACGACCACCTACATCGTGCGGTCCACACCAGACGGCGACCGTTGCACGTGCCCCTGGTTTGGCACCCACGGCTCAAGCCGCGGGCCGTGCAAGCACGCGCTCGCGGCCCTGATGGCACGACGGGCGAGCACCGCCGTTCGGCACCGACTGGACAGTCCCACCCGACGTCGTCAATGAGGCTGGACATCGAGCAGTTTGTTGACCAACCTGGCGTCCCCGACTCGGGTGGGACTCAGCAACTCGTGGATCTCGCCCTTCAAACGCCCGAGCGGCTAACCGACCCAGCAGATCAGCGCGAGCGAGCCGTTGCGCGTGCGCGGAACTCGGCTTCCGTGTAATCATGAGCGATCGCCGCCGACGGATTTTCCGACTGTCCGGTCACCGTTCCCATGTGATAGCAGGTCACGGTTGTCCGATGAGGACCCCCGAAGCGAGACGCAGGCGGATCATCGGATGATCGGCCGAACGGGCTTCCTGACAAAATTCGTCGCTAGATCCGCCAGCGGACAACCGGCCGCCCTGGTCGTGGATCGAGGTCGCCTGATATTGATACCTGTGGCTCCCTTGCCGCGGCTACGACGTGGACACCCGGGCGAATAGGAAGTTGATGATGGCGGAGGCGAAGTCGCTGGTGAGCGCCGGTATGTGGCCGCCATTTTTGATGGACCACAGTTCCACTCGGGTGGCATCACGACAGCCGGCGCGGTAGGTGGTCACGGTGGTCTCCAGGCCGGGCAGATGGGAGTCGAGATCCATCGGTGCGGCCGATGTGTCGGCTTGGTCGCCGCAGCCGTTGTGGCGGCGCCAGAGGGCGAGCGTCGTGGCGACGGAGGGGTAGGGCCGGCCGGCGTTCGCGCCACCCTCGAACAGGATGGTCCGGTCGGCTGTGCCGTGGATCTGCAGGATGCTGACGGGCCGGGCCGGCGCGCATGGTGGGGCATCGTTGGCCGCTGCACCCGCGAGCGAGACGATCGCGGTGATCTGCGTGGCGTGCTCGCAGGCCATCTGGTATGCCATGAAGCCGCCGTTGGAGTGACCGACGAGGTAGATCCGCCTGGGGTCGACAGAGTATGACGACTTGACCATGTCGAGCAGCCGGTGCAGGTAGGCCGAATCGTCGACACCGCTGCGGGAGAAGTCGCAGCACGCCTCGGTCGCGTTCCAGAATCGTTTTCCTTGCCGATCCTTGGTCCCGTCGGGCATGGCGTAAAGGAATCCGCGGCGTTCGGACTCGGCGGTGAGCTTGAAATAGTTCTCCTGCATGGCGGCGCTGGCCTGATAGCCGTGCAGCAGCACCACCACCAGGGCAGCCTTCGTCGCAGGATCGTATGAGCCAGGCACATGCAGCTGGAACGGCCGGCCGTCGAGGTCAACGGTCCGGGTCGTGCCCTCTGCATCAGGCGGGACGGTGGGGATACCGCCGCCCTGTGTCGAACCGCAAGCCGCCAGGAAAGGCAGGACCAGCACGGCGATCAGCCGTCGTTTCGCGGTCATGCCAACGATCCTGCACGACCCATGCGTTACCTGTCGAACGCCTTGCACCCCGCCACATCATGACGGTCGATAGCGGTTGGTCAAAAAGGCAAAGCGCCCGAGGAAAACAAGCGACGCCAGCCGCGAGTGTCCGCTCACCGTTCCCCCATCGAGAGCGACCTCGGCGGCGCGGGTGACAGCTGGCTATCGCGAAACTCATCGTTTTACTAGACTTAGTCTATGCGCTCGTCTCAACACACAACAGCAAGTGCACGCCTGGCAGCCGCAACGCCATCACATACCCGACGGCCGAATCTCACCTGGCGGCTGGAGATCGTGACCGTTCAAGGAGCGGAGGGCGAGCGGCTGCACCAGCTCCAGTGCGCCGCTGTCATGCGCGCACTCCTATGGGCAGCAGGGCAAAAGCGGTTGCGATAAACCGGTAGCCAAATCATGTTGCGAGAGGCCAACTTTCGCTGATGATCACCACATCACCACCCAATACGCGGCTGTTCCCATGTTTGACGGGACCCGCCGGGGGCACAGACCGATCTTGGTGATTGACCAGCCAAAACAAGCCTGTTGAGCAGGCGTTTTGGCACGATGGGTATTCGAACAGGTGTCCGAGAGTATCCGACTGTGGCCGGGGTTGATCGGCCGTCTGTGCCCAATACGTACCCAAGTTTTCTACTCATCGGCGTTCCCGCATGCCCGACTTCGCGCCACCACAGGAAGATCGACACCGGACCCCTGATCCTTCGCCAGCGCATACACATTCGCCGAAATTAGTGCACCCGATCATGGTACGAGTGCGTCCCCGTTGTGACTGAGCAGGCAGCCTCAGGTTTGGCCCGACCCGATGATCGAGTTTACGGGTGCCCGAAAACCCGAGCGCTTGAATTGGCTCGCTGTCCTACTTGGCGCGGTGCTGGCCGAGTTAAGTCGAGACTAGCCGCGATGGGTACTTCACCGATACGTCACGGATTGACACGGGCCAGTACCCATGTGGTGAAGTTTCTCTTGGCATTGATGGAGGTGGACCTTGTGGGTCGGCTGGCGCGATGGTTGCTCGTAACCGGTCCTGCGGCGCTGGGCGCGTTCGTGATCGCTTGGCGACTAGCGGCCCTGCTGGGGGCAGATGCCAGCACAGCCGCCACGGTCGCCACGTTTGTGGGTGGCGCAACCCTCGTTCCACTTGGGGCATGGGCTGAACGCGGGGGCTCCATAGGCCACCGGCGCACCTCCGCCAGCCGCGTTGGCGACGCCGATGCCGGTTACGTGTTCGTCTGTTACAGCCATGACGACGGCGACGCCTACGTCAGCCGGCTTGCCCGATACCTGGACGATGAGGGAATTCCTGTCTGGTTTGACCATGAGATTATCTCGGGAGAGCGGTGGCGGCAGGTAATCCGTCGCAAGATTGATTCATGTGCGGCTGTCATAGTCGTCATGACACCCCATGCAGCCGAATCTCGATGGGTCGCTAGGGAGATTGCCTACGCTGAGGAAAAAGGGAAGCCGATTTATCCTCTGCTCTTATCGGGAACACGTTTCTTTGACCTTTCCGACATCCAGCACGACGATGTTACTAGTGGCGGCATGCCCAACCCGGCGTTGATAGCCAGTCTGCGCAACACAGTCCGGTTGGCAACACCACTGTCCTCGGATGGCATCGGCAAAGCCATCCATGTTGGGGCAACCGCGTCGGCAGTTCTACATTCAGCCACTATCACAGCGGAAACGGCGCCAAGTACGAAGCAGACCAGACCCCTTCAAGCTGCCAGCCGGAAGCAGGCCTCAACGACACCGACGCCCAGCAGTTGGCGCCGTGCCCCGATCGTGAAGGTTGGCACGCTGGTAGCAACCCTTGTCGGTGTCACAGCGTCCCTTCCAGCCCATACACCTGTCCTATCAAGAGTTGCCACCCTCACTGACCACAATGGGGCGTACCAGGTGACGTTTAGTCCGGACGGCAAGACGATGGCTGCCAGCGGCGCCGACAGCAAGGTGATGCTGTGGAACGTGGTCGACCCGGCCAAACCCGTGCGGGTCGCCACCCTCACCATCACCGACCACCCAGGCCCAGTGTTTTCAGTGGCGTTCAATCCGGACGGCAAGACGATGGCGACGGGCGGCATTGAGGGCACAATGATGGTGTGGAATGTGGTCGACCCGGCCAGACCTGTGCGGGTCGCCACCCTCACCGACCACAGCGGCACCGTATCCTCGATAGCGTTTAGTCCGCACGGCAAGACCATGGCGACCAGCAGTGCCGACAGAACGGTGACGGTGTGGAATGTGGTCGACCCAACCAAACCCGTGCGGGTAGCCACGCTCGCCGACGACGCGACCTCGGTGGCGTTTAGTCCGGACGGCAAGGCCATGGCGATCGGCAACATCGACAGCAGGGTGAAGGTGTGGAATGTGGTCGACCCGACCAAACCCGTGGGGCTCGCCACCCTCACGGACCACGGAGGACCGGTGTATTCGGCGGCATTCAGTCCAGACGGCAAGACCATGGCCACCACCAGCCACGACAAAACTGTGAGGGTGTGGAATGTGGTCGACCCGACCAAACCCGTGCGGGTCGCCACCCTCACCGATCACACACGATCGGTGCATTGGGTAGCATTCAGTCCAGATGGCAAGACCATGGCCACCGCCAGCGCCGACACCACCGTGATCGTGTGGAAACTACCTTCACATAGCCGTGCATGATCGCGGAGCCACATCGCCTGGCAGATAAGTCCGGGAGTCTGGGCAGCCCGGCGACACATCCGCGCCCGTATACCCCGGCCGTCCGCGCCACGGGCTGCAACCCTTTAGGCGTGATCTACCCTGCGGTACCCCTGCACCCTTCTCGAAGATCAAATCCATGTAAGGTGCCGCCAGTCCAACGCATTTTGGCCGCGACCGACGCCAGCTCGCGTTGTGTGATGCACCAACCGAGCCAGATCCACCTGCCGATCGAGGTCAGGCTGTCCGGACAGCACCGCCAGCACGACAGCCGCAACGCGACCTGGTGTCATCCGCGGCAATCTGGCGTAGACCGTTGGTGCGTAACTGACGGGACCACTGCCACCGAGTGTGCGTCGACTGGGTCGGTCTTGCGGCCCTGGCCGGTGGCGAACACCCGCGCCCGCGCCGGTAGCTTCGATGGCACGTCCATCACGGTTTCGCCGTCGGCGACCAGGCGCTGGGCGATAAGCCGGCCGATGCCGTTGCAGCCTTCCACCCGCCAGACCCGATCCTTGTGCTGCCGTCCGAGTTTGAGCATCGCTACCCCGTTGTCAGAGCTCGTGACGCGACACGCCCGAACGCCACAAGAACCCAAGATCTTCTATGACGACTGTCCGTGACGATGAGCCGGGGACAGCTTTCGACTGCAGATCACCCTTCAAGATCAGTTCGGTAAATACATGACCTTCCACGACGCGGTGACCCGCTGCGTCGCCGTGCGGATGCGCGACCGCGACGCCATCGACGATCTGGTCCAGGACGCGTTCACCGGCGCGCTGGAAGAGTTGCCCCACGCGCTGCTCGACGTCCGCGGCTGGTTCATCATCCAGGCCTCCAAGGCGTGCACCCGCCACGACTGGTCCCGGCGCCGGTACACCCGCGCCGCCTACACCCTGCACGAGCACGCCAGCCGCCACGCCGCTGCCTCGATCGGCCTCGCTGAGCCGCACCGCCGGCCCGGCCGAGTCACGTTCGTGCACGCCATGGCCCGGCTCACCCCGGACCAGCGCCGCGCCATCCAGCTGCGCTACCTCGACGGCTACCCCCGCGACGCCGCCGCCCGGTTGATGAACCGCAGCATCGAAGCCGTCCGCTGCCTGGAACGGCGCGCGATCCGGCGCATGCACGCCATCCTGGTCGGCGCGTCCGGCCACGCCGCCACGGCGGTGACCGCATGACCACGCCGATTCCCAGCATTCCGTTGCGGCTGGCCGGGCGGCCCACCATCGGCGGGCTCGTCGTTCCGTGGACCACCGGCCGCACCCCGGACGGCCGCTACCGGTTCGGTGCCGTCTACCTCGACCGGCACAACCGGGCCATGAACGACCGGCTCTGCCAGACCTGCGGGACGCCGCTGGAGGACCGGATCGTCTTCGCGCTGCGCGACAGCGACCTGCGGGCGCTGACCAGCCACGAGCCCGGAATGCACCCGGTCTGTTCCGCCTACGCCTCGGCCGCTTGTCCCATGATCAAACCCCGCGGGTTCGCGATTTCTGAAGCATGGCCGACGGCGAACCGCAGCCATAATCCTTGCCCGGCCCTGATTCTAGATGCTTAGGTTCGCGAACCCAAGCGACCTGGCGCACGCGCGGGCGCGTCAGCGAGCCCGACGCCCAAACGCGGCTGGCTGGTCCTCGACACTGAACTGCGGGCGCAGGTTCAGGCGAAGCTGGAGCTGGAGTGGAGACCGGAGCAGATCGCTGGCTGGTTACGCCAGACCTACCCGGATCGACCGGTTGTGGCATGTCTGCCACGAGGCCATCTACCAAGCGCTGTATCACGGCGGCCGCGGTGCGCTGAGCCGACAGTCGACCCGGCGCCTGCGTACCTGCCGGTCTGCGCCACATCAGCGTACCCATCCACCCTCCGCCATGGGGTTGAGCGCGCGTTGAGCACTGCGTGGTACCCACGCGGGTGGGCCGGTACGGCATCATCGTGGGCATGGAATCCCAGACGTGGATCGGCGAAACCTCGCACGGCATGGTCGTTGTCCGCTGGGTCGACGGCCGGCTGGTGCTCGATCAGCCAACCGCGGCCCGGTTCCGCACGCCGCTGACCCAAGTGGCCGAGTTTCCCACCGATTTCGCCGGGCGGGCCGGCTGGTATGAGTCCGGCGGGGAACGCGTGCTGTTGACGCACTTTCCAGATTCGTACTTCGGTGAGCCGATGCTGGTTGCCTGCACGGGAGATCGCGTGGTGCGGCTGTATCCGGTGGGTGAGGACGTGTTGCGCGGCGAGGACGGCAGCCGGTTCGATCTGTCCTCGTTGGAGCGTTCACCGGCCTATGTGGAGCACGACCTTGGCACCGGCACCCTCATCCGGCTCGCCACGCCGGGTCCGCATCCGGTCGCGATCCTGGCGCACGGCGCGGCGACCCGCCAGCGTGACATCAACCGCCTGTTCGCCCAGCCCTTCCTGGACGCCGGCGTGGGCGTGTACATCTACGACAAGGACACGGGAGCCGACATCTTCACCAACGCCGGCACGATCAGCGCCTCGATGGATCTCCTAGCGGCCCTCCCGGGTGTCGACGGCACGCGCATCGGGCTGTTCGGGTTCAGCAACAGCATGTGGTCGGTGCCCATGGTCGCCACGCGGCGCGGCGACGTGGCCTTCATCGCCGGGATCGGTTCGCCTGGCGTCTCCCAGGCCGGGTCCGAGACCCACCGTCGCACCAAGATCCTGCGCGAGGCCGGAGTCTCGGAGCCGAGCGTGGCGGCGGTGGGCCAGGCGTGGCGTCTCATCTTCGCCGTTGCCGGCGCGGGGACGGCGGCTGCAGAGCAGGCGGAAGAGCTTCAGGGGGTACTCGCCGAGGTCGGCCGGCTGCCCGATCTGAGCCGATACGAGCCACCGGACTATGTGCGCAACAATCCGATGCTCTCGCCCATCCCGCCCAGCCCGGCCGCCGCGGCCGAGATGCTGGCCAGTCTGGGCGGCGATGGCGACCCGGAGCTGCTCTACGATCCGGCGGCCGACCTGGCTCGGGTGACCTGCCCGGTGTTCCTCCAGTATGGAGAGTTTGACACGAGCGTGCCCGTCGCCGCCTCGGTGGAGCGCGTTGCCGCCGCACTCGCCAAAGCCGGTGTGCCGCATAACATCAAGGTGTACCCGGGCCTGGAACACATGCTCAACGTGATACCCGCCGGGATTCCGGCCTCGCTGCTGGAGACTTCGATTCACGGCTTCCACCGGTTCAGCTTCGGCGCCGGTGTTCGCGCGGACCTGCGCGACTGGCTGGTCAAGCTCCACAGCCGGCCTAAAGCCTAGTATTCCTTTCGTAGGACGCGAAAGCGGTGCGCGGATCCCCGGCCAACTCCCCGGATAGGACGTGGGCGCCCACGAGTGCGAGGCTTGTCCCCTGCCCCTGAGGCGGGCGAAGCGCAGAAGGCGGCATCGCCGACGAGGGCGACCCGTCCCCTCGACCAGGACTCGAGGCGGACCTGGGGCCATGGTGTCCGAGTAGAAGTCGGGCGCGTCGGCGGCGTACCCGATCAAGCGTGGTGGCATCAAAGCTCGTCCGTAGTGGGGCCAGAATCCATCGTTGTAGCCACGCCTACTCGGTCGCGTCCGTAGATGCGCCATTGGTGAGATCTGGGTGATTGAGCGTTGCGGCATAGCGCAACGTGCTATGGATCTGGAGGCCGAACATGTCAGCGGCCTGACGCAAATCGCCTGCGGCGAGACCTCATGACTCGCAAGGCCAATCCGGTGATCGCCGGCGGTGTTGTGTGCGGAATATGGGCTCGAGAGGGCGACGAGATCACGGTCACCTAGCTCGACGAGCGACGCCGACCCCGCAAGGCGATCGAGCGGGAAACCTGCCGCTTGGCAGCCGTCCTCGACAGGGACCTGCGCCTGACCTTGGCCTCGTAGCTGGCCACCGACGTGACGCAACGGCGCGTCCGTCAGTTTAGAGTGGCGTCGGCAGCACCATTCGTATGATCAAAACGATCCCCAGCGCGAAGTCGCGACGCATCCTCACTGTCCACTTACATGAAGATCAAACGTCCTCAATTCGGCACGAGCGAAATTACCTCGGATCCAAGTTGAACTGTCTAATCGCGGCAGATCCGGACGCCGAGTGTTGATCACGCTGCCGGGGTTGAGGTCGGTTTCAGGCTTTGGCGCCATCAGGTTCGTCGTTCGATCCGAGTACGAAGATTGCCGGAGGTCCCATGGCGTAGTCGTCAATGGCGAGAACGCGGAAACCCGAATGCCGGAGTATTTCGATCAGTGCGTCGCGCCTCACCGCGACCCAACCTCCGCCGGGCGGCGAGACAACGCTGCGCGAGGTATCGACCGTCCGCTACGTCCGCATGGACGGCGACGACTACGGCCAGGCCCGTGATCGCTGGGCAGAGCGGCAGAACCGCGCACCACGCGACGTTCTTGGGCAACTCGGCGGCGTGCCCTGGTGGATCCAGTCCGACGAGACCCCACGGTGCCCCAGTTGTGACGAGGACATGGCCTTCCTCGTGCAACTCGAGGAAGGCCACGACTGGCACACCGCAGCCAACTTCGGAGGCGGAGGCTGCGCGTACGCCTTCATCTGCCAGCCGTGCCAAGAAGCTGCATTCCTGTGGCAACGTTGACGACGGCCACGAACGCCCGAGTCGCGGCTTTTTCAGTGCGGTACGGCATCATGGCCGTGTGCCGCTACGCCCGCCGACCGGACGCGCGAGACCTGATCCTCGTCTTGATCCCTACCGTGAACCGGCCGGTGCGCTCTTTCGGCAGGACGAACAGTTTGGGGTCCTGTACCTGCGCGTCGAGACCTTTTGGCGGCAAGTTGGCGGACATCTCTGGTGGCGCCGATGGTCAGAGCCACGGGAGGCCGTATCTGGATACATCGCGTTCGCGGACGGCGGGTTCGATGATTCGTCGAGGATGCGGACACCTTGGTCGATGAGTTCGACGAATGGGAACTCGGCCGTTTCCCGTACCGTGGTGAGGTTCTGCACGTCAGGTGGCTCGACGACGCGGGCTCTCGCCAGATACGGATCGGTACATTCGGCCTTGACGAAAACCCCGACCTTGATCGGCTGCCCTGATCTCGGCACGAGCGTGCACCTTCTGCCGACAGCTTTGCGTGCGGAATTGTTTGCTCTGGTCATGCTGCAACGATCCGAACATAGCCATGTCAGTGCAAAGACGCCGGTTGCCACTGTTGAGGGGCGGAAATTAGTGGTCGGGACCTGACGACGTTGTGGCTGGCCGGAGCCGGCGGCGGTGTTGCAGCGCTCGGCGGAGTCAGCAGCGAACCGGGGACTGCCGCCGGTGTGGAGGCCGATGACGTCCGGCGATTTTGGACCTTCGCCGTTGACCATGGGCTGGCCGATGAGAGGTGCCCGGGTGCGCGGTCACGGTGTACCTGAGCAGGGCCAGTCGCCGGCGATGCAGGAGAACCCGTTGACGTTCCGGCGGGTGCTGTGCGGCGACCGGCGAGCCGGGTGCGTACGCGATCGGCGGTCCGGCGCATCTCCCGGGCGCGGGTGCCCCGGGGGTGCTTGGGTGCACGGTTCCGTCGGCGGGCTTCAGCTGAGTTGTTCGGCCAGTCCGACGATGATGCCCTCGGGGCCGCGGATGTAGCAGAGCCGATAGCTGTCCTCGTACCGCGCCAGCTCGCCGACGAGTTCGGCGCCATGGGTGCGCGGGCGGGCAACGACGTCCTCGATGCCGTCGACGGCGAACATGATGCGACGAATGCCCCGCGTGTTCGCCGGGGTCCCGGTCCACGGCGATGACGGCCGGGTTGACCAGGAGGGCAAGGGTTGTGGGGCTGGCGTGGACGAGGCCGGCGCCGACGATTGTGGTGCAGCTTGCGGTCCACAGGGTGAGCCCACGCCCGGAGATACCGTACCGGGAATGGATCTTGCCGACAGTAGCCGCTCCGGTGCCTGATAATGGACGTTCGGCCGGCCGGGGTAGCGCCAGGCAGCCGGTTGGTTGATAGTGGGCGGCGTAGCGCATAGGCAGGGAGGCTTGATGGGTATGAGAAGGCTATTAGCAGGGCTGTCCGTCGCTGCCGCCGTGGTGCTTGGGACGGCGTCGAGTGCCGCCGCCATCACCTGGGGCACACCGGACGTCAACAACGAGTACCCGAACGTCGTATCCGTACGGGGGATCGTCGAGGCGAACAACCTCGCTCGCATTAGCTGCAGCGGGAGCCTGCTGCAGATGGACGCGGATAAGGTGGTGATCCTGACGGCCGCCCACTGCACCGATGCGTGGCAGAACGCCATCGCGGCGGGAACGATCGACTCCGTCGGCTTGTCCTTCGATCAGAACAATCAGGTCAACGGGACCACGACGGACGCCACCTACTACGTCAGAGGCGGGGTCCCGATCAGCTTCCCGGCCAAGGATGCGCCCTTCGAGACGTTCGATTACGGGCTCGTCGCGTTCCCCGCCGATGCAGAGAACACGCTCGGCCAGACGGTCCAGGAGCGCTGGGGCGCGCTCACGCCGGTGCAGATCGCCCCGGATGCTGGATATCTGACGCGCCTGATCAGCAGCGTCGGCAACCCGACGCAAGACCTGTCGTTCACCGCTGTCGGCTATGGAACGGGCGAGAAGTTCCCCATCCCAGGAGAAGAGACCGGGCCGGCCGATCCATCCGGCAGCAACACATCGAAATTCCTCATTCGATACATCGCTGACAACCTCATGTACCTCGCGCACAATCCGGTCAACGATGTGCTGCGACTGTCGATGAACATCGCGAAGGACGAGAGCGGCACCTGCAACGGCGACTCCGGCGGCCCCATCTTCTACCAGGACCCGACCCTCGGCACGGTTCAGGTATCGCTGGTGTCCGGCGGTGACTTCCCGTGCCGGGCAACAAACACCGGACCCGGGTTCAGCCAGCCGGAAGCCCTCGATTTCATCCGTTGCGGAATGCTCGAGGGCGATGTCAGCGCAGTGATCGCATGTGTCGATCGGGTGCTGGGCTGACCAAAGTCAGTGGCCGCAGCACCGCCGAATCGGCGCTTGCCGGAATCTTCGCATTCGGTGGTGCGCTGACTTTGATCTATACAGTGCATTGACAATGTTGGGCGCGGTTTCGAATCGGAACCGCGCCCAACATTGCGGCGACCCACGTCGAGGATCTGCGACAGGCGACAAAGGCCACCCGTCATTCGACAGTCCGCTCGGGTTCACCGATTAGGGTGAGACGATCGAGGAGGAACCCTGTGAGTGCAAGCGGAGCCCAGGCCGCGGCGTTTTCGGTGGAAGTACAGCAGCGGAGTACAGCAACAGCCCTCATGTCAGGGACTCTCCGAGCTGGCGCAGGGCGTCGCGGGTCGCCTCGTCGGTGTAGATCTCCAGTGTGATCGTGACCTGAGCGTGCCTCAAGATCCGCTGAGCGATGTTCGGGTGGACGTTGAGGCCCCGAAGGAGCGTCGCGCATGTTCGCCGAGCGCTCCTGACCGTGATCCGGCGCACACCGGCCCGAGACATGCCCGGTCCCAGAACCGTTCTGTGTTCTGGAGCTGAATCCAGGCGGGATCGAGCTTGGGGAGATACCGTGCCTCCAGAGCGGCCAGGACGATAGCGAGGTCGCGGAGACGACGCGCATGTTCGATAAACGATGCACGTGGTTGCGGCAGCCGGACTACGCGGCGATCCGAGCTAAAGAAGACACGGCGCCGTACCCACAGCGGCTCGATCTGGGAGAGCGGCAAGAGTTGGTAGCGCGAGTACAGTAAGCCGTTGCTCCAGTAAGGTGAGGCACCTTTGGGACGCTCGAATGCAACGTGCCGGCGAAACGCAGCTACTGCGGGGTCACGGACCCGGCCCTTGGCCGTTGCGGCCTGCAATTCCGCCGTCAGTGAGGAATAGCCATGCGGTCCGTCCGGGGAGAGCACGAATGAATCGCCAACTCGCCGAGACATGAGTTCGAGGAACGGCGCGAGGACACCGATGCGATACAACTCGCGAAGACCGGGCAGATCCAGATCCACACCGCGGCGCTTGGCTTCCCCGATGAAGTCGCTCGTACTCAAGGGATGCCGCTGGCTAAGGGCCGAACCAAGATATCCAGCGAGCTTCTCCGCTCCGTGCGGACGCTGTCGACGAGGGAGCTCATGAGGTCACGTGATCACTTTCTCTAGAAAGCCGTCATGCTTCCGTCCAGGTCGGTCGCGGCTGAAACCTGACGATAGATCTCATCGCGCTGTTTATCGCCCATCTCTCGATCGTAAGCAGAACAGCAATTCAGATAACGCAGCCGCCGTTGCAGGCAATGCTTACGCAGACGATGGTCCCTCAAGTCGCGTCTACACAGACTTCGAGCGTGGGAGAAACTCTGTCATTTGCCGCGATTAACGCCGAGTCGCGACGCTTTCTATGATCAACTCCCTGTCGAAACTTTCCATACGAAGATCAGTGGCCGCGCCAGCGCGGCCACCGCGCCGGCACGCGCCTGCTCAAGCCTCCGGCCCGCGGCGCGGCCGGCGCCAGCCGCAAGCCCAAACCCCATCGCAAGAAAGATCATCTACGCCAGATCCGAACCGTACCGCCTCGATCATCCAGCTGGTATCGGTCAGCCAGACAAGCGCCGACGCGAAGCCAAAGCGCTTGACCGGGCAATACGAGGTAGAAGAAGCATGAAGAAGTAATCAAGAAACTCAATCAACGGTTACTGGTCCTCGTCTTCATAGACCTCACACGAGACCAAGCCATTTATGAACTCCCCGAACGAGTCGGCGATCCGCCGGGGAATTCTATCTTCGCCGACGTACACGACCGCCGGCTCCCCGTTCGGTCCGGACCCGGAGTAGTCCAGCATGACCGTGTCGGGGCCCGCCATAGGCGTTACACCGATCACGACGCCGACGTTTGGGTAGTCCCACTCTGAGATCAGGTTAGCGGACTGGGCGTCGACTCCCTCCTCATATCCGACCCCCATGATGACGTCTACCCCGAAGTGGTCGGCCGCCCAGGACGTGCGGAAGCCCGTGGGATAGCAGCTGTTCTTCAGCACACCGCCGTTCTGCTGATACATCAGCTCCACGTAGCTCCGCGGCAACCGCACCCCGAGAGTTTCCTCGGCTCGCCGAACCATATCCTCGGCCAGAGGTGGTCCGATCCATGGCGACGGACCTTCTTCGAATGGAGTAGTCATCTCAGGCTCCAACCTTTAGCATGGCCGGCATCTCTGCCAGCTCTTCGAGCAAGTCTTGAGCACCGTCGCTAGAGAAGTACCGGGGCCCCACGTGCCCACGTGACCTGCCCTTTCTGCGTTTCCAGCCGCCGGTAGGTTACCTGTCGCGCTAGAACTCTGCTGGACGCTCGGTTTGGCCGAACTCTTGTGCGCTCCACTTGGGACCGCGTTCCACCACGTGAGCACAGGTCAGAGATGTTGATCTAGCCAATTCCCAAGCTGACGGTGCCGAACGGTCAGCTCCTCCGATGACAAGATCGATATCTACAGTCGGTATGTGACCGGCTGGATGATCGCCGACCGGGAATCGGCTTTCCTGGCCGAAAAGTTGTTGGCCGACACCATCATCAAGCAGAACGTCGACCGCGATCAGCTAACCATCCACGCCGACAACGGTTCGTCGATGGCCTCGAAACCGGTCGCGTTCCTGCTGGCCGACCTCGGCGTGACCAAGACACACTCCCGGCCGCACGTGTCTAACGACAACCCGTTCTCCGAAGCCCACTTCAAAACCTTGAAGTACCGGCCCGACTTCCCGGACCGCTTCGGCAGCATCGAAGACGCCCGAGCCTTCTGCCAACGCTTCTTCGGCTGGTACAACCAAATCCACCGCCACTGCGGCATCGCCTACTACCCACCAGCCCATGTCCACTATGGACAACACGAGACCATCCACGCAGCCCGCGCCGACGTCCTGGCCGCCGCCTACGTCCGTAACCCGCAACGCTTCGTGCGCAAGCATCCGCAGCCACCCGTCCTACCCGCAGCCGCCTGGATCAACAAACCGGCAGACAACGAGGACTCAGAAAATACCTAAACCAACTGCCTAAAAAATCTTGACACGTTCCGAGTCGTGCCTGTGCCGCTGGACGATCTGCCGGACTGGTTGCCGGCGTGGTGTCTGGCATGAACGCCAGCGTCAATGATCGACCACCCGCTTTCTCACGGACGTGCGCTCATCGGACACGGCCTGACCGTGTCCGAAACGGAACCCAACCGTACAAGGCAGACGCGTCCTTCCCGCGGCACAGCAACCGGTTCTGACCGACTGCAACTGAACGCAGGAGAGTGACGGCTCACGCCAGTGGTGAGTGGTTTAGTTGGTGCGGCCGATGTCGTAGCCCTGGCTGCGTAGCCGCCGCGCCCAATGGTTGACGGTGTGTCGTGGCACCTCAAACCGGTCAGCCAGGCCGCTGACGGTACCGACCTTGCGGTACGCCTTCATGATGGTGTCCGGATCGGGCATCCGCCGATACGGCCGCTCCCCGATAACAGTCGCCTGCGCAGTGCTGCCTTTGAGGCGTCGGCCGCGGCGGGCGCTCGACGAGATCGCGGGCGTGGGCGTCGGCGTGGGTTTGGTCGTGCCCACTGCTGCCTTACGACGGCGCGCCGGCGCGACCACAGTCACGGGTTCGGCAGCAGGCCCGGCCATCGCGGGCGCGGTGGCCTCGGGCGCGATCGTCTCGGGCGCGGTGGTCTGGGGCGCGGCTGGTGTGTCGGGCAGGGTGTGGCCATGGACCAAGGCGTCGGTGAGCCATTGCAGGGCGCGGCGTCTGGCCGCTTGCCCGAGCGGTTGCAGGGCCTGGTAGGCGTTGTCGAGTGCGGTCAGTTCGGGCATGGCCATGGGAGCATCCTCAGTGAATAGCGATTCGCGTATGTGTTTATGCTAATCACACGTGATCGCAAAACGTCAACACAAGCCCCTGAGTCTGGGGAGTCTGGATGACTCAGATCGGAAGCCTGGATTCTTGCGGTGATCGCAATACCTGATCGATGAGGTGTTGTGAACATGTTTTCCGAACGAATGAACACCGAAGTAGTGCAACAGTTCTGGGCGGCAATGCAACAAAGTGTGCCCATCACCGAAACCGCCGAACAGGTTGGCACCTATCGCATTATGGGAGCCCGGTGGATGGCCGCCACGGTCGGAATACGACCACGCCGCGGCCGTGATGTGAAGGGCCGCTGCCTGTCGTTGCGCGACCGGGAAGAGATCGCGCTGTCCCGCGCGGCTGGCGAGTCGATGCGCTCGATCGCCGCGAGGATGGGCCGGCGGCGCGTCGGACGCTGTCTCTCACCCGGCCAACGCCATGCAGTGAGGGCCGCCGCTGCTGCCAATGCAATCGATGCAGTGGTGGCACGATCGGCCACCGCCACACTGCTTACATAGGTGGCTGTCCCTGCGCCGACGCCAACTAACATGCCCGTCTGCCACGTGCGCCTGTCCGGCCTATCGCGTGAACTCGTGTCTTGTTCGGTCACACATCCACAGTGGCAGGTCCGCATCAAATCGACGACTTGGATGTTTACAGAGATTGCGGCGCGGCCTGGCGAGCGGGGTGGGCCGCACATGTCCAACCCAGACGCCTACGCGCCGACCGTCCGACGGAGCCGACCGCGAGTAGCGGTGCATGTGCAGCCGGAGCCTTCGCACGAAGGCCATGACGATCGCATCCGCGCGCTATGGCTTCAGCGGCAAGGCGCACATGCAGGACATCGGCTGGAAGAACGGGCTGTGCGCGCCATGGGGAGATCATCACCATCATCATGGGGCACCAGCGGCCGCAGCCTCCGGCGGGAGGCCCTGCAGATCTTCTCTACCCGTAACGCTGAACGGACAAAGTGTGACGTCTTGTCGATGCGCGTCCAAAGTGGACGCCCTAGTGCCGACTTGAGGGCGTTGGGTCGTGACTATCGGCGCGTGCCGGCTCCGCGCCTCAAAGTCGATGGACGCTGCACCTTGGATCAAGCGAAGATCGACGAGTGGATCACCAGTCGAGTGAGATCGTCGAGTACTACACCCTTAGGTGCCGAGAGGATCAGCGGCTTGCGGCCGGGCCCTCAGGCGTGGCTGGAGGAATGCGCACGATAGAGCTTCTACAAGAACTGCTCCCGCCACCCGCAGCCCATGTCCCAGACGTCGGCGGCGGGACCGGTCAGTACGCACAGACGCTGGTTGCAGCGGGTTGCTGGGTGCGCCTTGTGGATCTGGTACCTGTGCACGTTGTTCGGGCGCATGCCGGACAACCCGCACTCGAAGTCGACATCGCTCACCTGGCAGATCGGCCTCGGCGCGACGCCGTCGCCGCCGAGCCGTCGGCGCAGCTGACGCCCGCGGCGTAGACGCATGCCGGCGCGAGCGGGCCCGCCTACATGCTGGACAGGGCGAGCGCGAAGACGCCCGCCGACGCGGCGAGCAGCACGCCGAGCGCCCCACCCATGATCAGCAGCGCCGGGCGAGTCCGCAGCCACAGCCGCAGCACCAGGTGCACTCCGGCCGCGCCGATCAGCGCCATCACCGCCAGGTACGACACGAACAGAAAGCTCGCCCCGATCAGGAGCCCGCCGGCAGCCGCGGTGCCGCCCGCCCGCGCCGCCCCGAGGTCGCGCAGCAGCGTGCCGTACAGGACGCACCCGGCCAGCAGCGCGGCGACGATGATCGTGCCCGGCAGCCACACGCGAGCGAGCACGAGCATCAGCGCGAAGCTCGCGGCGACGCTGGCGGCCACGCCGACGCCCTCGAGCAGGGCGCGGGCGGGGCCGGCGGGGCGCAGCCGGACGATGGTCGCGACCCCACCGGCGTACGCGGCGACCAACGCGATCAATGCCACCAGGGCGAAGTCCACCATGCGGCCAGGCTACCGACCGCTCGCCGCGCAGGGAGTGTTCACGATGGGCGGATCTGGTGAAGATCAGCGTACCCGGGCGCAGAAGGCGAGCACCGCGTCGACGACACGGCTGTACCACAACGACATGAAAACGACATGAACACGCCGGACGTGTGCTCTACACGTTTCGCGGTCTCATCAAGATCGGCGCCCTCGTGCTGCTGCGCTCCACACCCGCACATACACCGGCAGGGGCAATCCACCCGCAGCGACGACGGCAACTGTGCCGAGGTCGCCCAAGTCGACGACGGCCTCGCCCACGCCAACCACGCCAACGGCCAGCACGAGCAAGTCCGCCAGCACTGGCAACACACTCTGAATATCCTCATCAACTTCGGCACCGACCACACCGAAGACATCGAAGCCAACGCCCCGAACATCCGCGCCCACCTCACCAAAATCGTGCCCGTGGACTAAACCGCTTTCAGCGCGGTCGAGGACACAACAGCAGACGGCCGTCGCGGTGCCCTTGAACCGGCGGACCCGCGAAACGATGACCGGCCGACCGGGTGCTGGTGCAGCGGTCGGCCTTCGCGGGATCCACGTTCACTGTTGAGCGCTGGCGCACGATGATGCGGTCGCCGGCGGGCGGGCTGGCCGTGGAGGCGCTCGTGCGTACGCCCGCGGGCCAGCCCGCGGCCGCCGCGACCGGATGGTTCGCGGGCCTGGGCAGGTGCGGGCTGCTCGAGCCGGTCGGCACCCATCCGGACCATCGCGGGCACGGCTATGGGCGCGATGCCGTGCTGGGCGCGTGTGCGGCTCTGGCCATTCGTGGTGCGAGCGCGGTCGCCGTGGTGACACCGTCCACAAACGACGCCGCGGTGGCGCTCTATCGATCGGCCGGGTTCACCGTCGTGCGCGAGAATCGCGATTGGGTTCGCGCGCGGCGGGCGTGAACAGCGCACCCACTTCGCCCGGGCTTAAGTCTGCCGTTTCGTTGTCTGGGGTGCAGCGCTTCGGTGGCGTTCAGATCCTGGTCAACAGGAAAGATCACTGCGCCCGGCGGTTTCCGTAGCCGCCTTGGTCGACGGCCATAACAGTCCGACCGGCGGGTTCGGGGCACGCACCGCTCCGACCACGACACCGAACACATGCCGTCGAAGCCATCATGCGCGGTGTCGCCGCCGACCTCACTCTGCTCGCCTGCAACTGCCGGCCGGTGCCTACAACCATCCCGCCACGAAGTGAGGTGAGCCGTGAAAGAAGAGATCGTTGACATCGCGGGCGGCAACAGTGTGCACGCCCGCATCCTGGAGGAGCTGCTCAAGCAGCTGAAGCAGGGTGCGGGCGGCGACGCGCTGGCGGAGATGGCACGCGACGTCCTCGACGGGCGGATCGGCCTGCGCGAGGCGGTTGCTGACAGCTACTACGTACTACGCCGGCGCACTCGTGGAGCGGACGACCGAGTTCACCGACTGGTACGAGACCCTCAGTGACGACGAACGGGAAGAGCACGCACGCCAGGCCGAGGCGGACATCGACCGATTCCTGACCGAGGAGGACAACCGGCGCAGGGCCGACGCCGACACGCGCCGATGAGCAACACATAGCGGCGGGTGAGCCCAGGGGCCTCGGGCCACCGTTCGCCCATTTGGCTTGGCGGCAAAGCGGTTCCGGGCTCTCCGCGCTCACGTTCGCTGCGCCCGCCCTCACCATGCTGGGGCTGGGAATGAAGAACGATCGGCGGCGCCCACGGTGAACGCGGCACGGGTCGAATAGACGAAGCGGGCGAGACTTGGCCTCACCGCAGCGCGCGCAATCGACCCAACCCTGCCATTGGGCAGAACCACGTCTCCATTATGCCGCCGCACCACCGCCTTGGCGCTAGGCTGGCTCGAGATCCCGTCGGTCATCGGCTCCAGCAAGCTGATCCAAAATGGATGGTCGGACCCCAGCACGAGCGGCACGAAGTTTCATAGTGCGCATCCTTCCGCGGGGATGAGGCCGACTTGGTTAACCATTGAAATTCCGAGAGCATCGCTAAGAAATCGTCAGACTCGGTTCCGTTGCGCGAGATTCCAGTCAGGAGTCTCTGCACCAGCTTCGCTCGCGGCTCCGATCTCTCCGGTGGCTGCGGGCAGCTGGTGTCTGACCACCAGCCATAGCCGGGCCATGTCCGCCGCAAATCCGGCCATCTGCTTGACCTCCTTATCGGACATGAGCACTCTGGATCGCAGCATGGCGCAGCCCGGAAATTGAAAAACGGCACCTTGTTTCTCTACGGCTCCCCCATCATGGTGATCGGCGCCTCGGTGCTTGCCGCCCGGACGAGCTCCTCGAGCTTCGCGCCGAGCACCTGACCGGAGTCGTAGCTGGTCATCCTCGCCCTCCCCACAGCGGCCGGAACTGCCTTGGAAGTAGTGTGGCCGGGGATACGCACAGGATCGCAGAGAAACCGCAGAGCATCGATCCGGGAGAGGCTGTGGCAATGGATTTCCGGATACTCGGGCCGTTTGAGGCGCACGCGGACGACCGGGTACTCACGCTGGGCGGCGCACGCTTGCGAGCGTTTGCAGCTACGTTGCTTGTCAACACCAACCAGACAGTGACGGCGCAGCAGTTGGGGGATTCGGTCTGGCCCAAGCCCCCTCGCGCCTTGCGTTCCCTGGTGCGCACATACGCCGCGCAGCTGCGAGCGGCGCTGACGGCCGCGGGGGATTCAGCAGGCCGCCTGACAAGCGAACCCACCGGCTACCGGTTACGGCTGGAACCTGGTGAGCTGGACGTGTCGATGTTCGAAGATCACGTCAGCCGTGGAGAACAGGCGAGGAGCCGCCGGGAACACGCGGAGGCTGCGACCGCGCTGTGGACGGCTCTGCGGTTGTGGCGCGGTGAGCCCCTGGCCGGGCTGGACTATGGTCCTGGCCTGAGCGTACAAGTGGCGCGGCTGGCCGAGCGACGCCTGGTGGTCGCTGGAAACTGGGCCGATGCCGCCCTGGCGGCCGGGCATGCCGACAAGGTCGCGGCAGAGCTGGCGCACTTTGTACGCGAAAACCCGTTCCACGAACAGTTGTGGGCCCATCTCATGCAAGCGCTATGGCATGCGGGCCGGCGAGGTGACGCGCTGGCCGCATACCAACAGCTGTACCGGCTTCTCACCGACGAGCTTGGGATCGAACCGGGACCTGCGCTACAGGGAATGCATCAAACCATTCTTGCCGGCGGCGCGGCCGGAGCGGAATCGCAGTTGCACCAACCGACGGCACGGCCCGTACGCCAGCTACCGGCCGACGTCGCCCACTTCGTCGGGCGGGCCCGCGAAGCCGAGATCCTCGACGGTGCCCTATCAACCTGTGCGACGACCGCGGCGGTGGTGGCGATCTCCGGTATGGCGGGCATCGGTAAGACTTCGCTGGCGCTGCGCTGGGCACACCGGGCCGCCGACCGCTTCCCCGACGGTCAGTTCCACATCGACCTGCGCGGGTTCCACCCGAGCGGGCACGTCGTCACACCGCCCGAGGCGCTGCACGGCTTCCTGGTGGCACTGGGCGTGACAGCGAAAGCGGTACCGATCGAACTCGACGCGCGGGCGCGGTTGTTCCGCAGCCTGCTGGCGGGCAGGCGTGTGCTGGTTGTGCTGGACAACGCGCGCGACGCCGACCACGTCCGGCCACTGCTGCCCGGCTCCTGCGGCTGTCTGGCGCTGGTGACGAGCCGCAACGAACTCACCAGCCTTGTGGCCATCGAGCAGGCCCAGCCTGTACCCCTTGATGCATTGCCGGATCAAGAGGCGTCGGAGCTGCTGGGCCTGCGGATCGGCGCGCAACGCCTGGCGGCCGAACCGATCGCGGCGCGGTCAATCGTTCAGCAGTGCGCGGGGCTGCCGTTGGCGCTGGCCATCGTCGCGGCCCGGGCAGCTGTCAACCCGCGAGCGACCCTGGCCGGCCTCGTCGCCGAGTTCGACGACGAGGCACAGCGTCTGAGCGGACTGCGCGGCGGAGACCTGTCGACCGATATGCGCGCTGTCTTCGCGTCCTCCTATGGCGCCCTCAGCGCACCGGCAGCGCGCCTGTTTCGATTGCTGGGCCTTCATCCCGGTAATGACATCGGGCTCGACGCCGCCGCGCGGCTGGCTGGCCTGCCGGTAACGCGGACCCGCCAGCTGCTCGACGAGCTGTGTGGCATCAACATGGTCCGTCCCGCCGCGCCCGGCCGGTACACATGCCACGATCTGCTCTCGGCCTATGCGCGGGAACTCGGTGCCTCCGGTGAGCAGGCCGTCGATCGGGAAGCCGCTGTCATCCGGGTACTCGATCATTACCTTCACCGCGCGCACGCGGCATACCAGCAGCTCTACGAGAAGGAACGCGGCGCGCTGACGCTGCCCGCTGCCTTGTCCGACGTCACATCGTTCGCCGACAGCGATGCCGCCGAACAATGGCTCGCCGTCGAGCGCACCGCAATGGTGGCTGCCATCTGCGAGCTTGACATATGCCAGGAGTACCTGTGGCCGCTGGCACGGGCGATCGCGATGGACCTCGAAAGGGACGGTCGGTGGTCGGCCCTGCTCGCCACGACACGGCGAGCCCTCGAGATCACCGGGCGCCTTGGCGACCTGTCGGCGCACGCCGATGCCTGCCGCGACCACGCGATGGCGCTGTGGCGGGTACTCGACCACGAAGGGACGCTGGAGTATTACGGGCGCGAGGTCGAGCTGCGGCGGCAGCTCGGTGACCACACGCGCGAGGCCCGTGCGATCCTGGAAATGACCGGACCACTCGAGGCGCTTGGCCGCTATCAGGAAGCACTCGACCACTCTGGTAGATCGCTGGAGCTGTCGCGTCGATGCGGCTCCCGTTCAGGTGAGGTCAGCGCGCTCAACGCGATGGGTTGGTTCAAGGCGCACCTCGGGGAGTACGAGCTGGGGTTGGAGTACTGCGGCCGCTCCGCGCGGCTCGCCGTGGAGCTCGGGTTGCCGAAATTCAAGGCCGACGCCCTGGACAGTCTTGGCTACAGTCTGCGTGGCCTCGGACGATACGACGAGGCGGTCGCGCACTATCAGCAGGCCGCGGTGATCTACCAACAGCAGGGTGACAGGTTCAACTATGCCGCCGTACTCGACTGCATCGGCGACTGCCTGCAGGCTTCGGGCGATGCCATGGAGGCGAAGAAGGCGTGGCACGAGTCGATCGCGATATTCGAACTGCTCGATCACCCCGAGGCCGACCGCATACGCGCCAAAAGTACAGCGCCTTGACGACCGGCTCGCCCGAGTCCGCGGCGCCGACGTTCTACGAAGTCGTCGTCATGAATGCCAACAGCAGTAGGCGAAATCGGTGCTCACGGTCGGCGGCGGAAGCGCGCACCTGAACCCTGCTCGCCATGCGAGCGGGTGCTCTGTGTATCGGCTCAAGCCAGTTTGGTTGCTGGCCAGATCACCTGCCCGGCCGCCGTCAGGGCCGCTGCGTCGGGCACCGCAATTCCGGACGACCGGCACAGCTCGGCGACGGCGTCCGCGAAGCCCTCGGCATCCTCATGGATCTCGAAGTATTCGCCCCAGGTGAGGTCCACTATCAGCGCGGTCCAGCGTTGGCCGTCGGGCACCAGCTCCGTCGCGGCGAGCGCGACAACGGAGATTTCATCCCATGGCAGCCCATAGACGCTCGTACCTCCCGGTCGCATCTCCTTGCCATACATCGAAACCAGCGGCTCGGTCACCAACGTCACCGTGATGCCCTCGCCGGTCACCTCGATCCGCTGCACCGGCGCATCGTACTCGGCGATCGAAGCAACCGGCGGCGATCGGCGAGATCATCGGCAGGTGCGGGCGGCTGCCCCTGGCGCTGGCAGTCGTGGCCGCGCGGGCGGCGATCCGCCACCTATATTGCGAGCTGGAGGACCGTCTCCATCAAGCCTCACATACGTCAACCTCGGCCGGCACTTCGAGAAACAGAACCGCTACCTGGATGCCTTGCGCCATACGCGCTGTGCGCTGGAGATCTTCGAGGCCATCGGTCGGCCGCCTTTGTGCCCATCCTGTGCGCGAATTGGGCGGCTTGGCTGGCAGGGTCGGTACCATGAAGAATTCTTCGCGATGGGCCGCCGTGATCCCCGCGGTGGCCCTTCTCGCACTCGGGCTGGCAGGACCGGTGTCGGCCGCGGAAAGCGCGCCCGGTGGCATGCACCGCTTCGTGGTCACGATCGGCAAGGTGGACCCGAGCGTCAGTACCAACTGGAACCGGCTCGGCATGTATTCGTTTAGCAGCACCACCAACGAGGTGACAGAGTCGCACTGGCACTGGACGCAGCGCGAGCGGGTGGCGCGCAGTTACACCGGCGTGCGCGCGGCCAACTGCGGGGCGCGCAATTGCAACGTCCAGACGGGCAACGGTTTCCAGAGCGCCAGCGCGCCCGAGCGGCTCCACGGAACCTACACCGTGAGCGGCTCGGTCCTGCGCATCACATGGGACAGCAAAGTCTGGGAGGAGTGGGGCGTCACCATGGTCGCCGGCGGCAAGCTGGCCAAGCTCACCCTCATTGCCAACTCTTTCGGCGCCACCCACGGTTTCGGCTACGGCAGCGACGCCGCGTGGACGACCCGAGCTTCGATGTCGCAGATCGCCTCGGCCGACTGGACCTCGCTGATCCACACCTACTATGTGTGGAAGACCGACGCCAACCGGGTGCCCTACGTCGATCACGGGACGGGCGGGGCCTTCTGGTATCGCCACTACACCGTGTGCACCGGGAGCACGTGTGCCGCCGGCCGCACGGAAAAGGCACAGTATTACCTCTCCCTGCCCAACCCGACGGCAAAGGACCGGCGTACCACACTGTGGCACTGGTTCACCGCCAACGCCGACAACCGCGGCGAATACTGCTACACAGGGAACTCCCACGTCAAACCGCTGCTGCAAATCATCGACAGCGATGGCGTGTTCCACGGCTGGGTAGGGGTAGAGACGTCGATCAACCAGGCCGTGCCGTCGCAGGGCGCCGCCGCCGACGACATAGGCATTCTGGTTATCGCCGACGTATGAACTGACGTGTGCGGACCGCCATCCGTGGTCCGCAAACGTTCCCCCTCTCCCTCCCTTTTGGGCTGTCCGCTCACCTCAAACAGAGATCCCGGCGAATGAGACGTGCCCGTCTGTGCGGGAACTGGGCGCGGTCTGTGCGGTCCCAGTGTCATTCTGACCGCCGGAACAGGAGTTGGCCGCTGCGTATCGAGGTGACGCGTCATGACACGGTTTAGGACCGCATTGCTGCTGGCGGTGGTGCTTTGCACTGGTACCGGCGCATCCCCCGGTGCCGAGGCGGCGCCGATAGCCGAGGCGTCCGGCGCCGTGGCGGGTCTTGCTTTGGCGAGCCGCCTCGGGACACGGGTGGAGATCCTCAGCGAGCGCACGGAGACCGCACAGGTGTTCGCCAACCCCTCCGGCACAAGGACACTCGAGCAATACGTCTGGCCCCAGCGGGCGCGCCGGGACGGCCAGTGGGTGCCGATCGGCACCCGCCTTGACCGCAACACCGACGGCTCGGTGTCCCCGCGCGCCACAGTGACCGCGCTGCGCCTCTCCGGTGGCGGCAAGGGTCCCTTGGTGAGCGCCGCAGCGGACGGACCGAGCTGGCGTTGGCCTGGCCAGGCACACTGCCACCACCGGTTCTCGCCGGGGACACCGCGACATATCCAGAGGTAATGCCGGGAGTGGACCTTCGGGTGCGGGTCGACGCCCTAGGCTTCGCCCAGCTGCTGGTAGTCAAGAACGCTGTCGCCGCAGCGAACCTCGCGCTGCGCCGGATCAAGTTTGGCGTCACCACGAAGGGCCTGACGCTGCGACGTACCCCCGATGGTGGCAGCGTGGCAGTCGACTCCGCCGGAAACGTGGTACTGGTCTCCAGCGCACCGCAGATGTGGGACAGCACGAAGCTACAAACGCGGATGGGCCTGGAGATAGGCGACGGTGAGCTTGCGGTGGTCCCGGACCAGAAGATGCTCACCGACCCAGCCGTCCGGTATCCGCTCTACATCGACCCGTCATACAGCACCACCCAGTCGCTGTGGACAATGATCAATGCGGACGCACCGTCCACATCGTACTGGTCCGACGACTTCTACCGCCAAGATGTCCGGGTTGGCGTCGTGTACGGCAGCGGTCAAGGCCCGTGGCGCACGTTTTTCCACTTCAACATCGCTCCGCTGGCCCGCGCCACGGTCTCCAGGGCCTGGTTCGCCATCACGCTCACCCACAGCGCGAGCTGCGCCGGTGAGGGCCACCCGGTCGGCCTGTGGCATACCAAAACCCTCAACCCTGCCACAGCGGTTACGTGGAACAACAGCAGCGGCACCACGAGCTGGCTCGGGGCAGGGCTGGACTGGCAGGACGGCAAGGCCAACATGGATATTTGCGGCCAGGGGGACAAGCTGATGGAGTTCGGTCTGGCCAACGGCTCTGTCAAGGCCGTTGTGCAGGAGGCGGTCAACGGCGCCATGGGGCCGCAGGAGGCGATCGGGCTTGGGCTGAAGGTCTCCGATCGAAACCAGAGCGACACGCTGTACTGGAAGCGCTTCAGCCATTCCAGCGCGCGCCTGATCGTCGAGTACAACACGCCGCCTCACGCCCCGATCGCGGTGTCCACCGTGCCACCAACGCCGTGCGGCACCGCGGCCGCGCCAACTCCGCTGCGGACCGCGACGCCGACCTTCAGCGGTGTCGGCTACGACCCCAACAGCAACAACGTCTCCCACGACTTGGAACTGCTCGCCGGCGAGACCGTGCGGTCCACCTTGTCCACCGGCACGGCCGGCTCAGGCACCGCTGTCTCCTGGCCGGCCGTCCCACCCGGCGTGCTGCCGACCGGAGCACCAAGCACCGTGTACAGCTACCGCGCCCGCACGACGGATGCCACGCTCACCGGCCCGTATTCCGCGCGGTGCTACTTCACTTTGGACACGCTCAGACCCGCGACGCCGACGGTCACGTCGGCAGACTTCCCCGGCCCGGCACCGGTCAGATCGGTAGGCGAGGCCGGGCGGGTGACGTTTGCCCGTGCCGCCGGGGACACCGACGTGGCCGGTTTCCGTTATGGCTTCAGCCAGAGTTCCACCACGATGTGGGTGGCCGCTGGCGCGGACGGCACCGCGACCGTGCCCATCACGCTGTGGCCGTCGAGCCCGGGCGACACCTCGAACGTCAGCCGCCCGCTGTACGTGCGGGCGGTCGATCGCGCCGGCAACGCCAGCATGCTCAGTCCAGAGTGGACACTGACTGCCCGTGGCCGCGCTGTGACTGCGGCGCCGGTGCGGGGGGACACGAACGGGGACCGCCGCGCCGACCTTACCGCCGTAGTGGACCAGGGCTTTGATCGCACCACCGTATGGAACCTCCTGTCCTCCCCAGGCGGTTTCCATTCCGCTACATCGGCTGGGACACCGAGACGTCCGGCGGCATGCCGGCGGACCGGATCCGGACTGCCACCGGCGACTTCAGCGGCGACGGGCGCACCGACGTCGCGATGTTCCGCGAGGACCCCGATCAACAGGTCCGGCTGTTCCTGCTGCACTCCGATGGCAGCAGTTTCACCGCAGTGAGCGATCCGGTGTGGGCGGGCACCGGCTGGCGACTCAGCCACCTGAAGATCGTGGCGGGAGACTTCGACGGCGACGGGGACGACGACATCGCGCTGCTGCAAGGACTCGCCGGAAACCAGGCAAAACTATGGGTGCAGACGTCCGCCGCCGGCCGGTTCGGTAACCCGGTCCTGGTGTGGGAGAGCGGCGCAGACGTCGTGGCACTGAATTTTGCGAACCTCGTTGCCGGCGACTTCGACAACGACGGTGACGACGACGTGGCCCACGTTTACGAGACCTTGGGGGGTATGGGAAAGCTTATGGTGCATGCGATCAACCAGGGGGTTTCCGGTACGCCGACGCTGCGCTGGGATGGCGGCGCGGGTACCTTCGCCCGCGGAAGGACGCGGTTTACCGCCGGCAATGTCGATGCCGCCGGCCCGGACGAAATCATCGCCGTGTACGACGACGGCGCCACACCCGCCCGAGTCTCCACCATCACCGGTAGTGGATCGAGCTGGACCGGTGCCGTCAAGCTCACCACCGCCGCCGGTTCCTTCGGCGCCGACCGGCCCGTGATCGCCGCTGGTGACTACGACGCCGATGGCCGCACCGACATCGCCGCCCTTGTCGACGTAGGCGCTGGGATGCGGCGGCTGGACATGTACGCTTCGACCGGTACGGCCTTCACCGAGCGGCGCAACCAATGGACCGGCTATGTCAGCGACGCCAAGCCGACGGTCAGGATCGACCCCGACCGCAAATACCGGATCCACCCAGCGCACACCGACAAATGCCTCGACGTACCGGGTAACAGCGCGGCAAACGGTGCCGTGCTCGACCAATGGGACTGCGTAACCACAGCGACCTGGGAGCAGTTCAGGTTGGAGCGGCTCGGCGCGTCGCCGTACTTCCACATCAGGACAGCCGCCAACAAATGCCTCGACGTCAAGTCTTGGAGCCTGCTCGACAACGCCTCGATCGTCCAGTGGGACTGCAACTACCTTGGCACGTCCCAGGCAAACCAACAGTTCCGGCTGGACTACGTCGCGGGCACCGGCTGGGAGTATGTAGCCCAACTCCACGTCGCGCACAGCGACAAGTGCCTGCAGGTCAGCGGCGCGAGCACGGCAAACGGCGCGGCGATCGTCCAGGGCTCGTGCGCCGGCGCGCCCCCGGCGCACCGCCAGTTTGTCCTGCGTGTCGAACCTTAACGAGATTCGTCAAGGAGAGCGCGGACGCCGTCGGCCTCAGGTGAGCCGGCGGCATCGAACAGGTCGAGTACCTGCCGCCAGTACGACCGCGCTGGAACTGGAAACGGAAGCAACCTGGCCACGGCCACGGCAGTGGGACACCCTGACGGGAAACCACAGGAACTTGAAGGCTGCCGGGCCCACCGCAGGACATGCCACCGCGCCAGTTCCCGACCCTCCAATCTGGTGATGCTTAGCGCTCCAAGCAGAACTCGTTGCCTTCCGGATCCGCCAGGACCATCCAATCGGCTTGTTCATCCAGCACCCGCGCCCCAAGCCCCACCAACCGCCGCAACTCTGCCGCCGGATCGTCGACCTGCAGATCCAGGTGCAGGCGGTTCTTCACCACTTTGGACTCCGGAACGGTGACAAACAGCAGTCCAGGGGATCCGAGCGGGGCGCCCGGGGCGAGCGTGCTGCCCGCGGCGATCGTGAGCACGTGCGTGTCCTCGTTTGTCCTTGAGCACCCAGCCGGAGATGTCGACCGGCGAGGCGCCGATGTTCACCAGTTCAACGAAGTCGCCCGGGGTTGCCGCCGTTGGACTCGACCTCGTTGATCCGTACCGAGGGCGGCACCTGCGCCGGCAACCGGAAGTGGAACCCACGGCGAATTCGGGCCGACACCGGGGTGCTGGCGGCGTGTGCGGGTTATGTGCGGATTCTGCGCGGGCCACCTGTCATGCTGCGCATCAATGTATTCGCAGGTTTTCGTACAGCTGACCAGGGGGAGGAAGCGTGGACCACATACGGCGTCGCCAAGTAGGGCTGACGTTGGCGACCATCATGGCGGCATCGGTAATCGTCAGTATCCCGGGGCGGGCGGAGTCCGTTGCGGCGAACCTGTCGCTGCGACAGGAGCCGTCCGTCGCCGTCCAGCCGGTGTCCGTACCGGAGGCGAAGCCGGGCCTCGACGAGGAGCGGGCGCTGCGCGGCACCCCGGACGTCTCCTGGCCCGCGCCGGGCAACGCAGAAATCAGCCTGAACACCGTCGGGACGGCGAACTCCGCGAGCATCACCGGCAACGCGAGCGTCAAGGCAGGCAGCCTGCCGGTGACGGTAGGCGCGGCCAAAAACGTCGGGCTTGCGGCGGCCGCGCCTGGCCGTGTCCGCGTCGAGATGCTGCCCGGGCGGGCGGACTCCCTGCTGCTGCGGGTCAACCGGGCCGACGGCGCCGCCACCGCCGGAGTAGTCAACCTTGAGGTTGACTACTCCTCCTTCCGCAACGCTTATGGTGGCGACTGGGCGACTCGGCTGCGGCTAATAGCTCTTCCCGAGTGTGCGCTGTCCACACCGGACAAAGAAGATTGCACGGGTACGCCCATCGCCACGCGCAACGACGGCTCCGGTACACTGAGCGGAGACATTGGCGTGCAGGCTAACAGCGAAACCGGCCTGTTCGCCGTCATCGCGGCCGCCTCCTCCGGCGCCGGCGACTTCAGGGCCACTGGGCTGGCGCCGTCCTCCACCTGGTCGGTCGGCACCTCGTCGGGCGACTTCAACTGGCAGTACCCGATGGACACCGTACCCGGCCTCAGTGGCCCGCAGCCCACCATGGTCCTTGGTTACGCCAGCGGCGGCGTGGACGGCCGCACCTCGTCCACGAACAACCAGCCTTCCTGGGTCGGTGAAGGGTTCGCATTCGATCCGGGCGGCTACATCGAGCGGCGATACAAATCCTGCGGCGACGACACCAGCGGTGGCAACAACAGTGGCCGCAAGACCGGCGACCTCTGCTGGGGCGGCGAGAACGGGATCATGTCGTTCAACGGGCGCGGTGGTGAGCTGATCCGTGACGACACCACCGGGGAGTGGAAGTCGCGCAGCGACGACGGGTCCAAAGTGGAGCTCCTGACCGGCGCCGCCAACGGGGACAACAATGGGGAGCATTGGCGGGTCACCACCGCGGACGGAACCCAGTACTACTTCGGCCGGAACAGGCTGACCGGGTGGGTGACCGGAAACAAGGTCACCAACTCCGTGTGGACGGTTCCGGTGTTCGGCAACCACTCCGGCGAGCCCTGCTATCGGTCTACATTCGACGCCTCATACTGCCCCCAGGCGTGGCGGTGGAACCTCGACTACGTGGTGGACCGGCACGGCAACACGATGAGCCTGTTCTACGGGACCGAGACGAACAACTACGCGCGTAACCTCACCGCGACCAAGGTGTCCAGCTACATCCGGGGCGGGTGGCTCAAGCAGATCGACTACGGGCAGCGAGACGGCCAGGTCTACACGGCCAAGCCGGTCGGCCGGGTGCTGTTCACCGAGGCGGACCGGTGCATCCCCGGCACTACGTGCGCTGCTTCGTCACCGGCGAACTGGCCGGACGTGCCGTGGGATCAGTCGTGCACAAGCGCGACAAGCTGTACCAACCAATACAACCCCACATTCTGGACCCAGAAGCGGCTTCGCTTGGTGACCACACAGGTCTGGGGCGGCTTGGACTTCCGCAACGTCGACTCGTGGACGCTGACC
>Ga0209382_10001403_pt1 | contig 38000 bp, 33 predicted proteins | sample SoiMetdeltSBSDD5_FD_187599 | JGI IMG/M metagenome (GOLD analysis project Ga0209382, IMG submission 187599) | Bulk soil microbial communities from a Populus tree surrounding site in Tennessee, USA - Soil MetaG P. deltoides SBSDD5 (SPAdes) (version 2) | ecosystem: Environmental > Terrestrial >... | reverse complement strand
GAACGGCTTGTTGCTGACGCCCTCCGAGAAGCTGTCGCCTTCCAGAAAGAGCTTGTAGTCGATGCCGGTGATCGGCAGCTCGCGATCGTTCGGGTTCTGCACGTTCACCCGGACCAGGAACTGCTGGTTGAAGATGTCCGCGGAGGTCATGGCAACGGTCACGAGCGCGAGCTTCGGCACGGCGAGCTTCGGTCCCATCGAGCTGCACGCCGCCAGGCACACTACGAGGGCGCACACCACGGCGCAGAACGAACGTTTCATCAACTCTCTCTCCCTTGGCGGTCTTGGCGAGAGTTTATCCCTTCTTCAGCAAGCGGGCCGCCATGTCGCGCGTCACCAGCGCGACGCCGGCTTCACTCATATAAAAGCGCCGCGCGTCTTCTTCCGGATTGACTCCGATGTGCGTGCCCGGCGGCACCGCTGCGCCTGTGTCGACGATTGCGCGCTTGATGACGCTGCCCGCGCCGATGCGCACGTCCGGAAAGATCACCGCGCGCTCCACATAGCTGCGCTCGTGGACGTGCACGTTGGAGAACAGCAGGCTCTGATTGACGTGCGCGCCGGAGATGATGCAGCCGCCGGACACCATCGAGTTCACGGCCATGCCGCGCCGCCCGTCCTCGTCGAGCACGAACTTCGCCGGCGGGTACTGGCGCTGGTAGGTCCAGATCGGCCAGTCCTCGTCGTAGATGTTGAGCTCGGGATCGACGTGCACCAGCTCCATGTTCGCTTCGTAGAACGCGTCGACGGTGCCGACGTCGCGCCAGTAGTGCTGCACGCGCGTGTTCGTGTCCGTGAACGGATAGGCGAACACCTTGAGCGAGCCGAGCGCGTTCGGAATGATGTTGCGGCCGAAATCGTGGTTCGTGTCCGGGCGCTTCGCGTCCTCCTCGAGCAGCCGGTACAGCAGGTTCGCCTTGAACACGTAGATGCCCATCGAGCCGAGCGCGAACTGCTCGCGCCCGGGAATGCCCTCGGGATCCTGCGGTTTCTCCGAGAACTTGGTGATGCGGTAGTCGGTATCGACGCTCATCACGCCGAATGCGGTCGCCTGCTCGCGCGGCACTTCGACGACGCCGACGGTGATGTCGGCGCGCTTCTCGACGTGCGAGGCGAGCATCGGGCCATAGTCCATCTTGTAGATGTGGTCGCCGGCCAGCACCAGCACGTGCCGCGGATGGTGCAACCTGATGATCTGCAGGTTCTGGTAGAGCGAGTCGGCCGTGCCGCGATACCAGAAATTACCCATTTGCTGCTGCGCCGGGATCACCTCGACGAACTCGTCGAACTCGCCGCGCAGGTAGCCCCAGCCGCGCTGGATGTGCTGGACCAGCGAGTGCGCCTTGTACTGCGTCATGATCGAGACCCGGCGGATGCCGGAGTTGACGCAGTTCGAGAGCACGAAGTCGATGATGCGGAACTTGCCGCCGAACGGCGTCGCCGGCTTGCAACGGTGATCGGTCAGGTGCTTGAGGCGCTCGCCGCGCCCGCCGGCCATGATGACCGCGAGCGTGTGACGCGTGATGCGGCTGACGTAGCGACGCACAGGGACTTGCCTGTGTATCGACGGCCCGCTGGGTTTCGGGCGTCCGAAGGTTGGCCTTTCTTGCATGTCAGGAGCTCTCGTATCCCGTGCAACCGGATCGACCCGGACCGCCATGTTAGCCGACGGCTTGCCTGACGGGCGGGCCTTCGGCATTGTTGAAAACGCCGCGCGCCTGCGTCCTGGTTCCTGGTCGATTGCCGAATGTACACACACCCCCGAACGCCGCGTCGCCTTCATGGCGTGCTCCTGTGCATGCTGGCGAGCCTGATGGCTTGCAAGGTCCACGCACAGGCGCAGCCACCCGCCGCCCCGGCGGCTGCGCCCGCGAAGTGCCTGCCTGCCGGCAATGGCTACTTGCGTGCACGTCTCTCGGGTGCCCTGAGCACCGAGTTGAATTGGGGCAATGACGGCACGGAATGCACCGGCGCCGTGCGCCCCACCGACGGCGGCATTCGCATGCGCTTCAGCCGCGTCGACGGCCCGGGCAAGCTGGTGCTGGTGTTCGGCATCGCGCAGCTGGGCGAGGGTAAAGAGGCGCGCAACGTTCCGGTGAACGTCACGTTGATCCGCGAAGGCGCCGGCGAGTTCTTCAGTACGCAGGGCGACGACAAGTGCACGCTCGATCACGTGACGCAGGAAGTGATCGTCGGCATTCCGCACCGCTCACGCTCGTACCGCGTCACGGCTCGCGGATTCTGCACAGAGCCGGCGCGCGCCGTACGCGGCAAGGGCGCGGTGCTGTTGTCGCGCTTCGACTATTCCGGGCGGGTCGACTTCGGCAGCGAGGATAAGCAAACTGAAGACGACGTACTGACAGCAGGCAAGCAATGATGGGCATTCGCAGGGGCATTCACACGTTCGCGGCTGCATTCCTGTGCGCCCTGCTGTTGTCGGTGGCGGCCGCAGCTGCGAGCACCGACGAGCAGCAGCTCGACAAGGTGTTTTCCCGGTCGTCGCTGAAGATCGCGACCTCCGATGGGCAGCTTCACAAGTTCGACGTCTGGGTCGCGGACAACGATCCGCGCCGCATGCGCGGTCTCATGTTCGTCGAGCACCTGGCCGACGACGCGGGCATGCTGTTCATCTATCCGCAGTCGCAACCGGTTGGCATCTGGATGAAGAACACGCCGCTGTCGTTGGATATTCTGTTCGTGCGCGCCGATGGGCGCGTGCATCGGATTGCCGAAAACGCGACGCCACAGTCGACCGATACGATCCCCTCGAACGGCGACGTGCTGGCGGTGATCGAGCTCAAGGCCGGCACCGCGGCGCGCCTGAAAATACGGCCCGGCGCGCAGGTCATTCACCCGGCTTTCAGCCTGAACTGACGTCCTTCAGCTGGAACCAGCAGTTGAATGCGACGGTGATGCGCTCGCCGTCGCCCTCGTACGGCTTGACGTCGTGCAGGACCCACGACGGGAACAACACCAGCTGCCCGGGCTCCAAATCGACCTGCCGCACGCCGGACGCGAATGCGCCGCGCAGGCTGGCGTTCGCCGCGTCCAGGTACATGCTCGACGTGAGCATCGGATTGACGAATGTGAGCAAGCCGCTGCCGCGCTGACCCGGATCGACGCAGTACACGCCGGACCACGAGGCGTTCGGATGATTGTGCAAGCCGAAGAAGCCGCCGCGACGCGTGACGTGGAACCACGCGTCCGAGTAGATCAGCAGGCGGCTGCGCATGGCGTCGTCGTAGCCATTCACGTCGCCGACCAATTTGATCAGGTGGCGCCAGCAGAATTCCTTGAGCTGCTGAATGCAACGCTCGGTCGAACGGAACAGCCCGAAGTTGCTTTCGAAGACCTGCGGGTTGCGCTGGGTGAGCGGCCGCGGGTTCGCATGCTCGCCGCCCTCCGCGCTGCGCGTCAGGAACAGGGTGCGCAGTTCCTGGTTCAGCGGCCCGCAGTTGTCGAGCTTGGCGAAACCGAACGGGACCGCGAAGAACGGCAGGATCTCGGCCATGGTCACTGCACTCGCGTCACGGCGGTGGCGCGCTTCCCGACGATCAGCCGGAACGAGCCGAGCGTGCCCGCCAGGATCGCCACCGAGTCACCGACTTTCAGCGGAAAGTAAGTGCCGGCATCCTTCTGCGCCCACACCTGGCCGTTGTCCAGAGTGACCACGAGCTCGCCCCGCGCGCGCGTTTCGATCGCAGTCACGGTCGCACTGATGCGCTTCGGCGCAGCCTCCGCCTCAGGCTTGCCGTCGTCGCGGCTGCGCGCGAGCTCGCTGCCCTGAACACCGAATGTATCCGTGGTCTCGACTTTCGGCGTGATGGCCTTGGGCGAGGCTGCGCGATCGAAGCACGCGAGACGGCGCGCGTCGTCTTGCTCGCGAGTACACGCCGCGATCCGTTGCGCGAGATCGTCATCCGCCGCGAGCGCGGACGGCATCCAAGCTGCAGCCAACGATGCCGATGTCAGAAGCGCGTACAGCCCTTTCATAGTCGATTTGCCCTCATGAATTCCCACGCGCTGCGATTCACCTCGCGAGCAACGTCCGCATACGCGTGCGAGTGCCCGGGGATGACGGTGACGCTGACGGTGTGACCAGCCTTCTCCAGCGCGCTCTGTGTCTTGCGCACCGCGAACAACGGAAAGTACTCGTCCTTGTCGCCGATGAAAATCGCGATCGGGATTTTGCGTTTGGCGTAGGGAACCGCGCGAAACTCGTTCGGCGCTCGCCACGCACCCGCGTGTATGGCGGTCGCCGCGAACAGTTGCGATTCCAACATCGACAACGTGAGCGAATAGACCGCGCCGCCCGAGCTGCCGAACAGATAAATGCGCCCGCGATCGATCGGCTGCTTCGCTGCGACGGTGTCGATCAGTGCACGAATGAACTGTGGCCCATCCGCACGCAGCTGCCACGCCTCACGCTCGCGCGCCTCTGGACCGACGAGAACGATGCCCTCCTGTTCTGCGATCGACGTCCACCAGCCCACCATCGCAGCGCCGCTGCCATAAGAGCCGTGCAACAGCACGAGCAGCGGCGCAGGCGACGCGGCGGCCGCGCTCGGGACGAACAGCGTGTAGTGGCGCTTCAGCCCGGCGAACTCGAAGGATTCTTGCGACGCCTTGTGAGAACTTGCGTCGAGCGAGTCAGCGCACACGCCGCCGATCCACGACGTCAACAGCATCGCGAGTATCGCTCGCGTCTTCACGAAAACATGCACGATCGTCTGCGCACAAAAGGACAGGGAGGCCTGTTGCATTGTCGATCATGCGGCGCACGCTTGCTAGACTCGCCGGCAATGACGTCGGCGGAGATTCGATGAGCGTTTCGCAGGCAGCGGAGGTCAGCGAGCTGATTTCGCAGGCCGAGCGCGCACTAGCAAACGGCGACCGTGCACGTGCCGACGCGTTGCTCATGCGCGTCAAGACGATCGATCCCGAGCATCCCGCCATCCTCAATGAGACTGCTCTGAGCGAGCTACGCAGCGGCAATGCGACGGCCGCGCGCGAACTGCTGGAGCGCGCGGTGGCGCGCGACGGCTCGAACACGCGATTGCTCATGAATCTGGCGGGAACGCTGCGCCGGCTCGGGCTCGCCGACGAGGAAATGCTCGTCATCGAACGCGTGCTCGCGGTCGAGCCGCGCCACTTGTTTGCGTTGCTGCAAAAAGCAACGTTGCTGGAATCGCAAGGAAAGCAACGTGCCGCAGCCAAGGTGTATCACAATGCACTGCAGACCGTGCCGCCTGGAACGACGGTGCCTAGCGCACTGCGCGGGTTGATCGAGAAGGCCGTCGCCGCAACCAAAGCGAACGAGGCAGCACTCGAGGCCTACCTGACAGAGCGACTGCAAGAACAGCGCGACCGCCACGCCGGCGCCGAGCAGGATCGCTTCGATCACTGCATCGATGCGTTTCTCGGACGCCGCCGCATCTACACGCCGCAGCCGACCTTCCTGCACTTCCCGCAACTGCCGGCGCGCGAGTTCTACCCGCGCGCGGAGTTCCCTTGGCTCGAGCAACTCGAGGCTGCCACGGCAGGCATCCGTGAGGAGTTCGAGCGTGTGTTCGCCGAGGATGCCGCGAGCCTGGAACCGTACATCGCCTATCCCGAGGGCGTGCCGCTCGACCAATGGGCGGAGCTGAATCACTCGCGGCGCTGGAGCGTGTTCTACCTGTGGCGCGACGGCAAGCCGATGGATGATCACCTGCGACGCTGTCCACGCACGGCGCAGGTGCTCAACACGCTGCCGTTGTTGGACATCGCGGGCTACGCGCCGACGGTCTTCTTCTCGATCCTCGATGCAAAGTCGCACATTCCGGCGCACACGGGCGTGACCAACACGCGCGTGATCGTGCACGTGCCGCTCATCATTCCCCCGGGCTGCCGGTTCCGTGTCGGCTCGACGACGCGCGAATGGCAACCGGGCGAAGCCTGGGTGTTCGACGACACCATCGAGCACGAGGCCTGGAACGACAGCGACGTGCCGCGCGCGATTCTGATCCTCGACATCTGGAATCCGTACCTGAGCGCTGCCGAGCGCGATCTCGTGCGCAGCACCGTGACGGGAATTGCAAAGTACTACGGCGATTCATCGCCGCTGATCGAGAACCACTGATCGTGCGCAATCTGCAGATCACTTGACCCGCGCGACGCGCATCGAGCCCTTGTTGGTGTCGGAAGTGAGCAGGAACGAGTTGAGCACGCCGCGCTTGATCGTCACCTGATCGCCGACCTTGACGCGCATGCCGCGATCGGCGGTTTTCTGCTGCCAGACCTGACCGTTGTCGAGCGTCAGCGCCATCCCGCCGTTGGGCAGCGCCGAAACTGCGGTGACCTTTGCAGTCAGCTGCTCGGACTCCTGCAGCTCGGCTTCCTTCTTCTTGTCGATGTCCGCGCGGGCAATGTTGCCTCGATAGCCGAACTTGTCTTCGGCCGACTGGGCGGTTGCCGCCGCTGCGCCCGCAGTCGCAGCCGCCGATGCCACCGGCGCGGCCGGAGCGGGAGCAGCGGGACGAGCCGGCGCCGGATCGACCTGACGCGCGACGGCTGCGCTCTGCCCAGCGAGCAGCGCGCTTTCGCGATCGAAGCACGCGAGGCGGCGCGCCGCGTCGGTCTCTTGCATGCAGGCACGCAAACTTGGCGGCAGAGCGTCGGCGGCCGTCGCAGAGCCGCAGCAAGCCACAGCAACGAGCACCCACGAGAACATCTGCGATCGATTCATCTAGATCTCCCAATCCGGTTTGCGCCCGCCGCTGTGCGCGTCGATCGCTTCGAACAACGAAACCACCAGCGCGCGCTCCTCTGGTGAAAGCTCCGGCCGCCACACGTCGAACAACAGGATGACGCGCGTCTGCGCACTGCGATTCCAGGCTTCGTGCTCGATTGTATCGTCGAACAGCCAGGCCTTGCCCTTGTGCCAATCCCGCAGCTCATTGCCGACCCTGAACGTGCATTGGTCCGGCACCAGCAGCGGCAGGTGACAGATCAATCGCGTGTTCACCAGTCCGTTGTGCGGCGGAATGTGTGCGCCAGGCTGCAACAGCGAAAACAAGATCGACGGCGAGCGATTCGGCACGCGCGCGAGCGGCGCATCTTGCAGCGCTTGCATCGTGCGGGGGCAACGCGCGGCGTTCTCCGGCACGACCTCGCCGTTCTTCCACAGGTAGAAGGCGCTCCAGGCGGGGTTGTTCAGCATGCCGGCCTGCTCGTTCGGCGGGCGTTTGCGATCGCCCTGCACGTACGGAGCGAACGCAGCCGGCTGTTGCATCACCGCCTGCAGCTCGGCGGCGATCGCATCCGTCTCGCGCTCGAGCGCCGCCAGCCAGGGGAACTGCTCGCGCTCGTAGAACTGAATCTGCGGCAGACCGGGGAAGTAGAAATAGCGCGGCTGTTGCAGATAGATCCGTTTCTTGCCGAGCACGATGTCCAGCGCCTGAGCGAAGCGCTGACTGCTGGTCGCCGGATCGAAGCCGCGCGCCGTCAGCTGGCCGACGATGTAGTCCTGATATTCGCTCGCATACCGCTCGTACATGGAGCGCGCACGCTGCAGCTCCGGCAGCAGGTCGCGAGCCACCTGCTGCGGCGGACCCGCCGCTTTCAGCGCGGCCAGGTAGTACGACGACGCCGAGCGCGCATCGCCGGCGTTCGCCAGGTAGTCCGCCTTGAGGATGAGGGCGCGAACGTTACGCGGCTCCGCCGCGAGCACCTTTTCGATCTCGTTGATGTTCATGCCCGTGACAGTATAGTTGCGCCATGTCCGACAATCCCGCCGGCCTGAACCAGGCGGCCATGCAGGCCCTCGGCGCCGGCGACTTCGCCACGGCGCAGGCCCTGCTGCAGCGACTGGTAGCCGCCGACCCGTCCAGCATTCCCGGCTGGCTCAATCTCGCCGCGGTTCGGCGCCGCCTGAACGACGCCGACGGCGCGTTTGCCGCCCTGCGCGAGGTCCTGAGGCTCGAACCCAGGAACTTCCCGGCGTTGCTGATGAGCGCCACGCTCCTGGAACGGGAAGGCAGCATGAAGGCCGCCGCCTCGAGCTACGGCGCCGCGCTTGCCAATGCGCCGCCGGACAACTATCTCGACCGGCCGACCCAGCAGGCAGTGGCACACGCGCGCGAGATTCACGGCCGGCACACCCGCGAGATGCAGGATTTCATCCGCGCTCGCATCGGTGACACGCAAAGCCAGTGCGCGCCGGCGGAGCGCCGCCGGGTCGACGCCTTCATCGACATGACCCTGCGGGTCCGCAAGCGCTACCAGCAGGAGCCGCTGGAATACTTCTATCCAGGGCTGCCGGCGATCGAGTTCTACGAGCGCGCGGAATTCCCGTGGCTCGCGGACCTGGAAGCGGCGACGGTGCCGATGCAACAGGAGCTGGCGACGATCCTGCGCGAGGACCAGGCCGGATTCGCGCCGTACATTCATTACGACGATCACCTGCCGCTCGACCAGTGGCGCGAGCTGAATCACTCGCCGCGCTGGAGCGCGTTTCACTTCTATGAGAAGGGCCAGCCCGTCGCGGAGCGTTGCCGCCGCGCGCCGGCGACGATGGAAGTGCTGTCGCGCCTGCCGCAGGCGCAGGTTCCGCTGCGTTCGCCGTCGGCGCTGTTCTCAGTGCTCCAGCCCCGCACGCGGATCCCGCCCCACACCGGCGTCGCGAACTTCCGGCTGGTCGTGCATCTGCCGCTGATCGTGCCGCCAGGCTGCGGCTTCCGCGTCGGCGGCGAGACGCGCGAGTGGCGCCTCGGCGAAGCCTGGGTGTTCGACGACACGATCGAGCACGAGGCGTGGAATGACAGCGAGCAGACGCGCATCATTTTCATCTGCGACGTCTGGAATCCGCGGTTGTCGCCGGACGAGCGTGCGGCGATCGGCGAGGTCATAGCGGCCACCGACGCCTTCAACGGCACGCAGCCGACGTCCAGCGTTTGAGAATCCGGAGGTAGATCCGTCGTGCTGCTGAAGATCCGCAACCTGCTTGCGCCGCCCGAGATCGCGCGCCTGACGGCCCTGAGCCAGGAGCTGCGCTTCGTCGAGGGTCGTGCCAGCAACCCCGCCAACGAGACCAAGAACAACCTGCAGGCGGACACGAGCGATCCGAAAAACACCGAGGCCGCGCAGCTGGTCAGTGCAGCGTTTGCGCGCTCGCGAGAATTCATGGACTTCGCGTTGCCCAAGCGCGTGGCGCCGCCGCTGCTGAGCCGCTATTCGCCGGGCATGAAGTACGGCGCGCATGCAGATGCGGCGCTGATTCCGCTGGACCGCTCGCGCCTGCGCTCCGACGTTTCGTGCACAGTCTTCCTGAACGACCCCGCGAGCTACGAGGGCGGCGAGCTGTCGATCGTGATCGGCAATCAGGCGATCGCGTTCAAGGGCGCGCCCGGCGAGGCAATCCTGTATCCCTCGACCACGCTGCACGAGGTCATCCCGGTGCGCACGGGCGAACGACTGGTGGCCATCACGTTCATCGAGAGCTACATCCCCGACCCGCATCAGCGCATGCAGGTGTACGAGCTGAACGAGATCGCCGCGCTCGAGGGTACGACGATGCGCTGGGAGAACCGCGTGCGGCTCGACGTCGTGCGCCAGAACCTGATGCGCATGTGGTCGACGACCTGACAGATCCGCAGGCCCTGCTGCGCAGCGCTGTAGCGCTGGAAAAGGCCGGGCGCCTCGCCGAGGCCGAAGCCGCCTATCTGCGCGTGCTCGCGAGTTGGCCCGACCTGCCGAACACCTGGTACAACCTCGCGCGGCTGCAGCGGCAGGCTGGGCGCTTCGACGCGGCGCTTGCGTCCTATCAGCAGGCGCTCGAGCGCGGCGTCTCGGAGCCGGAGGAAGTTCACCTCAACCGCGGCGTCATCTACTCCGACTACCTGCGCCAGGACCAAGCCGCCGAGCGCGAGTTGCAAGCCGCGCTGACACTCAACCCGAACTACGTCCCCGCGCTGTTGAATCTCGCGAACCTGCGCGAAGATTTCGGCAAGCAGGCCGAAGCCCGCGCGCTCTACGAAAAAATCCTCGCGCTGCAGCCGCGCTGCTACATCGCATTGGCCCGCTACGCCGGCCTGCAGAAAATCGCGCGGCCGGATGATCCGCTGATCGCGCGATTGCGCGCGGCGATCGCCGACCCAGCGACGGTGGCCGCGGATCGCGCCGAGCTGGGATTCGCGCTCGGCAAGGTGCTGGACTCATGCGCGGCCTGGGACGCTGCGTTTGCCGCGTACACCGCGGCAAATCGCGACAGCCGCCAGAGTGCTGGACCGATGACAGCGTACGACCGGCGCGCGCATGAACGATTCATCGATGCTCTGATCGATCAGTTCCGGCCAGGTCAGCTGGCTGCTGCACGGCTGCCGCAATCGACGCGTCCGGTGTTCATCTGCGGAATGTTCCGTTCCGGCTCGACTCTCGCCGAACAGATCCTGTCGGCGCACTCGCGCGTTGCTGCTGGCGGCGAGCTCGCGTTCCTGCCTTCGCTGGTGCGCACGGAGCTGGCGCCGTTTCCCGCAACGATGGCAACAGTGACGCAGGCACAGCTCGACGCGCTGGCCGCTCGTTATCTCCAGATGCTCGCGACCGTGTTCCCGCAAGGCGATCGCGTCACGGACAAGCGGCCCGACAACTTTCTGTACATCGGCCTGATCAAGCGGCTGTTCCCGGACGCCAGGATCGTGCACACCGTGCGCAACGCACTCGACAACTGCCTGTCGATCTACTTCCTGCATCTCGATCACAGCATGGGGTACGCGCTCGATCTCGGCGACATCGGCCACTACTACGTCCAATACCGGCGCCTGATGGCTCACTGGAAGACGCTCTACGGCGCGGACATTCTCGATCTCGACTACGACGCGCTCGTGCGCGAGCCGCGGCCGGCGATGGAGCAGCTGACTGCGTTCTGCGGGCTCGAATGGGAGGAGGCGTGCCTGTCGTTCGAGCGGACTGCGCGGGCCGTGAAGACAGCGAGTGTGTGGCAGGTTCGCGAGCGGCTGTATCAACGCTCGTCCGGCCGCTGGCGCAACTATGCAGCGCAGCTCGGCCCGCTCCAGGCGTACCTGCGCGCGGCGGGAGTCGAATCCGACGACTAGAGAGCTACGGACCGACCGGTCGGGTCCGAATCCACTGCGACAGCACCCATTTCTCGCCGGACGTCGGCGGCATGCCTGCATGGATGGTGTCGTAGTCGGCCGCGCCGTTCGCATCCACATTGCTGAACAGCAGCGCGTCGCCGCGGCCGCCGCGGTACTGCCAGGACAATCGCGGGAACTGAGTCGCGCCGCCTTCGTAGCCGTCGTTCAGATAGATGAGGAACGTGGCAGAACGCTGGCCCCGCGCCGCGAGCTCGCGCGCCAGCTCGGGCGTCTTCGCCTCGATGAAGTCCGCGTGCAACGCGAACTGCTCGCCGGGCGAGTAATGCAGGAGCTTGGCGATCTCGAAATGCGAGACCGGCGCGCCGGCGACCGCCGAGATGCGATCGCGGATCAGGCTGAGAACGACGTCGGCATTGAAGATCGTGAACGACATCTCGCGGTTGGTACGCGTCTCGGCGATTTGTGCCGTCGAGCTGCTGCGATAGACCTTCGCCCGCTGCAGCCCGCCACTGCCCGCGCGACCGATCAGCCATTGGCATTCGTCCGCACTGGCAAACCGCTCGACGACTATAATGCGCGGCTTCGCGAACTGGACGCGGGCTGCCGGCGCAGACCGCCACGATGCGAGATCGATCTTGCGACGCAGGGCCTGCGGGTCGGCCGCGGAGTTTCTTGCCAGCAGGGCGAGCTCGCGCTGTGCGGGCTCCCAGCCGAGCTCGGCTGCGCGGGTGAGGTGATCGAGCGCGGCTTCGATATCGCGTCGTTGTCCGAAGCCCCAGGCGGCGCAGACCGACAGCAACGCCGCTGCTTCGCCACCCCCGCGCGCAACGGCATCGCGCAGCGTCGCGATGCCTTTATCGACCGACACCGGCATGCCCTCGCCGACCAGCAGACGCTTGCCCAAGGTCGTGAGGCTCGCGGCGTCGCTCGACGGGCTCATGCTAGTTTCCGTGCGACAGCTGGCTGCGAGCCCGCCAGGTTCTCGAGCCAACGCAGCCCCGCGGCGATTTGCGCGGCGTTGGTCTGCCGCGATTCGCGCAGCAGCTCGTGGCGCAGCTGGGGTGAGTATTCGAAGTCCGGTGACTTGGAGTAGCGCGTCAGCACCGGGCTGCGCGCGATGTCCGCGATCCAACCCGATTCGAGCGGCAACCGGAAGTGTTCGGCGACACGGCGCACCGAGCCCGCAACGTCCGCGAGGAACTCGTCGAAGTCGAGTGCCACGACACGCGAGCCGAACCGATCGACGGCGTCGTGCTGATTCCAGGTCTCGGCCAGCCAGCTCATCGCTGCGAGCTCGCCCAGCGACAACGCATGCAGCGGTGCCAACGGTGCCTGGATGCGCGCCTGCAGCTGACGGATGCGCACTGGCCCGTGCCCGCGCAGGTCGATGCCAGAGTTCTTGCCGGCCAACAGCGTCGCCAGATAGGGCTCCGCACCAAGGTTCAAATACACGGCGCGCGCGCTGGGCAATCGCTCCAACAGCGGTGTCGCGATCCGGCAGGCACTGCTGGTCGCCTTGAGAATCACGCTGTGCGTGCCGCCGTAGCCGCGACTCCAGAGCTGCAGCAGCGCACGCTCCAGCCGCTCATAGTCGGTCGGGCTCAGCAGCGATTCCTGCGAACCTAAAACGTCGCGGGCATCGGCGAGCGTTCGCAGCGGCAACGGCTCGCGTAACGACAACACACAGCCGCTCTCATCGAGCAGGCGACTGAGCAGCGTCGAGCCGACGTGGCCGGTATGAAAGATGAAGTGCAGCGGCTTGCTGGCGGCCCCGGCCCCAGCAGCACCGAGCACGCTCTCCAGGCTCGTCCAGGCGCCTTTCAGCCCAGGCGTGAGGATGCGGTCGTCGAGGAAGCTCGCCGCGCGATACGCGCTCTCGTTCAGCTGCACGAGCAATGCCGCGCCCCGCGCCAGATCGAGCTTCTGCACGTAGACGTCGGGCGACGCGGCGAGGCCGCTGAGCAGGGCTTCGGTCATAAAAAAAAGCGGCGGTTCCGTGAGGAACCGCCGCCAGTGTAGCAAGCCGATTATCCGGCTTGAATTTCGTTTCGACTTACAGCTTCACGGTCACGCCCGCGAAGATGAAGCGACCGAGGGCGTCGTACACCTGCGGATACGTGTTGCCGTTACCCGTCGTGCCCACGCTGGCATTGATCGACGGATCGTTGTCGAGAATGTTGTTGATACCCAGACGGATCGCCGCCTGATCCGTAACCGCCCAGCTGCCGAACAGATCGAAGTAGTTCTCGTGCTCGAGATGACGATCGATGCGGTTCAGCGCCGCGTCTTCCTGCGTGACGGCGCTGATGTAGCGGTGCGTCAGCGCGAGGTCGACGTTCCACGGCGTTTCCCAGCCCACGCGGAAGCGCGTGCGCAGCTCAGGATTGACCGCGGTGGTCAAGCTGCTGACGCAGGCGCCAGCGAACTTGCCCGTGCAGTCGAACGCCGGGAAGCCTTCCGCACCTGGATCAGTGATGATCTCGTTGAGGAAGGTGCCGGTCAGGTTGAAGTTCAACGAACCCCAGCTGCCGACGTCCAGGCCGGTGTAGTTCATGTTGAGGTCGACGCCGGAGGTCTCCAGACCGCCGATGTTGATGTTGAGGTCGTCGACGTTGCCGTCGGCGATCCACAACTGACCGTTCTGGTTGCGGTGAATGCGTCCGCAGGCCGGTGCGTCGTTGAACTCGTAGCACGCCGCCAGCGTGTTGTCCGCGCCGAACGTCGAGATCAGGTCGTCGATCTTGATATCGAAGTAGTCGATCGAGACCGACAGGCCCGGTGCGAAGCGCGGAGTGAACACGATGCCGTAGGAGTACGTGTCCGAGGTCTCCGGCTGCAGCGCCGTGTTACCGCCCTGGTTGAACTGATACTGGCCAGCCGGGCTGTCCAGATTGTCCGAACCGAACTGACTGTCCGGCACACCAGTGGCCACGCATTCCGCGAGGCTCGCGACCGGCGGCGGCGGCGCGGGCTGGCCGGGTTGCACTTCGGGGAACTGGACGTTCTGGCCGCACGGATCGCCGTCGATGTCGAACAGGTTGAAGCCCTGTGCGGTGAACAGCTCGACGATGTTCGGCGCACGCACCGCACGCTGGAAGCTCGCGCGGAAGCGGACGTCTTCGATCGGCGCCCAGTCCATACCGAACTTGTAGGTGTCGGTCGTGATGCCCGAGCTGTAGTCCGAGTAGCGATACGCAGTGTCGAACGACAGCTGCTCGGCCCACGGCTTGCCCTGCACCAGCGGCACGCTCATTTCCATGAACACGTCGTTCACGTTGATCGCGCCTTCGATGCCGATCGTTGCACCACCCGAACCCGACAGCAGCGCCTGCGCCTGCAGGTCGTCCGGCGTGTTCTGCAAGTGCTCGTTGCGGTTCTCGATACCGAACGCCACCTTGATCGACTCGTCTGCCCACGGCAGCTTCGCACCGATCGTGCCGAGGTCGCCGGTGATGACGCCCTGGGTGATGTTCTGATCGATGACGCCGATCTGCAGGCCCGGAGCCTGGATGTAGGCCAGGGCTTCCGGCGTGATGCCGCCTGGCGTGAACACGTTGTACGGCACGCAGCCATCATTCCCGGAGCGGCATACGGGTAGGCCGGTATCGGGATCGGTCACTGCATCCAGCGCGTCGTTGATCTTCGGCAGCGAGAAGTAGTTCAGCGTGCGCTGATTCGCGCTGGTGCGCGAGAACTGCGTGCTGACGTCATATGACCAACCTTCCGCGATGTCGCCGCGCGAGCCGATCAGGCCACGGAACGACGAGTTGTGGAAGTCCTGCTGACGACCACCGCCTTCGACGTTACGACGGCCGATGTACAGCGGCACGCGGTTGGCATCAGCGAGGAACGGCGAGCCCGGCGTGTCGTCGGCCGTACCGGCCTTGCCATCCGGACCGAGTGTCGTGGCGGGATTGATCGTCGAGGCCGCCAACGCTGCCTGAGCGCCGCAACCGATCGTCGTCGCCTGCTGCGCCGACAGGAACGGGTTGTCGCAATTGATCGTCGAAGTGTCGCCGATGAAGATGCCGCCGGGCGCGATCTGCGCGACCGAGCGGACGTCCGTGAACATCAGCTGGGTGTACAGGTCGGCGAACGGTGCCAACTCGTAGTGACCCATCGCGCCCAGGCTGTAGCGCGTGTCGGGACGCAGGTAGTGGTTGACTGGACCGAAGTTGTACTGGTCGGTCGCAGCGGCGAAGGGACGGAACGTCTGGCCGTTCAGCGACGAGTTGTACGACGGCAGCGGATTGGTATCCGGCACGTCGTCGCCGCCGCCCGGCTTGCCGTCCGGACCGTTGCTCGCGTTGCTGTTCGAGCCGAAGTCCGTGAAGCGGCCCGGGAAGGCCGTGCTCGAACCACCGCAAGCGAACGACACCGTCGGGTTCACGTCGAGCGAGCACGCCGAGTAATCGCGGTCACGCTGCAGGACTTCTTTGTTGTCCTGGTAAGACGCGTACGCCGTGATGTTGCCGCGGCCGTCTTCAGTGCTGACGCCCATGATGATCGTGCCCTGGACGCCATTGCCGTCCGTCACGTTGTCATCCGGCAGTGCGAACTGCGCCGGATTCGTCGCGGCACGTCCGGCGATCACGTCGCGCAGCTTCACTGCGCCCGGGCCACCGAAGTCGTTGTTGTGCTGATAGAGGCTGTACTGGCCGTCGAACTGAATGCCTTCGAAGTCTTTCTTCATGATGAAGTTGACGACGCCGGCAACAGCGTCCGAACCGTACACGGCGGACGCGCCGCCGGTCAGCACTTCGACGCGCTCGACCATCGCGGTCGGGATCTGGTTCAAGTCCGCGGCAGCGGAGCCTGAGGTCACACCGCCGTACGGCATACGACGGCCGTCGATCAGCACCAGCGTGCGGACCGAGCCGAGGCCGCGCAGGTTCACCGTTGCGGTACCCGTTGAGCCGTTGGCGATCGTGCCGTTCTGTGCAGCGAAGGCCTGCGGCAACTGGTTCACGAGGTCTTCGATCTTGGTCACGCCCTGCGTGATCACGTCCTCCGCGGTCACCTGCGTGACCGGGCTGGTGGTTTCGAGATTCGGCTGCGCGATGCGCGAACCGGTCACGACCACTTCCTGGATGGTTTGGTCTGCTGCGAACGCGGGCACCGCGGCACCGGCCGCAGCGCTCGTCAGCAACGCGTAACGAACCGCGTGCCGAATAGAGTTACTCGTCGACATTGATAGCTCCTCCTGCGAGAGGTGTTTGAGTTCGGACGATTTGAATCAGCCGCTCGAAAGTTAGTGGCGACTGCAAACGCTCCCCTTTCTTGACCCGACTTTTGACCCTCGGATGTGATTTCCCCGCACCCTCGGACCTAAGCGTGGTGTCGAGCATACAACTGCGCTACGCCGTTTGAAAGCGCCGTTGCTAATTCCGCACGACTCCGGGAGCGCTGAAATCCCCGGAAAGGCCCATTTTTCTGAGGCTTTGGGCGCGGCGGTAAGGGTTTTGTGTATACACCTCACCACAGAGAGGGAGGGGTTTGTTGCGAACAAGGCACAGCTAGCGCCAAGACGGGCCCCCGGGAGCACGTTCGGGGCCTTTCTGAGCCGCTATGGCCGAATCAGCGTCGGGGAGATGTGGACAATGGGTCGGGATCAGAACGTTACGTTCAGTCCCAGCAGCGCGGTGTCGAGATCGCCCGCGCCACCGGTGTTTTCGGTGCCGGAGTCGAATACGCGCTGGTACTCGAGCCGCAGTTCGTAAATTTCGAAAATGCGCCGGCCGACGCCCATGCTGGCGAACGTCTCAGTCGTGTCCTGGTTGAACGAGTCGTCAAAATCGCCAGGCGCCGGAATGAATTGCGTGCCGGTGGCGTTGATCACGAGCCTGAATTTGGTGTTTGCGAACAGCACGCCGCCGCGCGCGAACAGCTCCCAGTCGCGCGACAAAGGCAACGTGCCGATCGCCGCGAAGCTGATGCCGCTGGTGCTGCTCTGGATCTTCGTGTTGAAGGTGCCGGCTTCGAGCGGAAAGTTGCCGCTGGCGTGCGACGTGTATTCGACCTTGCCGAAATCCGTATAGCCGCCCTCGAATGCGAAGTACTGCGTAAAGCGGTAGCCAGCCACGAGCCCGAACGCGATATCGCTGTCGTCGAACGAGGTCTGATCTTCGACCGGCGTGAAGAACGAAAATACCTGGTTCTCTTCGTTGAAGGTCTGGTAGAAGTCGCGCGGCTGTTCCTTGGAAGACTGGCCGACCCGGCCGCCAATGTAGAAGCCGAGTTCAGCCGCTGCGGCGGTTTGCGCGGCCGCGAGACAAAACAGCGCCGCCGCGAACCGCGCAGATTTATTTTTCATGCCCCACCCGTGATCGATCGCCAGGGTCCGCACTGTATCAACTTCAGACTGTAGCGAGGCCGGCACTGCTGCGCGCGCTCGATCCGAGCCCGGCGACGTCCGATCGTGCTACGACTCGCCAGCAGTACGTGCCGAACCCATGGCGTCAGGTTTTCGCGCAGCGCTGCGCAAAGCACGACTAGCGCCGCGCGTGCCGCGGTCGTAAAGCATCAGGCAACACGCTCGCGCGAGCGCCCGTGTGCGAGCGTTCTCCACGGAAGCCTCTGATTACACAAGGGATGCCATTCGGGGATGCCATCTGGGGAGGCGAGGCGAGCATGTCTACGTTCCTGCGCATCTTGGTGGTGGGCGCTACCGGCGCCCAGGGCGGCTCGGTGGCACGCCACCTGCTGCGGACGGGCTCGTACAAGGTGCGCTGCCTGACGCGCCGGCCCGACTCGACGACGGCGCGCGAGCTAGCCGAGCTCGGCGCGGAGGTCGTCGCAGGCGACTTGAGCAGTCCCGCCGACCTGCGCGACGCGCTACGTGGCTGCGAGGGTGCATTCGGAGTCACCAATTACTGGGAGCATTTCGAGCGCGAGTTCGACCACGGGCGGAACTTCGTGGATGCGCTCACCGCGAGCGGTATACAGCACGCGGTCATCAGCACCTTGCCGCATGCGAAGCTCCTGTCGGGCGGCCGGCTCGCCGTGCCGCACCTCGACACGAAGGGACGCATCGAAGAGTACGCGCGCAGCGAGGGGCTGCCCGCCACCTACGTGCACGTTGCGTTCTACTACGAGAACTTCCTCAGTCGTTTCCCGCCGCGGCAGCAGAGCGACGGCACCTACGTTTTCGGCTTTCCCCAAGGCAGCACGCCGCTGGCGACGGTCGCAGCCGAAGATCTGGGTGGCGTGGTCGCGGCGATCTTCGCGGAGTCGTTCTGGTATCGCGACAAAGTCGTCGGCGTGGTCGGCGACGACCTGCGCTGCGACGACTACGCCGAGGTCATGCATCGCGTGCTCGGCCGTCGCTTCGCCTATCGCTACATCGCGCACGATGCGTTCGCTGCGCTGGGCTTTCCCGGTGCGCGCGATCTCGCGGACATGTTCGAGTTCAACCGGCAGTACGTGCCGAACCGACGCGTCGATCTGGCGAAGTCGCGCGAGCTCTATCCGGAGATCCGCCCATTCGAGCGCTGGCTGCGCAATCACGCGCCCGCGTTCGAGCGCGTCTTGAGCTGACCGCGATCGCGCAGGAACGGTCGCAACACGCGCGCAGTGTGTGAGTTGCGCGTGGCACGCGCGACTTCGTCGGGCGCGCCCTGCACGACCAGCCGTCCGCCGTCGTCGCCGCCTTCCGGCCCGAGATCGATGATCCAGTCCGCTTCCGCGATCACGTCGAGATCGTGCTCGATGACGACCACGGTGTTGCCTGCATCGACCAGCCGATGCAGCACGCGAATCAGCTTCTCGACGTCCGCCATGTGCAGACCGACGGTCGGCTCGTCGAGCACGTACAGCGTGCCGGGCGCGCTGCCGTTCGAGCGCGCGCCGGCGTAACTCACTTTGGAGAGCTCGGTCACCAACTTGATGCGCTGGGCTTCGCCGCCGGAGAGCGTCGGGCTCTGTTGCCCGAGCGTGAGGTAACCGAGGCCAACGTCCTGCAGCAGGCGCAACGCGTGATGGATGCGCGGATGGGCAGCGAAAAAGTCGACGGCGTCGTCGACGCTCATCATCAACACTTCACCGATGCTCTTGCCCTTGTACTGGACCGTGAGTGTGTCGTGGTTGAAGCGGCGGCCGCCGCAGGTATCGCAGATCACGCGCACATCCGGCAGGAAACTCATCTCGATGCGGCGCATGCCCTGTCCTTCACACCCTTCGCAGCGTCCGCCGGAGGTGTTGAAGGAGAAGCGTGATGCGGTGTAGCCGCGCATGCGCGCTTCCGTCGTCTCCGCGAACACGCGTCGGATCGAATCCCAGAACCCGACGTAGGTGGCCGGGCACGAGCGCGGCGTCTTGCCGATCGGCGTCTGATCGACTTCCAGCACGCGACCGACCTGCTCCCAGCCGCGAATTCCGCGGCATCCCTGCCACGTCAGCTTTGCGCCGCGACGACGGCCGAGCGCGGCGCGCAAGTTGTCATGCAGGACGTCGCGCGCCAGCGTCGACTTGCCGGATCCCGAAACGCCGGTCACGACCACGAGTCGGGCGAGCGGCACGCGGCACGTCTGCTTGCGCAGGTTGTGCAGCGATGGGGCCTCGATCGTGAGCGCCGGCGATCGGCCGTTCACTGCGCGCCGCGGCGCGAGCGGGTGACGCAGCGGCTCTGCCAGCAAGCGACCGGTGATCGATTGCGGCGAGCGCTGCAACTCGGTCGCGGTTCCGGCGGCAACCACGTAGCCGCCGCGTGTGCCGGCACCCGGGCCGAGATCGATGACGTGATCGGCACGCCGGATCGTGTCCTCGTCGTGCTCGACGACGAGCAGCGAATTACCTTTCGCCGCGAGGCGCCCGAGCGTGTCGAGCAGGATGCGGTTGTCGCGCGGATGCAGGCCGATGGTCGGCTCGTCGAGGATGTAGCACACGCCCTGCAGATTCGAGCCGAGCTGCGCGGCGAGCCTGATCCGCTGCGCTTCGCCGCCCGACAACGTCGGCGCGGAGCGGTCGAGCGCGAGGTAGCCGAGCCCGACTTCTTCGAGAAACGCCAGGCGCGAGTTGATCTCGGCGAGCACGTCACGGGCAATCGCGCTCTCGCGACCCTGCAGCTTCAGGGCTGCGAACCTCGCGCGCATGCTGGCGACGGACTGGGCGGTGAGCGCTGCGATCGACAGCTTGCGGAAGCGCACGTTGCGGGCAACCGGATTGAGCCGCTCGCCATCGCAGGCGGCACACGCATGTCCCGCGTCCGCGCCCTCGCTCCACCACCATTCTTCGCCGGTCTGCTCCTCGTCGAAGCCGCGCAGCTTCAGGCCGGTGCCGAAGCATTCCGCGCACCAGCCATGCTTGGAATTGAAGGAGAACAGCCGCGGATCGAGCTCGGCGAAGCTGCGCGCGCACGACGGGCACGCTCGTCGCGTCGAGAAGATCGCTGGGGCTCGTCCATCGATCAGCACATGCACGACGCCTTTGCCAAAATCCAGCGCAGTCGTCAGCGCGGCGCGCAATTCGCGCTCGGCGCGCGGCGACACGGCGAGCGTCGCGACCGGCAATTCGATCGTGTGCTCGTGAAAGCGCGACAGCCGCGGCCAATTGTCCGTTGGCTGCAGCACGCCATCGACGCGCAGATGTGCGTAACCCTTCTTGGCTGCCCAGGTGGCGAGGTCCGTGTAGTAACCCTTGCGCGCGACGATCAGCGGAGCGAGCACCGCGATCTTCTTGCCCCGGTAGTCCTTCATCGCGCGTGCCGCGATGGACTCGAAGCTCTGCGGCTCGATCGGCACGTCGCAATCGGGGCAGTACTGCGTGCCGAGCTTGACGTACAGCAGGCGCAGGAAGTGGTAGATCTCGGTCAGGGTTGCGACCGTGCTCTTGCGCCCGCCGCGACTCGTGCGCTGCTCGATTGCGACCGTCGGCGGAATGCCGAAGATCGCGTCCACGTCGGGGCGCGAAGCCGGCTGCACGAACTGCCGCGCGTACGCATTGAGCGACTCGAGGTAGCGCCGCTGCCCTTCGCCGAACACGATGTCGAACGCGAGCGTGGACTTCCCCGAGCCCGACACGCCGGTCACGACTGTGAAGCAATTGCGCGGCACCTCGACGTCGATGTTCTGCAGGTTGTGCTCGCGCGCGCCATGAATAGAGATCGCCGCCTTGCCGTTCCCTCCGCCGTTTGCGGGGGAAGGCTGGGTGGGGACGCTCGGACTATCCGCTATCTGCCATCCGCGATCCGCTGCTCGCAGCGCTTTCCCCGTGTGCGATCTCTCGATCTTCATCACTTCACGCGGCGTGCCCTCGCAAACGATGTCTCCTCCCGCATCGCCGCCTTCGGGCCCGAGATCGATCAGCCAGTCCGCGGCTGCAATGACGTCGAGATTGTGCTCGATTACCAGCAGCGAGTGGCCCGCATCGATCAGCCGCCGGAACGCGCGCAACAGTTTCGCGATGTCGTCGAAGTGCAGGCCCGTCGTCGGCTCGTCGAACAGGAACAACTTGCCGCGCGCATCGGCTGCGCCGTTGGGTCGCTCGTCCGCTGCCGCGAGATGACCGGCGAGCTTCAAGCGCTGCGCCTCGCCGCCGGACAGCGTCGGCACTGGTTGCCCGAGCTTCAGGTAATCGAGCCCGACCTCGACGAGCGGCTGGAGCCGGCCGAGCACCTCGCGCTCGCCGGCGAAGAATTCGACGGCTTCGGACACCGTCATGTCGAGCACGTCCGCGATGCTGCGGCCACGCGACGGGCCGCGATTCAGCGTGACTTCGAGGATCTCCGCTCGATAGCGCCGGCCGTTGCACTCGCCGCAGCGCAGATACACGTCCGACAGAAATTGCATTTCGACGTGCTCGAAACCGTTGCCACCGCAGCTCGGGCAACGACCGTTGCCGGCATTGAAGCTGAAGGTACCGAGCGTGTAACTGCGCTCCCGCGCCAGCGGTTCGGCCGCATACAGCTTGCGGATCGCATCGAACGCACCGACGTAGCTCGCCGGATTCGAGCGCGTAGTGCGGCCGATCTGCGCCTGATCGACCATCACGACCGCGCCGAGCGCATCCGCGCCTTCGATGCGATCGTGTGCGCCCGGCACTTCAGTCGGCTTGCCGAAGCGCTTGAGCAAGGCGGGGTAGAGCACGTCCTGCACGAGCGTCGACTTCCCGGACCCCGATACGCCAGTGATGCACACGAGCCGGTTCAGCGGAATCGCGACGTCGATGCCCTTCAGGTTGTGCTGGCGCGCGGCGCAGATGCGCAGCGTGCGGGACTCTCTCGGACTCACAGCTATCCGCGAGCTGCTATCCGCTTCGTGCCCGTTCACCTTCTTCTTGCCGGTCAAATAGTCCGCCGTCAGCGAGCGCTCGGCACGCGGCAGCTGCGCCGGCCGATCGAAAAACACGATCTGACCGCCCTTCTCTCCCGGCCCCGGACCGACGTCGAGAATGCGATCCGCGGCCTGCATCACCTGCGGGTCGTGCTCGACGACGAGCAGCGAGTTGCCCGACTGCTTCAAGCGCTTCATCACATCGATCACGCGTCCCATGTCGCGCGGGTGCAAACCGATCGATGGCTCGTCCAGCACGAACAGTGTGTTCACGAGCGACGTGCCGAGCGCGGTCGTGAGGTTGATCCGCTGCACTTCGCCGCCCGACAGCGTGCGCGACTGCCGGTCGAGCGTCAGATAGCCGAGACCGACGTCGAGCAGGAACTTCAAACGGCTGCGGATCTCGCGCAGCACGAGATCGCTCGCTTCATCGAGCGGCGCGGGCAATACGAGCCGCTCGATGAACGCCGCACAGCGCTCGATCGGCAACAGCATGAGCTCGTGAATGCCGACGCCGGCCAGCTTCGACAGGGTGTCGGCATTCCAGCGCGTGCCGCGAGGCGCAAAGCGCGTCGACTCCGTCAGAACCGCCGCAGCGTCCTGCTGCGTTCCGAGCCGCCATAGCAGCGAATCGGTCTTCAGGCGCGCTCCGCCGCACGCGGTACACGGCGTGTACGCACGGTACTTCGACAACAGCACGCGAATGTGCATCTTGTATGCCTTGGTCTCGAGCCACGCGAAGAAACGACGCACGCCGTACCAAAGCTTGTCTTCCCAGCTGCCTTCGCCCTCCAGCACCCACTTGCGATGTTCCGCACCGAGCTCGCGCCATGGCGTATCGAGCGGCACGCCGCGCTTGCGCGCGAAGCGCACCAGGTCGTCCTGGCATTCGCGGTACGACTCGGTCTGCCACGGCCGCACGGCGCCGCCGCGCAGCGATTTCGCTTCGTCGGGCACGATGAGGCCGAAGTCGATGCCGATGATGCGGCCGAAGCCGCGGCAACTGTCGCAGGCGCCGAGCGGCGAATTGAACGAGAACAGGCTCGGCGTCGGCTCGCGGTAATGAATGTCGCAGTCGGCGCAGTGCAAATCGGCGGAGAAGCGCCAAACGCGCGCCGCGCGCTCGGCCGCATCGAGCACGTGGATCGCGACGCGCCCGCGGCCGATATGCAACGCCGACTCCAAGGCTTCGATCACGCGATCGCGCTCTACTGTGGCGAAGCGCACGCGGTCCTGGATCATCTCGAGTACGACACTGCCGTTGCCGTTGGCCGGAACGCGCGCTGCGCCGCGCTTTCCCTTGCGCGCGCCGACCTCGGACGACCGAGTCTTGGGCTCGGTGCGTCCGAACACGCGCGTGTAGCCCTGCTTCTCCAGCAGGCCGAGCACCTCGGCTTCGCTGAAGTTGTGCGGCACCGGTACCGGGAAAGTCACTACGACTCTGCAGTCGCGCAGCCCCGCTGTCGTCAGGCGCTCGTCGAGCTCACCGTAGATGGTCTGCGCCGAATCGCGCCGCACGGGCGCGCCGCAATCGCGGCAGTAGAGCTGGGCGGCACGCGAGAACAAGAGCTTCAGGTGATCGTTGAGCTCCGTCATCGTGCCGACGGTCGAGCGCGAGGTGCGCACTGGATTGGTCTGGTCGATGGCGATTGCCGGCGGAATGCCTTCGATGCGCTCGACCTGCGGGCGGTCCATGCGGTCCAGGAACTGCCGTGCGTACGGCGAGAACGTCTCAACGTAGCGGCGCTGGCCTTCCGCGTAGATCGTGTCGAACACGAGCGAGGACTTGCCCGAGCCCGACACGCCGGTGACGACGATCAGCTCGTTCGTCGGCAGCTCGAGGTCGAGATTCTTCAGGTTGTTCTGGCGCGCGCCGCGGATGACGATGGAATGGGACACGGATGCGGGATGGAACCCATGCTGAGTCGGGGAGGGGGGCCGCATTGAATACCAGAAAAGTGTCACTACGTGTCTTGTTTCTAGTGACAATGACCGCGAACGGTCCTACGGTGCCGCCATGGCCGCTCGCCCCGCTCTCCCGACCGATCCGCTCGCCAACGCCGCGCTCTCGAGCGCGCTCTGCGGAGTGTTCCGCGGGCGCTTCTGCGACATTCTGCTCCGGGACCGGGAACCGGCGCCGTTCGAGAAGGACTCCGTCGTTTACGACTTGGGCGATGCGCAGCGCGCGCTGTGGTTCGTACGCCGGGGCGTAGTCAAGATCGGCACGATCACCGCCGATGGCCGCGAGATCATCTACGACGTGCGCAAGGAGGGCGACGTGGTCGGCGAGCTCTGCGCATTCGAGCCGGTGCGGCGCGACCGCGCAGTCGTCGTCGAGCGCGCGGAGCTCGTGTCAGTTCCGTTCCAGGATGCGCTGGACGTGCTCGCGCATCACCCTGCAGCACTGCAAGACCTGGTCGAAGTGCTCGGCGGCGCGCTGGCCGAGGCTTACGATCAGCTCAGCAGCCTCGCGAACGACGACCTGATGCAGCGGCTGGTGAAGACGCTGCGCTCGCTGGCGAGCAAGCTCGGCGAGGCTCACGGCGAGCTGATCGAGATTACAACTTACCTGACGCAGGACGAGCTCGCGCAGATGGTGATGGCGCGGCGTGAACGAGTTTCTACCGCACTCAACATCCTGCGTCAGCGCGGCGTCGTGCAGTACTCGCCGCGCGGTCGCCTGCGCATCGACATGCGCGCTCTTACAAAGTGAGCGAGTGTTACCGCGGTAACTGAGGAACCTCAGCCGTGCGCTATCCGTCCTCTGTTGTAAATGCAACGGAAGGAGATGGCCATGAGTCGGCTGCGCGCGCTCACTCTCGTACTCATTCCTTGGTGCGGCCTGGCGCTCGCCACGGACGACCCGCATGCCGACGTCGCGAGGATGTCGCAGGACGTGCAATCCTTGCCGGCTGTCGACCAGCGCAACCTCGCCAACGGCTTCCTGGAAATTCTGCGCGGTCGCAAGATCTTCCGCTTCGACACGTTCGGTGACGAGGCCTTCTGGGGCGACACGCTCGGCCTGCATCGCGCGATCGCCGGCAAGGCGAACGGCGGCGTCGGCGCGGGCTTGAGCCCGAAGGCGGCGCTCGAGCTCGGCCTCAAGGTCGACGTGAACGCGCTGCCCCACAGCTTGCGTAACGAGCTGCGTCGTGGGCGCGTCGATCTGAACAATCCGGCAACGACCATCGCGCTATTGAAGCTCGATGCAGTAGTCGGCGTGCGGGGATTCTTCGACGAGCGCAGCGACCGACTGCAGGCTGTGGGTATTACGTGCGCACTGTGTCATTCGACCGTGGACAACTCGTTGGCGCCCGGCATCGGCACCCGGCTCGACGGCTGGGCCGCGCGCGATCTGAACATCGGCGCGATCATCGCTCTGTCGCCGAGCGTGCAGCCGTTCGTCGACCTGCTGCGACTAGCGCAGCCTGGTATCGACGCAGCTGCCGTGCGCACCGTGCTGCGCAGCTGGGGACCGGGCAAGTTCGACGCTGAACTGCTGCTCGATGGCCAGGCGTTCCGCCCGGACGGCAAGTCGGCCGCCACGCTGATCCCGCCCGCGTTCGGTCTGGCCGGCGTCAACATGCACACCTGGACGGGCTGGGGCTCGGTCACGCACTGGAATGCGTTCGTAGCGAACCTCGAGATGCAGGGCAGCGGCACGTTCTACGATCCGCGACTCAACGACGCGAGCAAATTTCCGATTGCCGCCGCGGCCGGCTTCGCCGACGTGCGCAAGGATCCGGACCTGATCACCGGCAAGCTGGCAGCGCTACACGTCTATCAGTTGAGTCTGCCCGCGCCGCGAGCGCCGTCGAGCAGTTTCAATGCAGCGGCCGCGAAGCGCGGCAAGGCGCTGTTCGCGGGCAAGGCAGATTGCGCACGCTGCCACGTGCCGCCGCTCTACACGGAGCCGGGCTGGAACATGCACACACCCGAGGAGATCGGCATCGATGCATTCCAGGCGAAGCGCTCGCCCGACGAACGCTATCGCACCGCGCCGCTCAAGGGGCTGTGGACGCACACGAAGGGCGGGTTCTATCACGACGGACGCTTTGCCACGCTCCGCCAAGTGATCGATCACTACAACGGCCAGTTCGCGCTCGGGCTGAGCTCGACCGAGAAGACGGACTTGGCCGAGTATCTGAAGTCGCTGTGACCGGTCAGCTCGCGACCAGCGGCGGCAATGGGCAATGCAGGCTCGCGCACACGGCGCGCAGTAACTCCGCTTCGCCCATCGTCAGCTGCTGGTCGTGGGTGACCGTCCCGACCATCGCTTCGACCAACTGCTCCTTGGCGATCGGCGCGAGCTGGTCGAGCCGGCTGAGCGCCAGGTCGAGCGCCGCCGCCCAAGCACCCGCGATACCGTATCCCGGCCGCTCGCGGGGAAACAGATGGTGCATGCCAGCTTCGTAAGCGCGGCGAGCGCTGATCTCGTCGCCGTGGCCATGCTGCGCCAGTACTGAGAACAAGACCTGCGCGTCCTGCTGTATGGCTTGCAGCGTCAACCGCGAAGGCCGCGCGCGGGGATTCAAGTCGTCACGCAGATGCATCTGCGCGAGCTTGCGCAAGACGTAGCTGTGCAGCGAGACGTTTCCGTCCCGCGGCAGCATGCCGTTGAGACAGGCCATCAGCTGCACGCGCTCTTCGTGCGTGAGCTGGCGCAGTGCCGGGAAACTGCGCAGCAGCGCCGGAATACGTTGTTCCGGTTCCAACGCATCGACGTTCTGTTCGAGCGCGCCAGTGGCGGCAGCGATTTCCGCGGTGAGGCGCAGCGCGATCGCTTGCTTTTGACGCGCACGTATCTCCGGACTGGAATCGAGCGCGAGGGCGAGCAATAGCGCACGTGCGGACTGCGGATGACGCCCAGCTGTCACGATTGCCTCGGGCAATGACTGCCGGATTTCGCGCGCGAGCTGCATGTGCGCGGTGCCGGGATTGCCAACGAGCCCGGCGATCATCGCCGGCCCCGCGGCGGGCAGATCGATGATCGACATCGCTTCTGCTGCCCTCCCAGCTGCCGCGGGTGTTTCAGATTCGGCAGCTGCCGCTGTCATGCGAGCGCGTGCGCTGTCGATTTCCTTCGGGTCGAAGCGCGGGTCGATCGCCTTGAGCCGCTCCAGCAGTGGCGGATGTGTGGCGAAGAAGCGGCGCATGCCGGGCGCGAACAGCATGTGCGCGACCTCTTCGACCTCCGCGTTGCCGACGCGCGACCCCGCGCTGCTCGCGCCGATCTTGACCAGCGCACCGCGCAGCCCTTGCGGATCGCGTGTGAACTGTACCGCTGACGCATCGGCGAGCGCTTCGCGCGAGCGCGAGACGGCCGCCTGGATCAACCGACCGAAGAACAGCCCGACGTAGCCAATGATCAGCACCGCGACCGCGATCAGCACGACGACGAGCACGCCACCCTTGCGGTCGCCGCGCACGCGCGTCGCGCCTCGCAGGACGGTACGTCCGATCAACGCAATCACCAGCAGCCCGAACAGCATGCCCATCAGCCGCAGGTTGAGCCGCATGTCGCCATTGAGGATGTGACTGAACTCGTGCGCGATGACGCCTTGCAGCTCGGCACGATTCAGTGTGGTCAACGTCCCGCGCGTCACGCCGATAGCCGCATTCGACGCGTTGTGCCCGGCCGCGAACGCGTTGATGCCGCTCTCCTGCTCCAGCAGGTAGACCTCCGGCATCGGCACACCGGAAGCGATCGCCATCTCCTCGATCACGTTGAGAAGCCGCCGCTGCAGGGGGTCGGTCGTATCCGCCGAGATGCGCACGCCGCCCAGCGAGCGGGCGACGACTCCGCCGCCCCCGCCGAGCACCATCGTCTTATAGACGCTCGCGAGCACGATGATCGCCAGCACGATGAGAGTAGTGCCGACGACCATACGCGGATGCACTGCGAGCCACTCGGTGAGCGGCGGCATGTAGCCATGCGCGTGCGCCTCGCCCTGCCGCATCAGCAGGAAGACTACGAGATCGACCGCTACAACGACTGCGAGAACTGCCAACCCGAACAGGACGACGAGGCGTCGCGACGCGCGACGCGCCTCGTCCTGACGTTTGAAGAAGTTCATTTACGTGAACTTCACCTGCGGCACGGCGCGCTTCTCCGGCGACTCGATTTCCAGCAGCTGCGCCGGCGTGAACATGAACATGCCGGCGACGACGCTGTTGGGGAACATCTCGCGCGTGTTGTTGTAGCTCATGACCGCGTCGTTGAACGCCTGGCGCGCGAACGCCACCTTGTTCTCGGTCGAGGTGAGCTCCTCGGACAGCTGCATCATGTTCTGATTCGCCTTCAGGTCCGGGTAGGCCTCGGCGACGGCGAACAGCCGACCCAGCGCGCCGTTGAGCTGCGCTTCGGCGCCGGCGAGCTGCTGCACGGAAGCCGGATCGCCCGGGTTCGCAGCCGCGCGCTTCAACCCGCTCACCGCGCTGTTGCGCGCGGCAATGACCGCTTCGAGCGTTTCGCGCTCGTGCTTGATGTAGCCCTTGGCGGTCTCCACCAGGTTCGGGATCAGGTCGTGGCGACGCGTGAGCTGCACGTCGATCTGTGCGAACGCGTTCTTGTAGCCGTTGCGGCTGCTGACCAGCCGGTTGTAGATCGAAACGAAGAACAGTGCGATAGCGATGAGGACGCCGAACACTATCCAGCCCATCTGAGTTGACCTCCAGCTGCGAACTGCCGCAGTTGACGAAGCATACCGAAAGCCCGGGCCCCGCGATCACAATGCCGGCGAATTACACCCGTGCGCCGGTAAGCCGTACCGCTTACTTAATGCAAGCCACCCGCGAGCCAAGCGGCCGCTGAGCCTGCTGCGATGGCGCTCTTCAACCACTCGTTGACTGCAGCTTCGAGCGCGGCATCCCGCTGCAGCAGGATTGCCTTCTCTGCGACGGTGAATGTCTCCGGCGTCGCGCGGCACAGCCGCGCATCGCGCCGCAGCTGCAGGTCGACCTCCACGTCGTCAGTCACCATCACGTCTGCACGACCCTCGGCGATCTCGGTAAAGATCGTGCGATTGTCGGCGTGGACGATTCGTTGCGCAGCGCTCAGACGCTCGCGCGCGAACTGCTCGTTGGTGCCGCCGGGATTGACGACGACGCGCACGCTGGGGCGATCGATTTCCGGCAGCGTGTCGAAGCTCGCTTGCGTGCCGCAACGAACGATCGGCGTCTTGCCCCCACGGTGATACGGCATGGAGAACGCGGCCTGCGCCACGCGCGCGGGCGTTATGGTGATGCCGCCGGCGGCGACATCGAATCGGCCCGCTGCATAGTCTTGCATCAAAGCCGGCCAACTCGTCCTGACGAACTGCGGTTGCACTTGCAGCTTCGCGGCCAGTGCCAGAGCAAGCTCCACGTCCGCTCCGTGCAACGATCCGCCCTCCTCCACGCTGAACGGCGCGTAGTCGCCGGTCATGCCGATTCGCAGCACACGACTTGCGCGGATGCGGTTCAGGGCAGGCAGCGAGGCAGGCCGCAACGAACCGAGCGCGTGCGTGAGCTCGGTCCGATCTGCATCGGTCAGGCCCGGCGCGTCCACGATTCGCGCATGAGTGCCGTAGCGAGCAGCGAAGTCCGACCGCTGAAATTCGGGCAACGCCAGATAGATTGCATGGAACAGCTCAGCGCCGAGACGGTCGAGCTGCGGGCGCAGCTCACTGGCGAGATCGTGCACATCCTGCGGAGGCGTCGCGCCCGCGCGCCATTCGGCGATCAGGGATTCCTGCACCCGGACCGCGAGCCGGATCTGCAGTGAGAACAATCGTCGCGCCGACTCTGCGTCGATGCCGAGATCGCTCGCTTGTCGTACGGTCGCTTCGAGGACCTGCCGCTCGCGCTCTGCGTCGACGACGGGCGCATTGCGTGCGTGCTTCCAGGCGGCTACGTCCTGCATGAGATGCAGACGATCCTGCATCAATTGGAATACGGCGCGGACATCGGCATCCGCGTCGGCGAACGCAGCCGCGGCGCCGGCAGGCGCCGTCAGCAGGAAGAGAAAGAGGATCGTGAGCGCGCGGAGCACGGCTCCGCAGCGTACACGTTCAGCGCAGCGGCATCACCAGATCGAGGAAGCGGCTCAGCAGCGTCGGCTTGAAGCCTTCGACGCGCATCTCCGTATCCTGCGGCGGCATCTGAATGTCGCCGAGGTGCAGCCGGATCTCGTCATCGCCACTGGACGAAGCGAAAGCGTACTGCCGCGTGCTGCGGGCGGGCGGAGCCTGAGCCGGGCGCGCAGGCGCGGCCGGAGCCGTGCGTCGAACCTGGGTGGAAGCGGAATGGCCTGCGCTCATCGAGCTCTCCGTCGTTATCGGCTGGAACAGTCGGCGTGGAACAGACTAGAGGAACGATCGGGGCCGCCGCGTGAGCTGCTTCACGTTCGCACGACGCAGCAGCTTGATCCGACGGCTGCAGCAGTGATCGAATGACGCGCCTCTCAGTGGAAATCGCAAACTCATCGGTGCTGTGAACCTTATGTTCAGGACTTGTCGCAGCCTGCAGACGGGCTTGATTCTGCTCGCACTCGGTGCTTGCTCGAAGGAGCCTGCGCCGCCGCAGACCACGTCGCTCGCTCCCACAGTCGCACCGGCGAAGGCTGCAGCTACCGATGCAAGAACGGTGAGGGGTCGAGTCAACGCGGGAGGAATCGCAGCGACGTACGACGCGACATTCGCAGCAGGCGAACGCGTGCGCATCGCAGAGCAGCGCGCAGATTCGCGCAACGGCGAATACGAGTTTCGCGGCGCGCGGCTGCTGCATTATTCCGGCGCGGGATTGTCGAGCGCCGAGCCGATCGAGCTGCGCTTCGATCTGCAAGGCGCACTGGAGCTGGCGAAGTCTGGGAGCGGCAGCGTGCCGCCGCAAGAAATCAGCGCGATTCGCGAGCGAGCGCAGTTACTGCGCAGTCATGCGCTCGCACAGAAGTCCGACCACGACCACTACTAACGAGCGGGGAGCGCGATCTCGACGCGCAGCCCATCGGGCGTGTTGCGCGCCTGCACGTTACCGCCGTACAGCGACACGATGCGCGCCGTAATCGCCAGACCCAGCCCCGTGCCGCCGGAATCGCGATCGCGCGACTCCGCGACCCGATAGAACGGCTCGAAGATGCGTTGCAGGTCGGGCTCCGGGACACCCGGCCCGCGATCGTCGATGACGATCGAGACCTGCGGTCCGGCGCGATCCGCACGCACTTTCACTGCCGAGGAGGGTTTCGTGAAGCGCACCGCGTTGCGCAGCACGTTCTCGATCGCGCTGCGCAGCAATCCATGATCGCCTTCGACGATCATCGCTTCGCCGGGCGACGCCCAGTCGACCGATTTCTCGGCCGCGCCGGCCTCGAGCCGCGCGTCCTCGATGATCTCGTTCATCAGACTCGTGAGATCCAGCGGCTCGCGCGGCAATGTCGGCACTGCGCGCAGATGCGAGAGCTGCAAGATCTGCCCGATCAGGGTATCGAGCCGCTCTGCCTCCAGCTCGATGCGATCGAGCTGTCGTGAAACATCGGAACCCGGACGACGCGCCAGATCCGTCGCGACGCGCAGGCGTGCCAGCGGCGAGCGCAGCTCGTGCGACATCGCGCGCAGCAGGTTCTCTTTCGAGGCGATCAGGTTGCGCACGTGATCGGCCATGGTGTCGAAATCGCGCGCCAGCACTCCGAGCTCGTCGCGTCGCCGCGAGAATTCCTGGCCGACGCGCGCCTCCATGTTGCCGGCCGCGAGCGAGCGGGCGCTCGACTGCAGACCTTCGACAGGCTTGCTCAGATAGCGCGCCAGCGACCAGCACACGAGGCCGCTCAGCAACAACGCCGAAACGATCAGCACGATCCGCACGTCGGGCGCGAACAGCAGATTGCTCCAGATCGGCGGGCTCACCATGATCGTGTAGACCGTGCCGTCGCGATCGGTGAACAGCGGAGTGAGCAACAGAGGATCGTCGCGTCGACTCGGTATCAACTCTTTGCCGAGGAAGCCGGCGTCGCGCAGGCGGGTGACGTAGCTACGGTAAGTGTTCGGCAGCTGTCGCTTGCGCAGGTCGTCGCCGCTCTGATCGACGATGAAGATGCGCCGGTCGCGATAGCGATGCTCGGCCTCGTCGATCCAGTCCTGCAACGCCGGCAGGCCGCCGACCAGCAGCCGCGCTGACGCTTCGTTCGCCAACGCCTTGATGTCGATGCTGACGCTCTGGACTTGATTGAAGCGGTACCACGCGACGGCCGCAGTGGCGGACAGCACGAGCAGCATGGCCGCCCAGAACGACAGGAAGATCCTCAGGAAGAGTGATCTCATGGGGGCACTCTCACGCGGACGAGCGCGCCTCGCTGCTGGCGATCAGCACATAACCCGCACCGCGGATGCTGCGGATCTCCGGCAGTCCGTTCTCCCCGAGCCCGAGCTTGCGGCGCAGATTGCTGACGTGCGTGTCGATGCTGCGGTCGTACGGCGTGAGCCGCCGGCCGAGCACGCGCTCCGTCAGCGACTCGCGCGACTGCACTTGTCCGACGGCGCGCATCAGCACTTCGAGCAGGCGCAGCTCGGTGCCGGTGAGCCGCACGGACTGGCCCGACAAGGTGACTTCGAATGTCGCGGGGTCGAGCCGCAGCGGCCCGACGCTGACCGGATGCGCCGGCATGTCGTTGTCGCGCGGCGAGAACCGGCGCAACACTGCACGCACTCGCGCAACCAGCTCGCGCGGATTGAAAGGTTTCGACAGGTAATCGTCCGCGCCCAGCTCGAGCCCGACGATGCGGTCGACGTCGGCACCATGTGCGGTCAGCATGATGACTGGCACCGACAGGCTATGTCGCAGCCGGCGCAGCACCTCGAAACCGCTGAGCGAAGGCAGCATGACGTCGAGGATGACCAGGTCGAAGGGATGCGATTGATCGGTGAGCTTCTCGAGCGCTTCCGCCCCGTCGCGCAACAGGGTGACCTGGAACCCTTCCCCGGTCAGGTATTCGGTGAGCATCTGGCCGAGCTCGCGGTCGTCGTCGACGATGAGCAGGGAGGCTGGGAGGGTCATGGTCAGTGGTCCGCTTGGTCGCAGGTTGTCGCGGGGCTAGTCGTACCGGGGGCCGGGCAACATCGCACACGCATATCGCTACAGCTGCCAAGTTTCGTCAAGCGGTGGCGCCCATGCAACGAGGCAGTGCAGAAATCGCCGGCAAGTTCGCCCTGGGCGCTGCCATTTTCCGGAACACCGGCCGCAGCCTCGGCGTCTTAGTGAGGCTCGGGGCTCCCGCCCCAAGGAGGAGACATGACGAAATTCCTAGCTTTGATCGCTGCCACGCTGCTTGCCTTCGCCGCACAGGCCGGCGACAACAAGGACAAGTCGCATGACACCGGCATGAAGTCGACCGCGACGTTCGACGCGCTCGACAAGAATGCCGACTCGCAGATCAGCAAGACGGAAGCTTCGGCCGACAGCAAGCTGTCGGATAACTTCGCCGCCCTGGATACGAACGGCGACGGCTATCTGAGCAAGGCCGAATTCACGGCGCGCAGCAAGACCTAGCCCGCCAGTCATCCGTCATTGGAGGTTTAAATAGAGAGGGCTCCGCGGCAGCGATGCCGCGGAGCTTCTTTTTTGGCACCATGCCCGCCATGCCCGTCCCGTGGTTACAGATCGTCCAGCTGGTGCCGTCGATCCTCGACGTGTCGCGCGAGCTGATGAAGCGCACGAAGCAGGCGCCGCCAGCGCAGTTGCCTGCCTCGCCCAGCCACGAGCAGCTGGCCGCGCGCATCGCCAGTCTGGAGGAAAACGAGCGCCGACAAGCCGAGCTCGTGGCACAGATGGCAGAGCAGCTCGCGGGCGTGGCCCGCGCTGTGACGGATCTCCACAAACGTGTCTTGTGGCTTACAGCCGCCGCAGCGATCGCCCTGGTACTAGCAGCGACCGCCCTGTTCGTCGCTCTCTAATGATCCGCAGCCTGATACAGCGGCGCCACGCGCGGCACCAACGCCTGTAGATCCCGAATACGCGACTCGCCCGACGGATGCGTGCTGAGAAATTCCGGCGGCCCGCCGCTGCTGAGTTTCCCCATTTTCTGCCAGAGCGTGACCGCCGCGTTCGGGTCATAGCCCGCGCGCGCCATCAGCTCCAACCCAATGCGATCCGCCTCCGCCTCCTGCTCACGGCTGTGCGGCAGCTGAAAAGTTACGGCAGACACCTGAGTCGCGAGCTGCATCGTCGCTTCGCTGGCACCTGTCGCAACAGCGATGCCTGCGAGCGCAAGCTGCTCCGCATAGGCACGCGAGATCCTTTCGCGCGAGTGTTCGCGCAGCGCGTGCGCGATCTCGTGTCCGATCACAGCAGCCAGCTCCGCGTCGGTTGCGTGCAGCTTCTGGATCAGCCCCGTGTACACCATGATCTTGCCGCCGGGCATGCAGTACGCGTTCACGTCCTCCGTCGTCTGCACGTTTACTTCCCATTGCCACTTCGGCGCATCCGGGCGGAACGTGCCGGTCTGCGGGATGAGACGCCGCGTGACGTTCTGCACGCGTTGATAGATCTCCCGATCGGTGTTCAGCGCGCCCTTCTGTTTCGCCTTGTCGAGCTCCTGCTCATAGGCAACGTCCGCGCCTTTCTCGATCTCCTGTTCCGAAACCAGCATGTGCTGTTTGCGATCGACTCCGACGGCGCCAGGTTGTGTGGTTTGCACGGTCTGGCAGGCAGCCGCGAGCAACGCTGCACCGACGATGAGAAGACTGCGAATGCGCATAGGCAAACTCCGGCAATGGGACATCCGTGTAAGACTTCCGGGGACGCTTCAGTTCCCTGGAGGCTTGGGCGCTTCGGACTTCGGTGCCTCTGGATTTCCCTGGGTGATATAGCGCACCAGGCGTTTGAGTTGGCCACCGAGCACTTCGTCCACGATCGGCGCCCAGTCCGCGAGCGGCCGGTCGGCGAAACCGCCGACGTTGTAAGTCAGCGTGATCCGCGAGCCGCCGCCGGCGGGCTCGATGTTCCAGGTCATCACGCCGCTGACGCCGAAGTCCTGCAACGGTCCGAGCGCGCCGGAGAGGCGCAGCGTCTTGGCGGGTTGCGCGTAGATCACGGTCGCGTGCTCGATGCCGGCGTACAGGCTGAGCTTCTCGCAGAAGCAGCCACGCACGAACGGCTCGAGCGTGAGGTTGCGCGAGTCGCCGGAATAAGTGTGCTCGGGATCCCACCACTTGCCGATGTCTGCGAGCGATGCCCACACGACCGGCGCCGGGTTCGGCACTTCTGCGACGTGCCGCAGATTGAAGCCGGACGGCCCTGCACTGACGATTTCCGCGCGTGTTTGGTTCCCGAATGTCAGCGCCGACACGATGATGACGATGAAGCCGAGCCGCATTGCTGTTCTCCCCGCCGATCTTTGCGCGCATGGTAGCCGAGTCGCCGCCAATGGGCAGCCGCTGCGGTTATAGTGCGCGGGCCGGTCCGGAAAACAGCCCCGAGAGGACATCGCAATGGTGCGAGTGAGCGCGACCAAGAAGCGGGCGGCAAGCCGCTCCCGCGTGACTCAAGAACAAGCCGAGCAGGCCGTGCGCACGCTGCTGCAATGGGCGGGCGAGGAGCCGGCGCGCGAAGGCCTGCGCGACACGCCGACGCGCGTCGTGCGCGCTTATCGCGATTGGTTCTCCGGTTATCTCAGCGACCCGGCCGACTATCTGCGACGCACGTTCGAAGAAGTCGAAGGCTACGACGAGATGATCGTGCTGCGTGGGATCGAGTTCGAGTCACACTGCGAGCATCACATGGCGCCGATCATCGGCCGCGCCCACGTCGGCTACCTGCCGACCAACAAAGTCGTCGGCATCAGCAAGCTCGCGCGCGTCGTCGACGGCTACGCCCGCCGTTTCCAGGTTCAGGAAAAACTCACCGCGCAGATCGCGCAATGCATCGACAGCGTGCTGCGGCCACGCGGCGTCGCCGTCGTGATCGATGCCTCTCATCAATGCATGACCACGCGCGGCGTGCACAAACGCGGCGTCTCGATGGTCACCAGCAAGATGCTCGGCGCCTTCCGCGAAGATGCGCGCACCCGCGCTGAGTTCCTGCGCTTCGTGGACGGCACTTAACAGTTGCATCGGGCGCTCCCCGAATTCGACGGTTGCGGCTCCGCAGCTACGCGGCGAGTGTGATGTACGTCTCATTGCCGGCAAGCCGCTTTCCCTAGCATCGAAGGGAATCTACCCGTAGCCTGTCAGGAATCGCACGTGCCCGCGCGCGCTGAACTAACACCGACCGACCACCGCGCTATCGTCATTGCGCGCGGCGAACACATTCATATCGAAGCCGAGCCCGGCAGCGTTGCCGCTCCCACTCCGCATCGGCTCCGCAAGGTGCGCACCAGCTATCTGCTGAAGAGCTCGCTGCGCGGCTGCGAGACCGAGGTGTCGATTCTCGAAGATCACTTCGTGACCGTGCGAACGGTGCGTCCGGACGCGGAACCGCGCAAGTACGAAGTCGATCTGCGCTTCGCGAATCCGAAGCCGGTGCGCGTGCGCTCGATTTCATGGTTCTGGTTCACGCTGGCCAGCTGCATGGCGCTGCTCGCTGCCGGCGGACTGTGGGCCACGTGGGCGGACGCCGGTCGCTGGTCGAGCCCGATCTTTCTGGCCGCGCTCGTGACGCTGGTCGCGTCGGCCGGCGCGACGATCATGTTCCTGCGCCGGACCGTCGAATCGCTGGAGTTCGTCAGCGCGCATGGCGGCGCAACGCTGGTGAGTGTCGTGGGCGGCATCGGCAGCGCACGCGCCGGCAAGCGCTTCTTCGTCGAATTGATCAAGAGCATCAACGCGGCGAAGGCCACGCGTCGGCAGGAGCTGCCGCAGTTCCTGCGCGACGAGATGCGCGAGCATCATCGGCTGCGCGAGCTCGGCGTGTTGACCGAGCAGCAGTACGAGCAGAGCAAGGCTCGCATCCTCGCCAGCCACTAGCTGCGCGTCACGCGTCCTGCGAACTTCTCCACGTCGATCACGGCCTTCACCGGCAGATGATCCGATGCGCGCCGCGACAGCGGCGTGCGATGCACTTCGATCGACGTCATCGCTCCGACTGGCCGCACCCAGATGCGCGTCAGCGCCAGGAACGGCGCGAACGAAGGAAATGCCACGGGCGCGAGCGGCTCACCGAGAATGCGATGCGCATCGCGCAGCGTCGCGGAGAACGGAAACCACTCGTTCATGTCGCCGAGCACGACCGTCGGCATGTCCTCGGGCGCCGTCGCAACAGCCTTCAGCAGATGGCGCCACTGCGCTCGGCGCTCCAAGCGACTCAGCCCGAGATGCGTCGCGATGACACGCAGACAGTGATCGCCCAGATCGAGCTGCACGTCCAGCGCGCCGCGCGGCTCGAATCGCCAATAGCTCAGGTCGTGACGATGCACACTCGCGATGGGCAGGCGGGTCAGCAACGCGTTGCCGTACTGACCGCTGTGTCGAACGATGCGCAGACCCGGAATCGCTGCCATGTCCAGCACCCGCGACAAATACTCGAGCTGCATCGAGTCCTCTTGCTCGCCCTCCTCGTTGTCGACTTCCTGCAGCGCGTAGATGTCGCAGTCGAGCTCCCTGAGCACCTTCGCGACGCGCGACGGCGAGCGGCGGCGATCCAGGCCGACACATTTGTGAACGTTGTAGGA
>Ga0209382_10001400_pt1 | contig 38046 bp, 33 predicted proteins | sample SoiMetdeltSBSDD5_FD_187599 | JGI IMG/M metagenome (GOLD analysis project Ga0209382, IMG submission 187599) | Bulk soil microbial communities from a Populus tree surrounding site in Tennessee, USA - Soil MetaG P. deltoides SBSDD5 (SPAdes) (version 2) | ecosystem: Environmental > Terrestrial >... | reverse complement strand
CTTCACCTTGGAAAGGTCCACTCCGATCTGGGCGACGAGCGCGGCCCGTACCTCGTCGGCCAGCGCCGGGTTGCCCTTGGCCTGCTCCTCGACCACGCGCTCGAGCAGGCTGGAGGCGAACGTGACGCCGGCCGCCTTGATCGCCTGCAGGTCGATGGGCGCCAGCAGCCACGGCCGCGAGGCATCGCGCTCCGCTGGATCGCTATTACGGAGCAGGTCCTCCACCGCCCCGAGCCGCCGGTCCACGGGAAGCGTACGCAGGAAGGCCACAGGCTCTGGCAGATCGAGCAGCACCGACACGGTCGCCACGTGGCGCGTGATGTCGAAGACGCCCTCTGGCCGCACCAGCGTCACCGACGGACCGGCCAGGGCGCCCGGCACCCAGGCCCGCCCCACCCATGTCCCCGCGTAGCCATCCTCGGGCGGCACATAGGCGTCGAACAGCGATGGGCTCATGCGTGCGTCCTCCCCACGTAGGGTGCCAGTCGGCCGTCAGGTCGATGGCACCGATGCTCGCTTGGAGATTACCGCCGGGTTGCGGTCCGCGTCACCGGGGGCCGCAACCCGGCCAACCCGCGACGCCTCAAGCAGCTCGCAAGCTATCACAGGGAGACATTAGACGAGATCGTCGAGATTGCGGGCGGCGTGGAGCACGCGCACGATCTCGGCACCATCGTCGAAAGCGCGGTAGAGAATCAGGTAGGCGCCGAACGAAACGACCGCAGGTCGGGTCGCAACTCGGGGCGCGCCCGGCCGATCATCGGACTGCGGGCGAGCCGCTCACACTTCGCGTCGATCGCTCGAACGAGCTTCTCTGCCGCTGCGGATTGTCGCGGGAGACGTGCAGATAGATATCGATCAGGGCTTGCTCGGCTTCCGGGCGGCGTGTGAGCATGAGCCGCCTATAGCACGATGGCTGTTATTCGGCAGCCTGATTTTTTGCCAGTCGCGCTTTCGCCTCATCGAGGATGTCGTCGATAGGGCGCTCCCGCGCCGGCCCGCTGGCCAGCCCCTCGTCCCACAGCCTGGCGATGCGCTCGCCTTCGAGACGGCGCATCTCCTCCTTCAGCTCCCATTCGCGCAGCGCGGTGCGGATGACCTCGCTGGTGGTGGCATAGTCGCCCCGCTCCACGGCTGCCTTGATCCTGGCGTGCTGCCCGGCGGTGATGGCGATGGAGATCTTCTCAATCTTGACCAATGCCAAGACAACCCCGTCGACCTACTCCGCCGCCTCCAGCACGCCCTCCCGCGCTGGCTCCACCTTCGCGGCGCAGAACTTGAACTCGGGGATCTTGCCCATGGGGTCGAGCTGCGGGTTGGTGAGGAGGTTGGCGGCGGCCTCGGCGAAGCAGAACGGGATGAACACCATGCCCTCCGCCACGTCGCGGTCGGCGCGCGCCTTGATCAGCACTTCGCCGCGCCTTGTTGAGACGCGGACAAATCCGCCGGGCTCCACGCCCATCCGCTCCAGCTCGCGCGGGTGCAGGCCGGCGATCGCCTCGGGCTCCAGCGAGTCCAGGTTCGAGGCGCGGCGCGTCATGGAGCCGGTGTGCCAGTGCTCCAGCAGGCGGCCCGTGGTGAGCACCATGGGGTACTCAGCGTCGGGCAGCTCGTCCGGCGGCAGCAGGTCGGCCGGCACGATCTTGGCGCGGCCCGACGCGGTCGGGAACGACTGCGAGAAGATGATCTCGTTGCCGGGCTTGTCGGGGGCATCGCACGGATAGGTAACGGCGTCCTCGCGCAGCAGCCGCTCCCAGGTGATGTTCTCGAGCGACGGCATCACATAGGCCATCTCGGTGAACACCTCGGAGACATCCTTGTACTTCCAGTCGAGGCCGATGCGCTGCGCCAGCTCCTGGATCAGCAGCCAGTCCTGGCGCGCCTCGCCCGGCGGGTCGATCACCGGACGCCCGATCTGCACCTGGCGGTTGGTGTTGGTGAAGGTGCCCCACTTCTCGGCGTGCGCCGAGGCCGGCAGCACCACGTCGGCGTGCCAAGCAGTCTCGGTGAGGAAGATGTCCTGCACCACCAAGTGCTCCAGGTGCGCCAGCGCCTCGCGGGCGTGCTGCACGTCGGGGTCTGACATGGCCGGGTTCTCGCCCAGGACGTACATGCCCTTGATCACGTCGTCCTTGATGGCGTGCATGATCTCGACCACGGTGAGGCCCTTCTTGGCCGGCAGCTGCACACCCCAGAACTCCTCATACCTGCCGCGGATCTCGGCGTCCTCCACCGACTTGTAGTCGGGGAACACCATGGGGATCAGGCCGGCGTCGGAGGCGCCCTGCACATTGTTCTGGCCGCGCAGCGGATGCAGGCCGGTGCCGGGGCGCCCGACCTGGCCGGTGACGAGCGCCAGTGCGATCAGGCAGCGGGCGTTGTCGGTGCCGTGGGTGTGCTGGGAGATGCCCATGCCCCAAAAGATGATGGAACGCTCCGAGCGGGCGTAGAGCCTGGCCACCTCGCGGATGGTGGCAGCGGGGATGCCGCACAGGGGCTCCATGGCTTCCGGCGTGAAATCCTTCACCTTCTCCTTCAGCGCCTCGAAGCCCTCGGTGTGGGCCTGGACGTACTGGATGTCGGCCATGCCATCCGTGATGATCACGTTGAGCATGGCGTTGAGCAGCGCCACGTCGCGGCCGGGCTTGAACTGCAAGGTGCGATAGGCGACGCGTGCGAGGCCCTGGTTCTGGCCGCGCGGGTCCATGACGATCAGCTTGGCACCGCGCCGGGCCGCGTTCTTCAGGAACGTGGCGGCCACGGGGTGGTTCTCCGCGGGCCTCGCCCCGATGACAATGATGCAGTCGGCATCCTTGGCGGCCGTGAAGGGCGCGGTGACTGCGCCGGAGTTGACACCCTCCATCAGCGCAGCCACGGAGGAGGCGTGGCAGAGCCGGGTGCAGTGATCGACGTTGTTGGTGCCGAAGCCTTGGCGGATCAGCTTCTGGAAGAGATAGGCCTCCTCGTTGGAGCCCTTGGCCGAGCCGAAGCCCGCCAGCCCCTTGCCACCCTCGCGCTGGTGGATCGCCTTGAGGCCGTCGGCGGCCTTGGCCAGCGCCTCCTCCCAGGTCGCCTCGCGGAAGTACTTCCCCACCTCGTCGCGCTTGATCTGCAGGTTGGCGTCCTTGGGTACGCCCTCACGCCGGATCAGCGGCTTGGTGAGGCGGTCGGGATGGTGGATGTAGTCAAAGCCGAAGCGGCCCTTCACGCACAACCGGTTCTCGTTGGCCGGGCCGTCGCGGCCATCCACGTAGAGGATCTTGTTGTCCTTGACGTGCACCGTAGTCTGGCAGCCCACGCCGCAGTAGGGGCAGAGCGTATCGACCGACTTCTCCTCGTAGTTGACCCGGCGGCCCTTATCATCGAGGAGGCCCTTCTCCATGAGCGCGCCGGTGGGGCACACCTGCACGCACTCGCCGCAAGCGACGCAGGTGGAGTTGCCCATGCCCTCGTCGAAGTCGAACACCACCTTGGAGCCGTGGCCGCGGTAGGCCATGCCGATCACGTCGTTGGCCTGCACCTCGCGGCAGGCGCGCACGCACAGCCCGCAGTTGATGCAGGCGTCGAGATTGACGGCGATGGCGGAGTGGGTGCTGTCGGCCATTGGCCGCTCGTCGCGCGGATAGCGGCTGCGCGGCTCGATGGACATGGCATCGACCCAGCTCCAGAACTTGGACTTGGGATCGTGGCTCTCCTCGCGCTCGGGCTGATCGGCCATCAGCAGCTCGAACACCATCTGGCGCGATTTCTTCGCCCGCTCCGATGCGGTCTTCACCTTCATGCCGGCCGCGGCCTTGCGCTGGCAGGAGGCGGCCAGGACGCGCTCGCCCTCCACCTCCACCATGCAGGCGCGACAGTTGCCGTCGGCGCGATAGCCGGGTGCCGGATGCCAGCACAGGTGCGGGATCTTGGTGCCGTGACGCTGGGCGGCCTGCCAGATGGTCTCGCCGGCCTCGGCCTCGACCGGCTTGCCGTCCAGCTCGAAGGTGATCTTGTCGGTCATGAAAAGTCTCCCCGGACCTTTCTCTCAGTGCTTGTGGTGTCGGTGCGCGCTGCCGCCGGCATAGCCGCGCAGCTCCGCATAGCGGGCGCGCTGCTCCGGCGTCAGAAGCGGCGTGATCTCGACGTGGGCCTGGAGATGCGACAGGCGCACCTCGCCCAGCAGGCGACTGGCTTCGGCGACGCGGGCGGCCACTTCAGCAGCATCGGCGGTGCCTGACTTGAAGGCTTGGTCCACCGCCTTCTCGGCCTTGACGTAGGCCTCGCCCAGCACCGTTGCCTTCGATTTCATGCGGTCGAAGGCAGCCTTCACGGCCTCGCGCTGGTCGGCGCTCAACCGCAGCTCCTCGGCCAGCTCCAGGACGTGCATAGGCCCCGGATGCCCGTTCAGCTCGGCAGACTTGGCGAGACCCATGCCGCGGCCGTCCAGAAAGTCCTTCTGCTCCTGCGCGGACAAGCTCGCCACCTCCCGCGTCTGCTGGCCGGCATAGGGCTGGGCGGAGGGCGTGGGTTGCCTGCCGTGGTGGTGCGTCTGGGCGAACGCGGCGGCCGTGACCGACGCCAGGGCAAGAGCAGCGATGGTCAGGCGCGTCCGCATGGTGTGCCTCAGCTCTTCAGCTCGATCTCCACGAAGGCGAACTCGACGTCGTTGGCGTTGATCACGTTGTGGTGCACGCCGGCCTTGCGGAAGTAGGAGCCGCCCAGCTTCAGGTCGGCGAAGGTCTCCTCGCCCTGCGGCGACACCAGCTTCAGCCGGCCATTGCCCGAAGGCACCACAACGTAGTCCATCTGGTGCACATGCTCGCCGGTCTCCGCACCAGGTGCGAAACGCCACTCCGTCACACGCACGCGATCGTTGTCGACCTGCACCGTGGCGACGGCTTGCGGGCGTTGGCTCACCGCAAGCCCTCCGGAAAGTCGTAGGTCGGGTCGAGCGAAGCGATGACCCAACACGTGTTGGGTCTGCGCTCCGTTTGACCCAACCTACAGCTGCAGCGACTCACCGCAAGTCCTCCGGGAAGTACTTGAGCACGCTCCGCACCGGGTTGGGCGCCGCCTGGCCGAGGCCGCAGATCGAGGCGTCAGCCATCACTTGCGACAGGTCGGCCAGCAGGTCCGGGTCCCAGTTGCCGGAGCTCATGAGCTGGACCGCCTTCTCGGTGCCATTGCGGCAGGGCGTGCATTGGCCACAGCTCTCGTCCTCGAAGAACTTCATCAGGTTGAGGGCCACAGCCTTCATGTCGTCCTTGTCGGACAGGATGACAACCGCGTGGCTGCCGACAAAGCTCCCATGCTTCTCCAGCTGGCCGAAGTCGAGCGGGATGTCAGCCATGTAGGCCGGCAGGATGCCGCCTGAGGCGCCGCCCGGCAGGTAGCCCTTGAAGTGGTGGCCGTCAGCCATGCCGCCGCACAGCTCGATCAGGTCGCGGCACGTGGAACCCGCGGCCGTCAGCACCACACCCGGGTTCTTCACGCGACCCGACACCGAGTAGGAGCGCAGGCCCTTGGCGCCGTTCTTGCCCTGGGAGGCGAACCACTGCGCGCCCTTCTCAAGGATGGCGGGCACCCAGTAGAGCGTCTCGATGTTGTTGACGAGCGTCGGCCGGCCGAACAGGCCCACCTGCGCCACGTAGGGCGGGCGGTGGCGCGGCAGTCCACGCTTGCCCTCGATCGACTCGATCATGGCGCTTTCCTCGCCGCAGATATAGGCGCCGGCGCCGCGACGGACGGTGAGCTTGGTGTGCCTCGACAGCCCAGCCGCCTCCAGCTTTGGGATCTCGTCGGCCAGGATGCGCTGGACCGCGGGATACTCGTCGCGAATGTAGATGAACACCTCGACCGCCTCCACCGCCCAGGCCGCGATCAGCGCGCCTTCCAGGAACTTGTGCGGCTCGCGCTCCAGGTAGTAGCGGTCCTTGAAGGTGCCGGGCTCGCCCTCGTCGCCGTTGACCGCCATCAGGCGCGGCCCCTTCTCGCCGCGCACCAGGCCCCACTTGCGCCCGGTCGGGAAGCCGGCGCCGCCGAGCCCGCGCAGGCCGCCGTCGGAGAGGGTGGCGATCACATCATCCACCTTGCGGGCACCGGAGGTGCAGGCCCTCAGCACGGCGTAGCCGCCGGCCTTGGCGTAAGCGTCGAAACCTTGATAGGCGGGCATCTCAGCATGCACATGGCCGCCCAGCGCCAAATTCTTCAGGGTGGCCAGGCTGGCGCGGCCCACATGGTGGTGGCCTACCTCGGCGGCAGGGGCCACGTCGCAGGCGCCGACGCAGGGCGCCCGCACCACCCGCACCTCGGGCAGCTTCTCAGCCTGCAGCTCGGAAATGAGCCTCTCGGCCCCGGCCAGCATGCAGCTCAGGCTGTCGCAGACGCGGATCGTCACCTTGGGCGGGCGCTCCTCCTTGTCGCCCACCACATCGAAGTGGGCATAGAACGTGGCGACCTCGTAGATCTCCGCCATGGGGATGCTGAGCTCTGCCGCCAGCGCCTGCAAATATCCTTCCGGCAGGCAGCCCTGCGAATCCTGGATCAGGTGGAGGTATTCGATCAGCAGCGCACGCTCGCGCGGGCGGTCGCCCAGCAGGGCCTCGACCGCCGCCACCTCGTCCTGGCGCAGCACCCGCCCCTTGGGGAACAGCGGCGCCTTGCGCCGGCCGGAGCCCGGATGGATCGCACGGCCGCCGGGCTGGCGCGCTCCGTTGCTCCCTGTTGCGAGGTCTTTCATGCTTGGAAAAGTCATCCTTGGAGCGTTCGTCTTCCGCACTCGCGACCTTGTGAGCCGGCGAGCTACGCCGTAGCTTTCTGGCATACCATATGCCAATGTCGGTCGACTGTCGAGCGCGAGCCCGATCTCCGTGTCTTTTTAGCGGAGGCCGTTATCCGACACATGCGACCAACGTGCACCTACCCAACTTGTCTGGTATACCAGTAATGATCTGGCGGTAACAATACGGAGGGCGCCGCGGCAAGGTGCCCGCTATCCCCAAGGGAGTCGTTGCGATGCTTGTTGCCTTGGCGGCGTGGAGCGATCAATTCGCTCAATACCTCGAGACGATGATTGGGGTCGACGCCGACTACGCGCTGTCGATCCTGCGCATCATCGGAATCAATATAATCCTGTCCGGCGACAACGCCATCGTGATCGCTCTGGCCTGCCGCTCGCTGCCGCCCCGCCAGCGCGTGATCGGCATCATCCTGGGCGCCGGCGCCGCCGTGCTGCTGCGCATCCTGTTCACGATCGTCGTCCAGCAGCTGTTCGACGTGCCCTGGCTCAAGCTGGCGGGCGGGCTCGTTCTGCTGTGGATCGCCGTCAAGCTGCTCACGGGCGAGGAGGCCGGGGAGGACAGCGTCAAGTCGGGCGCTAGCGTGTGGGAGGCGGTCAAGATCGTGGCCATCGCCGACATCGTCATGAGCCTCGACAATGTGCTGGCCATTGCCGCGGCGGCGGGCGGCAACACGAACCTCATCATTCTGGGTCTCGTCATCAGCATCCCGCTGGTGGTGTTCGGCGCCACACTGCTCACCTGGCTGCTCGACCGCGTGCCGGTCCTGGTGTGGGCGGGGGCCGCCCTGCTGGGCTGGGTGGCGGGCGAGCTCCTGGCGACCGAGCCGATCCTGCAGCCCTACCTGCAGGTCGCCGCCGACTCCCTCGGCGTGAGCACCAAGGTGGTGATGCGCACCATAGAGGCCTCGGCCGCCATCCTGGTCGTTGTGGTTGGCTGGGTTCTCTCCAAGTCGGGCACGCGCCACGCAGCGAAGCAGGGCGCGGACTAAGGCGAGGACCAGGCCCCAACCGCCGACCCAGTCTCTGCAAAGGGGCCAGACCCGGCGGGTCTGGCCCCTTCTGCGTTCCGAGATCTTGACCGATGCGGCCGACACGGGATGGCATAGAAGGTTGAGATGCTCTACGCGGGCGGCGGCCTGCAGCAAGCCACGGGAGAGATCGTCGTGAGCGACAGCATCGAGGCGCTTCTCTTCGATCTTGGGCAGGTCGTTATCGAGCTCGACAGCGCGCGCATGCATGCCCGGTGGGCCGAGTTGTCGGGCGTACCTGTTGCAGACATTGAGCGGCGGTCGCGGATGGGCGTGGCCGGAACCGACGCCTTCCATCGTCACGAGCGCGGCGAGCTCTCGGATGCGGCGTTCTTCGAGCATGTCCGCTGCGCGCTCGAGGTGGACTTGACCGACGAGCAGCTCAAGGACGGCTGGAACGCGGTTTTCGTCGGTGAGATGTCGGGCATCAGGCCCATCCTGGCCCGCGCCGGACAATCACTGCCGCTCTACGCGTTCTCCAACACCAATGCCGTGCATCAGGCATTCTGGTCGGTGCACTTCGCGGACGTGATCTCGCCCTTCGGTAGAATCTACGTCTCCAACGAGCTGGGAGCGCGCAAGCCGGACGTGGAGGCCTTCCAGGCGGTAGCCGCCGCTATCGGCGTCCCGCCTCAACGGATCCTGTTTTTCGACGACCTACCCACGAACGTCGCCGGAGCCAGAGCGAGCGGCATGAGCGCGGTGCAGGTCAGCGCGGCCGCCGATATCGATCGGGCGCTGCGTGGTCTGGGCCTCGGCCCGGACGGCGGCGGGCGCGATGTCCCCCCGGGAAGCAACGGATAGCCTTGGACGTGCCGGCCCTCGGCTTCCGGGACGATGACGCGGGGCGCTCCTGGATGACGGGTGCGCGGCGGCGGCCGAAGCCTGCGCGCCGCACGCCTGCCTCAGTAGCCGAGCCACATTTCCAGCGGTCCCTTCGGCAGGGGGACCAGGAACCACTTCTCGAACATGAAGAACAGGGCGAGCGGCACCAGGATCGAGACGCCGACCGACTTGAAGATGCCCTCGCGCCCCACCACCAGCATGAAGGCGAAGATGAAGATGGCCGACGCCACGTAGATGCCGAGTCCCGGCACGTCCACGGGGCCGAGCGAGATGCCGCCGATGAGCGCCACGTACACCAGGGACGGCACCAGCACCGCCAGCACCCTGCCGAACGGCCGCAGGGCAACGAACACCTCGCCGGAGCCATGCCCCAGGATCGCCGTGGCGAGGATCACAAGACTGGAAAGGCTAAGGACCAGGGCGATCCAAAAGGGGAAATAGCCGGCCGCCGGCCCGATCCCCTCCTGCCAGCCAGCACCCAGCCGCAGGCTGTCGTAGAGGACGATGGAGCTGCCGCCCAAGAGCAGCAGGGCGACGACGATCTCCATCGTACGGTTCGATACCAGCGACCGGCCGTCGTCGGCGCCGGTGTCCTTCTCATGCATCGCAATCAAACCTTCTCTCGATGTGCAGAGGTCCTGGGCGGGCGTTGCGGTCCCGGCGTCCGCAGCGGACGCCGGGACCAGCAGCGCATCACTTGCCAGGCGCCAGGAAGCCCGCTTCCTTCATCAGGTCATGATGGCGCGCGTCGTTGGCCGCCACCCAGGTCTTGAACTGATCGCCGGTCATGAAGGTCTGGTTGTAGGCGCCATCCTGCATGAACCGCTTCCAGTCGTCCGTGGCCATCACCTTCTTGAACAGGTCGACGTAGTAGGCGACGTGCTCGGACTTGACGCCCGGCGACATGAAGATGCCCCGCAGCATCTGGTACTCGGTGTTGACCCCCGACTCCATGCAGGTCGGGATGTCGGACCAGGCCATCGTCTCGGTGACCTTGTCCTTGTAGACGCTACGCTTGGCGTCGAAGATGCACAGTGGCCTGAGCGCGCCGGCCTTCCACTGCGACACCGCCTCGATGGGGTTGTTCACCGTGGAGTTGACGTGCTTGCCAACCAGCTGCACGGCCACCGCGCCGCCGCCGGCATAGGGGATGTAGGTGAACTTCTTGGGCGCGGTGAGCTTCTCCAGCGCCACGGTGATGATCTGGTCCTCCTGCTTGGAGCCGGTACCGCCCATCTTGAAGGACTTGTCGTCGCCGGCCTTCACCGCCTCGATGTACTCTTTGGCGGTCTTGTAGGGCGCGTCGGCCGGTACCCAGAGCACGAACTGGTCGAGCGCCAGCATGGCGACCGGAGTGAGGTCCTTCCAGCTGAACGGCACGCCGGTGGCGAGCGGGGTGGTGAAGAGGTTGGACAGGGTGATGATGATGTTGTGTGGGTCGCCCGCCGTCTTCTTGACCTCCAGGAACCCTTCCGCACCGGCGCCGCCACCCTTGTTGAGCGTGACGATGGGCTGCTTGGCGAGGTTGTTCTTGGCCACCACGCCCTGGATGAAGCGGGCCATCTGATCGGCGCCGCCGCCGGTGCCGGCCGGGATGATGAACTGGATGGGACGGGTCGGCTCCCAGGCCTGTGCGGCAGCGGGCGACGACTGCATCAGCAGGGGCGCGACCATGGCGCCGAGGCCGAGCGCAGTCGCGCCGATCCCGGCGAGGCGACTCCTAATGCGAGGTACCATTCTTTCTTTCCTCCTTGGTTATGCTTCTGCCCTTGGGCCTCGTGTAGCGAGCGGCCCCGTCACCGCTCGCGGTCCACAACCGCCGCTCCGGCGGGGGCCGGAACCGGTTGGGAGCTCGTCCTGCGCACCTTATCCAGCAGCCAGGTGACGGCCGGCCAGAATAGCAGGATCATGCCGAGCGTCATGATCGAGCCCACCAGCCAGTTCGACCAGAAGATCGTCAAGGCACCCTGCGAGGACAGCATGGCCTGCCGGAACGACTCCTCAGCCTTGTCGCCCAGCACAATCGCCAGCACCAGCGGCGGCAGCGGATAGCCGAGCTTGTTGAAGGTGTAGCCCACAACGCCGAACACCAGCATCATCCAAACGTCGAACATGCTGTTGTGGACGGTGTAGGCGCCGACCGCGCAGATCACGAGAATAACCGGCGCAATGATCGAGAACGGCACGCGCAGGATCGCGGCGAACAGCGGCACGCAGGTGAGGACCACGATCAGGCCGACGATATTGCCGAGATACATGGAGGCGATCAGCCCCCACACAAACTCCTTCTGCTCCACGAACAGCATCGGTCCGGGCTGCAGGCCCCAGATCAGCAGGCCGCCCAGCAGCACGGCGGCAGTGGGAGAGCCGGGGATGCCCAGTGTCAACATCGGCAGCAGCGCGCTTGTGCCGGCCGCGTGCGCCGCCGTCTCCGGCGCCACCACGCCCTCGATCTCGCCCTTGCCGAAGTTGTTGCCCCTCTTGGAGAAGCGCTTGGCGAGGCCGTAGCTCATGAAGGACGCCGGCGTGGCGCCGCCGGGGGTGATGCCCATCCAGCAGCCGATGATGCAGCTGCGGATCGAGGTGGCCCAGTACCTGAAGAGCTGCTTCCAGGTCTGCAATACGGCGTTGAGCCGGATCACCGCGTGGCTGCCCTGGAACTTGAGGCCGCTCTCCATGGAGGAGAGGATCTCGCCGATGCCGAACAGGCCGATGACGGCGATCAGGAAGTCGAAGCCCGCCAGTAGCTCCGCATGGTCGAAGGTCATGCGCAGGATGCCGGTCATCTTGTCCATGCCGACCGCTCCCAGCGCAAAGCCGAGACACATGGAGGCGAGCACCTTGAAAGGCGAGCCTCGTCCCATGCCGACGAAGCTCGCGAAGGTCAGGAAGAACACCGAGAAGAACTCGGCGGGCCCGAATTGCAGCGCGAACCTGGCAATGAGCGGGGCGAGGAAGGTGATGACGATCACCGCCACCAGCGCGCCGACGAAGGAGGAGGTGAACGCGGCCGTCAGCGCCTCGTCGGCGCGACCCCTCTGGGCCATGGGATGACCATCGAAGGTTGTAGCCACCGACCACGGCTCGCCAGGAATGTTGAAGAGAATCGAGGTGATGGCACCCCCGAACAACGCTCCCCAGTAGATGCAGGAGAGCATGATGATGGCCGAGGTTGGAGGCATGCCAAACGTGAGGGGGAGCAGAATCGCGACCCCGTTGGCGCCACCCAGCCCCGGCAGGACGCCGATGATGACGCCCAGCAGGATGCCCACCAGCATAAGGGCCAAGTTGTAGAAGGATAAGGCGACTTTGAAGCCGCCGATGAGCGAGCTGATCTCGTCCACGAATGTGCCTTCCCGTCGTTTCCCCAACGCGTCACAAGCAGGCGCCGGTTTTGCGGTTGGGATGCTACCCCAATATTATTCCCGGCGTCTGGTATACATTGTGCCAAACGCCCCGCCAACGCAACATCCAGTTTTGATCCCGCGGCGTCACGACCCCTGCGGAGCGATGCCGCGTCGCAACAAAGTTGGCTCCGTAGTAGGCTGAATATCCGTCCCCGATTCCAGGGACCGTGCGCCGTGTGCAAGCCGCGCCTTGCTGCGAGAGTGGTTGTGGTGTATGGTATACCAGAAACCACGAAGCGCCAATCGTTTGGAGGCGCTTAAGTGAGCAATGACGTGCCAGATACGCAACTGAAAATCGCCCCCATCGGCGAAGGCCTGAGCCTGAAGGCGCGCGCCTACGAGGCGCTGAAGGCCGCGATCACCAACATGAACATCTACGCCGATGACGCCGAGCTGCGTCTCGACGAGCGCGATTTGTCGCAGCGGTTTGGCGTGAGCCGGACGCCGCTGCGCGAGGCGCTCGCCCAGCTCGACCAGGAGGGCCTCGTGAAGATCGTCGCCCGCCGCGGCATCTTCATCGTGCGCAAGACCAAGGCCGAGATCCTCGACATGATCACGGTCTGGGCAGCACTGGAGAGCATGGCGGCACGGCTCGCCACCAGGGAGGCGAGCGGCCGCGAGCTGGCGGGCCTGCACACGCTGGTGGACCAGTTCTCGCAGGACAAGATCGCCACCAAGATGGGCGAGTACTCGGACGCCAACATCAAGTTCCATCAGGCGATCATCGCGCTCGGCAAGTGCCCGCTGATCGCCGAGATCACGGACGGGCTGTTCTTCCATGTGCGTGCCATCCGGCAGCGCACCATCTTCGAGCAGGACCGTGCCAAGCGGTCGATCGTGGACCACATGGAGATCGTAAACGCGCTGGAGGCGCGCGATGCCGACCGCGCCGAGCGGGTGGTGCGCGAGCACACCCTGCGGCTGCGGGAGCATGTCGAGCGTCACGTCTCGCTGGATTGAGCTCTGGGACGTCGGGTGCGAAGGCGGTTGCCGGTGATGGCGAAGGGGCGGTGATGCGAGGTTTTGGTTGGCTGCGCGGTGGCAGGCGGCCACTGGCCGATGACGGTGCGCGGATGCGCCCGGCCGAACGGGAACAAGCAGAGACTCTCAAGGGAGGCAGGCAAATGTCGGCAACCACAATCGATACGAGCACGGCGGGAGAGCAGGAGCTGACAGACGGCTTCCATCTCATCATCGATGCGCTCAAGCTCAACGGCATCAAAACCATCTATGCCGTCCCCGGCATTCCCATTACCGACTTTCTCCGGATGTCGCAGGCCGAAGGCATCCGCGTGCTTTCGTTCCGCCACGAGCAGAACGCAGGCTACGCCGCGTCGATCGCGGGCTATCTGACCAAGCAGGCCGGCATCTGTCTCACCGTATCGGCGCCCGGGTTCCTCAACGGGCTCACGGCCCTGGCGCACGCCACCACCAACTGCTTCCCCATGATCCTGATCTCCGGCTCCTCCGAGCGCGAGATCGTCGATCTGCAGCAGGGCGACTACGAGGAGATGGACCAGCTCGCCGTCGCCAAGCCGCTCTGCAAGGCGGCATTCCGCGTGCTGCACGCTGCCGACATCGGCATCGGCGTGGCACGCGCCATCCGTGCCGCCGTCTCCGGGCGGCCGGGCGGCGTCTACCTCGACCTGCCGGCAAAGCTGTTCGGCCAGGTGATGAACGCCGAGGCCGGCGCCAAGTCGCTGGTGAAGGTGATCGACCCGGCGCCCGCGCAGATTCCTTCCAAGGACTCGGTGAAGCGGGCGTTGGATGTCCTGAAGAGCGCCAGGCGCCCGCTGATCATCCTGGGCAAGGGCGCGGCCTACGCGCAGGCCGACGACGCCATCAAGGCGTTCGTCGAGAAGAGCGGTGCGCCCTTCCTGCCCATGAGCATGGCCAAGGGGCTGCTGCCCGACACGCACCGCCAATGCGCCGGCGCGGCGCGCTCCACCGTGCTGAAGGACTCCGATGTGGTGATGCTGGTCGGCGCGCGCCTCAACTGGCTCCTGTCGCACGGCAAGGGCAAGACCTGGGGCGACGCGCCGAAGAAATTCATCCAGGTCGACATCGAGCCGAAGGAGATGGATTCGAACGTCGAGATCGCCGCGCCCGTGGTCGGCGACATCGGCTCGTGCGTGACCGCGCTGCTCGATGAGATGGGTGGAAGCTGGGCGCCGCCTCCCGCCGACTGGGTCAAGGCCGTCACCGCCAAGCGCGAGGAGAACGTGGCCAAGATGGCGCCGCGGCTGATGAACAACAACGTGCCGATGGACTATCACGGCGCGCTCGGCGTGCTGCGCACCATCGTCAAAGAGCGGCCCGACGCCATCCTCGTCAACGAGGGCGCCAACACCCTCGATCTCGCCCGCGGTATCATCGACGTCTACCAGCCGCGCAAGCGCATCGATGTCGGCACCTGGGGCATCATGGGCATCGGCATGGGCTACGCCATTGCCGCGGCGGTCGAGACCGGCAAGCCGGTGCTCGCCGTGGAGGGCGACTCGGCGTTCGGCTTCTCCGGCATGGAGATCGAGACCATCTGCCGCTACCAGCTCCCGGTTTGCGTGGTCGTGTTCAACAACGACGGCATCTACCGCGGCACCGACGTCAACACGGCGGGCTCGGACCCCGCGACCACCGTGTTCGTCAAGGGTGCCCGCTACGACAGGATGATCGAGGCGTTCGGCGGCGTCGGCGTCAATGCCACCTCGCCGGACGAGCTCAAGCGCGCCGTCAATGCGGCGATGGACTCAGGCAAGCCGACACTGATCAACGCGGTCATCGATCCGAAGGCGGGCAGCGAGTCTGGCCGCATCGGCAACCTCAATCCGCAGAGCGCGCTGAAGAAGAAGGCGTAAGAGAAATCGTAGGGCGGGTTAGGCCGAAGGCCGTAACCCGCCATTTGGCAACAGAAGAGTGGCAGCATGTCGCGTACCGCTTGCAAGCTCACGCATGGGCCGGCACCGGAGCGATCCGTTGCCCATCGCGATTGGGCGTCGCGGCGTGTCGCCGGCGCAAGATGGCGGGTTACGCGCTACGCGCTAACCCGCCCTACGCCACTCCATCGCCACCTGCGGAGATGAGACACAGAAGCGGAACAACACCGGGCCGGGCAGCCGTCTGAAGCTCGGCGAGAACAACGTGGGGAGTTCGCCGATGGCATGGTTCAGCAGATCTAAGGCAAGGCCGGAGAGCCCTGCCAATGAGACAAGAAGGGAGACAGGCATGGGCAAAGCATTGCAAGGCGTTCGCATCCTCGACTTCACCCACGTCCAGTCGGGTCCGACCTGCACGCAGCTGCTGGCGTGGTTCGGCGCCGACGTGATCAAGGTCGAGCGGCCCGGCGTTGGCGACATCACGCGCGGGCAGCTGCAGGACGTGCCCAACGCGGACAGCCTCTACTTCACCATGCTGAACCACAACAAGCGGTCGATCACCATCGACAGCAAGAACAAGAAGGGCATGGAGATCCTGGAGCGGCTGGTGAAGCATTGCGACGTGCTGGTCGAGAACTTCGCGCCGGGCGCGCTTGATCGCATGGGCCTCACCTGGGAGCGCATCCAGGAGCTCAACCCGCGCATGATCTACGCCTCGGTCAAGGGCTTCGGCCCCGGCCCGTACGAGGACTGCAAGGTCTACGAGAACGTGGCGCAGTGCACCGGCGGCTCCGCCTCCACCACCGGCTTCCGTGACGGCCCGCCGCTGGTGACGGGCGCCCAGATCGGCGACAGCGGCACCGGCCTGCACCTGGCGCTCGGGATCGTCACCGCCCTCTACCACCGCACCATGTCGGGCAAGGGTCAGCGCGTCACCTGCGCCATGCAGGACGGCGTGCTGAACCTCGCGCGCGTCAAGATGCGGGACCAGCAGCGCCTCGCGAAAGGTCCCCTCACGGAGTACAGCCAGTACGGCGAGGGCGTGCCGTTCGGCGTGGCGGTGCCGCGCGCGGGCAACGACTCCGGCGGCGGCCAGCCGGGACGCATCCTCAAGTGCAAGGGGTGGGAGACCGACCCCGACGCCTACCTCTATTTCATCACCCAGGCGCCGGTGTGGGAGGCGATCTGCGACATCATCGGCGAGCCCGGCTGGAAGACCGACCCCAACTACGCCAAGCCGCCCGCGCGCCTGCCGCGCCTCAACGAGATCTTCGCCCGCATCGAGCAGTGGACCATGACCAAGACCAAGTTCGAGGCCATGGCGATCCTCAACGAGAAGGACATCCCCTGCGGGCCGATCCTCTCCATGAAGGAGATCGCGGAGGATAAGTCGCTGTTCGCCACCGGCACGATGGTGGAGGTGGACCACCCGACGCGCGGCAAGTACCTGTCGGTGGGCAACCCCATCAAGCTGTCCGCCAGCCCGACCGTGGTGGAGCGCTCGCCGCTTCTGGGCGAGCACACCGACCAGGTGCTGGCCGAGCTCGGCTACTCGGCGGACGACATGCGGGCGCTGGCCGCGGCCGGCGCGACCGCGGCCGTCAAGAAGGCAGCGGCGGAGTGAGGCTCCCTCTCCCTATGCCCTCTTCGGGCATAGGGAGAGGGTCGGGGTGAGGGGCAGCGGCACACTCCGACGTCGGCGATTGCTGCTGCCCCTCACCCTAACCCTCTCCCCGCAAGCGGGGAGAGGGGACCCGACAGAGAGGAAACCCGCGATGCGGATCGTCGTGCATGGACAGGAGGCCTTCGGCAAGGCGGTCCTGGAGAAGCTGCTGGAGCGCAATGAGAATGTCGTGGCGGTGTGCTGCGCGCCCGACAAGTCCGGCCGGCCGGAGGACCCGCTCAAGGTCTTCGCCAAGGAGAAGGGGCTGCCTGTCCACCAGCCCAAGAGCTGGAAGACGCCCGAGGCGCTGGAGCTCATGAAGTCGTTCAACGCGGACGTCTGCATGATGGCCTACGTGCTCCTGTTCGTGCCGCAGCCGGTGCTGGACACGCCGACGTACGGCACCTTCCAGTATCACCCCTCGCTGCTGCCGGCGCACCGCGGGCCGTCGTCCATCAACTGGCCGATCGCCTGGGGCAAGACGCGCACGGGCCTCACCATCTTCTGGCCCAACGAGGGCCTGGATGAAGGTCCGATCCTGATCCAGAAGTCGGTGGAGGTCGGCCCCGACGAGACGCTGGGCGACGTGTACTTCAAGAAGCTCTTCCCCATGGGCGTCGATGCCATGATCGAGGGGCTGGAGCTGGTTCGTGCCGGCGTCAGGCTCAAGCACGCGCAGAACCTCGCCGACGGCTCCTACGAGGGCTGGTTCAAGAAGGAGGTGGCCGAGATCGACTGGTCGAAGCCGGCGGCGGAGGTCTACAACCTGATCCGCGCCGCCAATCCGGCGCCGGGCGCCTGGAGCACCATCAAAGGTGCCAAGGTGGACGTCTTCGACTCCGCGAAGGTAGCCGGCGACGGTGCGGCCGGCACCGTGCTGGCCGTCAACGACCAGGGCATGACGATTGCCGCCCAGGGTGGGGCCATCCTCGCCAAGCGCGTGCGCGGCGCGGACGGCAAGAAGGTGGCCGCCGCGGAATGGGCGAAGACCGCAGGCGTGAGCGCCGGCGACACCTTCGACAAGCCTGCACCCAAAGCCTGAAATGCACTCCCATGTTCAAACGTCTGCGTGATCTCGCAGGAGGGAAACAGAAGCCTATGAGTGTCAAATCCGATATCGAGATCGCCCGCGAGGCGAAGATGAGGCCGATCGGCGAGGTCGGCAGCAAGGTCGGCATCCCGGCCGACGCGCTGCTGAACTACGGGCCCTACAAGGCCAAGGTGTCCTTCGACTTCATCAACAAGTCCCAGAGCAACAGGGACGGCAAGCTGATCCTGGTGTCGGCCATCACGCCGACGCCGGCCGGCGAGGGCAAGACCACCACCACGGTGGGCCTCGGCGACGGCCTCAACCGCATCGGCAAGCGCGCCATGAGCTGCCTGCGCGAGCCCTCGCTGGGGCCGTGCTTCGGCGTGAAGGGCGGCGCGGCTGGCGGCGGCTACGCCCAGGTGGTGCCGATGGAGGACATCAACCTCCACTTCACGGGCGACTTCCACGCCATCACCAGCGCCCACAACCTGCTCTCGGCGCTGCTGGACAACCACATCTATTGGGGCAACGCGCTGGGCTTCGACGCCCGCCGCGTCGCCTGGCGGCGCGTGCTCGACATGAACGACCGCGCCCTGCGCTCGATCGTCAATTCGCTGGGCGGCACCGCCAACGGCTTCCCGCGCGAGGACGGCTTCGACATCACGGTGGCCTCGGAGGTGATGGCGATCCTCTGCCTCGCCATGGATCTCAAGGACCTCGAGCGCCGGCTCGGCAACATCGTCATCGGCTACACCCGCGACCGCAAGCCGATCCTGGCGCGCGACATCAAGGGCGACGGCGCCATGACCGTCCTCTTGAAGGACGCGCTGATGCCGAACCTGGTGCAGACGCTGGAGAACAACCCCGTGTTCATCCACGGCGGTCCGTTCGCCAACATCGCCCACGGCTGCAACTCGGTGCTCGCCACCAAGACCGCGCTCAAGCTGTGCGACTACGTGGTGACCGAGGCCGGCTTCGGCGCCGATCTCGGAGCCGAAAAGTTCTTCGACATCAAGTGCCGCAAGGCCGGCCTCAATCCGGCGGCAGCGGTGATCGTGGCCACCGTGCGCGCGCTCAAGATGCACGGCGGCGTGGCCAAGGACGACCTCAAGAACGAGAACGTCGACGCCGTTGCCAAGGGCTGCTCGAACCTGATCCGCCACCTGGAGAACGTGCGCAAGTTCGGCGTGCCGCCGGTGGTGGCCATCAACAAATTCATCACCGACACCGACAAGGAGATCGCCGAGGTCATGAAGGCGGCCGAGAGCGCCGGCGCTAAGGCGTTCCTGTGCACGCACTGGGCCGACGGGGGCAAGGGCACCGAGGCGCTGGCGCATCACGTCGTCGATCTTGCGGAAAGCGGCCAGTCCAAGTTCAAGCCGCTGTACCCGGACGAGATGCCGCTGCGCGACAAGGTCAAGACCATCGCCACCGAGATCTACCGCGCCGCCGACATCGCCTGCGATGCCTCCGTGGAGTCCCGCTTCAAGGAGCTGCAGGCCGCCGGCTACGGCCACCTGCCGATCTGCATGGCGAAGACCCAGTACTCGTTCTCGACCGACGCCAACAAGAAGGGCGCGCCTACCGGCCACATCGTGCCGATCCGGGAGCTGCGTCTGTCGGCCGGCGCCGAGTTCATCGTCGCCATCACCGGCGAGATCATGACCATGCCTGGCCTGCCGCGGGTGCCCTCCGCCGACTTCATCAAGCTGAACGAGCGGGGGCAGATCGAGGGTCTGTTCTGAGGAGACCACCCGTCATCTCGGCCGAAGCGATGCGAGCCATAGGCGAGCAGCGCTTCGAGCCGGGACCTCGCGTGTTCGACTCGCGGAGGGAGGTCCCGGATAGCCTCGCCTTCGGCTCGGCTTCCGGGATGACGGGTATATCGCGGTCGGCCCCCTTGCGCGCCCCTGACGGCAGCGATCAGCGCCGCAGCGGCTGTGAGTCAACGACGCGAATCTGGAAGCTGCCGCCGTTCTCGTTGGCCGCGGCCTCCACCATCATGCCCACCAGGCCGAACATGCCGGCCACGAAGGCCTCGCCGCGTACGGAGACCTCCAGCTTGTAGAGCGTGCCGGGCTTGGCTGCCAGGGGCAGCGTATAGACGTTGGGGTGGCCCCAGGAGTCGACGACGATCTTGCGCGAGCCGGCCGGAACGTCCAGCACGGTGGACCCCCCAACGCCCAGGCTGGCGACCTCGCGTCCGTCGATCAGAATGCGGGCCGGCACCGCCGCGCCCACGACGCCCTCCCGATGGATCTGGAGCCGGGCGTGCGACCGTGGCAGCGACTTGTCCATCTGCGAGGCGTTCTCTGCACCCGTCGTCCCACACCCCGACAGCATCGCCCCGAGCAGCAGAGCGGCGCAGGTGACGGCAACAATCCGCAACGCAGACGGCATCGTGTCCCCCCAAGAACATCTGCCGCCATCCAATCAGGTATTGAACGGCGGAGCTATGACTGTGGCGCAACAGGGGAGTTTCAAATGAGGACGCTGGGATCCGCCCTCGTTCCACACACTGGTACCTGGGGCAAAGCAGCCCGGCGCCACGCCCGACGCGACCGAGGTATGCTCCGCCGTTGCTAAGGAACCAACCTGAATCCCACCGCGGCGAAGTGATGATCGAACGTATAGGCAATCCTGATGCGCACCCGCTTCATGATGGTGAAGCTCGTTGCATCGACAGCCGACAGCTTGTGCAGGTCGGCACGTTGAAAATGGTCCCAGGACTGCTGCAGATCGCCGAGCTCACATGGCAGGATCTTTACGACGCCGGGCCGATAAATCGAGTCCCTCCACGCCAACGCCACATCGCGATTAGCGTTGCGGTCGAGGAACGTGAAGGTCTCGATGACCACAGGCACCGAGGTGTGAAGCCGGGCGCCGGCGCTCTGCAGCCGATCCCACTGCTCGCGCGCTTTCTGGTGCAGCGGGTCGCGCAACAGGGCAAGAGCGATCCACGCGCCACTGTCGACAAAGACCGCCTGCCCCTGTCGCATCAGGGCTCATCGTAAACGCTGTCGTGATCGACGGACGTGCGCTTTGGCTTTCCGTCCCAAATGGCGACCGGACCCGAGGTCTGCGGCTTCAGCACGACCTGGCGGATAGCCTCGCGTATGATGTCCGCTACGCTCCGCCCTGACCGCGCGGAAGCCTCGCGCAGTGCATCAAGCTCTTCCTTGGGCAGATAGACCTGGGTCTTCTCCATGTGTGTCAGTTTAGGGCCTCGAGTGACATACGTCAATTCTGGCCAACCACGGCGTAACGCCGAACTACACACCCGAGTTTGCCGACGATGCGAAACTATGACACGTGGAGCAGCATGGAGACGAACTCCAAACGTTCAGCTCCAATACTGAAGCCTTCGTCTGGTATCTGCACGAGGCCAAGAAGGGGTAATTGTGCCAGCGTCGTCTCGCGTCCATGGGACCTGTTGAAGAGCTGGAGCCTCTTTGCTGCCCCTCACCCCTACCCTCTCCCCGCTTGCGGGGAGAGGGAGACCGGGCGGCGCGGTCTCAGCTCAGCGCACGGATCTTGAACGGCAGGCCACCCTTGGGCGTCAGCGTCACCGTCGCGTTGATGCCGGGCGGCTCCACCCCGACATACTCCGGGCGGAAGCGGCGCAGCAAAATCGACAGGGCCAGCGTGTTCTCCACCTGGCTCATGGCGCCGCCGATGCAGCTGCGTTTTCCCCCGCCGAACGGCAGGTAGGTGTAGGGAGCAGGGGTGCGCTTCTTGCCGCCCTCGGCCATCCAGCGCTCGGGGCGGAACTCCTCGGGCGCCTCCCAGTACTTGGGATTGTGGTGGGTGCCGTAGGCGAACAGCGCCACGCGGTCGCCGGGACGGATCTCCTTGCCGTCGATCTCGTCGGCCTTGGCCGCCACCCGGATCAGCATCCAGATCGGCGGATAGAGGCGCATGGTCTCCTGGATCACGGCGCGGGTATAGGCCAGCGCGGAATAGTCCGCCGCCGTGGGCTCGCGATCGCCGTACACAGCCTCGCCCTCGCGGCGGATGCGCTCGGCCGCCTCGGGCTGCCTCGCGGTCAAGTACAGCGCCCAGGCCAGCGTCAGCGCCGTGGTCTCGGTGCCGGCCCACAGGTACTGCTTGAGCTCGTCCACGGCCTGCTGCTGGTCGAACTCGGGGATCGACGGATCGGCCACCGCAGCCTCGATCATCTTCAGCAGAGTGCGCTCGCGCATCTCCCTGGGATCTGCGGCGATCACCTCCGGCGGAACGCCACCCCACGTCTCCATCGCCTTGGCGGCGTCCTCCTCGGTGATCTCGAACTCCTCGCCGGCCACCTTCTTGAGGCGGATCGACTTGTGGTTCATCACGTCAGTGTAGGTCTTCACACACTTGAACACGAAGTGCGGGTTGAAGGGCATGTCCCGGTCGAACAGCGCCTTGCAGATCATGTCGGCGGCCAGCGTCCAGGTCTGCTCCACCATCTCCACCGTCTCGCCGGTCTCGGCCAGCCTCCCCCAGGCCTCCATCTTGGTGCGGATCGCGGCCAGGAAATAGGGGATGTACTCGGCAAACATGTCCGGGTGGAACGCCGGCTGCTGCGGCATGCGGATCTTCTGCCACAGCGCGCCGTCGTGGGTGATCATGGACTTGCCGAAGATCGGCTTCAGGCCGTCGAAGTATTTGATGTAGTCATCGGGCTTCGTCACCAGGACGCGCTTGAAGTGCTCCGGCGCCGTCAGCAGCACGATGCGCTGGTTGCCCATGTTGACCGGGATGACGCCGCCGTAGCGGTCGGCCATCTGCATGAGGATGGTGAGCGGGTTGCTCGGCCCCTTGAGCAGGGGCGTGAGCGTGAACCAGACGGAGGATTCCTCGCCCAGCTCATGGATGTGGGCACGATCAGGGGACCCTTCCGGGGAATGGGCGGCAGTCATCTCATCGCGCTCCGCAGAGGCATGGGGCTTGGTTTGGAACTTGGTCTTGCCAATGCCAAAGGTCGCCAACGCAAAACAAGACACGCGGCGCGAAAGCTTCCGCCCGCGTCCCGCGTGCATCCTCCCGGTGGTCCCTCTGAATTCCAGGGCTTAGGGCGTCTGGTAGACTGCCCCCGCGCCTCTGTCCAGCCCCAGGTCCTGCGGCGTAGACGCTTTCCTAACGGGGTGTGGCCGGCCTTTACCAACCGTTAGGGTTGTGGAGAAAGGAGGCAGCCGTCCGGGTGCGCCCGTGCATCGAGCCGTGCGTCGATCTGTACCCGGTTGCCCTCGATCCTGGCGCGTCCGGAGGCCACCAGCGCCAGGGCATGCGGATAGAGCCGATGCTCTGCGGTCAGCACGCGCGCGGCGAGGCTGTCCGTCGTGTCGCCGTCGAGCACGGGCACGGCCGCCTGTGCCACAATGGGACCCGAGTCCATCTCAGGTGTCACAAAATGCACCGTGCAGCCGGAAATTCTTACGCCGGCCGCCAGAGCCTGACGATGCGGGTGGAGACCCTTGAACAGCGGCAGCAGCGAGGGGTGGACGTTGAGCTGTCGCCCTTCCCATTGGGCAACAAAGCCCGCGGACTGGATGCGCATGAACCCCGCCAGCGCGATCAGCTCCACGCCGGCATCGGTGAGGGCTGCATGGACGGCCGCGTCGAAGGCCTCGCGGCTGGGGAAAGCCTTGTGGTCGATCGCGCACGCTGTCAGGCCCTGCGCCTTGGCCCAGGCCAGCCCCGGCGCATCGGGCGCGCTGGAGATGACGGATGCGATCTCGGCCGGATAGTCCGCCGCCCGCGCCGCCTGCACCAGCGCCATCATGTTGGACCCGCGCCCGGAAATGAGGATGCCGACGCGCTTTTTCATGGCGCAAGCCCCCCTTTCCCCGCGCATCGCCGACCTCTCCACGCGCTCCAACAGTGCGGGGAGAGGGTCGGGGTGAGGGGCAGCCAGGCGCTCCGGCGTCGGCGTCCATTGCTGCCCCTCACCCTGGCTCTCTCCCCGCAAGCGGGGAGAGCGGATCCGCGCGGCGCAAGTTTCATGGGCGGGGCCTCACACGAATGTCAGCCGGCCCGAGTAGCGCACGGCCTCCGCCTCGCCCCTGCCCTTGGCCGGTGACTTGACGCCGCGGCCGGCCTCCAGCTCGCCGATGCGGATGGGGGCTTCGCCAGCGGCCTGCAGCGCGCGCAGTACGGCATCGGCGCCGTCGCGCACTGCGACGATCACCATGCCAATGCCGCAGTTGAAGGTGCGGAGCATCTCCGCCTCGTCGAGGGCACCGGCCTGCATCAGCCACCCGAACACGGCCGGCGCCTGCCATGCGCCGAGGTCGATGTGGGCGGCGACCCCGTCGGGGAGCACGCGCGGCACATTCTCCGACAGGCCGCCGCCGGTGATGTGGGCCAGCGCCTTGACGGCGCCGGTCTCGCGGATGGCGCTCAGCACCGGCTTGACGTAGATGCGCGTCGGCTCCAGCAGCGCCTCGGCCAGCGTACGCGCCGCAACGAAAGGTGCCGGCGCGTCCCAGCCCAGTCCGGCGTCCGCCGCCAGCCGCCGCACCAGGGAGTAGCCGTTGGAGTGCACGCCCGACGACGGCAGCCCGATCAGCACGTCGCCCACGGCCGTGTCGCCACGCGGCAGCAGCGCGCCACGCTCCACGGCGCCGACGGCGAAGCCGGCGAGGTCATAGTCGTCGCCGGCGTACATGCCGGGCATCTCGGCGGTCTCGCCGCCGATCAGTGCGCAGCCGGCCTGCCGGCAGCCCTCGGCGATGCCCGCGACCACTGCCCGCGCCACCTCCACGTCGAGTTTTCCACAGGCGAAGTAGTCGAGGAAGAACAGCGGCTCGGCACCCTGTGCCAGCAGGTCGTTGACCGACATGGCGACCAAGTCGATACCGACCGTGTCGTGCTGCCGCGACTCGATGGCGACCTTGAGCTTGGTACCTACGCCGTCGTTGGCCGCCACCAGGATCGGGTCCTTGAAGCCTGCCAGCTTCAGGTCGAACAGCCCGCCGAAGCCGCCGAGATCGGCCTCGGCGCCTGCCCGGCGCGTGGCGGCGGCCAGCGGCTTGATGGCCTTTACCAAGGCATTGCCGGCGTCGATATCGACGCCGGAGTCGCGGTATGAGACGGGCGGGCGGCTCATTCGTCGGTTTGCCATCCAGCTCCCGGTCATGGCCCCTGCTGGGCCTTGCACGGGTTCCCAATTTTCGCCCCAATACGGCCGGCAGAAGCGGGCATAGCAGACTTGGGCCGGAATCGGTAGGGTGGCGGCGAGATGCGGGGAAAGCGGGGGCGGGGGAAGCTGGGCAGGATGGGCGGAATGCAAGGCTGGAGGCGAAGCTTGGGTCGATGGCCGGCGCTCCTTGTGGCCGCTGCCGCCCTGGGACTGGCCGCGCCCAGCACCGCCAAGGCCGCCGATAAGGTTTACACAGTCGCCAACTATCCGGTGGAGGCCGTGGCCGAGAACGCCGTGGCGGCCAAGCAGAAGGCCCTGGCGGACGGCCAGCAGGCCGCGTTCCGCTCGCTCCTGAAACGGCTGATGCCGGTCACGGCCTTTCACCGCGCCAAGCAGTTCGCCTCGGTGGAGGCGGCGGAGCTGGTGGACAGCGTGCGCGTCCGCTCCGAGCGCAACTCGGCCACCGAGTATCTCGCCAACTACGATTTCGCCTTCCGCCCCAAGTCCGTGCGCGACCTGCTGCGCCGCGAGGGCATCCCGTTCACCGACGACCAGGCGCCGGTCACCGTTCTCATCCCCGTATCCCAGGCCGGGGGCGGGCCGGCGCCGGCCAGCGAGCAGGCGGCGTGGACCAACAACTGGCGGGGGCTCGACCTGGAGAACTCGCTCACGCCCATCAAGATCGAGGCGCTGCGCAAGGACGTGGCCCCGGCCACGATCGCGGCTGTGATCGCGGGCGACCCCGGCGCAACCCGCTCGCTCGCTATCCTCTATAAGACAGAGCGCGTGCTCCTGGCCGCGACCGAGCCCGATGCGGCAACCGGCCGCCTCGCGGTCACGCTGGCCGGAAGGGATGCTGTCGGTCCGCTCTTCCTCAGGCGCCAGTACCGGGTAGACGCTGCAGACCCCGGCTACGCGCGCGAGCTGGCGGCCGTGGTGGGCTTGCGCACGCTCGAGGGGCGCTGGAAAGCGGTCAACGCGCGCGGCAGCGGCGCGTCGGTGGCCGGGACATCGGGCGGGGGTGATACGGATCTTCTGATATCGGTCGAATTTCGCGGCATGACGGAATGGCAGGACATCAGCCGCAAGCTCAGCGGCACGCCGGGCGTGGAGGAGCTGGACGTAGCAGGGCTGTCTGCCCGCGGCGCACGCGTGACGCTGCGCTATGCCGACGGGGCCCAGCGCCTGGCGGCGGAATTGGCACAGCGGGGTCTCAGCCTGCGCAGCAACGGCGGGACCTGGGTGCTCTCGTTGCCGTAGGTCCGCCGGGCACCTGTGCCCGGCTTCGACGGCTGCGAAGTTGCGATTTTCCCGGGCGTTTCGGCGTCTCGGTCTCCCTGGCGGCTCGCTCTGCCTTCCTCGAGACGGGCCTCAAGACGGGCCTCAACGCGGGCTTCAAGCTACGTATGTGCCGTGCATAGCAACATTCCAAACTTCATAACGCTGGGGCGCGTCATGAGCGTTCCGGTGATCTTTTGGCTGCTCCTCAACAACCACCCGCGGATTGCGTTCTTCGCGTTCCTGGCGGCCGGCGTCAGCGATGCCGTCGACGGCTACCTGGCCAAGCGCTTCAAGTGGACGAGCGAGCTTGGCGCCTATCTCGACCCGCTGGCCGACAAAATCCTGATCGTCAGCATCTACATCGCCCTGGCGGTCAGCGCGCAGGTTCCCCTCTGGCTGGTGATCGGGGTGGTCAGCCGCGACATCCTGATCCTGCTTGCCGTCCTGCTGTCGTGGCTGGTGGACCGGCCCTTCGTCATCAAGCCGCTCAACGTCAGCAAGATCAACACGGCGGCCCAGCTGGTCCTGGCCACGACCGTGCTCGGCGACAACGCATTCGACGCCGGGCTCGCCCTGACGCGGGAGGTGCTGGTATGGATCACGGGGGTCTCGACGGCGCTGTCGCTCGCCGCCTATCTGCAGCTATGGGTCAGACATATGGCGGGCTTCGGGGGCAACGAGTCCGGGGAATGAAGGTTTCAGGTTGCAGGTTTCAGGTGTCAGGTTGCAGGCACGATGTTCTCGGCGGCCAGGTGCTCGCTGAAACCTGGCCCCTATCACCTGAAACCTTGCCGGCCGGAACAGCATCGTGAGCACAGCCTCGGAGCAACTCCTCCTGGACCTGCCGCACCGCGCCGCTCTCGGCGTGCACGATTTCCTCATCAGCCCCTCCAACCGGGCCGCCGCCGACATGATCGACCTGTGGCCCCACTGGCCCCAGGCGTCCGTGGCGGTGGTAGCGCCGCCGCACGCCGGCAAGACCCACCTCGGCAACGTGTGGCGCCTGAAGTCCGGCGCGGCGCGGCTGCAGGCGCCCGCTCTGTGCGAGGCCGACGTGCCGGCCGCAGCCTCGCACCGCGCGTTGCTGGTGGAGGACCTTCACGCCGGCATTGCCGACGAGCGGGCGCTGTTCCATCTCCTCAACCTGGTGCGCGAGCACAAGCTCTCGATGCTGCTCACCTCCCGCACGCCGCCCGGCGAGCTGGAGGTGAGCCTCCCTGACCTGCGCTCACGCCTCAGGGCCCTCCCCTTGGTGGCCATCGAGCCGCCCGACGAGGCCCTGCTCAAGGCCGTGCTGGTCAAGCACTTCTCCGACCGTCAGCTGGTCGTTGAGCCCGGCGTCATCGCCTACATCGCGCTGCGCATGGAGCGCTCCATGGAGGCCGCCGCCACCCTCGTCGCCGAGGTCGACCGGGCCGCCATGGCCGCCCACCGCAAGGTCACGCGGGCGCTGGCGGCGGAGGTGCTGGCGCACGTGGCGGGCGCGACTCCGGGGGCGCACGAGTAGATCGTGAACTCGTTACGTGGAGCCTTCAAGATTTGCTGACAATTCCTGCAAGATCGCGCCGGATTTCCGTGGCCGAGATGCGTTCCGTCGCTTCATCGAGCATCAGGCGCCACAAGCACCTTCAGCGCGGCGGCAAGGTGAATCGCCTTTCCGTCATCCGGCGCCGCTTGCGCGAAGCGAGCAAGGGAAAGGCCGGGACCCAGGCCACAGCAAAGCAATCTCTCCCTTCCCATTTTTCCTCCTCGGGCGCCGCGGCGCCGTCGCGCTGTTTCCCGAGCGGAGAGCATGGTCTTGAGCGTCCGCGACAGGTTCCTTTTTGGCCCGACCGGTACGCTGCGCCAGGCCGTCGGGCGACCTGCGCCACCTTCATGGTAGTTTCGCAGGCGTGTGCTTCATGGCCCTTTGGCCTGTGGTAGGATTGCCACGATGGCCAGGCGCGAAGCACGACCAGCACTGCAGGAAGGCGCATGAGCAAAGCGAGACTGAAAGGAGCCCCGCGACACCTGACCGCCGTCGAGCCGGCCCCGGCGCCGGTGCCGCTCGGGGCTGCGCGCTATTACAATCGGGAGCTGTCGTGGCTGCAGTTCAATCGCCGGGTCATGGAGGAGGCGCAGAATGAGCGCCATCCGGTGCTGGAGCGGTTGCGGTTCCTCTCCATCTCGGCGTCCAACCTCGATGAGTTCTACATGGTGCGCGTGGCTGGGCTCTACGGCCAGCTCGGCGCCGGCGTGGTGCAGCCGAGCCAGGACGGCCTCACCCCCGCCCAGCAGCTCACCGAGATCAACCGTTTCGCCGCGGGCCTCGTCAACGACCAGCAGGCCTGCTGGAACGCGCTGAAAGCCGAGCTCGCCACAGTCGGCATCGTCATCGTCGAGCCCAAGGAGCTGCTGCAGGCCGAGAGAACCTGGCTGGAGAAGCACTTCCTGGCCCGGCACCTGCCGATCCTGACACCCATCGCCGTCGATCCTGCGCACCCGTTCCCGTTCATCCAGAACCGCGCCCTCACCGTGGGTGTGGAGCTGCGCCGCCAGCGCGATGGCAAGACCATGCACGCGCTCCTGCCTATCCCCAGCCAGCTGGCGCGCTTCATCCGGCTGCCGGCGGACGAGGCCACCCAGGACGGCAGCCGGCCTGCGGCCCGGTTCATCCGCATCGAGTCGGCGATCGGCATGTTCATCACCCAGCTGTTCCCAGGCTTCATGGCCCGCAGCCAGGGCGCCTTCCGCGTGCTGCGCGACAGCGACATCGAGGTCCAGGAGGAGGCCGAGGATCTCGTAGCCCTCTACGAGACCGCGCTGAAGCGCCGCCGCCGCGGCCACGTGATCCGGCTCGAGATTGACGGACAGATGCCCTCGCGGCTGAGACGCTTCGTCGTGCAGGAGCTCGACATCCGCGACGACGGGGTGTTCATCAAGGACGGCATGCTGGGGCTGGCCGACACTTCGCAGCTCATTGTCCCCGAGCGCTCCGACCTGGTCTTCAAGCCCTTCACGATCCGCTTCCCGGAGCGGCTGCGCGAGTTCAACGGCGACTGCTTCGCGGCCATCCGCAAGAAGGACCTTATCGTCCACCACCCCTACGAATCCTTCGACGTTGTGGTGCAGCTCCTGCGCCAGGCGGTGGCCGATCCCAACGTCATGGCCATCAAGTGGACGCTCTACCGCACCTCCAACGACAGCCCGATCGTGCGTGCCCTGATGGAGGCCGCGGATGCCGGCAAGACCGTGACCGCGGTGGTGGAGCTGAAGGCGCGCTTCGACGAGGCCGCCAACATCCGCTGGGCGCGCGACCTGGAAAGCGCTGGCGTGCACGTGGTCTACGGCTTCATCGAGCTGAAGACCCACGCCAAGCTGGGGCTGATCGCGCGCAGAGAGGGGGCCGACATCGCCACCTACTGCCACGCTGGCACCGGCAACTATCATCCGGTAACGGCCAAGATCTACAGCGACCTGTCGTTCTTCACCGCCGACCCCGTGATCGGCCGCGATGTGACGCGCACCTTCAACTTCGTCACCGGCTATGCCGAGCCGGCCGACATGGAGGTGATGGCGGCGAGCCCGCACGGCATCCGCACCCGCATGCTCTCCCACATCCGCGACGAGATCGCCCATGCGAGGAAGGGCGGGCGCGGAGCCATCTGGATGAAGATGAACGCGCTGGTGGACAAGGAGATCATCGACGCGCTCTACCAGGCGAGCCAGGCCGGCGTGGAGGTCGACCTGGTGGTGCGCGGCGTGTGCTGCCTCAGGCCCGGCATTCCGGGCCTGTCCGAGCGCATCCGGGTGAAAAGCCTGATCGGGCGCTTCCTGGAGCATGCCCGCATCTACTGCTTCGGGGCCGGCCATGGGCTGCCGTCGTCGCAGGCTGTCGTCTATATCGCATCCGCAGACATGATGCCGCGCAATCTTGACCGGCGGGTCGAGGTCATGGTGCCGATCACCAACCCGACGGTGCATGAGCAGGTGATGGGCCAGATCATGGTGGCGAATCGTAAGGACAATCAGCAAAGCTGGCGGCTCCTGGCCGACGGCAGCTCGGTTCGCATTCGTCCGTCGAAGGGAGAGGAGCCTTTCAACGCGCACGAGTACTTCATGACCAACCCGAGCTTGTCCGGCCGCGGCGAATCCCTGAAGGAGAGCTTCCCGCGCCGCTTCATTCCGGTGGCGGGCAGCGTGGACGAGACCGCAAGCCCGTGATGCCAGAGCTCGTTGCCTTGGGGGCCAGACGACACCTCGAGCCGGTGGGCGTGGTGGACATCGGCTCCAACTCGGTGCGCCTTGTCGTCTACGAGGGGGCGGTGCGCAGCCCCACGCCCATCTTCAACGAGAAGGTGTTGTGCGGCCTGGGGCGCGAGATCGCCTCGACCGGCCGGCTCGACGAGGCGAGCGTCAGGAGGGCGCTGGATGCGCTCCGCCGTTTCCGGGCCATTGCCCAGACCCTCGGCGTGAGGCGCATCCACGCCATCGCGACCGCTGCCTGCCGCGATGCCCGCAACGGTCCCGCCTTCATCGTGCGCGGCGAAGAGATGCTGGGCACCCGCATCCAGGTGACGACCGGGGCGCAGGAGGCCGAGCTGGCCGCCAAGGGCATCCTCATGGGTTTCCGCGCGCCCGACGGCCTTGCCGGAGACCTGGGCGGCGGCAGCCTGGAGCTGGTCGACGTAGCCGGCGACGCCATGCGGGAGGCCACCACCCTGCCGCTGGGCGGCCTCCGGCTGCTCGACGTATCCGGCGGCCGTCTCGACAAAGCCGCCGATATCGCCGACGCCGCCATCACCCGCGTGCCTTGGCTGGCCAAGGGCCGAGGGCGCCATTTCTACGCCGTGGGCGGAACCTGGCGCGCCATCGCCCGGCTGCACATGGAGGCGACGGACTATCCCCTGCACGTGATGCACGCGTACGCCAGGCCCGTGAAGGAGATCATCGCGTTCTGCGACAGCATCCGCAGGGCGCGCAAGCTTTCCTCCATGAAGGGAATGGCGAAGATCTCCAAACCACGCCGGGAGGTGCTCCCCGCAGGGGCGCTGGTGCTCGAGCGCCTGCTGAAGCACCTGCAGCCGCGCGAGGTGATCTTCTCGGTGTTCGGCATCCGCGAGGGTCTGCTCTACGGCCAGCTGTCGGAAGCGGAACGGCAGAAGGACCCGCTGCTGTCCTTCTGCGCCGACTACGCCCGCCTGCGCTCCCGCTCCGCCGAGCACGCGGTGGAGCTGTGCCGCTGGACGGACGCGCTCTTCCAGCCGCCGGGACTTGCCGAGACCGACGACGAGCGACGCCTGCGCTGGGCGGCCTGCCTCCTCTCCGACATCAGCTGGCGGGCGCATCCGGACTACCGCGCCGAGCAGAGCCTGATCCTGATCGCCCAGTCGGCGCTGGCGGCCATCGACCATCCGGGCCGGGTGTTCCTAGCGTTCGCCAGCTACTTCCGACACCTGGGCGCCGCCCGCGACGACGACCCCGACGCGTCGGATCGACTGGCGCAGCGGCTGAAGGCGATCCTGCCCAAGCGTCTGCATCGGCGCGCCCGGATCATCGGCGCCGCCGTGCGGGTCGCGCACATGATCTCGATCGGCCGCCCGGGGATCATCGACAAGACCCCGCTCACCTACGAGCGGGACAGGCTCGTGCTGCACCTCCCGAAGGCACAGGCCGTCCTCGACGGCGAGCGCCTGCGGCGGCGGCTGACGGCGCTCGGCGACCTGTTGGAGCGCGACGCGGTCGTCCGTATCGCGTAGATAGGCGGCAGTCGGCAGTCGGGCTTCTTGGCAGTTGCAAATGAGCGACTGAGCTGTGCAAGCGGTGCAGTCACGAGTTTGCCCCGACTGCCGACTACCGACGTCCGACTGCCGCTGGCGTATAGGCACCGGCACCTCCATCTGGCAATATGGCGCCGACAAACTCTCGCTGGGATGGGCAACGACGGATGGCCGACGACCCCTACACGGTGTTGGGCGTGCCGCGCTCCGCGACGGAGGAGGAGATCCGCCGCGCCTACCGCAAGCTCGCCAAGGAGCTGCACCCCGATCTCAACCCGGCCAATCCCGCCGCAGCCGAGGAGCGGTTCAAGAAGGTCTCCGGCGCCTACGAGGTGATCGGCGACGCGGAGAAGCGCAGGCAATACGACAGGGGCGAGATCGATGCCAGCGGGGAGCCCAGGCGGGGGTTCCGCCGGCCGCCCGGTGCCGGCCCCTTCGACGCCCGCACGGGCGCCGGTGGGCCCCGCACGCCCGACGACTTCAGCTTCGGCGACATCTTCACCGACCTGTTCGGCACCATGCGCGGCCGGGGCGAGCCCGGCAGCCCGTTCGGCATGCGCGGACGCGACTCGCGCTACAGCCTGGAGGTCGAGTTCATGGAGGCCGCGGCGGGCGCCAAGAAGCGGGTGACGCTTCCCGACAGTGGGGCGCTCGACATCACGGTGCCGCAGGGCGTGGTGGACGGGCAGGTGCTGCGGCTGAAGGGCCGGGGTGCAGTCAACCGGCGCGGCGGCGAGCCCGGCGATGCGCTGGTGGAGATCAAGGTTCGCCCGCACCCCTACTTCAAGCGCATCGACGACGACATCGCCCTGGAGCTGCCCATCACCATCGACGAGGCGGTGCTGGGCGCCAAGGTAGAGGTGCCCACCATCGCCGGCCGCGTCCAGCTGACCTTGCCCAAGGGTACCAGCTCCGGCCGCATCTTCCGTCTGAAGGGCAGGGGGGTGCACAACATCACGACGGGCCACACCGGCGACCAGCTCGTCACCGTGCGCATCGTGCTGCCGGAAACCATCGACGATGAGCTCAGCTATTTCCTGTCCGAGTGGCGCCAGAAGCACAAGTACGATCCGGGCCGGCCGTAGGGTTACACCCGTCATCCCGGACGGAGCGATGCAAGCCACAGGCGAGCAGCGCTCCGATCCGGGATCTCGTGAGGTGAGCCGCCGACTTGCCTCACGAGGTCCCGGATAGCCTCGCTGCGCTCGGCTTCCGGAATGACGGGTGATTGAGCTAAAAGCAGTACCATGAGCTGGCACAGGCACGGCCGCAGCGGGCGGCGCGGCTACCATCACGGCAACCTGCGGGAGGCCCTCGTGGAGGCCGCGCTCGACCTGATCGCCGAAAAGGGGCCGGCGGGTTTCACCTTCGCGGAGGCCGCCCGCCACGCCGGCGTAAGCCCGGCGGCGCCTTACCGGCATTTCCGCGACCGCGACGCCCTGATGGCCGACGTGGCCAAGCGTGGCTTCGAGCGTTTCGAGCAACAGCTCGCCGCTGCCTGGGACGAAGGCCGCCCCAACCCGCGTACCGCCTTCGACCGGCTGGGCAAGGCGTATCTCGCCTTCGCCCGCAGCGAGCCCGTCTATTTCTCCGCCATGTTCGAGGCGGGGCTCTCCATGACGGAGCACCGCGAGCTGCAGCAGGCCGGCGACAGCGCCTTCGGGGTGCTGCGCGGGGCGTGCGAGGCTCTGGTCGCCGGCATGCCGCCGGCGAAGCGCCCGCCGCCTCTGATGATGGCGCTGCACGTCTGGTCGCTGTCGCACGGCATCGCCAGCCTGTTCGCGCGTGGCGACGCGGCCCGCCGGCCGCTGCCGATGACACCCGAGGAGCTCCTGGAGGCCGCTGCCCTCATCTATCTGGAGGGGCTGGGGGTGAAGAGCGAGCGCTGACCGCGCGAGGCCGCTCAGCTCCTCAGGATGCCGGCCCCACGCGCAGCACGCGGCCCCGCGGGTCGTCCGTCAGCAGCCACACGGCGCCGTCGGGGCCGGCGCGCACGTCGCGGATGCGCTCGCCCAGATTGGTCAGCAGCACCTCCTCGCCCACCACCCGATCGCCGTCGAGCGCGAGGCGGTGCAGCGCCTGGCCGCGCAGGGCGCCGACGAGGAGGCTGCCTTTCCATTCCGGGATCAGATCGCCGGTGTAGAACGCCATGCCGGACGGTGCGATCGACGGGTCCCAGTAGTAGACCGGCTGCTCCATGCCCGCCTTGGCCGTGCCCTCGCCAATCCTGGCGCCGGAATAGTCGCGGCCGTAGGTGATCACAGGCCAGCCGTAGTTCCGGCCCGCCACGGGGATGTTCAGCTCATCGCCGCCGCGGGCGCCGTGCTCGATGGTCCACAGGCGGCCGGTAGCGGGGTGGAGCGCGGCCGCCTGGACGTTGCGGTGGCCGTAGCTCCAGACCTCGGGGCGCGCACCGGCCTTGCCCACGAAGGGGTTGTCCGGCGGCACCGAGCCATCCGGGTTGAGGCGCACCACCTTGCCGTAGTGCGTCGCGAGATCCTGGGCCTTGTCGCGCTGGCCGCGCTCGCCGAGCGTAATGAACAGGCTGCCGTCAACGGCGAGCACCAGGCGCGAGCCGAAGTGGATGCCTCCGGACCCGGCCGGCTGCTGGCGGAAGATGACCTTGATGTCGTCGAGCCGTCCGCCGTCGCCCTCCAGCACCAGCCTCGCGCGCACCACGGTGGTAGCACTGCCGCCGGACTCCCGCGGCTCGGCGAACGAGAGGAATATGTGCTTCGAGGATATGAAATCGAGCGCCATGGCCACGTCGAGAAGCCCCCCCTGGCTCACGGCCCAAACCGGAGGCACATTGCCGAGCGGCGCCGACAGCCGGCCATCCTTGCCGGCGAGGCGCATGCGCCCCGGCCGCTCCGTCACCAGCAGACGCCCGTCCGGCAAGAAGGCGAGCCCCCAGGGGTAGGCCAGGCCCTGGGCATAGGTCTCCACCTTGAGGGCCTGCTTCGTCGTCCGTGTCGGAGCCCTGGTCTGCTCGGCCGAACCGTAAGCTGTGAGGGCAATAAGAGTTGCAAGCGCGAGAGCTATCCTTGCATGCATCGGCTATCGCTCCGATCTCGGCAGGCCACGCCTTCGCTAGGCGCGGATGTTGTTGGCTTTAAGAAAGCCGCTCAATGTGCCCTGGGGATAGGTGAGCTTCCAGTAGGACTGCCCATGCGCCTTGCGATGGCTGCGTTGGACATGAGCGATGACCGCATCGGCCTGAGCCTCCGTAAGCTCCCAGGCAAAGCCGCCATCCGGCATTCTCAGGATATCCAGGTTGCCGTCATGATCGCGGCGCACCGCAAGCCACGCCTCCACTTCCGACCTCGTTGGCGATGTTGCTTGTATATGTGGGCTGCTGGCCACGGCCGGCAACTCACCGCTCAGACACTTCCCCGTGCGTCCATAGATTGTCTTACCCCATGCCCTCGCCATATAAGGGCGCATGTCAACGCCTGTCTCCTTCCGGAAGATGAACGGTCTCGGCAACGAGATCATGGTGGTCGATCTGCGCGGGCGCGCCGAGGCCTTCACCCCGGCGACGGCGCAGGCCGTCGGCCGCCGCGGCGCGACGCACTTCGACCAGATGATGGTGCTGCACAATCCGCAGACAGCGGGAACGGAAGCCTACGTACGCATCTATAACGTCGACGGCTCGGAGGTGGAGGCCTGCGGCAACGGGATGCGCTGCGTGGGCTGGGTCGTGGCCGAGGAGACAGGCCGCAAGGCGCTCACGTTCGAAACCAGGGCCGGCATCCTGGAGGCGCGCGTGACCGACGCTCGACGCATCTCCGTGGACATGGGCCCACCGCGGTTCGGCTGGCGCGATATCCCCCTCGCCCGGCCGTTCGACGATACGCGTGCCATCGACCTCCCTGTCGAGCAGGCGGAAGGACCGGCGCTGCAGTCTCCGTCGGTGGTCAATGTCGGCAACCCGCACGCGGTGTTCTGGGTGAAGGACATCGGCGCCTATGACCTGGCGCGGATCGGGCCCGAGCTGGAGACGCACCCGCTCTTTCCGGAGCGCGCCAACATCTCGCTCGCCCATGTAGTATCGCGGGGCAGCATTATGGTGCGCACCTGGGAGCGCGGCGCCGGCCTCACCAAGGCGTGCGGCAGCGCCGCCTGCGCCGCCGCCGTGTGCGCGGCGCGCAAGGGGCTGACAGAGAGACACGTCACCGTGACGCTCCCCGGCGGGCCGCTCGACATCGAGTGGCGTGCCGACGACCACATATGGATGACCGGCCCGGTCGAGCTGGAGCACGAGGGCGTGCTCGACGCCGTCGAGATGGCGTAGGCGATGCGGACTCCCTCTCCCCGCGCATCACCGACCTCCCCGCGCACTCCAACAGCGCGGGGAGAGGGCCGGGGTGAGGGGCAGCCACGCGCTCCGACGCCGACGCCTGTTGCTGCCCCTCACCCTAGCCCTCTCCCCGCAAGCGTGGAGAGGGGATCTGGGGTCCGCGTCATCACCATGGGCTGCCGGCTCAACGCCTACGAATCGGAGGTGATGCGGGGGCATGCGGAGGCTGTGGGGCTCGGCGACGCGGTCATTGTGAACACCTGCGCCGTCACCGCCGAGGCGGTGCGGCAGGCGACGCAGGCCATCCGCAGGCTGCGCCGGGAGCGTCCCGCCGCCCGCATCATCGTGACGGGTTGCGCCGCGCAGACCGAGCCCGGACGCTTCGCCGGCATGCCCGAGGTGGACGCCGTCATCGGCAACGCCGAGAAAATGCGGGCTGAGACGTTCGCAGCTCTGAGCGTCGCGAACGGCCCGCGGGTGATCGTCAACGACATCATGTCGGTGCGCGAGACCGCGTCCGCCATGATCGATGGCTTCGGCTCGCGCGCCCGCGCCTACATGCAGGTGCAGAACGGCTGCGACCACCGCTGCACCTTCTGCATCATTCCGTTTGGCCGCGGACCATCCCGCTCGGTGCCCGCCGGCGAGGTCGTGGCCCAGGCCCGCCGCCTGGTGGAGGCCGGCCATCCCGAGATCGTGCTGACGGGGGTGGACCTCACCGCCTACGGCCTCGATCTGCCCGGCGCGACGCGGCTGGGTGGTCTCGTCAGGCACATCCTGCGCCACGTGCCGGAGCTCCGCCGGCTACGACTTTCGTCGATAGACCAGGTGGAGGCCGACCCCGACCTTCTGGCGGCCATCGCGGAGGAGCCGCGGCTGATGCCGCACTTGCACCTCTCCCTGCAGTCCGGGGACGACATGATCCTGAAGCGCATGAAGCGGCGCCACGCCCGCGCCGACGCCGTGCGGTTCTGCGAGGAGGTGCGGCGGCTCAGGCCTGACGCGGTGTTCGGGGCCGACCTGATCGCCGGGTTCCCCACCGAGACCGATGACATGTTCATCAATTCCCTGCGACTGGTCGATGACTGCGGCCTCACTCACCTCCATGTCTTCCCTTATTCGCGGCGCGCCGGCACCCCGGCCGACCGTATGCCGCAGGTTGCCGGCAGCGCCATAAAGGAGCGCGCCGCCAGCCTGCGCGACAAGGGGCGCCTGGCGCTCGCGGCCTACCTCGACGCCCAAATCGGGCACCACGCCGAATTATTGATGGAGCGCCGCGACTTGGGCCGCACGCCAGGTTTCGCCGAAGTGGAGACGAATGCCGGCACAGCTGAGCCGGGCGAGTTCGTGCGTGTCCGCGTCACTGGGTCCAACGGTTCGCGCTTGCGCGGTGAGCCCGTTGCCCCCAAGTGTGCGCCGTGACCGACAAACCTGCAAAGCGAGGCGGCTTCTTCTCGGCTTTCCGTCGCGCCTTCACGCGCGAGGAGCAGCCTGCACCCGCACCCGCTGAGATTGCACCCTCCGCGGCCCAGTCCGAGCCGCAATCCGAAGAGGCCCGGTCCGACCACATACCGACGGTTGAGCTGGCGTTCGAGACCAAGGCTGAAGCCCTGGCGGTCGAAACCGTATTCATCGACAGCGGCGCCGGGATCGCCTCCCGCTCAATCGACGACGCGCCCAATCCCGCGCCCACCGAGGCGCGCGCACCCGAGCCACCGAGAAAGCACAGCTGGTTCCAGCGCCTCAGGCAGGGTCTGTCCAAGACCTCGACCCAGCTGGCACAGAACATCGCCGGCATCTTCACCAAGCGGAAGCTCGATGCCGAGACCCTGGGGGAGCTGGAGGACCTGCTGATCCAGGCGGACCTCGGCGTCGATACGTCGGCCCGCATCACCACCGCTCTGGCCAAAGGCCGCCACGACAAGGAGATCAATACCGAGGAGGTGCGCGCC
>Ga0209382_10001399_pt1 | contig 38047 bp, 55 predicted proteins | sample SoiMetdeltSBSDD5_FD_187599 | JGI IMG/M metagenome (GOLD analysis project Ga0209382, IMG submission 187599) | Bulk soil microbial communities from a Populus tree surrounding site in Tennessee, USA - Soil MetaG P. deltoides SBSDD5 (SPAdes) (version 2) | ecosystem: Environmental > Terrestrial >... | reverse complement strand
GGCAGGCGCCGAGGCGGTAGCCGAGGAAGTGGGCCCGACTCTTCTCCGGACGGTGAGGGGTCGGGTTCGCGCTACATGCGGTCCAGGACACGCGCGGCGAGCTTGTGTAGGAAACTTGACACTGCTCTGTTAGACGTGTAGTTTTCTTTACATGACGAACACCACCGCAAACCCCGTCGTCTACGACCTCGGCGAGCTGGCCGAAGAGCTGGACGTCTCGCGCGAGACCATTGACGCCCTGGCCGGGCAGATCAACGACGACCCGGCCCTGTACGACCCGGCCACCGAGCGTGTCACCGAGGCCGGGGCCGAACTCATCCGGAGCGAGGTCCGCTCCCAGTCCGGCTCCGGCGACGTTCTCGCGGACGTGGAAGCCGCCGCGGCAGCACTGGAAACCGCCAAGGAGTGCCGTGACGCCGCCGTACGTGCCGCGTTCAAGGTCGGTGCCCCACGGACCGCCATCGCCCGCGCCGCGGGCCTGAGCCGGGAGCGGGTGTACCAGATCGTGCAGGGCTGTTGACCGGTGACACACACGAAAGCCGCCCCACTTCGTGTGGGGCGGCGCGGCGCTTCTCGTTGGGGAAGGTCAGGCGAGGGCGGGGGCGCGTGCGGCGGTGAGGCGTTTGCGGATGAGGTCGATCCCGCGCGGGGTGATCCGCAGCGTGTAGTGCGTGCACGAGCCCCACGTGTGGTTGACGATGGTCTCGGTGGCGATGAAGTGGTGGGCGTGCTCGGCGTAGAGGTCGTACTGGACGTTGCCGCACGGAGCATGCTTGGCGAAGATCAGCTTTTCGTCGAGCAGGAACCGTCGGAGTTCCCCTTCGCGCAGCTGCAGCAGCTTTGCCACTTCACGGACCAGCCGGGTGCCGCCGTCGGCGATCAGGTAGGTGTCGGCGAGGTCGGCTTTCGGTTCCAGCTCGGCAATCCGGTCGGTCGCGGCCACCAGTTGGCGGGCGGTGGTGGCGAACATGTCGGCCATGGCCAGCACGCCGGCTGGCGTGGTGATGTCCGGCAGAGCTGGCGTGCTGGCGGACATCTCGGCTTCGCGGGTCTTCACGGCGAAGTAGATCCGGGCCTCGGCGACCGCGCGCTTGGTGTCGTCGCCGGCCATGGCCACGAGGTAGGCGGCGAACCGGGTGAGCCGGTAGTCGGCGCCTGGTCGCGTCGCCGAGATCTTGCGCATGTCCGCAAAATTCGCCGCGGCGGCGTCCCGCCCTTGCACCAACTCAAGCGATGCCTTGGCCTTCTCGACCATCACGGCGAAGTCCCGCCACTGTGAGTAGTCCATCAGCGGCATCAGTTGCCGACCGGACCAGTGCTCGCCGTCCTGGTCGATGAGGCGGATCGCGTCGAACGGGGAGCGGTTGGCGCGGGCCAGTTCCGTCATGACCCACCGCCAGCTACCGGGACGCGCTCGACCGGCCGGTTCGGCACCCGCCACACGGCTGCCACGGTGGCGACCAGGGTGACGACGGCGGTGGCGAGGGTTCCGTACTCGGCGAGGTCCACGGCGTCGTCGGCGAGTACGAGCTGGACGGTGGCCAGCGCGGTGGCGGCGGCGGTGAGCGTGCCGCCGATCGCGGCCGCGATGGCCTTCGCGGGCTTGGTTTTGATCGGCACGGGCTATCTCCTCGGGATGGGGTTCCGCGGCGGCCGGCTGGGCACTGGCCGGCGCGGTTGAGGGGGCGACTGCGGCGTGGCCGGCTGCTGGGGCTGGGGCGCGGTCATCGCCAGGGTGTGGCTGTCACGTGCCGGCGAGCCGGTGCAGGAGTTCGTCAACGAGCTCGGCCGCAGTGGGGCCGGCGGCTGGCCGGGCGGCCAGCTCGTTGAGCACCTGGCGCTGTGCCGCCTGCTCGGCCTGCATGTCACCGATGACGGCCGCCAGTTGGCGCACGCCGGTGCGAGTCTCGGCGACCTGGGTGCCCACCTGCACCCCGGCTGGGTTGTCTGGGGTGGCGGTCGCCGCCTCGGCGGTGCCGAGCGCGGCCTGGATTTCGCGGATCCGCCGCTCGGCGTCTTCGCTCATGTCGTCCTCCAGGATGTTGATCAGGGATTCGTTGAGATCCACCCCGCTGGCGGTGATGCCCGGCACCGCGCCGCGGTCGGTGTATTGGTGGATGGCCACCGGCCCGGTGTACGGGGACAGGTCGGGGTGGCGGCGGCCGTCGTTGGGGCCGTAGTCGGCTGCCCAGATGAGCAGGCCGGGCAGCCCCCAGGTCTGCGGCCGCAGCTGGCTCAGGAACGAGGTGTTGGCGTACAGCAGCACGCGCGGGTGCCCGCCGGCGGACAGCCGGGTGGCGAACCGCCGGCCGAAGTCGACCGCGCGGCTGATCTTCTGCGCACGGACGGCTGGCGAGTCCTCGGCCCGCGGGTGGAAGTCGCCCTCGAGGTCGAGCACCGGGGGCAGCTGGATCGGGGCGAGCCGGCGCATCTCGCCGGCGAGCACGTCGGCCTGGATCTCCGGGCTGGGGGACAGCTGCGCATAGTGGTACAGCCCGACCGGGATGCCCACCGACCGGGCGCCGCGCACCAACGCGTCCGCCGGTGCGACCGCGCGGCCGCCGCCGTCGGTGGCCTTGATGATGCAGAACCGCACCCCGTGGTCACGTACGGCGCGCCAGTCGGTGACGTCTTGGTAACGGTCGTAGATGTCGATGCCGAATGCCACGATCAGCCTCCTGCCGTCGTATCGGTAGTGGTGGCGGACGCGAGCACCGCGGCGGTGCCGGCGGCCAGCCGGCGGGCCTCTGCTGCTGCGTCTTCGGCGTGCCAGCGGGCGCGGCGCTCGGCGTCGACCTGGGCGGTGACCGAGCTGAGCTGGTCGCGCACGTCGTGCAGGGCGCCGCGCAGGCTGGCCATCTCGGCGTCGTAGGCGGCGCGCAGCGCGGCTAGCTGGACCTCGTAGGACTCGCGCAGTCGTGTGATCTCGGCGGTGTGGCGCTGCTCGGCGGCGTCCAGGTCGGCGCGGTAGTCGCCCCGGTCGGTGGTGGCGTGGCCCATCACCCGGGTGAGCAGCACCAGCAGGATGGCCGCCATGGCGTACTGGGGCGCGGCCTGGATGAGGGAGGGCAGGAGCGTGGCGTCCACGGTCAGCCGATCCGCACCAGGCTGAGGGAGCTACCCGCCTTGAGGATCGTGGCGGTGCCTGAGCTGGTGTTCTGGGCCCACCGAAGATCAAGGTTGGCGGCGGTGCCGACGGTGACCAGGGTGCCCCAGAGGGTCAGCGGCCGAACGTTGCCGTCGCCCACCGCCACGCCCACGCTGGACAACAGCGGCAGCGTGCCGTAGTCGTGCAGCGAAACCGCCCCCCACGCGAGGTAGCTGTAGTCGCTGATCGTCGCGCCGCCCGGTGCGGTCAGGTCCCACTTGAAGTCCGGCGTCGCGCCCGCGTTGATCGCCAGGCGTATGACCAGCGTGTAGACAGCGTTGGCCGCTACAGCGATCGACAGGTGCGGGTCCGCGGTCAGCGTGGTGGTCGAGGTGCGCGACGTGTCCCCGGTCTTGTACACACCCAGGTGGCGGTAGCCGTCCAGCGCTGAGGCGCGCTGCGGGCCGACGACGGCCGCGGGTGGGTAGCTCACGGCGTCACCACCAGTGGGTGCACCAGCGTCACCGCTGCATCGGAGGAGTGCGCGACCGAGCCGGCTCCGCGGGTGACGGTGAACGTCTGCGGCGAGCTGGCACCGGACACCGCGGTCAGGGTCATGTCCTCCCTCTCGATGCGGATGGTCGTGGGGTAGTCGCCGCCACTGGTGGTGAACAGCGGGCCGGTCACCGTGACCGACAGCGAGGTCGCCGAGCTGGTGATGCCCGCGGCCAGCGCGGCGCCGTCGGTGTCCAGCCACGCCGTGTCCAGCTCGCCGACCTCGTACGGGGTGTAGGGCACGCAGGCGTAGACCAGGCCCCACCCGACCGCGGACGGCACGGACTCGGTGATGCCGCCGACCAACAGATCAGCGGTCGGCAGCTGGCACCAGATCGGCAGCCCGGCCACCGTCAGGCGGTCCCCGATCGCGACGGCCAGCGCGTCGGTAACCAGCGCGGGCGCTGTGCCGGCGAGGGCCAACAGGTCCAAGTGCAGCTCGTAGCGAGGCTCACCGACGGTGCCGACGTGCACCAGCCACCCGGCCAGGTGCCCGGCCTGCTCGTCGGTGGCCACGTTGGCCGTGGGCGTGGCGCTGCGGGAGCCGATCACCGAGACGGCGAACGGGCCGGTGGTCCGCTGCACCTGCACGGCCGGCCCGAACAGGCGGGTCACCGTGGCGTCGTTGACGACGTGGTCGTCCTCGACGGGGGCTGCCATGCTCACGTGCCCGCGGGTGCTGTAGGTCAGCGCCAGCGCCGCGGACTGGTTTTGCAGGTCCGCGCGGCCGCGGAACATGACCCCGCCGGACCCGTCGTAGACCATTGCCGCGTCCGCGTCGGCGCACTGCTGGAGGTGCTGGACGAGCGACAGCCCGGCGGGCTGCGGCCCCATCGCCTGCGTGTCGTCCAGGTCCCCAACGCCAGCGAAGGTCACACCCTCCTCGTCGCACAGCCTCTCCGCGCGCCGGCCGGCCACCTCGGCGGCCAGCGACAATCCCGGCATGGCGGCCCACCCGAACGCGGCCTGCGCCGCAGTCGTCACGGCCGGCGCCGTCGTGTAGATCACCACCCGGCCTAGCGCGTGCTTCTGGTCGTGGTCGGTGAGGTCGGTCAGTTCGACCAGCCCGACCGGCTGCAACGTGTGGGCGGTGTAGGAGTCGGAGATCACCGTGACCCCGTCGACGGCCACGGTGAATGCCACGTCGCCACCGGCCTGCGTGCACGCGAAGCGGATGTGGTGCGGCCCGGAGTCCACGGCCGACCCGTACTCCTCCGCCGGCAGGATGCCGGTCCCCACGGTCGTGCCATCGGGCCTGGTCACGACCGTGTCGGTGTTGCTCTGGAAGGTCACCCGCCAGGACCCGAAATACTGCTGGAAGACCTCCAGCGTGGCGTCGGAGGCGTGGTCGGAGGCGCGTACCCAGTCCACCGCCCACCGGTCGCTGAACGCCGCGACCATGTTGACCGACGCGGCGAGCTTGTCGCCGCCGTGCAGCGCCACACCGCGGTCCAACACCGGCCCCAGGTCGCCCTGACCCCAGTAGCTGCTCGTCGCCAGCCGCGGCGAGAGCATCATCGGGTACGGCCCGGCCAGTGGCACGCCCACCGTGGCCAAGGGCCCGTCGTCCAGCGGCCAGAACGCCACGGGTGAGGTCGTCAGCACCCACCGGTGGTAGGCGTCGCGCAGCGGCGCGCCGGACTCCCGCAGCCGGGCCAGCTCCGACGACGCCACCACGGCCAGCCACGCCGTGCCGCTGCCACCGTCCCAGGACAGCGACCGCGACGTCACGACGCCCACAAACCGCTGTGAGCCGTCCACGCTCACGCGGATCGACGTGCCGAGCGGCAGCTGCGCCAGCGCGCCGTCTTTCGCATCCAGGACCAACCGACAGGCGGCCGGCGCCGCATCCCCGGTATCACCCGACGTGGCGCCGTGGGTCAGGCTCAGCGACCCCTCACGCACCACAGACGCCTGCCATGACCCGCCGCGGAACAGCTCGGCCAGGACGGTGTGCGCGGTGTCCGGCCAGGCCATCAGCGCCGCCTACCCAGGGCGACCTGCACGTCGCCGCCGCCCTCGAACCGCACGTTGTCCTTGATCCAGGACCAGATGGCCCGGTCGATCCCGGACAGGCCGCGACCGTCCCAGGTGATCCGCATCTCGCTCGCGCCACCGCCCCCGGGGCTACCCCCAGGGCCCAGCTGGCTGGCCGGAGTAATGTGTCCGGGCGCATTGTTCATCATCAGGTAGGAGCGGCCGGCGGTCGTCAGGATCTCTGGCTCGGTCTCGGCGACGCGGCCCATCTGACCAGGGCCAATGGAGCCGCCGCGGGCGAAGGCGGGCAGAGCGCCCAGCGCCGGACCGGTGTAGCGACCGGTCTGGCTGACTGTGATCTGCACCTTCGCCGCGTACGTGCCGGGGATGCTTCGTAGCCTCGCGATGAGCTGGTCCAGTGCCGAGATCTGCCCGTAGATCGCATCCCGCAGCGGCCCACTGGCCGTGCTCGCCAGCTCGCGGAGCTTGTCCCGGGCGGCGATGTTGGCGCCGGCCAGGTCGCGCGCCTTCCCCGACCCCTCCTGTTGCGCCAGCGCCGCGTCACGGACCGCGGTGGCCACCCGATACGCCGACTCTTCGGCGGCCAGTTGCGCGTCGCTGACCGCTTCCGAGTTGCGCTTGTTGTGCTTGAGCGCATCGTTGTACGCAGCGAAGTCCTCCTCGGCGGCGTCGATCGCGTCCCGCAGGGCGAACTGGCTGCCGATCACGTCGTCGCTGGCCTGGACGAGGTCCTCCAGCCGCTGGGCGTGCTCGGCGGCGGCCTCCGCGGCGGCCTCCTGCGCGGCGGCCAGGTCCGCCGAGGCTTGCCGGGTCTTGTCCAGTGCCTCCGTCGCGGCGTCCGCGACCGGAGGCGTCTCGGCCAGGTCCTTGTGCCACTTAAGATCGTCGTCCTGCCCGGTCAGGTCAACAATCTTGTCATTGAGATCGGCCAGCCAGCCGACCACGTTGCGCACCGGGGTGTACGCCTTGTTCAGGGCGGCCAGGAAGTTCAGGAAGGCCTCGGTGGCAGAGGCGAGCCCGTCGACCATGTCGGCCAGAGCCTCAGGGTTCTTCTCCACCGACTCCGCCAGGTTGGTCATCCCACGGGAAACCTTGGCCATCACGCCGGGCATCCGGTCACCGAGCGCGCGGAGCAGGCTGTTGAACCCGCGGGTGATCGGCTCGATGGCCGGCTCGAGATTCCGCAAGGAGTTCAGCATGATGCCGCTGAACTCCGACACAGCGGGCGCCAGCAGCTTCGACGCCTTGGTCAGGGCCGGCACGAAAAAGTCGACGGTCTCACCAACCTGGTGGCGAATGTCGATCATGGCCTGGGCGAACGGCTCGCCCACGGCCCTGGACTCGTCCCGGATGTGCCTACCCAGCTCGGACCACTCGTCGCGGACGTGCTGGAACTGGACGCCCGCGGCGATGCCGAGACCGACGAGCCCGGCGCCGAAGCCGAGGACCATCGCGCCGGCAATCGCCCCGCCGGCCAGCGTCGCCACCGGTATTGCGGCTACGGCCAGGCCGGGGCCGATTCGGGACAGGAGGCTGGTGGCGCCCCGCTTGAAGGAGTCCGCCGATTCCTCGCCGGCCTTGGCGAACTCAGCCTGCACCTTGCCCAGGATTTTCGACGCGGATGCGACGTCTTTCTGCGACTTCGCCACCCCGGCCAGCGCCTTGTCCAGACGCTTCTGTGCCGCGGTCAGCTTATCGGTGTCCCCGCCGATCCGCTCGAAGTCCAGGTCATTGGACGCGGCGATCACCTTCGCGAGCGCGTCGCGTTCGCCGTCGTGCGCCGCGGTCAGCCGCTTCTGGGCGGCGGTGACCTTGTCGGCCATCTCCTGCATCGACGCACCCGCCGAGGCGGCGGCGGTGCCGGTGCGCTTGAACTGGCGCTCGATGCCGTCGACGTGGGTTTTGGTCTTGGCCTCCAGGGTGGCCATGTCCTTGTCGAAGGCCGCCAGCTCGCGGTCCGCGTCGCCCTTGACGTCGAGGTAGGCGACGAGGCTACCAACGGTGAGAGTCACGCCGGCCTCCTCGCGTCGGCTCGCAGGGCGTCGAACAGGGCCGGGCGCGCCGCCGCCGGGAGGAACTCCGGCGGCGACTGGTGCTCAGCGGTGACCAGGCGCCACACCGAGTCCGGCGGCAGGCCGGCCAGGAGCACGTTGAAGCGGCGGACGGTCAGGCCGGGGATCTCCTGCCCGCTGATCCCGTACGCGGTCTGGAAGCTCGCCTCGACCGCCCACCAGTACCGTCGGATCAGGGCGTCCCGGTCGGCGCCGGGGCTTTTCCCGCGTCCCGCGTGGCCTCGACGGCCTGCGCGAAGGTGAGCGGGTTACCGGCGGCGTGGGCCATCGCCCAGGTGGTAATCACGTGGAGCTCGGGCAGCTCCATGCCGGCGGCGTCCCAGCGCGCCCAGAGGTCCGGAATCTCGGCGCCGTCGGGCGCGCGCAGCAGAGCCGCCGCCACTGGCGCGAATCCCTCGACGCCGGCCTGGTCGACCATCTCGCGGATGGTCCGCTGGTAGGCGATGGTGATGCCGGTCGGGATGCGCACCACGACGCCGCGGATCGTGGTCGTGCGGGCTGGTGCCCGCTCGGCCCAGAACGCGTCCCAGGACTGATCGTCGCCGAGAGCGGCGGGAGGCTCGTCGTACATGGGCACGACGGCCCGCAGGGATGCGGTCACAGCACGGCCTCCAGGGTGGCCGTGCTGTTGCGACCGAGGGTCGCGGCGAACGTGCGTAGGTCGTTGTTGGCGCCATTGCTGGCACCGCGGCTGAACGTGGCCTCGGCCCACTTGATCCACTGCGTGTCGGTGGTGCCGCTCTCTCGGAACCGGACCTGTCCGAGCCCGGCGTAGGAGACCAGGGCGGCGAGGGTGGTTATCCGGGCCTGCCCGCTGGCTAGCGCGCCGGTGACCGAGTCCTTGCTCAGCAGCCCGGCCAGCTCCAGAGAGTGCCCTACCTGCATCTTGATCGACTCGTAGCTCCCGGCCGACCCGTACGTGGTCTTTTCAGTCATGGCCTCGTTCGCGGCGGGATCCGACCCGATGCTGTTGAGGCCCTCGACGGTGGTCCAGGTGGTGCCGTCGGCCTGGAGCACCTGGACGACCATGTCGCGGGCGGGGACGTACTGCATGACCATGTGCGGGCTCCTGGTCAGATCCGGTGCACCGTCGGCCGGTGCAGGTGTAGGACGAGGTTGATCACGAACTGGCAGCGGTCGTGCTCGTCGGGGGGCAGGTAGACGGGCCCGGACTGCACGGGGGCGATGAGCACCAGCCACGCGTCGCCGAGCTGGCGGGACGTCAGCCCGACCAGGTCGTCATAGACGGCCTGCGCGCGGGCGCGGGTGACCGCGTAGTCCTGGCCGCCGCGGACCGCGATCTGGTAGCGGGGCTGGTCGTATCCGATGCCCGCATCCCCCGCAGCACCCGGGTAGGGGGTGACCGCCAGGGCCTCGTCAGGGGCGGCCGGCAACCGGCCAAGGAAGATCGATCCGCCGGCCGGGGTGGTGTAGACGCCGTGGCCGCGCTCGGCCAGCAGCTGCGCCAGCGCCTCGTCATCGGTCACCGCAGCACCCGGCGCAGCTCAGCGGCGAGGATGCTCCGCACCGCGCCCGCCTCGGCGACCAGCGGCGTCTCCAGGTACTTCGCCTGCCGACCGTCAGCGTGTCGCCAGGTCAACTCTTCGTGCTGGCGGACCGCGTACGGGGTGTCGTAGGACACGGCGGCGGTGAGGTCGGCAGCGTCCACGTCGGTGTGGCCGGAGCGCTCCAGGGTGCCCTCCTCGAGCGGCACGAGCGCCCGGGAGGCGCCTAGCACGTGCTCGGCGGCCAGCGTCAGGCCCCGCACGGCGCCCTTGTGTAGGGCGCGACGGGCTGCGTCGGTGTTGCTGGTGTATCTGGCGCCCACGTCGCTCCTCTCACACCAGGTGCAGCTCGACGTGGGACGGCAGCGGTGCACTGGCGCCGTCGTGCACGGTCTGGCTGAGCACGTATGTCACGGTGGAGCCGACGGTGACCCGGGAGTCGGGCGGGGCGTCGGTGCCGAGCCGGCAGTAGCAGGTGGTCGAGCTGAGCACCTGCTTGCCGACTGTGTTGGTGACCCGCCGACGCGCAGCCTCGACGTACGCCTCGATGGCCGCCGGTGCGCCGTAGGTGGGCCCGGAACCGCCCTGCCCGGCGTAGGGCTCGATGGTGATGGTGGTGACCAGCCCGCGGGCGCGCAGGATGGCGATGATGTCCGGCCCTACGGTCACGCCGACGTCCCGATGATGACGATCGAGTAGGTGCCGGTCACGCCGGCACCGTTGACGATGTCAATCAGGTCGGCCGTGGTCGCGGTGACGGTGGCCAGGCCCGCCGCACCCGGCGCCGCGAGCGCGAGCACCCCACCGGCCGGGATCGGGACGGCGTCCGAGGCGGCGGTCAGGATCGGCACACCGGCCGCCGGCCGGGAGTAGGACAGGGCCTGGGAGGCGTGGGTGTTCACGATGACCAAGGCCTTGACCTTGACCAGCGCCAGCGCGGCGCCGAGTACGTCGGTGAGGCCACCGCCGGTGGCCACGTCCAGGCTGTCCGTGGTGCTGGCCGTGACCGAGCGGCTGTCGGCGAAGATCTTGTCGGCCTGATCGGCGCCGACCCCGGTCAGCAGTGTCATCGCCTTGGACAGCGCGACCGGGGCCACGGCGTTGGCCAGGTCGGTTGCCAGGGACGCCTCGGCGGCTACGGCTACGGTCAAGCGGCTGGACAGTGCCATGGTCTACTCCTGGCCGTCAGTGGTGGTCGGGGTCTTGCTGCTCGCGCGCTTCCTGGTCTTCTCGGCCGCGGCGCGCTCGTCCTCCGCAGCAGCCCAGTCGCCCTCGCAGTACCAGCCGTCGCGCTGGCCGGCCTCGCGCCGGGCCAGCACCTTGAGCTGGATGGCGGTCTCGCCCGCGTCGCCGGGCTGGTCCAGCGGCTCCTGACGCTCGACCAGCCGTCCGTCCCGGTAGTACTCGTAGATCACGCTGGCTCCTCAGCAGTAGCTGATGATGGTGTCGGACAGCAGCGGCAGCCCGGATGAGTCGACGGCCAGCCGCAGGATCTCCGCGGCGTCGGCGCACAGCCGCACCCCGGCCGGCGCCCCGCTGGTGGTTCGGCGGGACAGTCGGGCCGAGCCGATGGCCACGTCGTCGTAGACGGCGTCTGCGCCACCTGGGTCGGTGCCGGAGGTGGCCCAGTACTCCACCTGTGCGCAGGTGGCGTCCCGCAGCGCGGTGGTGATCTTGACGTCGGTGGGTAGGCCGTCGTCGTCGGTGTCGTAGAGGGCGGTGAGCAGTGCCTGGTCGACGCGGCGGGATGCGCGCCGCAGCAGCCGGCGAGCACCCGCGGGTGGGGCCGCTTCGAGGTAGTTGGCGAGGTCGGCGGTGGTGGCGTAGACCCGCTGGCCGGTGGATACCGGCAGGACCGGGCGGGCGGTGATCTCGTCGCGCTGCTCCACCCCGGCGCCGGTGCCGGTAACCGTCCACACCGCCACCCAGGTGCCGGGACTGGTGAGCGGCAGCAGTGCCGTCCACACCGACCGGTCCGCGTTCGGGGACGCTGACGGCGCGCTGGTGGCGCCGAGCGGGGAGGTTGCCAGCACGGTGGCAGTGGTGTCCCCGGCGGACGGGGTGACGGTCAGGGTGAGGGTGGCGACGTCCCCGGTGTCCTGCTCGGTCACGACGCCTCCAGGAGGGCCAGGGCCGCCGTGGTGGCCAGCATGGGGACCGACACGGACGCGACGTGCACGCCGGGGACCAGGGGCGCGCCCAGTGGTAGGGCGACGTCCTCCTCGAGCGCGGTGCCGAGCGCGGACGACTTCGCACCGACCAGAGCCAGCGCCGTGGCGATCTCCAGTGCGGTGCCCAGCGCGGCGGACTTGCCGCCGACCAGAGCAAGCGCGGACGAGGTCTCGACGGCGATGCCGAGGGTTGCGCCGGAGGCGATCGGCGGGCCGTCCTCGGTGGTCGTCGGGGTCGAGCCGGCGACCAGGTTGCGGCCGTTGCCGGAGTGGTCAGTTAGGTCTGTATGGACAGAAAGTGGCCAGTCCGCCCACAGCCCGGACGTGCGCACCGGCGTGGTGGACGCCCATTCGGCCTCGATCTCCGCCTGCAAGAGCTCGGCGGACCAGAGCCGTACGTAGGCCAACCGCCCGTCGAGCCACTCGCTGGCGTCACCCGCCGAGCGCCCGCCGAGGGTGAGGCCTGTCGGCGCCGTGCCGGTGGCCACCGTGCCCGAGTCGACCTCGGTGCTCCCGGCCGGCGTGGCCACGTAGGACTTGCCCGTCGTGCCGGACGCGGACCACGCCACCTTGCGCCACTCGCCGACCACGAACCCGGTCGCGTTGGTGACCGAGCCGCCGCCGGTGAAGTAGTTCGGGCCGCCGGTGCCGTCGCTACTGGTGGCCAGGGTCGCCACGGTCGAACCGCCGGCTGCGGCATGCAGGCGGGCGAACGTGGTGTTGTTGTTCTGGTCGGCGGACAGGTATGCCCACGCCGTGAGCGTGAAGCCGGTCGACGGGGCCGGCGGGTTGCTCGCCGTGTAGCTGACCCGGTCGGACGCCGTGTCGAACCGGACACTCATCAGCTACAACGCGCCAGGTCGGTGATCGTCAGCGTGAAAGTCGACCCGTCCGGCGTCCACGTGAGGTCGTGTTTGGTGAGCGGGATGAGGTCCGCATCGGTGCCGGTGGTGGTGTCCGGGTCGTAGCAGATCACCACCGCGCCCACGGCGCCCCCGCCCGGCGAGGTCCACACCACGTCGTCGGCGTCGATGGCCACCCGGTCGTTGGCCTGGTCGACGGTGACCGACACGTTGGCCAGGGTCTTGCGACCGACGGCGGCCTCGTCGGAGGCGCCGGCCAGCAGGCCGGACAGGGTGGTGTAGTCGACCATCGTGGCGTCGGAGACCAGTCCGGCGGCCAGCAGCGGCACCACGATCAGGGCGTCGGTCGCCGCGGGCAGGCTGGCGTAGTAGGCCAGCCTGCCCTTGGCGACGTTGATCACGACGTTGCCCATGGGTCAGCTCTCCGGGACCCGCTCGGCCGGCACGGCACTGCCGTAGCGGTCCTTGAGTTCCTGGGCGGTCATCCCGGACGCCACCTCGGGGGCGGCGCCGCATACCACAGCCCAGGCGACCCACTCCGGCTTGCGGGCGCTGTCCGCCGGCCGGCGGGTGGGCGGCGCAGGCGCAGGCGGCGAGTCCGGCGCGGGGATGTAGGGGTCGCCGTCCGGGCCGTTGACGCGCACGATGGCGCCGGCCTGCACCCGCTGGGCGATGCCCTCCGGTAGGGGCAGGTCCATCTCCAGGACGCACCCGCCCTCGCAGCGGAACCACGCCGTGTCCGGCGTCGGGGTGGTCATCAGGTGGCCCGCGGGATGAGCAGCACGTCGATCGTGCCGGTCATCCCGGTCTCGAAGTCGATCTCCATGGAGCCGTCGTTCTGCAGGTACTTGCCCGACTCGAACGGGCCCAGGTACCTGATGCCGGTGGTCGCGGCGATCGTGACCGCCAGGTCGCCCTGGCCGGCCGCGAGCGCGGGCGGGTTGTCGCCCTTGCGGACGGTGACCACGTTGGTGGAGCCCTCGGTGTTCGCGACACGGAGGATGGTGCGCTCGGGCTCGGCCGAGTTGATGACCACGCCGTTGGTGACGAGCGTGGCGTCGATGGTGGTGGGACCCGTCACGCTGTCGAGGCTGCCGTTGGCAACCAGCGCCCGGGGGGTGATGGCGGTGCGTGCCATGAAAGATCAGCTCCCGTTCAGGATGGTGTCGAATGCGACGAGGTGGTCGACGCGGACCCGGCCGCGAACGGTGGAGCCCGTGAACCAGTTGACCCACATGCCGGTCAGTCCTGCGATGCGATGACGGTGGCGATGAAGTCGGGGCGGACGAGCTTGGCCCCGTACAGGTGCAGGCCCTTCACGGCGTCCGCGAACGAAGACTCGGGCCGGTAGGCCTCCAGCTTGTTGATCTGCTGCGCGAAGGTGATCGCCTGTGGGACGCCGGCCTGCACCACGTAGTCGTTGCCAGTGACGAGCGGCGCCTGGTTGGACTTGAGGCAGTCGAACCCCAGGGTCGGGATGTGCCCGACCCAGCCGGTGCGCAGCGTCTGGCCGCCGTCGGCGCGGGCCGCGGCGTCGATGAACTTGGTCTCCTCCAGCAGGAGCGACCAGAACCAGGGGCGGGCCACCACGTAGCGGCCGTCCTCGGGTACGTCCGCCTCATCCAGGCGGAGCGCCAGGAGCCGCAGCTGCGTGTAGGCCAGCGCGCCAGTGGTGACGGAGACGGTGCCGATGGCGTTGGCTGCAGAGACGCCGGTGTACAGGCCGGCGACGTAGCTGTCCGCGGTCTTCGCGAACTGGTAGCCGCCGCGAGCCGTGGCCTGCGGCATGACGTTGCCGGCGGCCTGTGCCTGGTCGACGTCGTCCACCTTGTACGCGAAGTACTTGCTCTGGTCGATGACCAGGTTTCGCTGAGCGTCGGTCAGCTCCTGGGGAGTGATGACCGTCGAGTTCGGGGTGTAGGTCGCGACCGTGGGGTCCGAGATGCTGGTGATCTTCACCACGTCGCCGGCGTCGCGGATCTCGCCCTCGTAGTCGCGGTTGACGACCTTGGGGTGCCCGTAGACGAGCTTGGTCTCGGTGGCGGCCAACAGGAGCTTGGCCCAGACGATCGGCCGGAAACGGGTGATGGCCATGGGGTCCTCTCAGGTCACATGAGGTGGGAGAGCCGGCCCTCGGCGTACGCCTTCGCCGTCTCGGCGGGCGACATCTTGGCCAGCTGGTCTTCGGTGATGGGCGCCCCCGCGCCGGGTCCGCCCGAGAACTCCCCGCCCGCCCTCGCCGGTGGCGTCGGCGCCGCCAGCTGGGCGGTCATCCAGGCGTTCGCCGCGAGGGTCTCCTGGATCTTCGCGGCAAGCTGCTGGCCGAAGTCGGCGGCCGTTGGGTCGAGCTGAGCGGCGGCTGACTGGAATGCCGTGCTGCCGAGCAGTGCGTGACCGTTGACGCCGAGGGTCGGCGCCGCGGCGAACGCATGCTGCATGACGACCGCGGTGCGGGCCGCAACGCGCCGGCTGGCGTTCTCGGCGCGCAGGTCCGCGATGTCCTTCTGCGCCCACTGCGGCAGCCGGGAGATGTCCCGGGAGCCGTCGTCGACCGGCTCGACAGCCGGTGGCGGCGCCGGTGGCGCGTACGGAGCTGGTGGGGGCACGTACTGCGGTGCAGCCGGAGGCGCCGCGGGCGGCGCGGGCGGAGCGACGGCCGGCGCGGGTGGGGCCGCTGGCGGCTGCGGGGCCGCGGCTGGTGGGGCGGCGGCGGGGTCGGCTGGCGGGGCTGCCGGCGTCGGGATGGGCTGGGACACTGCGGCCCTCCTGGGGACGCGTCGGAGGTCGGCACCTGGCCGGCCTGGGGTTGGGGTGGTGCGGCCTGCCGCGCCTGGCGGCAGGAGGAGGGATCGACCCGCCACGTGGCGGGAAGCTGTCAGACCGGCACCCACTGGCCGGCGCGGATGAAGCCGTGGTGACCGCACGCCGAGCACGCCAGCGACGGCGTCAAGGTCAGCGGGTCGAGGCTCTGTACCTGCCACACGTGGCGCTTTGGGAACGCCTCGCGGATGCCAGGTAGGTCGAACAGCACGGTGCCGAGGCAGCGGCGGCCGTTGTCTGGGCGGTCGTGCTCTTCGATGAGACCGGCCGGGTTGTGACCGCGCCACTGCACGTACCGGATGGTCACGCCGTGGCCGATGCCGATGCTCTCGCCTTCGTCCCAGTCGAGACGCTCGTACGGCCCGTCCGTCATCGCGCTACTCCGATCCGCTCGCGGTGGCGCTGGCGGATCAGGCCGGTCTCGTCGACGTGGTCGCGGATCTGGCCCTGGATGGCGCGCACCCGGGCGTTGAGCGCGCTCTGTCGGGCGGGGTCGATCACGGCCGCGGCCTGGAGCTTGGCCCGCCGCAGTCGGCGCTCCAGCTTGCGCAGGTGCTGCCGCGCCTCGTCGCCGTCCGGGTCCGCGGTGTGGGTTGGAATGCGGGTCACGCCCGGCAGGTAGGCGGACAGCGAGTGCCGGCAGTTCGGGTGTAGCAGGCCGGCGGCGATGGCTTCGGAGACCGTCCCGCGCACCTGCACGTTGACGGTGCGGTCCTCGGTGGCGTGCTGCGCCTGTACGGTGCGCCGGCCGGCTGGCCCGGAGCGGGTGAGTACCTGGCCTTCCCACGGCCGGCACAGCTCGCACTCCTGCGGCGCGTCCGAGACAATCACCAGGCCGACGCCGACGTCCCGGAGCCGGTCGAGGTGGCCCTCGACGGCCGCTTGCGCGGTGCCGGTGCGGGTGGCCAACTCGACGTACGACGCCAGCTCCCACGCGCGACCGGACTTGTCCACGAAGCCGGTGACTCCGCGGGAGAGCAGCCGCTCCCAGGCGCGCTGCGCGGTCCTCAGCCGGGTCTCGTGGCCGACGAGCGTGCCGGTCAGCACGGTGCGGGCGATGACCTCGCGGTAGACGTCCAGGTCCCAGCGCAGGATGCGCAGGTGCGTGCCCCGCAACGTCGAGACGAGGCTGAACACCATGCGCTGGATGGCGCCGAGCTGCGGCACACCCTCGCGGAGGATGGCCTGGTCGCGGTCGCTGAGCCGGCCGAGCTTGGCCAGCTCAGCGACCGCCGCAGCGCCGCCGCGGGCATACGCCTGGCCGATGGCCTGCTCTACCCGATCCGTGAGGATGTCGGCGTCGAGAGCGGCGAGCATCCGCTGGGCGGCGCGCTGGAGCTGGTGGACGGCGGCGTGCTTGCGCTGTGCCCAGTCCGGCAGGGTCATGCCGTCGCGCAGGCGGCGGGCGATGTCGACGGCCAGGCGGGTAGCGAGGTCCTCGTACAGCTGCACCAGCTCGATCGCCAGACCCTCAGCGAGGGTGCGGTCAGCGGGCATCGGGCGCGGCGTCACCCATCCGCTCGGCGCGGCGGCGGGCGGATGTCTCCTCGACGATGCGCCGAGCCTGGTCGGTGTCCACGCGCACGGCCGCGATGGCCGCCAGCGTGGTGATCACGGAGCCGGCGGCCGCGGCTATGACGACCTCACCGGTGAGGTCGTCAACGTGCAGGACCTCACCGGTGATCAGCTCGTACCACTGGTGGTCAGTGAGGAGCACCGCGCGGACGTGGGGCCAGACAGCGGGGTCGGTGATGCTGGAGATCCTCACGCTGCTACTCCTCGGCGGGGTCGGCTGGCGGGTTGCCGCGGAAGGTGGCGGGGTCGGTCAGCTCGCTCATGGCCTGCTCGGCCTTGATCCGGGCTACCTCTGCGGCGACCTCCGGTCCCTCCCAGTCCGGGTGCTGGGCCCGGACCTTCATCTCGGTGGAGATCGCGCGGGCGGTCTCCAGCAGCGACAGGGTCTCAGCCGTGGTGCGCGGGTCCTCCGCGATGCTGTCGCCGAACTCGACCTGTGGCCGGACCGGGGTGATCCGGCTGCCGAACACCGCGGCGTCGACCATCAGCAGGGTCTCGATGCTCGACGCCAGCCGCGGCCGCCAGTAGCGGACCTTCTTACCAGCCGTCATGAAACTGCGGCGCTGGCGGGCGCGGATCTCTGTGGCGGTCACACCGGCGCCCGCGTCGCCGAGCTCGCCGAAGGTCTGGACGCTGTAGCCGCACGCCCGGACGATGCTGGACCAGAGCGCCTCGACGGTCTTGGCGTGCTCCTCCACCCGGATCGCGAACTGCACCAGGGTGATCTGTGCGCCCGTGTCGTCACCGGGCAGCATGTCCAGCGCCTCGTACAGCTCCTTGTCCACGTCGAAGCCAGCGCCGCGGCCGGGCCCGTTGGACTGGAGATAGGCGCGGGGCACGACCAGTCGCGCCTTGGCCAGCCGCAGGTCGCGCATCCACGATGTCCACGCCTCGTCGAGCGCGTCCATCAGCGGCTCGGTGCCGGCGATGTCAGCCCTCCCGAACGGCGCCGCAGTGGGGACGTTGCGCCACAGGCGGTTAGGCTTGATGTTCGGCACGTACTCGATCAAGAGCTTGGGGACGCCGGTCTCGACCACGTTGCCGTCGGACAGGCCGTCGATGCTGGCGGTCTCCGGGTACTCCGTGAGCGGCGCCGGCCGGCCGAGCTTCTCCGGGGTGCCCTCGTAGACGCCGTGGGTGATGCGGCCGGGGTTGTGGCGCTCCAGGTGCCGCACCACAGTGCGGCCGTCGTCGCGCAGCACCCGCCACAGGGTGGCCGCGGCCAGCTCGCCCCAGGACCACTCCGGCACCACGGCGTCGGGGTGGACGCCGGTGAGCCACGGGCCGTCAGGTCGGGCCTCGGTGTCCCACACGGTGCGCAGGTACACGGAGCCGAGGCCGGCGGCGATCTCGGCGGCCTCCAGTAGGGCGGCCTGCATGCCGTCGCCGGCGAGCTCGGCGAGGCGGGCCTGAGTGGCCTTGTCCTCAACGGTCAGCGTCGGGGCCTCGCTGAACAGCAGGTCGGCGGAGGTGCTGGCGATGTCGCTGGCGGCGGGGAGGTGTAGCTTGGTGCGCTGCTCACCCTGTGATAGGCGGGTGCCCCAGAACCACCGCTCGATCGCCCGTCCGACCGCGCCGCGCCAGCCGCCCCGCTCGGACGCGAAGAACCCCGTCGAGTCGTAGCCCTGGCTGCCGCCGTAGATCGCGGCCAGGGCTTCCGGGTCGCCGGAGTACCACGCCGCCCAGGTCGCGATCTGGCTGTAGACGGGCGCGAGGTGCTTCGGCGGCCAGGGCTGGTCGCCGTCAGGCAGGGGCATCGACGGCACTCGTCAGCCTCCGGCGCCGGAGGCTGACGAAGCGGCCTCGTCCAGCCACACGAGCATGGTGGCGCCGTTGTGGCCGTGGACGCGCTCGGCGGACTCGAGTCGGTCCCAGTGGACCACCGAGCCGTGTTCGCCGCGCCAGCGCACGGATGCGGAGCCGTCGGTCCACAGCACGCCGTCGGCCACCCTGCCGGTTCCGGACGCGCCGGTGATGTCGCGCGTGCGGTGGAGGTAGAAGCGGCGGGGGTCCGTCATGCTGCCAGCTCCAGGTGTAGTTGGACGAGGGGTCGCCACAGGGCCCGGGTGGTGTAGACGGCGTAGCCGCTGCCGTCGAGGGAGTGGTCGTCGCTCTTGATCGGGGCGTCTTCGCCTTTGGCGGCCTTGTCGGGGTCCCAGGAGTAGCCCGGGGCCTCGTTGATCCAGCCGGGGCACCGCTGGTGCACGCGGAACTTGTCGGCGGCCATTAGCGACGACAAGAGCCGGATGCGGCCGAGCACGTTGTTGTCGGCCAGGTGTGGGGACCAGCCGTCGTGGTGGAGCTGGACCCGGAACGGCTTGGCCGACGGGTCTACGACGACGTATTCGGGGTGTATGCCGCGCAGGCCCGGAGCGCCGGGCACCTCGAGGTTGGTCAGCCAGGACCGCAGCTCGCGGCTGTACTCGACGTCGCTGAGCGACCGGCGCCGGTGCTTGGAGTCCCAGCGCCACTCGTGGGTGAGGTAGAGCCGGTGGTCGGCGCCGAGCCCGAGCAGCAGCGCGGCGAACGGGTTGGTGCTGCCGTGGTCGATGCCCAACGCCAGCCAGCGGACGATGGCGGGCAGGTCGGTGACGACCATGCGGTCGGGGTCCCACGCCTCGTACACGGCGCCCTCGGCGAGACACCACTCGCCGAGGATGAACCGGCGGTGCCACAGCCCGACGTACTCGGCCCGCAGCGCGCGCACGTACGCCGGGTCAAGCGCGGGGTTGTCGTCGAGCGTGAACTGCCACGACATCAGGTCCAGCTCGCCGGCGCGGAGCAGGAAGTCCCGTCGCAGCCAGTGCGCCGGCCCGTCGGGGTTGGTGGTGGCGAGCAGTCGGGCGCCGGGGACGGACAGCCGCGACAGCAGCATCCGCCATACCGACTCGGGGATGACGGTGGCCTCGTCGACGTAGGCCAGGCACGCCGTCATGCCGCGGATCTTCGACTCGGCCTTGACGTCGTTAGCACCGATCAGGTGCACCGTGCGGCCGAGGATCACCGCAGTGTTGGCGCCGGTGGTGTGGTGCACGAGCCGCGCCAGCGGGCCGAACAGGGCGAAGTCCTGGAGAGGCTCTACGAGGTTGCGCTCGATCGTCTGTAGCGTCTTTCCGACGATCACCACGAGGCCGTGGTTAGGCGCCGCCGACAGAGCGATCAGGAACGCCAGCAGGCTGGCGATCGTCTTGCCGGATCGCACGGCGCCGGCCCAGATCGAGAGTCGTCCCCGCGCAGACTCGACGATGGATCTGATCTGCTTCTCGCTGACCGTTTTGAGGAGGGCGTCGAGGTGTGCCGCGCGGACCTGCGGAGACCGTTCTGTGACCCGCGTGCTACTCCTCCTCGGCGGGCGACGGCTCATCGCTGCCTCCGCCAGTGAGCTGGTCGTACGCGGCCTGTAGGCCGGCGGCCAGCGAGCCGAGCATCGACTTGCCGTCCTCGGCGCCCTTGTCCGCGTCGTGCAGCTCCAGCTTCATCGAGCGGTCGGCGGCCATGGCCGAGGCCTGCATGAGCTTGAGCTGGTCGGCCGGGATCGGCTCGTCGACGTGCTTCTCGTCGTACGCGTGGTCCTTGCCGCCCCAGTCCCAGTAGACCCGGGCTTCCCAGATCCGCTGGCGGAGCTTCGCTGCGTCGTCGAGGTAGTGGTGCATCAGCGCCGCACGCTTGGCCGCGGCGTCCGCTTTCGCTGCCTCGGTTGCCCGTACGACGGCCGAGCGGTCGAACGACAGGCCGAGTTCGTCGGCGAGCTTGGAGATGGTCTGGCCGGAGCGGCCCAGCGCGCGGGCGATCGCGTTACGACCCTTGCCGGCGGCGTGCAGTTCGCGAACCCGCCGCCGGTCCTCGTCGGTGATCGGTCGGACCACGGCCGGGCAACCTCTCTCGCGCGCATGCGTGAGGCCGCGGAACCCGGGTGCAACCGGTTGCGGTTGGCTCGAACAGGCGAGGGCCCTGGCCGGTTCCCTTCATTGGGGCCGGCCAGGGCCCTCGCATCATTAATGTGGTGAACCTGGGGACAGAACGTCCGAGTCAATCAGACGGTAGCCCGCGAAGATCTCGGCGTGCAAGGAGGGTGGTCAGGACGCGCCGGGTGTTGCGGGTCATCCTGCGTGCCGAGCGACTGTGTCCGCGAAGCAGTCACGGTCGCCATCCTTCCGGCATGTGGCGCTGGGCGTAGGCCAGGGCGAGGCGGATCATCTCCGACCGGTTGGGGTCGCCGTTGCGGATGGTGAGGCCCTCGTCGTGGGCGCGCTGGTCGACCCAGTCGCGGCCGGACTCGCTGAGTCGGAGTGTGATGACGGGGCGGCGGGGGCCGGGGCGGGGCATCAGGCTATCTCGTTCACGCGGGTGAGGTGCTCGGCGGGGATCTGGCCGCGGACAGCGGGGAAGTCCTCCCAGGATGCGCGGGTGATCTCGATGCCGTCGGGCAGGTCCACGCGGACGATGTGGTAGCCGGGGCGGTCGTCGAGCATCCAGTCGGCGTGCTGGCGGCCCTGCTCGGTGTCTGGGAACAGGCAGACGATGTCGCCGTCCACGCCCTCGTCGGCCTCGTCCCACAGCCAGGGGATCTCGACGCCGTCGGCGATGAGGCTGTCGCGGCAGCGGAGCGGCTGGCCGGGCTGCCACGACGGGTGCGCGATGTGCCAGTAGCGGGCCATTGAGGGATTCTCGACGAGGTTGCCGTCGCACCAGTGCTGGCAGTCGGTGCACATGGGGCCGGTGCGGTCGCCGTCGCGGCCCCGGACGGTTTCGGTGGTCTCGGTGTTGCACATCAGGCAATCGCTCATAGTGTATGACACTACCAGCGGATCAAGGTTGGTCGAGGCGTAGTGTCATACACTATTCGGGTGATCCTGCTGCCGGTTCCGTCGATTCGCCGATCACGTAGGGCCACCAGCGGTTTCGCCAGGTGCGAAATTCGGCGACGGTGGCGAAGCAGCCCGCGATGGACTTGGGGGACTTGGCCTTGATCGCGGCGCGGACGCCGGCTGGCGTCTCCTGGAGGAACAGGGCGAAGGTCCGCACTGCGTCGGCGTCGGCGACCGTGATTCGGTCGTCCGCTACTGCGTCGCCGAGCTGTTGTTCCAAGTCGGACACTAGCTGGCCTCCTTCGACTGGTCGAGCGCATCGAGCACGTCGCCGGCGCGGTAGGTGCGGCGTTTGCCGGAGTCCATGCCGGCGTGGAGCAGCAGCTGCGCGCGAGCCAGGCCGTGGATGTCGCGGGCAGTGACCTGGACGCCGAGACGGGACAGCAGGCCGGCCAGCAAAGGGGCGGGGGCGACCTCGTCGCGCACCTGGTCGCGCATCCAGGCCTGGGTCTCGGGGACGTCGTACTCGGATCCGCACCTGGTGCAGCGGGCGTAGGGCTCGCCCTTGGTGCCGTAGAGGTCGGCGCCGCACACCTCGGGGTGGCCCTGACAGTCCGGCTCGCACGACTGGTTGTGGTCGAGCGGGTGCACGCACTCGCCGAGGTACACCCGGCCGTCGATGGGGATGTCGACGGCCGCGCGGGCCCGGCGAACGGCATGGCGGATGGCGGTGACGTGGCCGGGGAGCTGGTCGAGGCCGCGGCGCCAGCGCAGCAGCCAGCCGGCCAGCGCGTCAGGCGCGGCCCAGTTGATGTGGCCGAGCGGGGCCGGCTCGTCCAGCCACTCCCGCGGGGACGGGGCAGGACCCTCGGCGTGCCGGTTGGCCGGGGTACGACACAGCGAGCACACGGTGACTCGGATGTCGAGCTGGCGCCAGGTGGGGATCACGGCGTCGGCGAGTGCGTGATGCAGCTTGCGGGCCGCAGCGCTGGCCCTGCTGGCGCGTCCGGTCCACGGGATGCGGGTCTCGGCTGAGTGACCACCTACCGGGCGGGTGGTCACTCGCTCGGTGCCGGCGATGGTGGCCTGGAGGTCGTCCCACAACCCGTGGGCGGCGGTGAGGTCGGCGAGCAGCTGGGCGTCGCACGGTGCGCACAGCGCGGCGCCGACGCGGTAGGACGGCTGTCCGCAGGCGACGCAGGGGTCAGGCGCCATCGGTGGGCACCTCCTGCTGCCGGCTCCCACCGAGGTACACGGACACGTGACCAGCCTCGCGCTGCGAACAGGTCGCCCTGTACAGGCGGGCTGCGTTCTCGTCCCGCTCGAGCTCGGCGGCGGCGAGGTCGGCGGTGAGCCGATCGACCTCGGCCAGCAGCAGCCGGCGGTGCAGGATGGCGCCCCTGACGGTCGGGCCGGACAGGTCGTCCGCCAGGCGCATACGACCTCGATCGACCTCGGTGAGCGGGGTGGTCGCCGAGACCGTCGGGCGTACGGCCTGGCCGAGGAGCGCGTCGACGGCCGCCTGGGCCAACAGGCGGAGGCCGACAAACACAGGGGTTGTGGAGTCGGGGCGCTCGACCAGCACGGCGCGCATGGCGTCGTGCACCAGGTTGACGGGGTCGGGGGTCACGCTGCGCCTCCTTGGGCGAGGGTGCGGAGCCGGGCGTAGTGGCCGGCCCACTGGAGTGAGACGACGCCGGTGGCGCCGTGGCGGTGCTTGGCGATGTCGGCGTCCACTTCGCCGGGGCGTTCGGGGTCGCGGTGCAGCAGGATCACGAGGTCGGCGTCGGACTCGATGGCCCCGGACTCCCGCAGGTGGGACAGCTGGGGCCGGCCGGCGCCGGTGGTGGCAGCCCGGTTGATCTGCGCGGCCACGACGACCGGCGCGTGCAGGTCGCGGGCCAACAGCTTCAAGCCACGGGAGACGCCGGCAACCTGCTGCTCCCGCGGCGCGCGGGCGTCGGGGCCCTGCACCAGCTGCAGGTAGTCGACGGCGATCAGCCCGAGGTCGCCGAGGCTGCGGGCGGTGGCTCGGATCTGCTCCACGGTGATGGTGGATCGGTCGTCGATGTGCAACGGCAGGTCTCGCATCGCCGACTGGGCCTTGCGGACGCGCGGCCAGTCCCAGTCGGTGAGCCGGTGGGAGTGCAGGGCGCGGTACTCGACATTGGCTTCGGCTGCGATGATGCGGTGCACCAGCTCGGCGCTGGGCATCTCCAGGGAGTGCACCAGGGTGGGAATGCCGCCGGCTGCCGTGTGGGCGGCGATGTTGGCCAGTGCGATCGACTTTCCACCGCCGGGGCGGGCGCCGATCACGGTCAGCGTGCCGGGAGCGAGCCCGCCGATGATGTCGTCAAGGTCGGGCCACGGGGTGGGTAGGCCCGGGTCGACCTCGTCGTCGTAGGAGTCCACCACCCGGTCGAGCAGCGTCGACCAGTCCTCGTCGGTGACGGGCGCGGCGGTGACCCGGTCCAGCTCGGCGCGGGCCAGCTCGACGGCGGCGAGCGAGTCGCCGACCGGCGATGAGCCGATCTGGACCAGCCGGCGGCCGGCCTGGATCACCCGCCGCAGCGCGGCCTTCTCGGCCACGATCTCCGCGTAGTAGCCGGCGTTCGCCGTGGTGGGGACGGTGGCCACCAGGGTGTGCAGGTAGGGGGCGCCGCCCACGCGGGTGAGCTGGCCCCGCCGGTCCAGCTCGGCCGTGACGGTGACCGGGTCCAGGCCCTCGCCGCGGTCTACGACGGCCTGTGCGGCGGCCAGGATGACGCCGTGGCGGGGCGAGTACCAGCCGGCCGGCGGTACCAGCGCGGTCACGTCGGCCAGCGCGGCGGCGGACAGGATGGCCGCGCCGGCCGCGGACATCTCCGCCTGCATGTCGTGCGGGGGTTCGTCGGCCTCCAGACTCATGCGGGACTCCGGCGCCGGTCGTCGCCCTTGAGCGCGACGACCGTGCACATCTCGGTCAGTCGGCTGACCACTCGCTCGCCGAACGTGGACTCCAGGTTCGCGGGCGTGAGGTTGCTGGTGATCACCGTGGCCCGGACGCCGTTGTACCGGTGGTCGATCAGGCGGGCCGTGACCTCCTCCGTCCAGTCGGTCATCTTTGCCGCACCGAGGTCGTCGAGCATAAGCACGCTGGCGGTGGCGAAGCGCTCGAACTCGGCTTCGGGGTCGACCCGGTCGCGGGGGCGCAGTCGGGCGTACAGGTCGGCTGCCGTGGTGGCCATGATCGACCCGGGCGCCCCCCTCGTCTCGATGAGCAGCCGTAGGGCCCCATACGCCTCGAAGGTCTTGCCCACCCCGGTCGGGCCGAGCAGGAGCAGCGACGGGCCCGACAGCTCGCGATCCTGGAACCGGGCCCTGCGTCCAGCCGCCGTCCATGCCTTGGACAGGTGGCCCTGGGCGACCCCCTCCGCCCAGGCGACCACCTCGGAATGGGTCGCGGTTACCGACCGCTCCAGGTAGTGCGCCGGAATCAGCCGCTTGAGGCGAGTCGCGGCCCAGTGCGCACGTTCCTGTTCCGAAGTCGAGCTCCCATCGGGGTCGTACACGAAGGGGTTGTAGTCCTCGTTAGAGAAATCGTTCATCTGGCTGTTCTGCTCCTTCTCAAGGAAACGTCATATTCGGATTGATCGACTGGGCTTTGGTATGCCACCCGCTGGCCGCTAGAGCCCAGGCCGCGCGGCGCAATCGCCGACTCCCAGCAGTCGCCCTTCAGCCATCGCTCGGCGTCCTTGCGGTATCGGATCTCCGGAGTGCCCGCCACATACGGCCCAACGCGGGCCATGATCACGTCGGGGTTAGCCCGCTTGGTCGCCCGCTGCCACTCGGTGTAGGCGGCCCGCTTGGCGCCCTTGCGGCCGTACGCGGCCCAGAACGCCTCGAACGCTGCCGAGTAGGCCGTTGTGCTCGCGCGCTCTCGACGAGGCACAGCCTCGTCGGCGCGTGGCAGTTCAAATGGCAGTTCATTGGTAGTTCCTATGGCAGTTACACCCGTGCTGACCTGCGACGATGACGGTCGTGACACCGTCACCTGACGGTCTGCGGAACCGTTAGTGACGGTCTCCGGAACCGTCAGTTGACGGTGCGCGAGACCGTCAGGTGTGGTCGGCGTGACGGTGTCCGAGGCCGTCAGGTGACGGTGTCCGAGACCGTCAGGGCTGACGGTGTCCGAGACCGTCACGCCACTGCGCTGGCGGTCGGCGTACCGACGCTGGCGGGCGGCCGCCAGCTCGCGGGCACGCCGCCGGCGGGCGTCCTGCTCGCGGCCGGTGACCGTCTCGCGCGGTGTCAGCGCCAGTTGCCACACGGGCGTTCCGGCGTGGTCGCCGGCCGGGGAGATCAGGCCGGCACGACGCAGTCGCCCCAGGGCGCTCCTGGCCGTCTCGTCGGCCACGTACGCCTCGTCCGCCAGCGTGGCCAGGCTCGGCCGGGCCCGGCCCTCCCGGTCGGCGTAGGTGGCCAGCACCAGCAGCACGTGATGCGCGACGTGATCGGGCAGGCCGTCGGCGCGGCGCACCGCCGGGACCGTGCGCGCCCAACGGATCGCCGCGAAGGCGTCACGCGGCACCTATCGCCCCCTCTCGGTTGCCGGCACCTGGGCGATCTTATTGCAATGAGTCGTGCCGCCGTTCCGGGGAGCCGGGTGGTACTGCACAGCCGGGCACCCGCGTGGGTCGTCGCCGTGGCAGCCGATCCACGTCGAGTCCCCGCCGTGGCCACTGGCATCCCAGGGCACCAGGCGCACCCAGCGGGCCACACCGACCAGCTGTACGTCCTCGCCGGTCTCCCGGCGCCACAGCTCCCGGGCCCACGCCAGGTGCGCATCCACGTCGTGGGTGCGCAGGATCAGCACCGCCCCGCTGCCGACGAGGTCGTCCAGGTACGTCCCGGCCGGCGGCTTTCGCGGCCGGTACGGCTTACCGTTCGGGCGGGTGATCATGCCGGGTAGCTCCAGTCGTATCCCTCGCCGGTCCACTCCAGGACGATCGGGCCGTCCCGCACTGGGGCTCGTTCGCCGACGTAGCAGTCGACGACCTCGCTGTTGTCGATCCACGGCAGGATCTGGCATTCGCCTTGGTCCTCCGGTTGGTGGTCGCACGGCCAGGACTCGCAGCCGCTCGGGCACCCCATTCGGCACTCGGCGCCCTCCGGCGCGTCGCACACCAGCGACCCGCGGACGCCGTACCGATCGATGTGCCACTGCACCCGGTGCGTCACGCCGGCACGTCCTCGGGTCTGAGCGCTCAGGTGGCCAGCGGGAATGCGAGACACGAGCGGCCGGACTCCGCAGGTGTCACACCGGTCGAAACGCACGTCCAAGCCGGAGCGCTTGAAGGTGACAGTGCCCTCGGCGCCGGGGGGGACTTCGAAATGGCCGTTGCGGAGCGGCCGGAGCGACCACACACGCGCGCCCGGTCGGATCTTCCGGTACTCCTGCGGGGTCATGCCGGCAGCTCCTCGACGAGGTCGAACAGGGTCGGCACGCTGGCCGCGGCGTCGTGGGCACGCAGGTAGGCGACCCCGTCGGCGTAGTAGTCCGCGTTGAGCTCGACAGCGCGGCCGCGGCGGCCGAGGTGCAGGGCGCGCAGCGGCACGGTGGACAGGCCTCCGAACGGGTCGAATACCAGCTCGTCGGGGTTGCTGTAGCGGGTGATGAGGCGGTCGACGATGTCGAACTGCAGCGGACAGACGTGCATGGTCTGCGCCTTGCGGGACTGCTCGGTGTTGAGCGTGCGCATTCGGTTGACGTCGTGCCAGACGTCGGGATGATGGGAGCCGGGCGCGAGGCTCATGAAGGTTGCCGGCAGCGCGCCGCGCTGCTCCAGGGCCTCGCCGAGCCGGACGTGGGTCTCGTAGTCGTAGACCTGGCTCAGGCCGTGCTCGGTGAACAGCGCGGACAACTGCTCGGGCGGCAGCGCGGCCAGCTCGTCGGGAGTGAGGTGCCGCTGGCCGGAGGAACGCCAGAATGCGTGCGCATCCACCTGCCAGCGGGCGCGGGTGTAGTTGGCTTTGTCCTTGACCACCGGGAGGTCGGCGTACCCCTTGGTGCGGTCGGATTGCGGCTTATGGAACAGTAGAATGTATTCGGGAGAGCCGGCGCCCATTTTGGAGCCGTCCTTGCATTGCTCGGACCAGCCGAGCCGGTACGTTTGATTGTTTTCGCGGACCACGTCCGTGATGACGGTTATCATGCCGAGGTAATCGAAGCCGTGCCGGCGGCTGTGGTCGATAGCCTCGGCGTGAAAGGGGGACACGGTGGGCAGGCCGGCGCCAGTGACCGAGCCGAACAAGATGCGATCCTTGACGTGGCATGCGTAGATCCGGCCCGGGCGGAGCACCCGCAACAGCTGCGGCGTGAGGTAGTCCATCTGCGCCCAGAAATGCGCGTTATCGTCGGTGTGCCCGAAGTCATTGTATGATGGCGTGTATTCGTAATGGTTGGCGAACGGTACCGAGGTGACCACTAGGTCGACCGAATCGTCCTCCATCGACTGCGTTTCCAGTACACAGTCATTATTGGCCACCAGCCACCCGCTGCCGGAGGTCTCGACCCGCTCTATGCCGATGGAGCGGGTAAGGGCCTGGTCGATGGCGGCCTGATCTAGGCCATATTGGCGGATCACCTGCGACATGGTGGCGGTCAACTCCCTGTGCTGTTCCCATTTCTCGCGGAGTGTACGCACGACGTCGCGTTCGGACTCCGCGTGAATAATGTCGATGCGTACCCGCTCGGTTTGTAGGAAGCGATGAATCCGGTGAATGGCCTGGATGAAGTCGTTGAACTTGAATCCCACGCCGACAAAGATCGCGCGGTGACAATGGCGCTGGAAGTTGCAGCCGGACCCGGACAGGATCGGCTTCGTCGCGAGCAGTCGAATGCGACCTTCGGCGAAGTCAATGATCCGCTGCTCGCGAGTCTCCAGGTCCAGGGACCCGTACACCTCCACGACCTCGGGCAGGGTGGCCCTGATCGCGTGCCGCTCATCCTCCAGGTCGTGCCACAGCAGGAAGTGCTCACCGGGGGCGGCGTTGACCAGCTCTGCGAGCTTGGCCACCCGTGCCGGCAGGGTGTCGCGGCGCTCCGAGGCTGCCTCAGACACGCCCAGGGCACCGCCGCCGCGGAACAGCCGGCCCTGCCCGTCACGCTCCACTGGCGCCGCGGCGTGGTCGACAGCGACCTCGTGGTACCTCACGTCGAGGGCGGGCAGCTCGTATCCGTCATCGGGATAGCCGAGGTCGGACGGCTTTTGTAGGAATACCGCCCAGGTGTTGAGCCACAGCCAGAACTCGCGCTCCTTATGCGGGTACAGGCGCAGGTTATTGGCCTTGGTGGAGTCGCGCTGGAAAAACCGCGTGAGCGCCTGGCCAGTATCCATGACGCCCAGGAAGCCGGCGTAGTGGATCAACTCTTTGTACCGGTTCGGCGACGGCGTGGCCGTGGCGACGAACCGGTATGGCACGGCGTCGAACAGCGACAGGAACGTCTGGTAGGTCTTACTGCCGAAGCTGCGCAAGACCGATGCCTCATCGAGGCTGACCGCGTCGAACAGGCTCGGGTCGAGCCGGCCGTCACGGACCGATTCGTAGTTGGTCAAGAAGATGGCCGCGCCGGTGTGCCGCGCAACCTCCGCGACCTCTTCCGTGCGTCGAACGAACGCGACAGGAATGCCGAGCATGGCGGCGTCGCGCACGAACTCCTGTCGTACTCCGAGTGGGCAGACGATGAGGGCCCGGCGTGCCGGGGCGAGGTGGTCAAGGGTGAGTCGCAGCGTTTCCAGCTGCATTACCGACTTGCCCAGACCGAAAGCGGCGAAGATTGCCCGCCGGCCGCCGGCCACACACCAGCGCACAATTGCCCGCTGATGCGGCAGGAGGATCGGGTGCACCTCGTCGTCGCGAATGATAAAGCCGCGCGACCGGTCGAAATTGACCTTTTCGCGCAGGAACTCGTCGTATGTGGTCATCGTGCGGCACCGCCGAACAGGCTCAGCTGCACGCGCGGGGTGCGCCGTCATCTCATCCTCCGGGCGACATCGGTGTATCGCCTGCCGCCGAGCGAGGCGACCAGCCGGCAGATGAGCTCCTCGATCTGCCGGGCATGCAGGCCGCCAGCGCGGCAGCGGGCCAGGTGCTGGCGGCCAGATACGCGCATCTCGCCGCGGCCGTAGCCGCTCGGCTCGTACACGGTGGTGGGCTCGTCGCGACAGCGGCAGATCGGCAGGTGCGCTCGGAAGTCCCCGGCGGTGATGTCGACAGCGTCGGTGGACTCGACGACCTCGACGATGGTGTTTCCAGGGCCCGCCAGTTCGGGTAGTCGGCGTTGAGCCGGCTGGCGACCACCATGCCGCCGCCGGCGAGCGCGGCCAGGCTGGCCGGCCCCTCGGCGGTGGTGATGGTGACCGTGGTGGAGGTCTTGGCGAGGTCGGCCCAGGCTTTCGCGCCGGCCAGTGGCAGGTACAGCTCCGCCTCGGCGACGGGTTGCCAGTCCATCTCCGCGACCGCGAGCCGGTAGCGGTCTGTGGCGACAAGCGCCAGGCGCGCGCCGGCGTGCAGGTAGACGGCGTGGATGTTGGCCAGCGCATCCTCGGCCGTGACGAACGGCAGCACGCGACCCAGCGCCTCGGCGAGCGATGGCCCGTCAACCGTGCCGAGCTTGCCCTCCACGGCGGGCACGACGGGGAAGAGCTCGTGGTCGATAGTCGGCAGCGACCAGGATCCTCGCGGCCTGTCCACGCGCACCGCGAGCGTGTCGCCGGCCTCCAGGTGCACCTCGGCGGCCTTGGGGATGACCTTGACGACCTCGCGGAGTAGCCGGCCGGCCACCGCCACCCGGCCGGGCTCCATGATGGTGGCGGATGCGGTGGCGGTGGCCCACTGGTCGAGGTCGGACGCCCGGACGGTGAGTCGGCCGTCGGCGTCGAGTAGTACAGCGGCGCTGACGGGGTGGCGAGGGTTGCCGGAGCACAAGCCGGCCGGCGCGAGCGCTGCGGCGAGGTCGGGCTGGCGGATGGTCAACTTCATGTGCCAGCACCTCCTCCCGCCTGCGCCTTGGCCGTCTTCTCGCGGTCGCCGCGGCCGTCGGCGTAGCCCACGTCGTAGCCGGCCCGCCGGCCGGACTCGAACGACTCCTCGGCCTCGTCCTGGATGGTGTCCAGGACGGTGGCGTGCTCGTGGTCGCGAATTTCGTCGTAGGCGGTGAGCAGCGCGAGGTCGACGCCGGCCTTGCGGAGGGCGTCCTCGAGGTCCCAGCGGGCGGCGTGGGTGGTGATCGGCAGGATGGCCATCACGCGTCCCTCCAGCAGCGCCGGCGCCGACGGCGGTCTCCGGCGGCGACCCAGGCGTAGACGGCGGCGGCGCGCAGCATCAGCCAGGCGTCGGGCAGGTGGCGGGACAGCTGGGCGGCACGATGGGCGGGTTTGATCACGGGGCGCACTCCTCGTGTAGGTATTGGCCGGCCGCGGTCACCGCGGCGCGCTGGCGTGGGTTGATTGGCTGGTCGCACCCGGTCGCGCACTCGCGGCGACGGCCGGCGCGCACGTGGCGGACGATGGTCAGCTCAGGAGAGAGGTCGATACCCCGGCAGTGGGCGCACTGCGTGGTGATGAGGTCGGTGAGTTCGCACCGCTGTTCCGTGGTGGTCACACCGGTTCCTCGCGGCCCTTGGCTGCGTCGCAGGCACGCCGAAGGATGTTCGGGATCTCTCGCCAGGACACCTCTACGGCGCCGGCCTCGATTGCCGCCGCTCGGCGGGAGTCGGTGACGTCGTAGTGCGGCCGGTACAGGCGCCCCACCTTGGTGTGGGACTGGAACCACTCACGCCGCAGCCCGATGCCCTGGGCGAACCGGTGTAGCTCCTCGATATCAGGGCTGTCCGTGACCAGGTGCGACCACCGGGCCCAGATGCGTCCGACCTTCGCCGGCGTGCGGAAGTTGTCGACATAGACGGTCACGCGCACCACCGGCCGGCGGGGAGCCTCTGGGCGGCACGAGCAAGGGCCCTGGCGTCGGGGTGGCCGAGCGCGACGAGATCAATGACCTCGCGGCGCAGATCGTCGGCCATGCCGTGCGCCCGCTCCGGGTCGCCCGTGATGCGTAGTACCTCGTTGACGCGCTCGTTGATGAGGGTCAGGTCGGCACGCGCGGGCTCCGGTTCGGCCGGCTTGTGCAGGTCGGGTAGCCACGCCTCGGTCTCGTCGACTGCCGGCACGATGGCCCAGCTGCCCCCCACCTGTCCGTAGTGGCGCACCTCGACCCGCACATCGGTGCCGGGCGGGACGCCGAGATCGGCGGCCAGTGGCCGTACGTCCGCGGCCTCGGTGGCGAGCCGGACGGGCATGGACACGTTGCACTCGTACATGCGGCCGGTGCGCTGGTTGAACAGCGCCAAGTGCGCCATCGCCGGGCTGGTGCAGTCGACCTCGAGGCTGAGGCCGCAGCGGCAGCACGGGGTCACCGAGCCGTCCTCGCCCAGTAACACCCAGTCCAAGTGCCCGCCCGGTTGCCGGAGCACCACCGGCACGGTGGCCGGGTCCACGCCCTGGCGGACCAGGTAGCCCAGATCGCGAGCCCAGGCGCGGTCCTGCTCGATCAGGCCGTGACAACCCGTGGTTCCGGACCCGCAGATCCGCAGCCCGTTGGACGGTAGGTCCGTCTGTGGGTCGCGGCTACCGCCCATACCCCTGGGGCGTCGGTGATGCGAGTTCCCGGCCGGCCCGCCGCAGAGCTCGCACCGGTCGCCGGAGCGGTCGCGCAGCACGTCGACCGTGGCGCGGGAGAAGGCGCTCATGCCGCCGCACCTCCCGCCAGGCTGAGGATCTGCTCGGGCGCGGCTGCCAGGTCGGCGGCGAAGGCGCGGATACGGTCGGCGTCCGGCTCGGTGTTGAGGTCTGCACCGTCGTGGGTGGCCCGGAAGGCTGCGCCGACCCGTTTGGCGTCCCACCGGTGCTGCTTGACCAGCGCGCGCAGCGCGGTGCGCGCAGCGTCGGCCGGCTGCGGCTCGGCCATGCGCGCCTCGATCAGCTCGCCGAGCAGCATCGGGAGGTCGTCCGCGGACACCACGGGGGCGTTGAGCAGGCCGACTCGCGACACGTCGGCGTGCAGCTGCCGCAGCTCGGCCAGGGACGTGGCGTCGAGCACCAGGGCGCGGTACTCCAGCGGCCCGGGGCGGTCCGCACCGTCGGCGAGCCAGTCTCGGATCGTCTCCGCCAGTGCGGCGCCCGGCTTCTCGATCACTGCGCCGTGCAGGGCCGGGATGCGGGTCTTGGAGATCGTGAGCGTGCTCTCAAGATTTAGCTCACCGACGACGTCGAACTCATACTCGAGTCCGTCGCGCTGCTCAGGCTTTAGGCCGACCCGGACGGGCTTGCTCTTGCCGCGGTCGGTCTCGATCACCCACTCGGACTTGGTGCGCAGAGTGACGATGATGTGCGCGGGGTAGGACACCAGGGCGTCGATCATGCGGCGTTCGACCGGGCGCATGTCCTTCCATCCGGTCGAGAAGGACGACCCGCCGCTCGGGGTGCGGCGGTCGACCTGCTCCAGCATGCCCTCGGAGCCCATCCAGTAGTGCGACAGCGAGTCGACAACCAGCGTGGTGAACCCGTAGCCGGCCGCGGTCGCCAGCGCCTCGATCAGCGACTGCGGGCTGAACGTCGGCGGCCGGTAGGTGTGGAACTGCCAGCCGTTGACGCCCTCGTATTTGGACGCGCTGCCCCGCTCGGTGTCGATCACCCCGACCACGCCCGTGGGCGCGGCCAGGAACGTCGCCAGCGCGAGCGCCGTGTAGGTCTTGCCGGACCCGGCCGGGCCGGCCAGCGCAATGCGCGCTTTCTCGGCCGACCGGACCGCGGGGGTGAACTCGATGCCCACCTACTCCACCTCCTCGTCAACGTCCGGGAGCGGATCGCCGTCCAGGTCCCACCGCCGCCCGCAGCAGCCGCAGCAGAGGTGAACGCCCTCCTCGATCGCGCCACGGTCGGGGCAGTACGGGCACACCCAGGTCTGGTAGGCGTCCTGGTCGTGCGGCGGTAGAGCTGACGACGGTGCGGCAGCCTCGTCACGAGCGCGGGCGATGCGGAACAGCGCCAAGAACGCGGCGCGGATTTCGGCGGCGGTGAAGCGGCTCGGCCGGCGGGCGATGTCCTGGGCGACGATCAGCCATGCCTCGGTGGCGTCCAGGTGCTCGATCCGCTCCGCGTAGCAGGCGGCGTGGACGGTGCCGTAGGCCACGGATAGGGCGACCCGGTCGACCGGGCCCTCGCCGAAGTAGTCGAACTGGATCGTCTTGTCGCACAGCCGGCACACCCGCTCGGTGGTGTCGGGCGCGGGCTCGCCCCGGAAGGTCGGCAAGGTGATCGTGATCGTCTGCATCACGCCACCGCCAGCTCGGGCACGTACCGGTCCACCCAGGCCAGTCCGCCGCGGTCGAGCGCCAGCTTGGCGCGGGTGACGGCGACGTAGGCGAGCATCGCGTCGGCGCGCTGGACCTTGCCGGGGTTGCCGTCGTCGTCCTTCTTCGGCGCGGTGAAGTCATCCTGGATGGCCACCCGGGCCCACTCGCGGCCCTTGCTCTTGTGGGCGGTGCTGACGACCACGTCGGCGCGGTGCTCATCGACGGCGCGCGACAGTCCGACGATGATCTGGTCGGGGCCGTAGTCGTCGATCAGCTTGACGAACACCCGCAGGTCGGAGCCGCCGTCGCCGTCCTCGCAGTACTCCTGCACCTGCGCCCAGGAGGTGAAGGCGAAGAGCTCGGGGTGATTGGTGCGCCGGCCCGACTTGAGCTCGGCGGCGGCCTCGGCCAGCCTGACCAGCTCGCCGGCGCCGCCGACCAGGGCCGGCCGCTGCCCCGCGTCCAGGGCGGCCAGGACGCGGGCGACGGCGCCGGCGTTGGTGCGGCACAGCACCGCATCCGGCATCGGGACGGGGCCGATCGTCGAGGGCAATGCCGGGTTCCCGCGGACCCGCAGGTCGGTGCCGAGGATCGACAGCCACTTGTTCGCCTCGTTCGCCACCCGCTCGCCGAACCGCCACGACTGGCTCAGGTAAAGGCGCGTCTCGGCCGGCCACGACGCGAGAGCGTCGACGGCGCCGCGCCAGCCGTAGAGCTGCTGGCACCCGTCGCCGATGGCGATGCGCTGGCACTGCTGCGTGGTCACCAGGGACGCCGTGAGCGGGTTGGAATCCTGGGCCTCGTCGAGCATCACTACGTCGTAGGGCAGCTCGGGGGCGGTGAGTTGCCACTGCTTGAGGTAGTGGTCGTGTTGGTATCTGATCTTGGTGCCGCGGGGATCCTGGAGGTCGGCCCACGCCCTGCGGGCCACCGGCAGCACCGCGGCCACCAGGTCGTCACGGGCCCGGCGCTCCTGCGCCCATACCGCGCGGTCCTCGCCGTGCAGCCGGTGCAGCTCTACCGGGGTCGGCATGCCGGGCATCAGCGGCACGTGCCGGCTATCCAGGTCGTGGTCGGCGCTCTGGCAGAACCGGTCGACCGTGCCCAGTGCGAACCGGGCCAGGTGCAGCGGGGTGAGCACCATCGACGAGCCGACCGGAACCTCGTCGCGCAGGTCCAGCCGCCGCGCGGTCTCCCGCGCCGACTGGCGCGGCGCGCGCAACCGGCCCGCGTACTCCCGGCCGACGGCGCCGAACGCCAGGGCGTGGACCGTCGAGCAGCGCACATGCGAGGGAAACGACGCCTTGGCCTCGACCGCGGCGGCCTTGTTGTAGGCCAGGTACAGCACGCGGCCGCGCATCCCGCTGGCCGCCATCCGCAGCGTCGAGGTCTTCCCGGCGCCGGCCGCGGCTTCGACGACCAGGCCCTGGCCGGTGCGGCAGGCGTCGATCACCGCGGCCTGCTCCGCAGTCGGGGTGCAGGTGCTCACCGGACACCACCGGCGCACAGCAGCACCAGTCCGACCAGCAGCGGAGCGAAGTAGAACACGGAGGTGACCCACGCGGTGACCGCGTCGCACGCCTGGCCGATGCGGTCCCAGCGCAGCCGGCGGCGCTCCTCCCGCAGCTGCAGTCGGGCCAGCCGGGCCCACCCGGGCGCGGGGGTGTCAGGGTGGCGCAGGTGCCGATGGTGGGCCGGCGGCCGGCCGGTGTGCGCGCGCAGCCGGCCGCCGGTGGTCGAGGTGGCGTAGCGGTGGGCGGCGAAGCCCAGCACCACCAGCAGCAGCCCGCCGCTGGCGAGACGCACCAGCGGACGCGGGTCCGCGGCCAGCACCAGGACGAACGGCACGAGCAGCGCGGCGAGCAGCACCCACCGGGCCGACCGCAGCCGCGCGGCGGGCGCGAGCTGCGCGGCGGGCTGGTGGGCCGGCACCTCGGCGTGCCAGGTCGACTCGTCCGGGGACGTGTGGATGTCCTCTCGCCACGCCGCGAGCACGGCGTCGAGGTCGGCTGGCGCCGGGCAGCGCTCGCACGTGCGGAACCCGGCCCGCCACTCCGACCCCGCCATCCGGTGGCCGCACAAACCGGTGACGAACCCCGGGACCGGCCCGTGCGGGCCCACGAACGGCACCGGGTCGTCGGCCAGCGGGACGTCCGGGTCGACCCCGGGCCACATGGGCGGCGAGTTCGCCGCGGTGTCTGCGATACTGGTGCTGACCATCCTGAATTTCCTTCCTGGTCACTGGGGTCGCCCGGGGCAGTCGGGCGGCCCCGCTGTCATCACGGGGTTCGGCTGTAGTCCTGGTAGAGGGCGCCGTGGATGTCCACGGCGTAGGTGTGGCGGCACGAACCGCTCACGTGCACGTGCCAGCCGGTGGGGCAGTACGGCTCGCAGTCCGCCCGGGTGACGGCCGCGGCCCACGCAGTCATCGGCCGCCGGTCCCACGGGCAGGTGATGGCCGACTCGGCCTCAGGGCGCAGGCGCATCACGACGCCACCGACCGGGTGGGCCGCGACGTCAGGTGGTGGCCGTTGCAGATGCCGCACCAGTAGACGCGGCGCTCACGCCGCCACTGCAAGCCACGCAGCGAGGCTTGGATCTTCGCGTCGACCAGCACGAGGGCGGCCTCGTCGTAGGAGGCGTACCGCCGCTTGCCGGCGCACCCGTCACCACGCCTCGGCCGGCGCATCACACGACCCCGGCCCGCTTGAGCGCCTGCCGGAGCCGGTCCAGCTCACGCTCCGCGCGCAACGCCCGGGTCTTCCACACGTCCAGCTCTGTGGCCAACCGGTCCGCCGCATCCAGCCGGCTCACCAGGTCGCGCAGGTCGAGCACCGCGGGCGCCGCCGGCGCGGCGGTGGGCGGCGCGGCGGGCTTCAGTTCGCGGTGCTTGTTCAGGTGCGGGCGGATGCTCAGCAGCTTGCGGCTGGTGTAGGTGCAATGCAGGCAGCCATACGCCTCGGAGCCGTCCTCCAGTAGGAGGTGACGGATCTGCCGCCACCGGACCGGCTGGCCGTCCCGCGTTGCCATTCCTGCGTGGGCCGTCGCCGGCTCGTCGGCCACCACCGGCACCCCGTCGACGTGCGTGGCGGTCACCGGGCCACCGCCTCAGCCGCACGCTGCTCGTCAATCCAGGCGTACAGCTCGTCCTCCGGGTACACCACCCGGGCGCCGATCCGGAACGACGGCGGGCCCTCACCCCGGTGGCGCCAGTACCGCAGCGTGTCCACCGGGGTGCGCGTCACCTCCGACACCTCCGGCAGCAGCAGTAGCCGGGGGCGGGGCTTGGGCCGGGTCATGCCGCCGGGCCCGATGGTGCGACGGGCGTACCGTCCAACCAGGCCGCGTACTCCTTGGCCTCCGGGGTGCCGTCGATGAGCACCTCTACCGGGACGTTCAGTCGGGCTGCGGCACGAGCGAGGGCTTCGTGGCTCACCGGTCGCCGCTGGGCCTCGACATTGGAGAGGTGGCAGGGCGTGACCCGGATCGAGCGGGCGAACGCTCCGGGCTTTTCGCCCGTCCTCTGGCGGATCCGCCTGAGGAGGGGGGATGCGGTTGCCATGCGGACAAGGAAAGCAAAGAAAGTCAAGAAAGTCAAACCACCGGGCCAACCCCTAGGACTGGTTGGGCGATTGTCGCGCCTGGGCTGATCTGCGTACTGTCAAGGAATGTCAAGAAAACAAAGTCCACGGCCTGGCCTGACGTCCGGGTGGCTGGATGGACGGCGACCCGCCCGTCATCCTGTGCGCGTGGCTGCTGAGCGCGACCGGCGCAGGGCGCGTCTCGGTGTGATCCTGCGGAACGTACGCATGGCGCAGGGGCTCACGCAGGCGCAGGTCAAGGAGCTTGCTCGGCTGTCGAAGCCGACAATCACGGCGATCGAGAACGGTGACTCAGGTCCGCGACGCGTCTCGGTCGAGGCCCTCGCGCTCGCCCTGGGCCTCCCGCCTGGCGCGGCCGGGTCCTACCTCAACGGCGACGGGCAGGAGCTGGAGTCGGCCGCCGAGGTCATCGAGCGTCGGGCCCAGGGGCAGCGCTCGGACAGTGGCGAGAGCCCGACACGGACTCGCATCGTCCGGGCGTCGGTGGACGAGCTGATGGAGATGCGAGCGCTCGTGCGGGAGGCGGTAGGGGAGGAGGCGGCGGACACGTGGCTACGCGCCGCGCTGCAGATCCGTGAGGAGCACGCGCGGGGCCC
>Ga0209382_10001398_pt1 | contig 38076 bp, 35 predicted proteins | sample SoiMetdeltSBSDD5_FD_187599 | JGI IMG/M metagenome (GOLD analysis project Ga0209382, IMG submission 187599) | Bulk soil microbial communities from a Populus tree surrounding site in Tennessee, USA - Soil MetaG P. deltoides SBSDD5 (SPAdes) (version 2) | ecosystem: Environmental > Terrestrial >... | reverse complement strand
CGCGCTGTTGTTCGGGATGGCAGCAATGGGCGCACAAAGTGCTTTGGTCCGTCTGCTGATGCGGAGCGTCGCCTCTACCAATGTGATGACGACGAATACGACACTTCTTGCGATAAACGCGGCTGAAATACTGCTCGGCTGGATCGAACGCCAAAAAGCCGATTCGACCGGCAGTTTGAATACAGACTACGCGCAAGCGCAGAATGAATTCGCCGCGCTACTGCCGATCGGGCTTGGCTTCTTCGTCGGGACCGCACTCGGTGCCATTGCGTACATCAATGTGGGACTGCCCAGCGTATTGTTGGCGATTTTTCCGGTCGGAGGTTTGGCGCTGTGGTACACGCGGGGCGTTCGTAGCGCGAGGCTACGATTGCTTGATCGGCGTCTACGATGACGGTCGGAGGCGTCTATGCCCGTTCAGCCAATATCCTCGTACCTGCTGCCGATCTTCCTGCTGGCCGGTTCCAATGTGTTCATGACGACGGCTTGGTATTGGCATCTTCGCTACAAGGAAGTGCCTCTCATTTCGGTGATTTTCATTAGCTGGGGGCTGGCTTTCGTCGAGTATTGCATGGCCGTGCCGGCAAACAGATTGGGCAGCGCAAACTTTTCACCTGCGCAGCTTAAGACAATTCAAGAGGTCGTCACTCTACTCGTCTTTGCGATTTTTTCGATCGTGTACCTCAAAAATCCGCTCACGTGGGGCCAAGGTTTTGGCTTCCTGCTGATTGCCGCGGGTGCATTTTTCGTTTTCCAAACTTGATGGGTTCCCGCCCATATAAAATCGAATTTAGTTTCCTGAACAGCAATTTAATGGTGCTGGCGGGCCATCTGCCTATTCTGGAAGCGTCAACTTCCAACTGATGGAGGGACGCATGTTTGGCGAAGCGATATCAACCAGAGCTCCGGAAACATCGTTCTACTACGTGATGCTAGCGGCAACCTGCTTCCGGCGGACGGCGCACAGCTCTCCTCCCAATGCGAGCGCATTGCGCGATATCGGTTGCAAATATTTGGCCAAAGCAGGCTACGGCGCCTCGCGTGAACAAATAACAGAATTTTCGTTGCCGCAGGTTAGTGGCAGAGGCCCCAAGGTCTCCTAGAGGCAGCCATGGACGGTCGATTGAAACGCTTGATCCTCACTGGATTCGTGTTCCTTTTGGTTATCATCGCTGGGCGGCCGTATCTTGTGGATCGATCTTATTCGGCGACTGCATTCCGCCCGGTCGAAACGCGCGGTGATTTCGCTGAATACGAGCGGAGGACCATCGCCATTTTCGATCGAGCATCGCCGTCTGTCGTCCAAGTTGCCGACTCGGCTGACGACAGCGATTCTAATGACGAGGAGACTGTCGTCAAAACTGGTACCGGTTTTGTCTGGGACACGGCAGGCCATGTCGTCACCAACTATCATGTTGTGCAGGGCGCCAAGGTATTGACCGTCAAATTCGCGTCCGGAGGCGTCAGGAAGGCTTTCATCGTCGGTGTTGCGCCAGCCTACGATCTGGCCGTGATCCATGTCGACGAAAAAGGATCGTTGCCGCTGCCGATTGCGATAGGAAGCTCGGAGGGCCTAAAGGTCGGTCAAGCAGCCTTTGCAATAGGCAGTCCGTTTGGACTCAATGAATCGCTGACCTCCGGAATCATCAGCGCACTTAAGCGGCGCATTCCGACCAGCGCCGGCCACGAAGTCACTAACGTCATACAGACCGACGCTGCGATCAATCCCGGTAACTCCGGCGGCCCTTTGCTTGACTCCGCGGGTCGCCTGATCGGGGTGAACACGGCGATTTACTCGCCGTCTGGCTCCAGTGCCGGGATTGGCCTTGCTATTCCCGTCGACGTCGTCAATCGCGTGGTGCCAGCGCTCATCAGCAATGGTCGCGTGCCGACGCCTGGCATTGGCATCGTGCCCGGCGACGACACGCTGGCCGCACGGTTTGGGATCGAAGGTGTGGTGGTGGTCGAAACGATTCCTGGTTCGTCGGCCGAACAAGCGGGCTTGCAAGGCATCAACACTTCGAGCGGGCAGCTTGGCGACGTCGTCGTTGCAGCCAATGGCAAGCCTGTTCATCGGTTACCGGACTTGAACGATCAGCTCGAGCAAGTTGGGATCGGCAACCAGGTCGATCTCAGCATTGAACACAAAGGCACCAGGACATCGGTCTCTCTCAAGGTCACGGATTTTGTCGGTGTACTGGAATAGGCGAGACGCATGAAATTCCTCTTAATGAATGGCAGGACACCCAGCCCGCAGTCATTCTGTGCGTTGTGCTGTGAGCCAATCGGCGAGAGCTACCTAAGAGAAGTCGCAACACGGCTCTGTTACTGCGATCACCAGTGCTACGCCGATCATTGTAATGGGGTCAACCAAGCGCTCAAGAACTACGCGAAGGCGTCGTAATGTCGTTGAAACTCGCTCATGGCAGGACATTATCAATGGCCAATTATGGTCTCGTATCAATGCAAAGCCACGTTTCGGCGCGCGAAACGCTAAACTGCCTGCTGGCGGCGCTGGCCGCACGGAAGCTCACCGTTTTCGCACCCGCCGACCACGCCGCAGGCGCTGCCTCTTTTGGCTTGCCGCTTCGCCCAACCGAGGTGGTGATCTTTGGCAATCCCAAGGACGGGACCGCACTGATGCAGGACCAGCAGTCGGCCGGCATCGACATGCCCCTCAAAGCGCTCGTTTGGGAAGATGCCGACGGCAAGGTCTGGGTTACCTATAACGATCCGGCCTGGGTCGCGCAGCGCCACGGCCTCGGCGTTGCGAGCGCTGCGGCGGTGAAAGCGATGTCCGCACTGCTGAGCGCAATCGCGCAGGAAGCCACACAGTAAAACCGCGAAGTCTGCAAAGGCGAAGTGCCAGCGCATTCGGCGATGTCCGCTTTGGGGTAAAGCGGACATCAAGTTGATGGATGGGGAATGCTCAAGCCAAAATAGTTGAGCGCCCAATCGTTTAGCACACGCGAGCAGAGGACGTGTCACACCGCCGGTCGTACTTGGGTTATGTGCCCCTTTGAGCGTTGCGCTCAATTTACGCCGCACCGCCGAGAGGCAGCGTTAGCTCCGAAATGTCCGCTCTCGGGGATACAGCCACATCTGCGCAGGCTCCTTTCCTCACTATGTGGTTAGAATGCCACCGTCCACAGGAATGACGGCGCCGGAGATAAAGCTCGCGCGCGCGGACGCAAGAAACACAGCCAGATCGGCAATATCGGCCGGGGTAGTCAAGCGCCGGAGCGGAATTCTCTCCAATACTTTCGACCGCACCTCGTCAGTGAGCACGGCACGCGTCATCGCCGTATCAGCAATGGCAGGAGCGATGGCGTTTACGGTGATGGCGTGCGGCCCGAGTTCGCGGGCAAATCCCATGGTCAAGGCCACAACACCGGCTTTGGTTGCGCCGTAAAGAGCGTTGCCGACCGTCCCGCCGCCGCGCATTGCAGCGACCGAGGCAATATTGATGATGCGCCCATAGCGTTGCTGACGCATGAATGGGATCGCGGCCTGCGTGCAGTAGAGCACGCCGGTGAGGTTAACCGCGCTCAGTTTTTGCCATTCGGCGGCGGGCAAATCGGCGGCAGGCCCAGTCGAGAGCAATCCGGCCGCGTTCACCAGAATGTCGATACGCTTAAAGCTGGCCACGAATTCTGCGATCACGCGCTTAACCGCGGCGACATCGGCCACATCGGCGGCGCCGGCGCGCGCCGGCGCGCTGCTCTCGGCGATTGCCGAGGCGGTCTTGTGCGCGGCCTCGGCGTTTCGGTCCAGAATGCAAATCGTGGAGCCTTCCGCCGAGAGTGCGCGGGCGATGGCTTCGCCAATGCCTGTGGCTCCGCCAGTTATGACCGCGACGCGCTCTCTTAAATTGAGATCCATGTCGATCCCATTGCGGTTCTAAATGCCGCTCATCGACTATCGACGGCCATGTCGCGCTTGTGCGCCTCGGTCATTGCAAAGACGCAGGCTGCGCTGATGATGCTCACCAGGAGGACATAGCCGCAGATCAGCCACGGCTTGTTGCCGCCGGCCGGCAATAGAGCCGTGGCGATGAGAGGGGTCAGGCCGCTCGCGTAGATACCGGAGAATTGGTAGACGAACGATATTCCGGTGTAGCGAACGCGCGTATCGAACAGCTCCGAGAACAGGGCTGCCTGCGGGCCGTAGACGGCTGGATAAACGATTGCAAACGGAACTGCGATCGCAATCCAGATCAACAGCGGATCCTTCGTTTGCATCAGCCAGAAGGCGGGGAAGGACAAGATGCCGATCAGCAGTCCGGCAACGCCAAACATGCGGCGACGGCCGATTCGGTCGGACAGGTTGCCGTAGATCGGCAGCGTGATGATCATGATCGCCGATGCAATCATCACACCGGCCAGAGCCGTCTGCCGCGGCAACCCCAGTGAATTGGCGACGTAACCGACAATGAATACACCGAAGATATTGAAGGTCACGCCTTCGATATAACGGGCGCCCAGGCCGAGCAGGGTGTTTTTGCCGTGGGTTCGCCACAGCTCGAAGAACGGAACGTGGACGACCTTGTCGGATTCCTGAATGCGCGTGAAGGCCGGCGTCTCCATGATCTTCAAGCGGATATAGAGACCGACCGCGACCAGTATCGCGCTGATAAGAAAGGCGATGCGCCAGCCCCACGAGAGGAAGTCGGCTTCGGGAAGGTAGGATAGCAGGTAGACCATCCCAGAACTCAGCAGAAGACCGGCCGGCACTCCGATTTGTGGCCAGCTTCCATAGAAGCCGCGCTTTCCGGCCGGGGAATGTTCGACTGCCATCAGCACCGCGCCGCCCCATTCGCCGCCGATGCCGATGCCTTGGAAGATGCGGAGGAAAAGCAACATGGCCGGGGCCCAAATGCCGACCGAAGCATAAGTCGGCAGCAGGCCGATCAGGAACGTCGCGATTCCCATAATGAGGATCGTGAGAACCAGCACGGTTTTGCGGCCGATACGATCACCGTAATGGCCGAAAATGATGCCGCCGAACGGTCGCGATATGAAGCCGACGAAGAACGTTGTGTAAGCGAGCAAAGTGCCGACCAGCGGATCGTAGTTGGGAAAGAAAAGTTTGTTGAACACGAGTGGAGTCACCACACCGAACAGAAAAAAGTCATACCATTCGATGGTTGTGCCGATGGCGCTGGCCAATGCAATCGTGCGGATCGAGGTCCCGAAGCCAGCCGATTGTGTGTTTGTCTGCATTTTCGTTCCCCTCTCTTTGTCAGGATCTTAATGGTGCCCGCCGTCATCATCATCGCATTATAACGCGCGCGCGGCCGATGGCGGTCGTTGCGGTGTTGGTCCAAGATGCATGAGGTCGCGCGCTTCTTCGGGCGAGGCGATCTCGCGGCCGAGCTCGCGCACAATGCGGGCGGCGCGTTCAACCAGCTGCGCGTTGCTCACCGCCAGCACACCGTGGCTGAAATAAACGTTGTCTTCCATACCAACACGGATATTGCCGCCCAAGGCGAGGGCCATCGTACTCAATGGCAGTTGGTACTTGCCGATGCTCACCACCTGCCAGGACGAGCCGTCCGGAATGGCATCGAGCATGGCAAGCAGGTTTGCCGGTGTTGCCGGGATTCCTCCCTTGATGCCCAGTACGAAGCTAAAATGCAGCGGCGGTTCAAGCGCGCCGCGTTCCATCAGCTCAATGGCATTCTGTATGTGGCTGAGGTCATAGACCTCGAGCTCATTGCGAATGCCGCGTTTCTTGCAGCCACATACAAATTCGACGTTCCATTTTTTCGAGTTGGGAAACAGAAATTCCGTGTTCTTGTGTTCGAAATGGAACGTGCCGAGGTTGAGCGTGAGCTGATCCGGCTGCGGTCGAATGTTAAGCAGATTCATCCGCTCTTCCAGCGAAAACGGCTCACCTTCCGCTTTTGGGTTTTCATAGCGTAGTCCGATGCCGTTGCCGACCTGCGTAATCATTCCCGGGCAATGCGACATCACTCCTTCGATCACTTCGCCATAGACATCGAGGTCGGCGGTCGTCACTCCGCGCTTATCGCGCACGTGCATATGGGCGACGGTCGCGCCGGCGTTATAGCAATCGTGGAAATTTTGAATGATATCTTTGGGCTGTTCGGGCAATGCGGGATTTGATTCTTTACCGTGCAGGCCACCGGTCGTCGCGACGGTAATGATAACTTTGCCGGGGTTGGTCAGATTGGGCTTCATGATTCCTCTCCCGTGATGCGCACCAACTGTCCGGAGTGGTCCAATAAGATGCTCCGCATTCGACGCTTATGTTCGACCGCGACGCCTGTAATATTGTTGTCTCGACTAATCCGGCACAATCACGAACAACATCTGTCCGTACTCCACTAGGCTCGCGTTTTCGGCGCCGATTTCCGTGACCGTGCCGCTCCACTCGGCGTGAATTGTCGTGAATAGCTTCATCACCTCGATAATGCAGATAGGATCGCCTTTAGTTACCTTGCTGCCTACTTCAACGAATGGCGGCGCCCCGGGGGAAGGTGACCGATAGAACGTACCAACCATTGGTGCTGGCACCATATTCGCGGCCACCCCGCTGCGGGTGGCGCTCGGTCGAGGCGCTGGCTCAATCGGCGCGCCCGGTGACGGAGCAGTGCTTGTGGTATTGGCCGATTCGATCGAGGGCGCCGATCCACTGACACCATGACGGCGAACAACAAGTTTGATGTCGCCGGTTTCAAGCACGAACTCGTCGCACGAACTCCCATCGATTATTTTGAGAATCTCGCTGATCTCATCGTAACTCAGTGCCATGCTGCGCCCCAGCCCCCTGCAACCTAATCCTGACCCAGGTGTGTGGCGAGTTGCTTGGCGGCTTCGAAGAGCGTCGGCAAATGGCGGACAGACTCCTCGATCGACATGCGTGCGTTTGGCGCTGATATCGCGAGTCCCGCGCAAATTGCGCCTTTTCCATCGCGCACCGGCACAGCGAGACAGACGACGCCCGCAAGGAATTCCTGATTGTCGATCGAATAACCGCGCTTACGAATCGCGTCGAGCTCGACCTGCAACCTAGCCGGATCGGTGATGGTATTTTCAGTGTAGCGGGCGAGCGGTGTAGCGCGGATAAGCTCGTCCCGACGGCGGCGGGGTTGCACGCTGAGAAGCAGTTTGCCGACCGACGTGCAGTGCAACGGTACACGCGATCCGGGTTCGAACCGCAGGCCGAACGGCCATGATGCCTCCACCCGATCGATGTAGAGCACGGCACTGCCGGAGATCATGCCGAAATTGCACGTCTCGCCGACCTTTGCGGATAGGGCTTCGAGCACAGCATGCCGTGGCGCCGATCGCATTGAAGATCGGACGGCACCCAATGCGAAATTCAACAGGCGCGGACCGGGACCGTAAACCCGGCTGTCGGGCTCGCGTTGCAGCAGACCCTCGCTATCGAGCTGGCGAACGATCCGGTGCATCGTGGGTTTTGGCACGCCGAGCAGCGCGGCCAGTTCAGAAATGGCCAAAGGCCGTTGCGCCGCAGCGATGCATTCCAGCACCGCAAAGACCTTGAGCGCCGAACCGCCTGCGGCCCCTTGTTGCGAAAACGAACGGTTCGCTCCGCCGCCGGTCACCTTGCGCCGGCTGCCCGAATGATCCCGCTGCGGCCCAAGATGCTCAATCGCGGCCATGCAGATTATCAGAAACTGAAAAAAATAGTATTGCAAGATGATTTTTTGTTCTGCCAAATGCGATTACAAAGAGGCCGTCGCGCAAGGAGTCGCAATGAAGCGAATCCTGGTTGCCAATCGGGGGGAGATCGGCCTGCGGGCCGTGCGGGCGGCGCGTAAACTCGGCATTGCAACCGTTGCCGCGTGCTCGGATGCAGACCGAAATTCGCCGCATGTATGGGCGGCCGACCATAGCGTTTGCATAGGCCCGCCCGCGGCCGCCCTGAGCTATCTGAATGGTCCAGCATTGATCGAGGCGGCGCGAGGCAGCGGCTGCGACGCGATCTATCCCGGCTATGGTTTTCTTTCCGAAAAGAGCGCCTTCGCCGCCGCGTGCCGGGAAGAGGGACTTATTTTCATCGGCCCCAGTCCTGAAGCGATTTCTTTGATGGGTGACAAAGTCGAAGCCCGTCGCGTGGCTAGACGCAATGGCGTGCCGGTCGTGCCCGGTTCGCAGCAGGGCTTCACGGATGCCGGTCAAGCAGCGCGTGTCGCCAATGAAATCGGCTTTCCGATGCTGCTCAAGGCCTCAGGTGGAGGGGGCGGGCGTGGCATGCGCGTCGTTACGGAAGCTTCAGAATTCGCCGCGCAATTTTCACAGGCATCGGCGGAAGCATTGGCTGCCTTTGGCAATGCGGAGATTTACCTAGAACGCTTCTTTGCACGCGTGCGTCACGTTGAAATTCAAGTGTTCGGCGACCGTCATGGCAATGCGGTCCATCTATGGGAACGCGATTGCAGTATCCAGCGCCGCCACCAAAAGCTGGTTGAGGAAGCACCGTCGCCTGTTCTCGATGCGCCCATTCGTTTGCAGATGGCTGAGGCCGCGACGGCGCTCATTCGCGATATCGACTATGAAGGCGCTGGCACCATCGAATTCATTTACGATCTTGACAGCGGCCGATGGTTTTTCATCGAAATGAATACCCGCATACAGGTCGAGCACCCTGTCACTGAACAAATTTTCGGCCTCGATCTCGTCGTTGAGCAGATGCGCATTGCGGCCGGGGAGGTCCTCTCATTCCGGCAGCCGCCGGCGCCTAACGGGCGCTGTGCAATTGAGTTTCGCATCAACGCTGAGGACCCAGCCAATAACTTCCGTCCATCGCCGGGCACGGTGGCCGAATGGGTGCCACCAAGCGGGGAGGGGATCCGCCTCGACAGCCACGTCTACCGGAGCTACGTCGTGCCGCCTTTTTATGATTCACTGCTTGGCAAGCTGATCATCAGTGGAAACGACCGCGAGCATACGCTGGCAAGAGCAAAATCTGCGTTAGGGCGTTTTCAAATCGCCGGCGTTGCAACCACGCTGCCTTTCCATGAACGATTGATCGATTGTGCGCCTTTTGTTGACGCCACTGCCCATACTCGCTGGGTCGATGAAGAGATGCTTTAACGTGACGCGAAAAGTTTCCCTGATCGACGTGACGCTGCGCGACGCGCATCAATGTCTGTGGGCGACGCGCATGACCACCGCGATGATGAAAGAGGTGGCGCCGATGCTTGATCGCGCCGGCTTCGAGGCTATCGATCTCGTGGGGGGCGCTGTGTTCGATGTGTGCGTGCGGTATCTGCGCGAGGACCCGTGGGAGCGGATGCGCATTTTGAGTTCCTGGGTGACGCAAACGCCGCTTATCGTAATGACACGCGGTCAGAGCCTGTTTACCTTCGAGTTCTTCCCCGACGATATTGTCGCGCTGACTGCCGAGCGCATTTTTGCGAATGGTATTCGCTATCATACGCCCTATGACGCGCTTAACGACATGCGCAACATGGAAGTCCCGGTGCGCGCGGCGAAAAAGATTGGGCTCTATGTTGATGCTGGCGTGGTCTATACGGTGAGCCCCGTGCACACGGACGAATACTATGCCCGAAAGATCAAGGAGCTGGTGGCGCTCGGTGCCGACGCCATCTTCATAAAGGATCCAAGCGGGCTTTTGACGCCTGAACGCGCCGCGACGCTTGTTCCAGTCGCCAAGAAGGCCTGCGGCAAGCTGCCGTTGCAACTGCACTCGCATTGCCTCACGGGTTTGGCACCCTACGTGGCGATTGAGGCAGTCAAGCGCGGCATCGATTGCGTCCATACCGCCACATCGACGCTTGCGAACGGCGCTTCACATCCTTCGACCGAGCAGTTCATCCAGAATATAGGGCGACAGGGTTTTGAGACCGGCATTGGTTTGGAATTGATCGAACAGGTGGCGGAAAAGCTGCGCTACATTGCCAAGCGCGAGAAAAAGCCTCTCGGCGCGATTGTCGAACATGATGCGTTCCACTACGAGCACCAGATGCCGGGTGGCATGATTTCGAATTTGAAGTCGCAACTTGCGGCCCTCGGTATCAGCAGCAAGCTGCCACAGATTCTTGAGGAAGCGGCGTGCGTGCGCTGCGATCTCGGCTATCCCATAATCGTCAGCCCATTTGCCCAATTCGTCATGACACAAGCGGTACTCAACGTAATGGGCAAGGAACGGTATGCGACAGTGCCCGACGAGGTGCGCAAATATGTGCTGGGGCACTACGGTGAAATTGCCGGTGCCATCGACCAAAACATTTTTGACCGCATCACGCAGGGTCGCGAGCCCTTCAGGGGGCGTCCGGGCGATCTGCTCGAACCGGCCATCGGTCGCTTGCGCCGCGAGCGCGGTCCTTTCAAATCCGACGACGATCTGCTGCTCGCCGCGTTCTATCCGGATTCTGAGTACGCTGCACTTAAGAAGGCTGGGCCGATCAAAACGGGCTACCCCTTGGCTTCAACGCCCGTCGTTACATTGGTCAAGGAGATCGCTTCGCGTCCGGACATCAAGTCGTTTCAGTTAGCTCGGAGGCGCGCCGGCTAAACGGAGATTCGATCATGACGCAACCGACCATCATCACCGCCGCCATCACCGGCGCACTGCCGCGCAAGGCGCAAACGCCCGCTGTGCCGGTGACACCCGGCGAGCAGATCGAATCCACGCACGAAGCCTATGAGGCTGGCGCCGCTCTGGTGCATATCCATGTGCGTAACCAGGACGAAAGTCCCTCCTCGGATCCGGAACTGTTTGCGCAGGTGCAGGCGGGCGTCAAAAAGCATTGCCCCGGCATGATCATCCAGTTTTCGACGGGCGGACGCGGGCGCAGCCAAAACGAGCGCGGACGCGCCATCAGCCTGCGTCCCGACATGGCGTCGCTCACCACGGGCTCGGTCAATTTCCCCAATCAGATCTATGAAAATCCGCCACAGCTTGTCGAAGAACTTGCCCGCTCGATGCTTGAATATGATGTGAAGCCGGAAGTCGAGGTGTTCGATTTGGCCATGCTCTACAACGCGCGCGACCTGGCCGAGCGTGCGCTGATCAGGAAACCATTGCATGTTCAATTCGTGCTCGGCATCCCCAACGCGCTGCCAGCACGGCGCCGCGTGTTGGAATTTCTGGTGTCGGAGCTGAAAGAGATCATGCCCGAGGCCACTTGGGCGGCCGCTGGCATTGGCCGGCACCAATTAGAGGTCAATCGCTGGACGCTCGAACTTGGCGGTCACATGCGTACCGGTCTCGAAGACAACATCAAGTTCGACCGCGACCGATTGGCCAAGAGCAATGCCGAACTGGTCGCACGTCTGCGGGATATGTGTGGCGAGTTCGGCCGACATGCGGCGAGCCCGCGGGAGGCGCGCAACATTCTGAAACTGGCCCCGGCCTGAAACTCGGGCGCAGCCGTGACAATGAGCGACGTCGCCGTCATTGTCGTGGTTACGCTCGCCGGTCTTATTCGAGGCATTACCGGTTTCGGGGGCGCCATGCTGATGGCACCGCCGCTCAGCTTGCTAATTGGAGCAGTGCCAACAGTAGTAACCGCCCTCATCCTTGAAACGGCTGCCGCAGTGGTGATGTTTCCCGATGCGTGGCGCAAGATCAACAAGCGCGTGCTTTTCTATCTGATATTGCCCACCTGCTTCACGGTACCGATCGGCGGCTATTTCCTGGTGACGCTTGATCCATTGATCGCACGAAAGATTATTTCAGGCGTCGTCGTGGTCTTCAGCTTGATGCTATTGAGTGGCCTTCGATATTCCGGCCCTCACCGGCCTTCGACGTCGCTTGTGCTGGGCAGCGTCGTCGGCGTGCTCTTGGGTGCGACCAGCATCGGCGCGCCGCCCGTAATTCTCTATCTTCTATCCGGTCCCGACCCACAGGATGTAACACGGGCCAATCTTACGGTTTTTGTTACCGCGATTTCGGCGATCGGTCTCATCATGCTGCTGGTCGCTGGCGCCTACACGACCCAGCTCACGGTGTCGGCTTTTCTGCTGTGTATTCCGTATCTCGCAGCGACATGGCTGGGCGGAACTCTGTTCGCGCGGATGAGCGATCTCGGCGTCCGGCGGCTTGCGCTCGGCTTCATGTTCACGATGGGTGTTGTGGGCCTTCTGGTGTGACGGTCGGTCGCAGTCAATTGCAATCGCCGCGCACACGCCGCGAGGTTGCAGGCGAGATTAAAATTCCGCATTTCCCACGGCTTGGGACTTGTGGTCTTGACCCTTGGACTTGGACTAACGATTATTTTGTCAAACGAAAACACGCCGAGGGAAAGCTCACCTTTCTGTTTGTTGCACCTCGTCGTTTGGTTGAGCTTCCGTCGTCGTTTTGACCGTGGGAGGACATGGCCATGTCGAGCGCAAGCACGTATCGAAAAGTTTTTGTCGCTGGACTCATCGGGATGGCCGGGCTGTTGACGACAGTCGGCCTGGCGCGGGCGCAAAGCGATAAGTTCACCGCTTGGGGCTGGCCGCTCCCTTACGAAAAGGTCTCCGACAAATCGGTGGCCTGGCTTAAGGACAAGGGCTGGTGGCCTTTGCAGGTCGCCTTTCAGTCGCCCTGGTCGGGGCAGAACAACATTTCCATTGTGATGGACAAGGAGGGGTTGCTCGCCAAGCGCGGCATCGACATGAAGCTGACGCCGTTTGGCTCGGGTCCGGCCACCAACGAGGTGCTGGTATCCGGCAAGGTCCAGGTCGCCAGCGCGGGTAACTTTCCCTACACCTCGCTGCTAGACAAGCAGATCCCGGTCAAGGCCATCGCACTTATTACGCCAAACATTTTGCATGCAGTAATCGTCCCGCTCGACAGCAAGATCAAGAGCCTCGGCGACTTCAAGGACGCCAATCCGCCAGCGACGGTGGGAATCGTGACCGGCTCCTCGGCCGAGTTCTACTTCCAGATGGCCGCGCAGGTTGCCGGCATCAAGATCGGGAAAGACGTGATCCTCAAGAACATGCCGATTGGCGAACAAATGGCGTTGCCCAAAGGCATCGACGCCGTTGTGCCGTGGGATGCTGGCGCGAGCATGATCGTGGAGGATCGCAAAAACGGCAGGATCATCGACACGATCTACCCCTACAACATGTATGAAGGCAATTTCGTGGTCCGCCAGGAACTGGTCGACAACGTCCCTGATGTCGTGCAGGCCCTGTCCGATGCCTATGTCGAGTCGCTGCTGTGGGCGCGGCATGACCTGGACGGCACTGTGAAGCATTTGCAGGCCGATCCGAGTCTGAAGAATTTCAGCAAGGACATCCTGGTTCAGCAGACCCGCGTCTACAACCAGCTCTACAAACCGACCTTCGTTTACCCGCACGCCAAATTCTGGGGTGAGGCGAACGAACCGATCTTCAATTGGCTTTACGAGCTCAAGCGCATCCAAAATCCGCTCAAAGCTGCCGACTTCGCCAAATCGGTCGACTCGAGCTTCATGGACAAAACTTTCGCCAAGCTGGGCTGGAAAGTGCCCCAGATGCCACCGTTCATTCCGGAGGGATGGAAGGGCTCGCTCGATAAATTCCCGTATCCAGAATATGTCACGCCGCTCAACCTGAAGCAGCCGCAGCCGTTCCCGGAGAAGGGTGACCTGACAAAGCAGTGGTCCTTTGCTGGAAAGACTTACGACCCCTAGCCGGGAAAAATCACACCCGGGCCGCGGGTGCATGCTAGCCTAGCGCGGAGAGCGTGAAACGGCATGAGCACCATCGCGACCGTCGGAACCGCTAAGTCCGCAACCGCGCGTTCCCGCTGGCTGACGAGCGCCAGGCGGCTGAAAAATTTGGGACTGCTGGCCGTCGTTCTGCTGCTGTGGCAAGTGACGAGCACCTATATCCTCGACAAGACCACGGCGGTCCTACTGCCGCCGCCGTCTGCGATCGCGTATGCCGGTTGGGACCTCATTCGGTCCGGCGATCTGTTCGTTCATCTGAGCGATAGCCTGCGCCGCGAACTGGTAGCTTTCATTTGGGCGACCTCGGCAATCCCTCTCGCGATCGCCATGGGCTGGTCGAAGACCATCAATGATCAGGTCGATCCACTGATCGAAGTATTACGACCCGTGCCGCCACTGGCCTGGATTCCGCTATCGATCCTCTGGTTCGGCATCGGCGACGTACAGAATCAGTTCATCATTTTTCTCGGTATGTTTTTCCCGATCTTGCTGAACACCATTGCCGGAGTGAAGAACATCGAGCCCAACATCATTCGAGCCGCACGCTGTCTTGGGGCCAGCGAGGCGCGCATCCTTCGCCGCATCGTACTGCGTGCGGCGCTCCCGCAAATTATCACCGGCATTCGGATCGGTCTCGGCGTTGGCTGGATGGCATTGGTAGCAGCCGAGCTGGTTGGAGCCAATTCCGGTCTTGGTTTTCTGATTAACGACGCGCGTACGCTGCTGCGCACGGACGTCGTCATCGTGGGCATGATCACTATCGGTATTGTCGGCCTTATCATAGACCGGGCGATCCGGGTGATCGGACGCCGCGCAATGCCCTGGTCGCGCGCACTTGCGGCCTAGCGAACTGTAAATGTTATGGCCACCCTGACCGCGACGGGCTTAGCCAAAGAATTTTCGGGACATAGCGCCGACGATCCCTCGGTATTGGCGCTGCGTGGCGTGAACTTTACCGTCAATCACAAGGAATTCTGCTCGGTGCTTGGTCATTCCGGTTGCGGAAAGACGACCCTGCTTACGTTGGTCGCCGGTTTCGAGGAGCCAACCGAAGGCGAGCTGTTGCTCGACGGCAAGCCGATCGGCAAACCGAGCTGGGAACGCAGCATGATATTTCAGGATTATGCCTTGTTTCACTGGCTCACGGTCGAGGACAACATCGCCTTCGGCCTGCAGATGAAGGATGTTGCGCGCGCCAAGCAGAAGAGCATCGTTGGCAATTACATCAACCTGGTCGGCTTGACCGGCTTCGAGAAACGCTACCCGCATCAACTCTCTGGCGGCATGCGTCAACGGGTCTCGATTGCGCGCGCGCTGGCGGTCGAACCGCAAATCCTGTTGATGGATGAGCCGTTTGCGGCGCTTGACGCTCAAAACCGCAGCCTTATGCAGCAGGAAATGCTCCGCATTTGGCAGCACGCGCGCAAAACCTGCTTGCTGGTGACGCACAGCATCGAGGAAGCAATCGCGCTGTCGGACCGCATCCTTGTGATGACTCGCCGGCCCGGAACAATTAAGGCCGATATCTTTGTCGATTTACCGCGTCCGCGCGACGAGGATGACCCAGATGTCATCGCGCTAAAGAAGAAAATCCGCGGGCTGATCCACAACGAATTTGAAATAGAGCAGTAGACCGACCGAAGATCCCTCCCGTCCTCACACAAGCCTCAGCAACAGTAAACCGCCAAGTTACAATTATGAAGATGACGGCCGTGGCGCCGAGCGCAGTAGTAATGTGTCGCCAGCCGAGGCCGACGGAAGTGCCGAGGCCGAGCAAAATCTCACGCTAGTCGCTTAAGGAGCACGTCATGCGGATTTTCATTGCTGCTGTCGCCGCCGCACTGATTGGTGTTCCAGCGGCCGCAAACGCCGAGCAAGTGATCAAGTTGAAGGCGGGATCTGGCGCAGACAAAGTGGAAGCAAATTGCCAACCCTGTCATAGCCTTTCCTACATCCCGATGAATTCGTTTCTTAACGCAGCGGGATGGGATGCGACCGTCACCAAGATGATCAAGGCTTTTGGCGCTCCCATTGACGACGCGGACGCCAAGGCGATCGCTGATTATCTCAAAAAGAACTACGGGACTTAGCCGCTGTCCCAGACGACATGGATGGCCGCAGCCTCTATTGATGGAGAGTAGAGTTTGGTGACAAAATTCTTTGTAGATCTAGCTAGTTAGCACTGAGGCCTATTTTAGAGGTCGTACTACTCGTCGTACTGGTTGAACGCTCGATTTCTGTCCCGCGAATTTTTCTGCTGTTTTGCGCTCTCGCGGGAGCATTTAGTCCAGGTTTGGGCAGGCAATTTCCGTCGTGCAACCCGGGCCGGCCGAAATCGTAAGGCTGAAGCGATGCAATTTGATGATCGCGGCGACCATACTCAAGCCCAAGCCAAGGCCTTTGGTGTTTCGAGTTTTGTCTGAGCGATAGAAGCGCTGGGTCACCGCTTCTCGTTCGATCTCTGGGATGCCGGGGCCGGTGTCAATCACCCGGATGACGGTCTCGCCTTCCTGGTGAAGCGCTACGAGCTCCACACGTCCGCCCTGAGGTGTAAATTTCACCGCGTTGTCGACCAGATTGGCAACGGCCTCGAACAGAAGATCGCGATCACCGTTCACAGTCGCCTCATCAGACGCTTCGACCCGAAGAGTGACACCCTTGTCTTCGGCAATCGGATCGTAGAGATCGCCCACTTCGCGAATCAGCGGGGCGAGTTGGACCTCGCTAAACCCCTCGCGCCGGCGACTATGCTCGATTTCCGTAATGCGCAACAGCGCCGTGATTGTGGTCAACGATTGGTCAAGACCAGCGATCGCCTGATCAGCAACTGCGCGGAATTCCTCCAGCGTTGAGGCGTGCTCTCGGCCGCGTTCGAGACGTATCCGCACACGGGTGAGTGGCGTGCGCAGGTCATGCGCGATGTTGTCACCGACCACCTTCGCCTCCTGCAGTGCTTCCTCCAGCAGCGCCGCGCGCACCGCCGCGGTTATATGCCTTGTCACCCCCCTGTAACCAAGGAAACGTCCTTGCGGATCAAATTGCGGCTTTCCGCTCGCGGCAAGGTAGATTTCGGAACCGTCCTTGGTGGCGGCTCTGTACCTGAAGTCGCGAAATGGCTTGTGCGCGTCGAGGTTCGCGAGGTGAAGGCGCCACTTTTCTGGCTCCTCCTCGAGGTCGAGAGCGTAATCCCATGCCACCGCGCCTATTTGGCGGGTGGGTATGGTGCCGAGTTGCTCGGATTCAATGATGAAACGGTGGTCTGGCCCGGTCTCCCAGTACCAATCTGAAGCCGACTCGGTGAAATCGCGGAATCGCTGTTCGCTCTCTCGAAGCGCCTTCTCGGCCTGGTTGCGCTCCGTGACATCCATCACAGTGCCGACAAATTCAACAGGACTTTTCGAGGATGCATTAAAGACTGGGCGCGCCACCAGGTGAATAAACTTGACGACGCCATCCGGAAGAACAATTCGGTAGTCCAGTTCGAAAGCTTTTCCTTCAGAGATTGCTTTCTCACGAACTGCATCGGTGTGAGCCCGATCCTCAGGATCGAGGCGCTGGCGAATTGTTTGGAGTGATGGGATCCCCTTATCCGGGTCGAGGCCGTATATCTGATAATATTGATCCGATAGATGGACGAACTCTCTCGAAGCGACATTCAATGCCCAACTGCCCGTTCGGGTCAGCCTCTGCGCTTCAGCTAAATATGTTTCGCTCCGGCGTAATTCGGTGGTCCGTTCCGCCACCTTTTTTTCGAGCTCATGCCTGGCATTCTGAAGCTCTTGCTCTCTGTGACGTAGCGCTTCCTCGGTGTGCTTTGCGTCGGTGATATCCGTGCAGGACCCGAACCAATTGACAATGCTACCCTTGCTGTCACGGACGGGCACGCCGCGCGTCTTGAACCAGCGGTAAACTCCATCGTGCCGCCGAACGCGGTATTCCACATCATAGGCGTGTCGCTCCGCTACCGAACCCGTCCAAACTTGCCGTGTATTATGCCGATCATCGGGATGGAGAACGTCCATCCAGCGCCAACCGAGCAACTCACTCTCGGCGATCCCGGTGTACTGCGTCCATTGGGCGCTAAAATAGTCGCACGCGCCGTCCGGCGTGGCAGACCAGACAAGTTGCGGCAACGCCTCGACCAGGCGGCGCCAATGCTCCTCTCCCTTGCGCAATGGTTCGTCTAAGATGCGACGCGATTTGTTCATAGCGCCAGCAATCCAGTCGCGCTGCCCCAGCCGCAACCAGAAATCAAATTTAGTCTATAAAACATTCTCTAACAACCGCGATCCAATGGCCCAAGGAACTATCGTCGAGCAAGTATCGACTGATTTCTGGCGCAACCGGAGTCGGAGCTGTGATGCGGCAAATGCCGTGATAAATCGCCGATAGCACGATTGCAGGATAGGCGCGGCCGCAGAATGTATGTACTCCACGCGAAATTTTCTCCCGCCGGCATCGGGAGGTGCCGCAAGATATCAATTCTTGCGATCAGCTGAACGAGGAGAAGACTGCAGTGACCTCGACGTTCGTCGTTTTTCCATCCAGAGGCCCACCATGAACATCATCGCGATGCCGACGACATTGATCTCAATTTGGGCCTCGATGCCTGCGCCGTAGGTGCGAAAAAATAGGCGTCCAAGTAGGGCTGCGACGCAGCCGACGGCGAATACTTCAAGCGAGTGCCGCCCGCAGATTTCAAATGGTCGAAAAGTTCGCTGACCAGCAAGCACCCGCAACCGATCGGAACTCAGCAACAGATAGGCGAGTGAGAGGACATCGAGAAGCCGAAGCGGAGCGAGTAGCGTTTTGTCTGGTGTGACCAAGGCAATTGGACGTAGGTTCGGCAAATTCCAATCGGCCCAAGGTGCCGATTCCAAGAAGGCGAAGCCCAAATACACTATGCAGAGCCAGATAAGCCAATTTATCCTCGGCAAGGAGCGCTTATCGATCGCTGCCGGCAACGCCAACGCCGCGCCGATAGTGAACAGAAACTGCCAAGCGAACGGATTGAAGAACCAACGTCCGTGATCTATCCAATTCGGCAGGTTGATGTTGGGGTTAAGGTTGGCGGCTAACCAGATAGTGGCGGATGCCGTCAATGCCACCCAAAGATTGCGCCGTACGCCGAAGTAGATCAGCGGAAAGGCGGCAAACAGCGCGAGATAAAGCGGCAAAATATCGAGATAGCTCGGCAGGGCCTGCAAAAGCAGCCCGTGTATTAGGCCGCTGATTGGCGCATTGATAATGGGTGCAACAAAGCTGGGCTGCAGCCGATAGTGCATCGTCCACAGTGAGACAACCACGCACGTCGTCAGGAACAAGCCCACTTGGAAGAGGTAAATGCGGGCCCAGCGGCGAATAACTCGACTTAGGCCACATACCATGCCGTCCCGTTCGAATACTTTGGCGTAAGCCAGCATCGCCGACATCCCAGCAAGGAAAACGAATATTTCGGCGGCATCGGAGAAGCCGAAGTTGCGAAGTGTGGCCAGGCCGAGCGCATTCCCCGGAATGTGATCCACAAAAATCATCAGCAGCGCCATTCCGCGAGCAACATCGATTCTCCGATCTCGGTTGGGAGAGAGAGCTGCGGTAGGCGTATGGACGAGAGACTTTGACCGTGACGGGTGGGTCAGCTCTTCGTCGCGACTGCTAATTTCGGCGGTTAAAATATTGGCCATGTGCACGCCTGCCCATCGGATGCAAACAAGTCGCAGGCCAATGTGGCAGCCATCAAGAAAGTCATAATTCGTTTTGCCATGGATCTCTCGGATGCAACGGCCATTCACCCGGGCCATCCGGCCCGTTCGACAGCGTGATTGTTATGGTTAGAGGTGGGAGGATAAAGCCGCTGGCACCATTAAATTGTCGTTCAGATGGCTAAAATAATTTTTATGTGAGCTACCAATCGTTCGCCTCCCGCAATTTTCTAAATATAAAATCGAAACGAAGTTGTTCGTCTTATTTGCAAGAAGCTTCCACTTCACGGAAAATCGTTCTTAAACGGATGGTTCGCGCGAAGCGGATTTAATCTGCTAAAATAACCAGTGTCGTCCTCCATAAACACGAATTTAGTTTTCTGAACCGTATTTTAGTGGTGTCCGCAAAGCGGGTGCCTATTTCACCTGTGTCGGCGAGCTCATCTCTTTCACTCGACGAATGAAATCAAGTGCCGGAAGAACTAGAGCTTCAAATTGAGGAGAAGCGACATGAAGAAGTTTCTAAGCAGCGTGGCGTTGCTGACCGTCATCGCGACACCAGCCTTTGCCCAGTCATTCGATCCTGACAACGGCACCGGCAACTTGCTAGCGGTCACACAAAACGCTCCTAGGAACGAAAAAACTGCGGTCCGCAATAGCGAGGGGCTACACTCTTTCGCCATGGTTCCACCACCCGAGTCGTCGCGCGTGCCACCGTTCGATTACCGCCGGGGCACTTCCGAATATCCATTCGGTCCGGGCTACAACCTTCCCTATCCGGATCGGCCTTATGGCGATCCGGATCACTGGTAGCGCATGGAGGGCGCATTGAACCACTGACTGGTGTTTGCACGTTCGATATACTGCAATTGGCCCAAGTACGCAGGCGACCGAATGCAATTGGGACAATTGTGTAAGTTCGTCATACGCCTCGGCGCAGCCGCTCAACAAAGCACGCATCGTGTCGCGGTGTTGATGGTGATGACCGCTATGCTAGCCGCAAATACGCTGGCGGCGCAGGAGAGCAGCGGAGTCCTCTCGCCTCAAGCGCTACAGGAAATTGCGCAGGTCGAAGCCGAGATCGACCGCATCGAGGCGCAGACGATGGAGCGGCTTGCGGCGCCGCCCGACAATCAGGTCCAGCAAATTGAGCTGATCGGCAAGTTGCTGTTGTATGACAAACAGCTCTCCGTCAACCGCAACGAGGCTTGTGCTTTTTGCCATATGTCAGAGGCGGGCTTCACCGGTCCTGTGTCGGAACTGAACCGAACCACCGGCTCCTATCCCGGATCGGTGCGCACGCGATTTAGCGAGCGTAAGCCGCAATCGCACGCCTATGCGCCGCTATCGCCCGTTCTGCATTACAATCCCGGGCGGGGTGACCTCGTAGGCGGCAATTTCTGGGATATGCGTGCGACCGGTCGACGGCTGGGCAATCCGGCGGCCGAGCAGGCGCAAGGACCGCCGACCAATCCTGTGGAAATGGGGCTGCCCGATATCGCCTGCGCAGTCTATCGCGCCTCGCAACGGCCGTATCGTGCCCTGTTCGAAAGTGTGTGGGGGCTGCAAGCTTTCGCGATCGCCTGGCCGAGCAACGTGGAGCAGGTCTGTGCCCGGCCAGGGCCGCCGCCCGCGAGTGATCTTCTGCCGGTGCATCTGAGCCCGCTCGACCGGGGGCGAGCGATGAGCACTTTTGATCAGATGGCGCAGTCTATTGCCGGGTATGAAGCATCTGCCGAAGTGACGCCGTTTACTTCGAAGTTCGACGCGGTGCTCGCGGGCAAAGCGCAATTCACGACGGAGGAGCAGTCGGGCTATGACCTGTTCCGCGGCAAGGCGAGATGTAACGAGTGTCATCGTGATGGTGGGCCAGGCGAGGATCCGCTGTTCACTGACTTCACCGCGAGCAATATCGGAACCCCGGCCAATCCGCGACTTCCCTTCTACGCGGAAAATCAGCCCGACGCGTTTGGGTATATCGCCAATCCGGCAGGGTCGTCATTCGTCGACGGCGGCGTAGGCAGCTTTCTCAGCAAGGGGCATCCACTCAGCCAGCCCTCGCCGGTCGATCGGCGATGGGTTGCGCTCGCGCCTGACAACCAGGCGCGAATACGGGTGCCAACGTTGCGCAACGTGGACAAGCGGCCTTACCCAGCCTTTGTGAAGGCCTATGGCCACAACGGTTATTTCAAGAGCCTCAAGGCAATCGTGCATTTTTACAATACGCGCGACGTCCTACCGCGCTGCAAGCCCGATGACCCTGGCGAAGGGACGACATGCTGGCCTGCGCCGGAGTCGACCGCCAACATGAACACAAGCAAAGTTGGACGCCTGGGCCTGTCGGACTCCGAGGAGGATGCGATTGTGAGATTTATGCAGACGCTCTCGGACGGATATACGCCAACCAACCAGTAATAGGTCAGGTCACTGCTATGACCTCGTGACGCTCGCCAATGCGGCCTGCAAGGTTTGTGCACTTTTCTCAAGCCCCTGAAGTTCTTCGTCCGACATCTCGGGCTCCAAGACTTCAATGATACCGCGGCGCCCGACGACGCTCGGCAGCGAGAGAGTTACCCCAAACTGCGGCTGCAGACTGCCGATGGGGATTACGGCGTGCTCGTCGTTCAGCACCATTTCGGCAATGCGCGCCGATACGATGCCAATGCCATATTGGCTGGCATCGTGGCCTTCGATAATTGTGATGTTGGCGTAGCGCACGTCCTTCTCGACTTTCTCGCGGAGGGCTTCGATTGTGGCGCCGCGCTTTTTCAGGAGCGTCGGCAACGAAACCCCGCCGACCCGCGCCGCCGACCACAAAAAAACCTGCGAGGTTCCGTGATCGCCAATGACCTGCGCTTCAACATGCGCTGGGTCGGCATCGAAGTACCTGCCGAGATGAACGCGAAAGCGTTGGCTATCGAGAAAGGTACCGGTGCTGAGTACGGTCGCGCCAGGACAAACCTGCCGCGCCACATCGGCGAGCGGATCGGGCGGATCGGTAACGACGAGGAGAATGGCATCAGGTGCTGCGGCCACGATCTGGGGAACGATGTCGCGATAAATTTTTGCGTTCTGGGCGAGCAGCCTGAGTCGGCCCTGCGGATCGTTGCGATCCGTCGCGCCGCCGGTTTTTTCATTGACCCCGGCGGTGACCAAAACGATGCCGGCGCCGGAAAGAGCGTCATAGTCACCATCGACAATGTCGACCTTGCGCCCGAGCGGAGTTCCATAGCGGATATCGGTAGCCACGGCGTCCGCGGTTTTCCGTGTGCGGTTGACCAACACAATTTCGCGCGCACTGCCGCGAATGGCGGCAGCCATGGCGCTGGCGCAGCCGACGTTGCCGGTCCCGACAATGCCAAGTTTCATGATCTGCTCCCTTTCTTGGCCTCGGCTGCGGCAAGTTCAGCGGCAGCCGCATTGCCGTTTGACCAACGCATCATCAGCAGCAGCGGCAACATCAATAAGCTGACGATGAATAGCAGCTTGAAGTCGTTGACATAGGCGATGATGGCAGCCTGTCGGGTGACCTCCGCGTTGAGCGCGGCGAGTCCTTGCGAATTGGCGGTGCTCCACAGGAGATAAGCGCCCCCGCTTTGGAGGTTACGGTTGAATGACGTGACATTGGCGGTGATCTGGGCGTGCATGATTTGCGTGCTTTGGGTCAGCACCACCGAGGTCACGGACACGCCGATTGCGAGCCCAACATTGCGCAGCAAGCTGAATAGCGCTGTGCCATCGGTTCGCATTTCAGCCGGCAGGGTCGAAAACGCAACTACTTGCAGCGGCGTGAACACGAAGCCAAGGCCAAAACCTTGAATGATGCCGTTTCGGCTTAACGACCAGGCGTCAATGTCCGGCGTCCAGCCCATCATTTCCCAGAGACTTTCCGCGATTAGCAGGATGCCTAAGAACATCGTCAATCGGGGATCGACCCGATTGGATAGGCGCCCGGCGAGGATGACAGAAACGAGGTTTCCAGCGCCACGTGGCGCCAATAGCAGACCAGTCTCGACTACTGAACGACCGGCGAGAACCTGCAGATAAGGTGCAAGCAATGCCGCGGTCGCCAGCACGAGCATTCCGACGGCGAAGATCATCGCCAGGCCGGCTGAAAAATTCATGTCGCCGAAGATGCGTGGCGGGATGAGCGGGGCTTTGGCGGTGAACATGTGGACGAAAAACAGATAAAATCCAAGTCCGCATAGCACCGCATAAAGGATGATTTCGGTCGAGCCGAACCAGTCCTTGAATTCGCCTCGATCGAGCATGAGCTGCAATGCTCCAAGACCGAGGCCGAGCACCGCAAATCCCACCAAGTCGAAGTGCAGTTGCGCATTTCGGCCGGTGTCGCGCAGGAAAACCCAAAGCCCGACAATCGCCAGAATGCCGAATGGCAGGTTGATGTAGAACACCCAACGCCAATTATAAAAGTCGGTCAGATAGCCGCCCAAGGTAGGTCCCATGATGGGCCCCACCACGACGCCCATCACCCAGATCGCCATCGCCTGGCCGCGCTGCGCGGGCGGAAAGATGTCGAGCATGGTTGCTTGCGATAAAGGCACAATCGCCGCACCGAAAATGCCCTGCACAGCACGAAACAATACGATTTCGGTGAGTGATTCGGCGGTGCCGCAAAGCATCGATGCGACCGTGAAGCCGGCGAGCGAGACCAGGAATAGGTTCTTGCGGCCGAAACGTGCCGAAAGCCAGCCGACGGGCGGTGTCATTATCGCCGCGGCGACGATATAGGACGTAAGAATCCATGTGATCTGGTCGGGCGAAGCTGCGAGGGAACCCTGGATGTATGGCATGGCCACATTGACGATAGTGGTGTCGAGGGTCTGCATCAGCGTGGCCGCCATCACGCAAACGGTGATGATCGTGCTGTTCGACATGTTTGAAGCTTCAGCGGTTGACGGCACAGTCATCGTATCCGTCCTGGCAACTAGAACAGATCGCTCAAAGAGCGACGATGCCCGGTGTCGATGCTGACGTAGACGCTCATGCCGGAACGCAGAACCGGCGCACCGGGCTTGGGCGCGATCGCGATCCTCACTGGAATCCGCTGTACAACCTTGACCCAGTTGCCGCTCGTGTTTTGTGCCGGCAGCACCGAGAATTGCGAAGCGCTGGCAGGACTGATGCTCTCAACCGTACCGGACCAGACTTGCCCAGGGTAAGTGTCAACCGTGACGTCGACGTGATGGCCTGGCTTGACGTAGGTGAGGTCGGTTTCCTTCATTTGGGCGACGATCCACATGTGATCGGTAGATACCAGTGCTATTGCCCCGGCACCGGTCAGTGCGGCTGTTTGCGACACGAGGTACGAGCCGGGTTGCAATGCATCGACTTGGGTGACGATACCGGGAAACGGTGCATGCACGGATGCATGATTGAGCTGACGTTGCGCTTCGTCGACAACGGCTTTCGCTTGCCGGTAAAGCGGATGATCGGTGACCGCAATATTTGGATTACCGTCAAGTTTGGCGAGTTCGACCTGGGCCTGTTGCTGTAACGAGAGAAGCTTGGCCTTATCCAGTTGCAGTGCGTATCGCGCCTGGTCATAGGTTTCGCGCGCAACGTTATCGCCGGCGACCAAAGCGGCATTTCGCTCGAAGGTAACTTGGTCTAGCTGGACTTGGGCCTCTTGCGCGGCAACATTGCTAAGCATGGCCTGGTAGTCGTCCTTCATCGACTCGATGGTCAGGCCGACTTCGTGCAGATTGGCATTGGCATTATCCAGCGCTATTTGAAAGGCCAGGAGGTCGAGCTGAAACAACAAGTCGCCAGCCTTGACGGCCTGGCCTTCGTGAACATTGACCAACGACACCAAGCCGGACACATCGGTCGTCACCAGCAGCTGAGCTGCCTGCACATAAGCGTCATCGGTGGACGCGTAGCGTCCACCGCGCAGCCAGAACACCGCCGAGCCGACAAGAACCGCGAGAATACCCGCGACCATCAGCGACGCGCGTAAAGAGGGGCGCCGGCGCCATACTGGGACCGCCTCAGATTTCGCCAACAAATCGCCTGTGGGTTTCGCGGGAAATGTCAGCGGCGTTTTTACGCTGGGTGTGGCCTTGATGTTTGGCGCTTCGCCGCGCTGCTTGGTGGGTGGGCGCTCGATTTCGGCCAGGCCGCCAACCGTATCGTTCTCGCGGAATATTTCGACCTTGGCCATAGCGTCACACTGCTGCAATTTGGCGTGTCCATTCACGCCGCGATGCCGCGCGCCGGCGGCGCCATGAATTCCGGGCCGACCGGATCGCTTACAGTTTCGCGGAGAATTCGATCGATCTCGGCCTTCGTAGAGGAATCGAGTCGCCAACTCGCTATTTCATCAACCGGCAGCAGTTGATTGGGATGACGCGCGCCCCACAGCGCCGTGGTGATGCCCTGGTCAAGCATCCAGCGCACCGCCAGGTGAATAACGCGCTTGCCGAAGCGCTGCTGAGCAAGTTGATCGAGCTTTTGCACAGCGGACAAATATTGTGCAAACCGAGGCACGACAAACTTTGGGTCGGAACGTCGTAGATCGTCGCCACCGAAAGCCGTCGCAGCTCGCATCCGACCCGAGAGGAGACCGCGGCATAACGCGCCGTAGCCGAATGTCGTGATTTTATTCTCGCGGCAGTAGGGGAGGAGGTCGGCCTCAATTTCGCGCTCGAACAGATTGTAGGGCGGCTGCAGCACATGCAGCGGCGCCACGCGACGAAACCGCGCTATTTGATCGACCGAAAAATTACTTACCCCAATGGCGCGAATCTTTCCTTGGTTGTAAAGGGTGTACATCGCCTCGGCGGTCTCTTCGATCGTAACCAGTGGGTCGGGCCAGTGAACCTGATAGACATCGATGTAATCGGTTTGCAGCCGGCGCAATGAGTCCTCGATTTCCCGCATGATGCGAGCGCGGGTGGCATTGCGCGATACCTTGCCGCCCTGCCATTCAAGTCCTACCTTTGTTGCAATAATCACATCCGATCGTGCGTGGGCGATGGCCTTGCCAACGATTTCTTCTGACCGGCCGAATCCGTAGGCTGGAGCCGTATCGATGACGTTGATGCCATGCTCGATCGCAGCTCGAATCGTTGCGATTGATTCCGCTTCATCGGTTCCGCCCCACATCCACCCGCCGATAGCCCAGGTGCCGATCGCAACGCGCGACACCTTGAGCCCGGTGCCGGGAATGTCCATGAATTCCATATCGGTTTCGATAGCCTCGGCCTGGCTTGTCATGACTTCATTCCTTGTGTGAGCATTGCTAGCTGGCTACCCGCAAAATTGGTGGCGACTGCGGGGGTGGCGTGGATTCCCGCTTCTTCCGCCGCGACTAGTCCGAGAGCAGTCCAGTCGAGCTCGGCGTAGCCGCGCGCAATCCCGGTGATCATCCGGTCCCGGACTACGCCTAGCGATGGCAACGGAACTCCGGCGCTCTCTGCCTCAGTCAGCGCAAGGCGCACGTCCTTGAGCGCCAAGGGGATGCTGAATCCTGGCTCGTAGTTTTGTCCGACAATTTTGTCGCCGTAGATTCTATGGACGCGTCCGCCGTAAAACGTACTTGTCATAAGGTCCATGAATAATTTCGGATCGAGGCCGCGCTTTCGAATCACGGCCACCACTTCGCCAAGCGTCTCCAGTGCGGTTGCCGTCATCATGTTGCCAAGCAGTTTGAAAAGATTTGCGTCCGCAGGATTAGTCCCGATCACGAAGGTCTGTTGCCCGATCTCCGCGAGTAGCTGACGGCAGATTTCGACATCGGCCGGTGCACCGGAAGCGATAATGAACAACTGGCGTGCCTTGGCAGCAGTCGGATTCCCAAAAACTGGCGCTGCAACGTAGCCCTGTCCGTAACGCGTATGCTCACTCGCAAGCTGTGACGCGGTCGCCGTGCTAATTGTGCTCATCGAAAGATGGATTGCGTCGGGCGTTAGACCTTTGGCGAGGCCGACGAGGCCGATGTCGCTGCGCCCGAACACGATTTCGCGCGCGGCATCGTCGTCTGACACCATACTGATGACGACCTTGCATTTGAAAAGCCTGGTGAAATCCGTTGTAGGCTCAAGAGAGAGGGCTTTGATTCTGTCGATCTGATCTTGGTGACGGATGTAAGCGATCACATGACGTCCGGAGGCCGCAAGGTTTGCAGCCATTGCCGTTCCCATGCGGCCGAGACCAATAAAGCCAATGTCGCCCAAGCGACCAGTCGATTGTTCGAAGGGAGTAGTTTGAAGTGCCGCGGAAGACGCGAGTGCGGGTTTGGATTTTTCTTTCAACATTGACGCACCTTGTGATTGACCTCTGATGCAACGCTGTCGCATTTCAAAGATAAGCAGATCACCAGCCGGCACCATTAAATTGCCGTTCAGAAAGCTAAATTCAAATTTATAAGAGCAAGTTGAGCGAGCGATGTGGTTAGGAGCTTGCGTACCGATGGCGTGAAAGCATCGTCACTATGCTCCTAGCTGCGCTGCTGCCAGATGTTCCATCGCGCCAATGCGATTTTTCACCGCCTTCTGCACTTTCTCGAAGGCACGCACTTCGATCTGACGCACGCGCTCACGCGAAACGCCAAACTCGGATGCGAGATCCTCAAGCGTGATCGGATCGTCGGTCAGCCGCCTCGCCTCAAAGATCCGCCGCTCGCGGTCATTGAGAACGTCGAGCGCGGAGACAAGCGCCTTGTGCCGATTGTCGCTCTCCTCGCTCTCGGCGAGAATGCGCTCCTGACTCGGCGCCTCATCGACAAGCCAATCCTGCCATTCGCCGCTCTCGCCATCATCGCGGATTGGTGCGTTGAGCGAAGCGTCGCCGCCGAGACGGCGGTTCATGTCGACGACATCCTGTTCTGTCACGCCAAGCCGTTTGGCGATCACCTGCACCTGATCGGGCCGCAGGTCGCCTTCCTCGAGCGCGGAGATCTTGCTCTTGGCCTTGCGCAGGTTGAAGAACAACTTCTTCTGGTTGGCGGTCGTGCCCATCTTCACCAGCGACCACGAGCGCAGGATGTATTCCTGTATCGCGGCCTTGATCCACCACATCGCATAGGTGGCGAGGCGAAAGCCCTTTTCGGGCTCAAAACGCTTGACCGCCTGCATCAACCCGACATTGCCTTCCGAGATCACCTCGGAAATCGGCAGGCCGTAGCCGCGATAGCCCATGGCGATCTTGGCGACGAGACGGAGATGGCTGGTGACGAGCTTGTGCGCGGCATCGCGGTCGCCGTGCTCCCGCCAGCTGCGCGCCAGCATGTATTCTTCCTGCGGTTCCAGCATCGGGAACCGCCGAATCTCGTCGAGATAGTGTGAAAGGCCGGATTCGGCCTTGAGTGCCGGATATACGGCGGTACGGGCCATGACAGCGCTCTCCTCTGCTCTCGGACGATCGGCGCACGGTTACAGCGCGGTTCGACCGAACAACCGTCGCTCGGAAACTAAGCTTGAGGTGACGGCGCCACCACTAAATTGCGCGTCAGAAAACTAAATTCGCTTTTAGCCTCGGCATTCACAATAAATAGCAAAGCCAATTTGCAGCAAGACAAATGGCTTGTTTGCGTTGGTCGCAGCGTCAGAGACAATGGTATTGCCAGAGATACCGGCAGCCGTAGGGCCCACAGTCAGGATGGCAAGGCGGACGATCGCTATCGATTTCGCGTGCGAAACCGCTGTTCATGCGGCTTCTGCCGGAGTGGCTGCCCATGCGAGGACCGCGTACCTCGCTTGGAATATGCATCCCATGGAAGCTACCAATGTGGCCTCCACCAAGTCCGCCCTCACGACCGCCTCCTCCACCGCGCGCCTGCGCATCGGGTACAAACAAGCCGCCGGCCAATGTGGCAGCCATCAAGAGAGTCATAATCCGTTTTAGCATGGGTCGTCCTTTCGCATGCAGCGGCCATCCGCCCGGGTTTGGGTTGACGCTCGGACCTCTCAGCGTTTCGACAGCGTCGTCAGTATGATTGAACTTGGGGGGATAGGTCGCCAGCACCATTAAATTGTCGTTCAGATGACTAAATTCTATTTTACACGAGCGACTTTCCCAACGTTCACCTCCCGCAAACTTGCTGAGTATGAAGTCGAAACGAAGTTGTTCGTCTTCTTCCCAAGAGCTTTCGCTGTACGGAAAATTATTTTTGAATTTTTTATGTCGGCCAACTAAGCGAGATCAATCTGCTGAAAATAATGAGTGTCGCAAACTCCCACTCTCCATAAACACGAATTTAGCTTTCTGAACCGCATTTTAGTGGTGTCCGCAAAGCGGGCATCTATTTCACCTGTGTCGCCGAGATCAACCTTCCACTCGACGAATGGGTTCAAAACCGAGGAAGACACAGGAGAAGTAAGATGAAGAAGTTTCTCACCATCGTAGGTTTGCTGACCGTCGTCGCGACGCCGGCATTTGCCCAGGCGTACGACCCTGACGTGGGCACAGGCAATGTTATCGATGTGCCGGCTTTGGAGCAGCAGGCGGGACGCGCTGACGCTACGTCGGCGTACGCGCAAGCTCCGGCAAAACATACCGCTCGCAAAACCACTGTCGATACGTACAGCCCGGCCGAGACGGGCGGCGGCAGCGAGGGTTACAACTGGAACTTGGCGCACATGAACGATTACTGAGCCAGGATGATTCAGGGGGAGGTGAGCTTAGGCTCGCCTGCCTCCGAATCGAAAGAATCGAAAATTGCCCCGAGACCTCGTCCCCCGCGATGTTGCCCGCAACAATGACGTTGCGTCAAATAATCGGAATGAGAGTCATGGCAAATCCCTTTCTGGCAGTCCCCCTTACGCTTCATTTGATCGCTGCCTCGGGTGGTGGTGTGCCGACTTTGGACGTTCGTCGGAGTTGTCTCGCGGCTGCCAAGGCGCAAATCACGACCACAGACAGGATGCAAGCTTGCATAGCCGACGAGCAGAACGCTCACGATCAACTGGCAAAGGCGTGGAGGAAATTCAACGCTGCCGACCGGGCTACTTGCGTCAGCGTCATGATGGACTTCGAGCCAACTTACACCGAACTCCTCACGTGTCTCGAAATGGCAAGTGATGCTAGGAAATTGCCGGAGGAGCTGTACTGACATGTCGTGGTTGGAATTGTTAGCACCATGTTGGCGCTACGATCATTCGCCGAACGACCGCGCCTAAAATCGAATTTAGGTTTCTGAATGCTAATTTAATGGTGTGAGATCGTTTCGCCTTCCATCTCTCGTGTCGTGACCATTCACCCCCACTGGAGATCTACGATGAAGATAAAGAGCGCGATGATCATCCTTACGGCGCCGCTAGTCATGTGCGCTAGTATTATGTTGCTCGGCGGCGCTCTACAGAAAGCCCAGGACGCCGGCGTTTCCACGACTGACGCGGGATTTGTTCCATCGACCGGGCAGATCAACCTTGGCTACACTCCCAAGGTTCCGAGCAGTAGTTTGACGATTGAAATACCGTCGGGCGCCGACGCGCGAGTGGCCTTCTTTGCGTCTGAAAGGCTGACGTACGCATTCAACCACTTCGAGACCACCGGTGCGGCATCATCCGAGGCGAAAGTGATCGCGCCGATTGGCGCCAGCCCCCAGACTATACCGGCGAAGTTCTCCAACACCAACGATACACTCGACCGGGTTCCGATCATGGCTTGGCCGTTGGGGCTGAGCGACCAGCAGCGTCAGCACATCTATCTGGCAGTCATGGCGGACAAGAACGCACCGGCGACAGACGCCGACGATCTCTGGCGCACGAGCGAATTGCCGACTCAGGTCGCGCTAAATGAATTGCATGTCTTGCCGTCTTCGATCGGCGACATCACTGAGGTGCGCGGACTGGAATACGTGAAGACCACGGACAAAGTGTTCTTGGTCAGCCCAGCGAGCCGTATCGTGGTCGACACAATCACCAGCTAAGGGGACTTTGAAAGTGAAACGTTGCCCTCGGCCAAATTTAGAGAGCGCTTTTTGAGCGGTGATCGCGCCGCCGTCGCCATGACGGTCTGCGACGGAAAGGGCCGCGCCGACTTACGGCGTTTTCCGACGGCGCAGGCTGGCACAGTCAAGACGGCCGGCGACTTACTAAGTGTGACTTTGGATTTGAAAACGGTCCGGTCAATAGGCCAGCCGTTTTTGTATGAAAAAGAGAAATCCAGAATCTAACAGGCAATTTAATTGCACCGTTTTAACATCGATTTATATTTCGAGTGAAGCGCCAAGACGGGAGTGAACGCGAAAGCGGAAACGAGAGATGGTTTTATCGCGCAAAATTAACAAAAATGGTGCCGCGGGAGAGGCCGCTGCCGTGCCTTCGACCGCCTCTGCCCAAGGCGCTGTGCATGATAGCCACCCAATGGAAAAACCTATGCCGGCGGTGCAGAATAGGTCTCCATACCAGTCAAACGCAGGTGACAAACCCAATCGCGGTCCAGCGGTGCCACTGGAAGCATATGAAAGCGAGACTATCTCCGCCGATATGGTGTTTAGGGATGGGGCGATGGCTAGCGTGCTCCTGATCGAGGACGACAGTGAGACGGCAAAGGAAATCAGAGCCGAGCTCGGCGATCGCGGTTACGCTGTTGACTGGGCCGCCGACGGTATCGAGGGCCTGGATAAAGCGCGTTCGGGTGAAGCGGAAGTCATAATCGTCGATCGCCTGTTGCCGGGCATGGACGGTCTAACGATTGTCGAGGCGTTGCGGAGCGGGGGGATGCGCACCCCGGTATTGGTATTGAGTGCGCTCGGCGCGGTCGATGATCGGGTGCGCGGATTGCGTGCAGGTGGCGACGACTATCTGACGAAGCCTTTTGCAACTGTCGAACTCATCGCTCGGGTCGAGGCCCTATTGCGCCGGCCGGCAGACAGTCGCGATACCGTGTTGCGGTTGGGACCACTCGAGCTCGATCTGATGGAGCGCACCGCCAAGCGCGGGGACCGCGTAATCGATCTTTTGCCCCGTGAATTCCGGTTGCTCGAATACATGATGCGCCGCAAGGATCAGGTTCTTACGCGCGCCATGCTGCTGGAAGAGGTTTGGAAGTACAAGTTTGTTCCCCAGACCAACCTTGTCGACGTCCATATGGGGCGATTGCGCCATAAAGTGGATGAGCCGAACGAGCCGCCGATGATTCACAATGTTCGCGGCGTCGGATTTATCCTCCGTGCGCCTGCCTGATTTTGCGCGCACGACCACGTTTCGCTGGGCGGTTACTGTCGCCAGCGCCTTCCTTCTGTGCACCCTGGCGTTGTTCGGGTTCGTATATTGGCAGACGGCCGTCTATGTGATGAACAGATACGATATTCTTCTCGTCAAAGAGCTGCAGGTTTTTGCGTCAAACACACCGGAACGGCTGTTGCAAGAGATCGAAGATCGACTGGCCAAGGATCCTGAACGTATCAAGATCGCAAGCCTGTTCGGTGCCAACGGTAGTCGCATCGCCGGTAACGTAGAGACCTTCCCATCCGGACTTACGCCGAACGTCCCGACCAATGCTGTAGTCGTTCGCGTCGATAGCGGCCTCCGTGAAGCGCAGAAAGTGCGTCTCGCGACGCGTTCGCTGCCGGGCGGCGAAAATCTGGTGATTGGCAGGCAGATCGACGAGATTACCGAGATCGCGCAAATCGTCGTGCGCGCCCTCGCCTTGGGCCTGCTGCCGGCATTTATTCTGGCGATTCTCATCGGAATAGTGTTGAGCCAGCGTGCTCACGATAGAGTCTTGGAAGTCAATCGAAAAATCCAACGTATCGTGGCCGGTGATTTGCGCGAGCGCTTAACGACCAGCGGACGCGGTGACCCGTTCGACCAACTGGCCGTTAGCGTCAACCGAATGTTGGACGATATTGAATCTCTTGTCCGTGAAATTGCCGCTGTCGGTGACAACATCGCGCATGACCTGCGCACACCACTAACTCGTGTGCGGGTGCGCCTTGAGCGGGGGAGGGCGCATGCCTCAACGCTGAATGAATTGCGCGCCGTCGTCGATCAAGCGATCGGCAGTCTCGACCAATCGCTCGCCATCATTACCGCCTTATTACGCATTGCCGAAATCGAGCATAGCCGGCGCCTAGAGGGGTTTAGTCAGGTTCCGCTCGGCCCGCTGGTCCGCGAGATCGGTGATCTCTACGAGCCAATCGCCGAAGACAAAGGCGTCGCCCTTCAAGTCGAATCTACAGATGAGGCGACGGTTCACGGCGACCGCGATCTTCTGTTCGAGGCCGTCGCCAATCTGGTCGACAACGCCGTGAAATTTACCCCTGAGGGCGGACATGTGGAACTCGCTTTGCATCACCACAACGGGCAGACCCAAATCCGGGTGAAAGACACCGGCCCGGGCATTCCCGAAATCGAACGCGAAGCGGTGACTAAGCGCTTCTATCGCTCAGACAAAAGCCGGCGTACCGAGGGGTTGGGCTTGGGTTTGAGCCTGGTCGCTGCGATTGTAAAGTTGCACGGCTTCCAATTTGCGATAGCGCCCGGCCCGGGCTGCACCGTGGAAATTGTTTGCCCGCAAGCGCGTTAAAGGCGAAAGCGAGCGCACCAAAAAACAGAAATGAAAATTACCCACGCCGCGGCGTTCTGCGCCTATAGCGGCTCTAGCCCTTCGCCTAAGCCCACTCTCATAAATTCGAATTTAGTTTCCTGAATGGCAATTTAATGGTGCCGGCGGGCCATCTGCTTATCTTCGGTGGTGACGATGATGCCAGCGGTTGTGGCCAATGCTTCTTCGAAGTAGCTAGCAGTGACAGCCCTAATACTCGCCTTACGGGCCGCCGCGATAGCACTTCTTATTACCTGGTAAGGAGGATTCGATGGTTGCCAAGATCGGAATTGCGCACAACGCGGGTCGGCTAGTGCTCGCCGCAACGGCAGCATTGCTCCTATTGAGTGGCACCGCTGTGGCTCAGCTCGCCCTCTCTGGTAACATGCCGGTGGCGGGGACAGGGATTCCATTCGGCGCCACGGGGCTCGATTCACCCGGCCTCAGTCCAGCACCCACTGGCACGATAGGGCCTACTGGCAACGGCACGACGTGCTCGGCTGTAGGGAGTTCATCGTCGGGCATGTCCGGGACTAGCGCGACCTTCGACGGCGGTGGAATAGCGACGGGAACGTCATTGCTGGGCAGTTCAGCAACATGCGACACGACCTCTAGCAATGGTGCTTCGTCCACCGCTACTCTGACGTTGCCACCGTCGCCGAGCGGCGCCTCTCCGGCCGGAATTCCGCTGGGCTCGGTCGAGATCAGCAACGCAGGCGTCAGCCCACCAATAGCCGTTCCGGCACCAAGTTTTTCTATGCCGAGAACAAATGGTCTTCCTTCGCCAGCTGTCGGAACTGGCATTCCGTGCGCGATAACCGGCTCATCCATGCCTGCAACTGGCTGCTGAAATGGCAGCCGGGCGGAGAATCCATATGCGGCGAAAAATCATCGTTCTATTGGTTGGGGTAGTTGTCGTGCTCGCCGGCGGCGTGTTGGCATTCAAATCAGAATCGACATCAAAAGCCTCGGCAGCAACGCCAGCATCACCACCGGTACCGATCGTCGCCGGAGTGGTGGCCCAACATGATGTCCCGATCTATTTGACCGGTGTCGGCACCGTCATCGCTTACAACACAGCTATTATTCACAGTCAGATCCAAGGACAGATCGCCAGCATCAACTTCACCGAAGGCCAGACCGTGCGCGCGGGCGACCTGCTGGCTCAAATCGACCCTCGCCCCTATCAGGCTCAGATCGAACAATTAACGGCGAACCGGGATCGCGATCAGGCCCAGCTCACGAATGCGCTCGCCAATCTCAACCGCTACTCGACCCTCGAGCAGAAGGGCTGGGCTACGGCGCAGCTCCTCGACACCCAGAAGGCGCAAGTCTCGCAATTGCAGAATGCCGTCAAATCCGATCAAGCACTCATCGACGCCGCTAACGTACAACTCAGCTACACGCGGCTGACGTCGCCGTTCGACGGCGTCACCGGCATCCGTCAGATCGACGTGGGTAACGTCATTCATCCGACCGACGCCAACGGCCTGGTGGTCGTCACGCAGGTCGAGCCGATTTCAGTGATATTTACACTGCCGGAGACCAGTCTCCCGGGAATTCAACAACAGCAGGCCAAAGCGCAGCTTGCGGTTTTTGCGTACAGCCAGGACGGCAAGATCCAGCTCGATCAGGGCAAGCTCACTCTTGTCGACAATGAGATCCTGCAGACCACCGGTTCGATAAGGCTCAAGGCAGAGTTTCCAAATACGGCCCATCGGCTTTGGCCGGGTGAGCTCATCAGCGTACGACTCCTGGCCGATACGCGGCATAATGGCCTGACCGTTCCTGCATCGGTGGTGCAACGAGGCCAGCAGGGAGCCTACGCGTATGTGGTCAATCCCGACGGCTCCGTGACAAGTCGGCCAATCAAGGTTGCTCAGATTAGTGAGGGCCAAGCGCTCATTGACTCCGGTGTTGCGGCCAATGAGCAGGTCGTCATCGACGGACAGTACAAGTTGCAGGACGGTACGCATGTGACGGCTCTGCACGGAAAAGCCGCCGACGAAGCCGCCGCGCAAAGCGCCCAGCAGGCGGTAATCCCATGAATATTTCTGCGCCGTTCATCCAGCGGCCAATCGCAACCGCTCTCCTAATGGTCGGCCTGTTGGTGGGCGGCCTGGTGACCTACCGGTTATTGCCGGTGGCGGCACTGCCGAACGTCAATTATCCGACGCTTCAGGTTACCGCGCAGCTGCCGGGCGCCGATCCGCAGACCATGGCGTCTTCCGTTGCAACGCCTCTCGAGTTGCAGTTCGGGCAGATCCCGGGCCTCACCCAGATGACTTCGGCTAGCGCGCTCGGCTTTACCCAGATCACCCTGCAATTCGAATTAAGCCGCGCCATCGATGGAGCGGTCAGCGATACGCTATCGGCGATCAATGCGGCGAGTGCGCAACTGCCGCTGAACATGCCTTATCCACCCACGATCCGGAAGGTCAACCCAGCGGATACGCCAATCCTGGTTCTTGGCCTGAGCTCCGACAGCTTGCCGCTAACCACGGTCGACTATTTTGCTGAGAACATCCTGCTGCAAAAAATTTCGCAGATATCCGGCGTCGGTCTCGTGGGTATAGGCGGTCAGCAAAAGCCTGCCATCCGGGTGCAGGTCAATCCGCAGGCGTTGGCAGTCCGCGGGCTTAGCCTCGAGGACGTGCGCACGGTGCTTGGCCAGGCCAATGTCGACCTGCCCAAAGGCACGCTAAACACGCCGCGCCAGGCTTACACGCTCAACACCAATGATCAGCTGCTCACGGCCGAGCAGTATGACAATCTGGTCATTGCCTATCGCAACGGAGCGCCGATTCGCATCAGCGATATCGGCCACGCCATCAGTGCGCCGGAGAACAATCTGATTGCCGGCTGGAATAATCAGAAGCGGGCAATCATCCTGGCGATTCAGCGCCAGCCAGGAGCCAACGTCATCGAGACGGTCGACCGGATTAAATCGATGCTGCCGGTGCTGAAAGCCTCCATTCCCGCTGCTGTAAATGTATCCATCATTTCGGACCGCACTGAGACAATCCGCGCATCGGTTGCCGACGTACAGTTCACCTTACTGCTCACTGTGGCCCTGGTGGTCATGGTGATCTTCCTGTTCCTGCGCAATTTTTGGGCGACCATCATTCCAGCCATCACCGTCCCGCTATCGCTGATAGGTACTTTTGCCGTGCTCTACGAGTTTGGCTACAGCCTCGACAACCTCTCGCTGATGGCTTTGTCGATTGCAGTCGGCTTCGTGGTTGATGATGCGGTTGTCGTGATTGAGAACATCGTGCGCCATATGGAGGAAGGGTTATCTCCTTACGACGCGGCGATGAAGGGCGCCGGCGAGATCGGCTTCACGATCGTATCGATCACGCTTTCACTCATTGCAGTCTTTATTCCTCTCTTCTTGATGAGCGGCTATGTCGGATTGCTGTTCCGCGAGTTCGCCGTCACGGTGAGCGTGTCGCTGGTACTCTCGCTGCTGATCTCGCTCACACTCACGCCGATGATGTGCGCCCGCCTGCTCAAGCCGGAGAGCAAGGAGCACGGGTGGGTCTACCGCTTTCTTGAACGTGGCTTCGACGGCCTGCTCAATGCCTACGAGGCAGGACTTAAAATCGTGCTTCGGTACCGCTTCGTGACGATGATGTCGATGGTCGGCACGATCGTGCTGACCGGCTACCTCTACATGCTCATTCCAAAGGGCTTCTTTCCGCAGCAGGACACCGGAATGATCATCGGCCAGTCCGAGGCGGCGCAGGACATATCTTACGCGGCGATGGCCGAACGCCAGCAAGCCTTGTTGAACGCAGTGATGCGCGACCCCGCCGTCGCTTCAATCGGATCGGCGATTGGTGCTGGCGGCGGTACCACCACGGTCAACACCGGCCGCGTATTCATTGCGCTCAAGCCGGAGAATCAGCGCCCCCCGGTTGACCAGGTCATCGCGCGGCTACGAACCAACCTTGCCAAGATTCAGGGCATCACGCTCTACATGCAGGCCGCTCAGGACATCACGATCGGCGGGCGAGTGTCCAAGACCCAATATCAATATACTTTGGACGACGCTGACCCCGGCGAACTCAGTCATTGGGCAGCACTTTTCCTCGACAAGATCAAAGCGATCCCGGGGATCGTCGATGTCACGACCGACCAACTCAATGCCGGGCCCAGGCTTGATATAACGATCAAGCGCGATGTCGCAGCGAG
>Ga0209382_10001394_pt1 | contig 38139 bp, 33 predicted proteins | sample SoiMetdeltSBSDD5_FD_187599 | JGI IMG/M metagenome (GOLD analysis project Ga0209382, IMG submission 187599) | Bulk soil microbial communities from a Populus tree surrounding site in Tennessee, USA - Soil MetaG P. deltoides SBSDD5 (SPAdes) (version 2) | ecosystem: Environmental > Terrestrial >... | reverse complement strand
ATCATAGGACGAGCCGCGCGCGCTTGATACACTGCTTGCCACACTGGGGCACAACAATGAACGAAGTCGCCGGCCCGACCCACTGCGCCAATTGCGGTGCGTTGCTCACCGATCGCTACTGCGGTCGCTGCGGCCAGGACGCTCACGCTTCGCTGTCGCTCGGCCACTTCATGCACGAGCTGATGGAGGGGCTGTTCCACGTCGACTCGAAATTCTGGCGCACGCTGCGGACCTTGTTGACCCGGCCGGGTCTGCTCACGGAGCAGTACCTGGCAGGCAAGCGCCATTCGTATTCACCGCCGTTCCGCAGCTACCTCGTTATCTCGATCGTGTACTTCGTCCTGGCATCGATCTTCGCCGAGCCGGCGAGAGTCATGAGCTCCGGCGGTCGCGAGATGCAAGCGTCCGACTGCGCGCAGATCGCAGCCAATCCCGGCTGGGTGCTGCGCTTCGTGCCGGACCTCGAAGCCTCGTGCGTGCGTGCGCTGACCAACGATGCGCAAGCACTCAGGGTGGCAATGGAGAATCTGCTGCCGAAGGTGATGTTCGTCGTGCTGCCGCTGGTCGCGCTGGTGCAGTTCTGGATCTACCGACGACAGCGGCCCCTGTATCTCGAAAACCTGGTGTTCGTCCTGCATTTCCAATCGTTCTACTACGTCGCCAGCGCGTTCGCGTTGCTGCTGGCCGCGCCTATCGCGGCGTTGGCCGGTGCAGGGGCGAAGGTCGCCGACCTGTTCGAGTTCGTCATCTATATCTGGAGCGTCGTGTATCTGTTCATAGCCATGCGACGTGTGTATCGCGCAAGCATCCTCAAGACCCTGCTCGGACTTGCGGCGCTGGCAGTGTCGTACATAGTTTTCTACGCGCTCGGTGTTGGCGTCGCCAGCATGTACGCGTTCCTGCGCGTTTAATTCGTTGAGAGAACCCGATCGCCGCTCGGGGAGACTTACGTGACCTCGGTGGCCTGGATTGGTTACTCTAGGCACGTCTCGGGGGCCAACTAACGACAAGTCGAGTGTCATGTGCTGACAGGATGCCCATGCACATTGCGCATCATCCGATATTCATCGCACTGGCCAGCCTGACGGCCTGGCTGGGTGCGTGGACTGCGCTCGACGTGTTCCGGCGCGTCCGCGCGCATGTCGGCAAGTTGCGACTGGTCTGGCTGGCGGCGACGGCAGTGGCGATGGGCCTGAGCATCTGGTCGATGCACTTCATCGCGATGCTCGGTTTCAATCCGGGCGCCGAAGTGCGTTACGACCTCGGCCGCACGATCCTTTCCCTGCTGCTCGCCATCGCGACGACTGCGTTCGCTTTCGTTTTCGCACGACGCGGCGGTGCGCGTCGCGAAATCATGGGCGGCGTGGTGATGGGCGCGGGCATCTGCACAATGCATTACGTCGGCATGTCGGCGGTGATTACCAGCGTCACGCTGGTGTATGCGCCGGTCTACGTAGTCCTCGCTTTCATGGTTGCAGTCTCCGCGTCGACGAGTGCGCTGTTCGTCGCGAGAACCGAGACGACCGCGCCTCAGCGCGTTCTTGCCGCCGGGGTGCTCGCCTTCGCAATCGTCGGCATGCACTACACGGCGATGTTTGGCGTTCGCGTGCTGCCGGGGCCGGTATCGCACGTCGGTTCCGGAGGCGTGGATTCGCTGGTCCTGGCGGTTGCAGTTGCCACTGGCACGCTGTTCATCCTGCTACTCGCGCTCATCGCAGCCGTTTCGGAACAAGCCCGCGAGAGCGTGGCCGTTGCGTTGGCGGAAAAGACCGAAGCGGAAGCGGCACTGATGCGCGCGCAGCGGCTCGACGCGCTCGGGCGGCTGACCGGCGGTGTCGCGCACGATTTCAACAATCTGCTCACCGTGGTGATCGGTGCGCTCGATGTCATTCTCCGCAATCCCGAGAACGCGCCGCGTCGTCAACGTCTGGGGGAGGCGGCGCTCATCGCCGCACGACGTGGCCAGCGGCTCACAGCGCAGCTCCTCGCGTTCGCGCGCCAGCAACCCTTGCAGCCCGAGATACGCGAGCTGAATGAGCTCATTCGCCAAGCCGAGCCGTTATTGCGGCGTGCGGTGAGTGAGAACGTCGCACTCAGAGTCCGCCCGTGTGCGGACCAGGCAGTGGCGCGTATCGATCCCGCGCAGTTCGAAGCCAGCTTGCTCAACCTCATCGTGAACGCAGTGGATGCAAGCGCGGACGGCGGCGAGATCGTCGTGGAAACGCAGTTGCGCACGTTGGCCGCAGACGAGGTCGGAGGCCTCGCGCCGGGCGCGTACTTCTGCATGAGCGTCGCGGATCACGGGCAGGGCATGAGTCCCGACGTCATCAAGCGCATCTTCGAGCCGTTTTTCACGACCAAGCCGCCGGGCAAGGGCACCGGCCTCGGGCTGAGCCAGGTCTACGGCTTCGTCAAGCAATCGGGCGGCGAGGTCGCAGTCGATAGCACGGAAGGGGCAGGGACGCGGTTTCAGATCTATCTGCCGATCAGTGCGGCGCAGCCGGAGCAGGATCAGACCGAGATCGACCAGCACCCGGCTGTCGTGCAGCCGCTCAGCATCCTGCTGGTCGAGGACGATCCTTCGGTCGCGGCCGTCACGGAAATCATGCTGGTCGATTTCGGGCACAAGGTGTATCGGGCCGCGAACGCCGACGAGGCGCTGCGCGTCCTCTGGTCCGAGGCGGAGGTCGATGTGTTGTTCTCGGACGTCGTGATGCCCGGTGGCATGAATGGCGTCGAGCTCGCCAAGCAGGCAGTAGTCCAGCGACCACAGCTGAAGGTGCTCCTGACTTCCGGCTTTGCAGGCGAATCGCTCGATGAATGGCTCTCGCAGGGGGCCTGGCCATTCCTCAGGAAGCCGTTCCTGTCGACGGAGCTCGCGGCGGCGCTCGCTAATCTAAACCCTGAGCCGGACGGAGATTTGCGACTCCAGGCCGCGCCTCGACAAATCTAAAGGTACGAGCGCCCCGTCCGGACCCGGCACGTCAGTGTCGGACAAGACTCACCGGACACCCGGTGGTAGATTCGGGCCCCAATTCGTATTTTGTGGCGCGGAGCCCTCGCTCCGTTCAGGGGAAAAATTCATGAATCGCTCAGCGCGTCGTTGGGGAACAGCCGGCCTGTCGGCGGCAGTCGTCGCAATCTTGTGGAATGCGGCGGGCGCCGATGCCAGCGCCACGCTGGTCGGGGCCAAGGTCGACAACTTCATGCTGGCCGACCAGAGCGGCATGGGCCACGAGCTCTACTACTACACCGCCAATCCGGCCATCGTGCTCGTCAGCTCGGCAGAAGGCGACAAGGTTTCCGAGCGGGCCGCCAAAGCGCTCACCAAAGTCCGCGACGCGTTCAAGGGCAAGAACGTGCAGTTCATGATGCTCGACTCGTCGCTGAGCTCGAAGCACGACAAGTTCGTCGGCACACCGGGCTCCGCGGATCTGCCGGTGCTGGCGGACGAGTTGCAGCTGGTCGGTCGCGCGCTCGGCGTGACCACGACGGCGGAAGTTTTCCTGGTCGACACCAAGACCTGGACGCTTGCGTATCACGGTCCGATCGACGATTCGTTCGCGCAGAAGAAGAACAAGAAGGCGAATCTCACCGCCGCGCTCAATGCCGTGCTCGACGGCAAGCCGGTGCCGGTCGCGGAGGCAGCCGTGAAAGGCACGCCGGTCGACTTCCCGGATCGCCAGAACGCTGCCGAGTTCGCGAAGATCGACTACGCGACGCAGGTCGCGCCGATCCTCGCCGACAAGTGCGTCACCTGTCACACGCAGGGCGGTCTTGGGCCGTTCGCGATGAACAGCTACGACATCGTCAAGGGCTTCGCGCCGATGATCCGCGAAGTGCTGCGAACCAAGCGCATGCCTCCGTATCACTCGGATAGCCACGGCGCGGTGTGGACCGACGACATGCGCCTGTCGGACGCGCAGATCAAGACGATCGTCAACTGGGTCGAGGGCGGCGCGCCGCGCGGCGAAGGCCAGGATCCGTTGCCCGAAGCGGCCAAGCCGGCGCCGAAGTGGCCGCTCGGCGAGCCGGACGTCGTCGTTCAGATTCCGGCGTTCAACGTGCCGGAAACCGGCATCGTCGATTATCAGGATCGTTCCGTGGCGACCCAGCTCACCGAAGGCAAGTGGCTACGCGCGACGGCTTGGGCCAATGCCACGCCGGCCGTGCATCACGCGCTCGCGGGCTGGATTCCGAAAGTCGACCCGAACGGTCGCGGTTTCTCGTGGAATGTGGCGCTCGGCGGCTATGGCCCGGGGGGTGCGCCGAACCTGACGCCGGCGGATACCGGCATCTACCTGCCGCCGGGCGGCTCGTACGCGTACCAGATGCACTACACGCCGATCGGCAAGCCGGTCACCGACACGACCGAGGTCGGCTACTACTTCTATAAGGAGGAGCCGAAGTACATCCTGCGCCAGGCCTCGATCACCGACTTCTCGATCGAGATCCCGGCCGGCGAGTCGCGCCACCAGGAAACGGCATATATCGAGTTTCCGCACGACGCCGAAGTGTTCGGGGTGCAGCCGCACTGTCACTCGCGCTGCTACTCGACCAAGCTGCGCATCCGTTATCCCGACGGCACGGAGAAGGTGCTGCTGAATCAGCCGCGCTACTACTTCTCGTGGCAGCGCGAGTATCACTTCAAGGATCTGCTGGAAGTGCCGGCAGGCACGCTGCTGATCGCCGACTACGTGTACGACAACTCGACGTCGAACGTCGCGAATCCCGATCCGCACAAGCACGTGACGTTCGGCGAGCAGACTTCCGAGGAAATGCTGTTCACGTTCGCGCGCTTCCGCTTCAAGGGCGAGACGACTGCCGAGCGCCATGACGAGTGGTTCCAGCAGCTGCAGCAGAACGTCACGTTCGGTGCGCTCGACGACAACATCGACGGCAAGCTGACGGCCGCAGAATTCCGCAACGACCCGCGCTTCAAGCCGGTCGTGGGCTACCTGCCGATGGTGGACGCCGACAAGGACGGCGCGCTGTCGAAGACAGAGATGGCGACCGCGCTGCAGATGATGCGCAAGATGCGTCAGTCGGGGCAGGGGCCGGCAGCGGCTCCGAAGCCGGACGCCGCAGTCGAAGCGATGAAGCAGCAGGCGACGGGCAGCAACTAGCTCGCGAAGCTCAGCACACCGAAGCCGCGCAGGATCTTGCGGTCCGCGGTCGGTTGCGACTTGATGTAGCCGAGCCCGCCGGCCTCTGCGGCGAGGCCGCGGCTGCGCAGCGCCGCCGCAGTCGTTTGCGCCAGCATCGACACGCGTAGCTTGAGTGCCGCCGTCATTCGCGTCAGCGGCGCGACGTCGCCATCAGTACGAAAGTCATCGAGCAGCTGCAATGACTGTTGCCGCAGTCGTGCGACTTCGCTGCGGCCAGCTTCGCGTTCCGGCAGGTCCCACGTGCTGCGCAGATGCTCGACTCGCGCGAGATAAACCTCGGCGATGAAAAGGTGAAACCAGGATCTCTGGTAATCGGAGACGCAGCCCAATCCTGCATCGTCCGGCACGATCAAGTAGTGCCCTTTGGGCACGCGGTGTCCGACGAACGTCACCGCTGACGTATCCGACAACTCCATCTCGCCGCTGAATTTCCATTGACCGATGCGCACGGTGCTGGCACGCAGATCGGCTGCGCACAGCACGGCGTCATTGCTGTTCGCGATCTGCGCTTTGAACAGAACGATGTCGGCCACGCTGCTCAACGACAGGTATTCGCACCTGCCGTCGATACGCACTCCGTCAGCGGATCTCGTGGCAATCAGCGGGGTCGTGGTGCCATTGCTGCGCTCACTGCCCGTGTTCGCGAGGATCAGCTGGCGATTCCTGATCGTACGCAGCAGCAGCGCGCGCTTGAGGCTCGCGACGCTCAGCAGCGGAATCGGTACACACTGCAGGACACAGAACGGGTAGAGATGCATGGCGACGGCAATAGCCAACGGCAGGCAGGTCGCGCCCAGCGATCGCACGGTTTGCGCGGCGTGCTCGAATACTTCCGAAGGTCGCGACCCGTCCGGGTACATTGACAGCTGCGACCGAAGCTGGCTGAACGAGCGGCGGTAAGCATGGCGGGCCGCCCGTTCGTCTGCGGCATCGCTCACTCGAGAGGCAATTTCCGCTACCAGTTCCATGGTATGCACTGTGAACCTCCCGCGCGTGGATTGCAGGCATTTGAGACGAGTTGCTGTCCGGCTGCGGCGAGCTACGATCCGGACGGACGGGCTGCGGCGGCTTGTCGCCTTACATGGCTGGATATACAGTAAGGCGATGAATGCACGCATCGCTGTACTCGGCGCTACCGGAGTTTATGGTCGTCATCTCTTGCCGCGATTGGCTGCGGCCGGTTATCGGGTCCGTGCGCTGGTGCGCAAGCCCGAGGCTGCCGGGATGGCAATGGCGTGCGGTGCTGAGATTGTGCCTGCCGACATCTTCGACGAAGCATCGCTCCGTGCCGGACTCTCCGGCTGCGACATCGCAATCAATCTCGCGACCAGCCTGCCGGCCCCGGGCGAGCAGGGCGACTATGCGGAGAACGACCGGCTGCGTCGCGAAGGAACGCCGATCTTCGCTCATGCCTGTCGCGAGGTTGGCGTGTCGCGCATCCTGCAGCAGAGCATCGCCATGACGCATGCCGGCGGCGGCGATGCATGGGCCGACGAGGAGACGTTTCATCCAGTCGGCGAGGGCATCGCGGGCGCGGCAATTGCCGCCGTGCGTGCGATGGAAGCCGCCGTCGTGCAATCCGATCTGGACTGGCTCATCCTGCGCGGCGGCTTGTTCTACGGCCCCGGTACCGGCTTCGACGAGGACTGGTTCGCGCGAGCACGTGCCGGAAAGCTGCGGCTGCCTGCGGAGGGTGATGACTATGTCTCCCTCGTCCACATCGCGGACATGGCGGCGGCAACGGTGGCAGCGATTCGGCGCTGGCCTTCGCGACAAGCGTTGATCGTGGCAGACGACAGCCCTGCGCGCTGGCGCGATGTGCTGACCCATGTCTGCGCGCTTGCCGGCAGCAATCCGCCACAACCAGGCGGACGCTCGGCAATGCCGTCGTTCCGAGTCAGGAACGCACGTGCCCGTGAGCTCCTTGCCTGGGCACCCATGTACAGCGACTATCGAGAGGGATTGGTACGGTAAGTCAATCCGCCATGCGCCATCTCCGGCAGATTCTGCTGGTCATCGTCGTCCTCCTGGCAATGTATTTGCTCGAGGGCGCGACAGCGTGGCTACTCCTGCGCGTGATCTTCCCTGGTCAGTACGATCTGTATGTCTTCGCCGATCGAGTGGCGTTTTTCCTTTGGGCGCTGCTTGCCGGCGCTGTGCTGATGCGGCTGCTGACGTGGCGGTTTCGCGTGATAGCGATGCTGGCCATACCGGTGCTCCTGCTGCTCATCGTGCCGATCGTCGCGTACGTGCGCGTGCGCTCGTACTTCGACTATGACTTTTCGTACATGATGATATGGCCCTACTACGCCTACCTTGCGCTGCCCGTGCTGGGCATGATCGTGGGCGCGGTGCTCTCGGCCCGGCTTGCGCGCTAACAGGCCTGCTGCTGACGCTGCAGACCGGGCCTTCGAGAAGATTCTGAACTTACATCCCGGGGATCGGCAGGCACTCCATGACCTCGACCGCCTCGCCGGGGAAGATCGTGAAGTGCGGGTGGTTCTCGAACAGTTTCGCCGCAGCCTCGTGTGACTCCGCCTGCACGATCGTGTAAGCGGCCATGGCGTTCGAGGTGTCGCTGATGCCGCGCGCGTCGGCACGCTTGGTCTTGCCGAGCGGGCTGCCGTTGTCGACGATCGCGGCCTTGTTCTTGTTCACCCAATCGGTCCAGGCCTTGATGCCCTGCTGCTCGCGCTGCTTGCGCGTCGCTTCATCCAGCTTGTTCCACTTCTCGCGGCCGGCCGCCGTGCCGAGGTAAATCGCACAATACTTCTTCATGACGGGTCTCCAGGTTGTGTCGCCCTGTCAGAATGACGCACGAGACAGGCCACGGCAGACACCCAAGAAAGAAGAATTGCCGCGCCGGGTTCCCGATGTCGGCGGATCGACCTGCCGCCGCGGCTATTTGCCCGGCTTTTCCTGAAATTCTGTATCCTTGCGCGCCATGAAAACACACATTGCGCTCCTCACTGCTTCACTTTCCTTGACGTTGATCGCCGCGTTTTCCCCCGGGGCCGATGCTGCCGACGATGCCGGCCGCGCGGCATTTCGCGAGATCTACAAAGAGATGGTCGAGATCGATTCGTCGCAATCGACCGGCTCCTGCACGAAGGTCGTGCGCGCGGCCGAGACGCGGCTCAAGGCCGCGGGCTTCGGCGGTGACGACATGCAGGTCGTGATTCCCGATGGGAAGCCGGACGACGGCAACATCGTCGCGCGCATCCGCGCGAAGAATCCGGCCAAGAAAGGTGTGCTGCTGCTGGCACATATCGACGTCGTGGACGCGCGCCGCGAGGATTGGGAGCGCGATCCGTTCAAGCTCATCGAGGAAGATGGCTTCTTCTACGGCCGCGGCTCCGCCGACGACAAGTCGATGGCAGCAGTGTTCCTCGACCTGATGATCCGGCTGAAGCAGGAGCGCAATTTCAAGCCGCGGCGCGACGTCGTCATGGCGCTGACCTGCGGCGAGGAAACCTCGAATCGGGTCAACGGCGTCGACTATCTGCTGAAGAACAATCGCGAGCTCATCGACGCAGCGTTCGCTTTGAACGAAGGCGCGGGCGGGCTGCTGTCGGCCGACGGCAAGCCGCTGACGTTGCAGGTGCAGGCGGGCGAAAAGATTCACCAGGTCTTTGCGCTCGAAGTGACGAACCCCGGCGGCCATTCCTCGAGGCCGGTGCCGGACAACGCCATCTATCGGCTGGCGGTGGCGACGCAGAAGATCGCGCAGCTCTCGTTCCCGGTGCAGGTGACGCCAGTCGTGCGCGAATACTTCCGCGTGACCGGGCCGCTGCTCGGCGGGGAAGTCGGCGCCGCGATGAGCGCGATCGGCCAGAATCCCGACGATCAGGCTGCGTTGCAACGGTTGATGAAGGATCCGAGCTACAACGCGGTGGTCCACACCACGTGCGTCGCCACACAGATGGAAGGCGGGCACGCCGCGAATGCCCTGCCGCAGCGGGCGAAGGTCACGCTGTCTTGCCGCGTCATGCAGGGCACGACGCCGGAGCAAGTCAAGGAAACGCTGGAGCGAGCCGTCGGCGACGAGCAGGTGAAGGTCTCGATCGTGCGTCGTCGCGACGGCTCTTCGGCGCCGCCGCTGACCGATGAGATCATGGGACCGGTGAAGAAAGTCGCCGCGAAGCTGTGGCCCGGTGTGCCGGTGGCGCCGATGATGAGCGCGGGCGCGACCGACGGACGCTTCCTGATGAACGCCGGCATCCCGACGTACGGGATGAGCGGCATGTTCTCCAAGCCCGACGAGACCAACGCACACGGGCTCAACGAGAAGCGCCGCGTGCAGTCGCTCTACGAAGGACGAGACTTCCTCGAAGGCGTCGTGCGCGCTTATGTGAAGTAGAGCCGCGGCAGCTGTGACTCCATCGTTTGCACGAGAAGTCATACGCCACGGAGCGCCAGCAGTTACGTCGTTTTGTCCGGGAAGCCCTTGACCATCAGCCACACGGCTGACAGCAAGTAGGCGATTCCCGCAGGAGCTAGCAGCGGGAAGATGACCTGAGCGCCAAAGAAGGGCCTGGCGACTGTTGCGATCTGCAGCGCGGCGGCGGCCAGCGCGAATCCGGCGAGTACGCGCGGGATCAGCGCGAAGCGATACAGCGCTGCGAACAGTGCGACGAACGTCGAGCCGCCGACGATCAGTTGTGAGAAGTGCGCCCAATTGCGGGCTGCAGCCACGACGCCGCGGAGCCCCTGGAACGAGGCCGAATCAGCGCCATTGGACGCTGCGTACGCCTGGCTCAACGACAGCAGCGACATCACCTTGGCGTTTTCCACGACCGCCAGCGACAGTGCGGCGACGCTGAGCGCGAGAAACAACAATGCCATTCTTTCGCTGAGCTGCCGCAGGATCGGCAGCACTGTGATGGCGATGGCCAGCGAGAACGCGGCGCTGACGATCCCCAACAAAGCGGCCGCGCCGACTCGCGACGCGTGCGGCGCCGCGTTGACGAGGAAGCCGGGCGGATCCAGCGCGGGCTGCAGTAGCACGAAGTTCGTCACGTACCCGGCAATCATTTGCGCGATGAGCAGCACGCCGACGGTTCTGCCGACGTTCGTGGCGGTCGTCATCGGGACTCCTATTGCGATTGCCCAGCTGGGCGCTTGCGGTACTTGCCGTAGAGCAACTCTTCGGTGAACTCCACGCACTTGAAGTCGAGCAGCTGCATGTTCTTGTCGAGCCGGCGGTACAGCGGCAGCGAAATCTTCCACGGCCGCGTGAACACTTCGGGATCGGTGATCGTCGCTTCGTACATCAGCACGTCCGCACCGAGCGGCGTGTAGCGCTCCTCGACTCGCATCGCCGGACCATGGAAGTTGCCTGCGCTGTCGAACCACGTATCGGCGACCTGCGCGGTTACATCGATGACCAGCGTGTCGCCGTCCCAGCGGCCGAGGTTGTGGCCCATCCACGAGTCGACCTGCGCCGGCAGGTTCGGCTGATCGATGTAGACGATGCGCGTCGCGCCGGCGAACTCATAGGCCATCAGCAGCGTGCTGCGCTCCTGCGTGATCTGGAATGGATGGGGCAGGTAGGTTGCGCGCGGGACGCCCGGCATGTAGCACTTCACGAGCGGATCGCGCTCCAGCCAATTCGCCTTGTTTTCCGTGCGCTTCGCGGCAGCTTCCGCGGTATACGGAATCTGGCCGCCTGCGACGACGCCGAGCCCGGGAGGAATCGCGCCGAGCGCGCCCATCTGCACAATCGGACCGCCCTGCGCATTGTGCGGTTCGAGGTTCCAGTGAGCCGAGCCGACCGCTTCCCAGATCCCATTGAGATCCGGCTTACCGTCCGGCGTACGCGCAATGCGCGGCTGAGTTGTGCAAGCTGCGAGCGTGAGCGCGCCGAGCGACGCGAGCAGTATGAGTACGAATCGCGGCATGGCAGCGCTCCTCACTGCTTCGCTTGCAGCGCGTCGGCTTCTTCCTTGCGCGCGCCGCCGAGAATGATTTCCATGCTGTAGTTGCCTTCGTGGCAGGCGAACTCGTAGATACGCTTGTCGGTCTTCGCCATCGGGAAAACGATCGTGAAGTGATCCGTGAAGGTCTGCGGATCGACTACTGTGGCCTGATATTCGACCGTGTCGTCGGCAGTGCGCGTCAGGCGCTCGGTCACCGCCTTGTTGGCGGACGTGCCGGCGTTGTCGAAGCTCTGTGTGAGGCCGTTGAAGTTGCGGGTCTCGATCACGAGCGTGTCGCCTTCCCAGTGGCCGCGCGAATAGCCGTACCAGCCGCGCACCTCGGCATCGAGCGGCGGTCGCTGGTCGAGGAACACGGTGCGCGCGTCGTGGATCTGCTCGTTGAGGATCACGACGTGATCGCGGCCCTGGAAGATCTGCAGATAGTTGTTGTCGAAGCCCGGCGCGAACGGTGGGCCGTTGTCCGCCGCGAGGCAGCGCTCGGACAAACCGCGATCCTCCGGACCGTCCTTGCCGATGCCGCCGAATCCGAAGCGCACCGGGCGCGTGCCGGGAATGTCCTTGAACGCCGCCGCGAAGCCGCCGACTTTGGTCACGCCGTCGACGAGCTTCGGCAGACGACCGTTGGCCGGGTAGACGATCAGCGAGGTGCGCAGGTTCTCGGCCTGCGACTTGTAGTCGAGCCAGAACACGTTGTGCGCGCCCACGCCTTGCTGCGTGTACTGTTCGAGCTGCTTCTCGCGCGCCGCATTCGACTTCTCGATGTCTGCGCGCGTCTGGAATTGTTTGTCGGGCGTATCCTTCGACCGCTGCAACGGAACATCGGAGCTGAAATTCCACACACCGCGCAGATCGGGTTGACCGTACTCGTTGCGCGGCGCCCGGTACTTCTGAGCTGCGTCGGCTGCGTGCACGGCCGGTACGATTGCGACGAACAGCGACAGGACGATCGACCTCCCCAGGTTACTCATGGACGTCTCCCGTGCTTGCGAGTCTGACTACGACCTTGCCGCGCGCGCGGCCAGCTTCGAGGTACTCCATCGCCTTGGCCGCTTCGTCGAACGGATAGCTGCGATCGATCACCGGCGTGACCTTCCCCGACTGCATCAGTTCGCCGAGCAGCTTCATGTCGTCCTGTGGCAGCCGCGCGATGAAGAAACCGACTTTCTGATCGACGAACGGCTGCACGACGATCGCTTTGATGGCTCCCATGAGCGGTGCGATCCAGTCGCCCTTGGCGGCGCCGACGATGATCAGCGCACCCTTCGGCTGCAGCACGCCGCGCAGGTCTGAGAGCGAGCGATTACCGACGTTGTCCAGAATGATGTCGTAGCGCTCGCTGCTCGCGGCGAAATCTTCCTGGGTGTAGTCGACGACATGATCGGCGCCGAGCGAGCGGACCAGCTCGACGTTGCGAGTACTGCACACGCCAGTGACTTCTGCGCCGAAGTACTTGCCGACTTGTACGGCGAAGGTGCCGACGCCGCCGGATGCGCCGTTGATCAGGACTTTTTGTCCCGGCTTGATGCCACCATGGTCGCGCAGACCCTGCAACGCCGTGAGTGCAGCAACAGCCACTGAGCCGGCCTGCTCGAAAGTCACGTTGGCAGGTTTCAGTGCAACGCCGCGGGTCTCGCGAACGACCACATATTCCGCCACCGCGCCGTCGGCGCCGCCAAACACTTCATCGCCCGGCTTGAAGCGGGTGACGTTCTTGCCCACCGCTTCGACGGTGCCCGCAAAGTCGACGCCGACGCGCGCGTCCTTCGGCGAGCCAAGGCCCGACGACAGACGCATGATGTAGGGCGAGCCGCGCATGGTGTGCCAGTCGACCGGATTCAGCGCTGCCGCGTGCACTTTCACGAGCAGCTGGTCGTCGGCCGGTATCGGCTTGGCGACCTGTTCCAGCGCCAATACATCTGGTGCGCCGTAGCAGCGAGCGACGAGACCTCTCATGGGTTCGCTCCCGGCGGGCAACGCCGCGGCTGCGCCGCACGGCGAGTTGTAGCTCAGTGCGACGCACAGCGAGACGAATGCCAGCCCGATGACGATCGCGAAAATGCTCAGGATGCGGTTACGGAGTTTCATGGTCATGCGCTCCTTCGGCCGGAACTATGAGCGCGGCTGGACACGCAGGCCAACCGCTTGCGACAGGACACGGCGGAGGCCCACCGAGTTACGCCGGAGACAGACGAGTGGCGGTCATGGACGCCTGCGCGAGGGGTTCCGGCCGGGAACCCCTCCAAGCGTTGGTCTATAGTCGGCTCATGACGACTGCTGCAATTCCCGTCAAATCGCGCGGTCTGGCCCTGATTCTGGCCTGGCGGCGCGTGCGCTTCGTGCTGATCGTCTCGCTGATGTTCGGCGTGCTGCTGAACATCGGCAATCAGGCGCCGGCGGTGATCGTGTTCGCTCGCGCCATCATCGTCGGCATGGCGATTCTATTCATGTTCGGTCTGTTCGAGCAGTGGCCGAAGAACCTGTGGCGACCCTTCTCGCGCTGGGGCTGGCAGCTGCTCGGTATCGTGATCGTGATTCCGTTCGCAGCTGCGTTCGCGTACTGGATCACGACCGGGGGCGATCCCGAGCTGGGCACCAACAAGCTGCGGCAGACGGGTTACGCGCAGCTGTGCATGACTGCGCTGTTGTTCGCACCGTGGATAGCCGTGAGCGCGGTGATTCGTCAGCGCGAAGCATTTGCGCGCGATCAAGCCATGGCCTTCGAGCTGGAGAAGAGCGAGCTCGAGCGCAAGGCGCTCGACACTCGCCTGCGGCTGCTGCAGGCACAAGTCGAGCCGCACTTCCTGTTCAACACGCTCGCGAACATTCAAGCTCTCGTCGATGCAGGCTCGCCGCAAGCATCCAGTGTGCTGAAGAGCTTGATCGCATACCTGCGCGCCGCGGTGCCACGCATGCACGAGCCCGCCACGACGCTCGGCCAGGAGCTGGATCTGGTGCGTGCCTATCTCGAGCTGATGCAGATGCGCATACCCGACCGCTTGAAGTTCGCGCTGCACATCGAGCCGGCGGCGAACAGGCTGCAATGTCCGCCGATGACGCTGCTCACGCTCGTCGAGAATGCCGTTCGTCACGGCATCGATCCGCGAGAGGAGGGCGGGCGCATCGACGTCGACGTGTGGTTGCGCGATGGTCGCTGCCACGTGCGCGTGACCGATACCGGCGTCGGACTGCAGGTCGAACAAACCGGTGGACTGGGCACCGGTCTTTCGATGCTGCGCGAACGCATGCAGTTGGCGTTCAGCGGCGATGCGCAGTTGCAGCTCACCGAGGTGCAACCGCACGGCGTGTGCGCCGAGCTGGAATTCCCGGCGCGGGAGACTACGTGAAGCCGAATCGTCCGACTGCGCTGATAGCCGACGACGAGCCGCTGCTGCGCGACGTGCTCGAGCGGCTGCTCACGCAGCTCTGGCCGGAGCTGGAAATCGTCGCGCAGGCCCGCAACGGACGCGAGGCGGTCGACAAGTTCGAGGAGTATCAGCCGGACGTTTGTTTTCTCGACGTGCACATGCCGGGCATGACGGGCGTCGAGGCAGCGCGTCACATCGGACGCCGCGCGCACTTGGTGTTCGTCACGGCGTACGACCAGTACGCGGTGCAAGCCTTCGCGCAAGGCGTGCTCGACTATCTCGTGAAGCCAGTCGAGCCGTCTCGCCTCGAGGAGACGGTCTCTCGCTTGAAGGAAAGGTTACGAGCGTCGCAGCCGGCATCGAATACCGACGCGCTGTTGCATCAACTCGCTGCGAGCTTGCAGAAGAGCGCGACGCCTGCGCCGCTGCGTTGGCTCCGGGCATCGGTAGGACAGACGGTGCGCCTCATCTCCGTCGACGACATCGACTTTCTGCGCTCCGAAGAGAAGTACACGACGATCGCGTGGCGCGACGATGCGCACCAGCCGCGCGAAGCCGTCGTTCGGATGCCGCTGAAGGAGCTGCTCGGGCAGCTGGACGCCGAGCAGTTCGCGCAGGTCCATCGCTCGGTTGTCGTGAACCTCCGTGCAATCAGTCACGTCACGCGCGGCGCGAACGAGACAGCGGATATTCACTTGAAGGGCAGGGAAGAAGTGCTGCCGGTCAGCCGCAGCTATCTGCACTTGTTCAGGCAGATGTAGCGTTAGAGGGTCCGCCGATAGCGCTGGTCGTTGACCTGCACGCCCCACACCGTGTCCGTGCGCTGCGTTCCATCCGGTGCCCAGCCATCCTTCACATAGAAGCGCTCGGCGCGCACGTTACCGACGAGCACCCACAGGGTCGCGCGCCGGAATCCTGAATCGAGCAGGAAGGCGCGCGCCGATGCCAGCAGCGCGATACCCACTCCGCGACCCCACCAGTCCGGATCGACATGGATCGCCGCGAGCTCGCCATAACCTGGAACATCGGCGTCGCGTGCGGCGCAGGTCGTCGCGAAGCCGCGCACCGTTCCTCGCTCGTCGAGCGCGACCGTCGTCATCGGCTCTCGCGGATCCGTGCCGCCGAACGTGTAGCGCTGCGCGCGATCCTCCGCTTTCAGGCCATTGAGGTAATCGTCGGGAAGCAGATTGCGATAAGCAACCTGCCACGCACGCACGTGCACGCGGGCCACAGCCATTGCATCGGCAGGTTCGGCAGGTCGTAGCAGCATGGCGCGAGTCTCGCACGACTCTTCCTCGAACCGTTAAAGACTGATACAGCGGTTGACATGTCGAAACCCCGATGCAACAGGCGCGCGCATGCTGGGAGAGCCGCATCGGTCTGCATGTGCGCGTTGCGCGCATCGTGCGGCAAATCATCCTTTGACTTTTTTTCGACTGCGCGCGTAGAAGCGCTGCGCCTTCGCTACGTTCCCGCAGACAGCCATGTCGCACCAGCGGCGGCGGCCAGCTTTGGAGCTGTCGATGAACACCCACGAGCAATTGGCTCCGCCGCAGATGCGCAGCCGCTCGACGGGTTGCGGCATCACGTGCTCGACCATGCGGTAGGCGACCATCGCTGCGATCAGATCGAAATCCGTCGCATCGGCGCGGAGGTCCGCGACCACGCGGCCGTCCTCGAAGCGCAGCTCGTGCGCCTCGATGCCCGCAAGCCAATGCTCGCGCAGCGCCGCCAGCGCGCTCTTGGGCGGCGCGTTGCCGGAAGCGACAGCGCTGACCAGTGCGAACAGCTCTTCGCGCAGCTCCTTGGCACGAGTCAATGCGCGGGCGGCTGCAGCGGGCTCGTTGTGCAGCTTCTTCGTCAGCGCGCGCAGATTCTTTTCGGGCAGCAGTCGGACCAGCGTGGCCCATTCGAGCAAGCGGGCATAGCCGTCGAGCCAGTCGCGCGGGGTCTGATCGCGCCCGGTGACGGTGTTGATGAAGTCCAGGGCGGCGTCGCCGCCGATGAAGTCACGCGCGGCGAATTCGTGAGATTCGATGGCGTGCGGCACTAGACGCGCTGGACCGGTGCGCTGCGCGGATTGCCGGGAGGACGCGCGGGCGCGCCGCACGATGCGCGAATGATCAGCTCCGCCGGCACGGTTTCCGTGACGGGTGTGAACTGCGCGGGATTCTCGATTGCCGTCGCCAGGCGGTCCAGCGCGCGCCCGCCCATGTCGGAGATGCGCACGCGCACGGTCGTCAGCGCGGGTACGACGAAGCGGGCCGTCGGAATGTCGTCGAAACCCGCGATCGCGACGTCCTGCGGCACGCGCAGTCCCGCCTCGGTCAGCGCGCAGAGACAGCCGATTGCCATCATGTCGTTCGCGGCGAATATCGCGTCGGGACGCATTCCCGTCGCGAGCAACTCACGCCCCGCGCGATAGCCGGATTCTTCCGTGAAATCGCCGCGCAGGACGTATTCGGCGGCGCCAGGCAGCTCGCGATTGAGCGCGGCGCGGTAGCCACGCACGCGCTCCTGCGCATCGACGTTCACGTCCGGGCCCGCGATGTGAGCGATCGTGCGATGACCGTTGCCGGCGAGGTGCGCGACCATCGCGTAGGCGCTGCTGTAGTTGTCGACGTAGAAGGACGTGTGCGTGTGATCGATATCGACGGTGCTGATCAGCACGATCGGCAACGAGCTGCGGACGCGTTCCTGCAGAAAGCGGCCATCCACGTAGGGCGACATGACCAACAGGCCGTCGACGCGGCCGATCAGCGCCTGCAATGCAGTGCCTGCTTCCACAGCGTCGCAATGCGTGCTGGAAATCAGCAGGTGCAAGCCGCGGGCACGCGCCGCGATGTCGATGCCGCGAATCAGCTCCGAGAAGAATTCCCCGTACAGGGTCGGCAGCACGATCCCGATCGTGTGCGTGCGCCGAGTCATGAGACTCTGCGCGCCGCTATTCGGGACGTACTGCAGGCGGGCTGCAGCCTCGAGCACGCGAGTGCGAATGCTTTCGGTGACGACGCCGGTTCCGTTCAGAGCCCGCGAAACCGATGCCATCGAGACATGAGCTTCGCGGGCCACATCTTTCAGTGTTGCACTCACGCGTCAGCCCGGAGTGTGTGCTCCAGGCTCCCCCTCTTGCCGCGCTGCTTTGGAACCGCAGCTGGCGCCTATTCTGCGGAGAGCGCGGAGAGGGTGTCAAACCTGTTCCCGAGCTGGCTTCCGTGCGGCAATTTCCTGCACCAGGCGCGCGTGCGCGCGGGCATCCAGGCGGTAGAAATGCATCACCAGCGCGGAGGCGAGCAGGCCGCCCGCCGCCACCAGGGTGATCATCACTTTGATCGCCTGCGCCGTCTCCGGCGACTGCGGCTGATTGGCTACATAACCTGCCCAGCCGAGATAGGCGCCGAGGAACGCGGAGGAGGCGCCGAGCGCGATCTTCTGGATCAGCGTGACGAAGCCGAACACGAAAGCCTCGGCGCGCACGCCGGTGCGCCATTCGCCGTACTCGACGGTGTCCGGCACGATCGACCAGAAGTTGATGCCGATCGAAGCGCTCCCGATCGCGTACACGACGATGAAGCCGTACAGCACGTTGACTTCGCGCCCATCGGAAAAATACAGGCCGACGAGCCCGGCGAACGCGATCGCGAGCCCCGCCTGCCACGCCCAGCGCTTGCCGACGTAACGCGCCGCGAACGTCCACGGCAGGATCATTGCGGTGATCGTGATCTGCATCAGGCTCGCTGCTTCGCCCGCGATCGCTTCGCTTGCACCGAGGTAGTACTTCACGTAGTACACGAGACCGGAAGTCACCAGCATGTTGCAGAAGCTGAAGAAGCCGATCCCCGCGATGATCTGCAGGAACGGCACATTCGTCGCAACCATGCGAAACAGATCGCTGACCGGCGGCGGTTGCTCCTTGGCCTGCGTGATCGAGGAATCTTCCCGCGTCGCGAGGAACGTGACGATCGTGAACACAGTTGCAATCGCCGCGAGCACCGCAGTCGCGCCGAAGTAGCCGGTGGTGCGGCCGCCGCTGGTGAAGTACGTGACGAGGCGCGGCGTGAAGTAGCTGACGACGGCGGTACCGAGGAACGCGCAGATCATCCGCGCGCCGGCGAGCCAGTTACGCTGCATGGAGTCGCGCGTCATCGTGGCCATGAGCGCGCTGTACGGAATATTCACGAGCCCGTACATCGTGCGGAACAAGACCTGAGTCGCGAACGCATAGCCGATCAACGCTGCGCCTTCGAGGCCCGTGGGCGCGAACATCAAGGCGAAGCTCGCAGCGAGCGGAATACTGCCGAACAACAGGAACGGCCGATACTTGCCCCAACGCGTGCGCGTGCGGTTCGCGAGTACGCCGATGGCTGGGTCGATGATCCCGTCCCAAGTGAGGCACAGGAAGATGATCAGGCCCGCGACCTCGCTGCGCAGCCCGAGCACGTCGGTGTAGTAGTAGGCGAGGAACAGCTGCAGCGAGAACCAGTAGAAATTGAAACCGAAATCGCCGATGCCGTAGCCGAGGATGCGCGGTAACGGAATGCGATCGGCCGACTGCTCCGTTGCCACCTTTACCCCCTGTGCCGTGACGGTTTCGATGTTGGTTGCCATCAGAGGTCATCCTCGAAGGTCGATTTCTCGACGGGTGCACGCTCGTCGACGGGTGCGATCCAGTTGAACGAGCGTGTCGCGCGAATGTCCGCCGAGGAGCTGCCTGCGTACAGCCGGTACCTCCCGGACGTCGTGGTCCACTCGCGCCGGTGCACATCGTAGTAGGCGAGGTCATGCGTATTCAGCGTGAAGCGCACGATCTGCGACTCTCCGGGTGCCAGCTCCACCTTGTGGAAGCCCTTCAGTTCTTTTGCCGGCCGAACGACATCCTGCGTCACCTCGTCGCCGACGTACAGCTGCACTGTCTCGCGGCCCGGCATCGTCCCGGTGTTGGTGACCTCGAGGCTGACGTGGATCGGCTGGCCGGCCAGCACTTCGTCGGGCGCGCGCAGGTTCGAGTATTCGAACGTCGTGTACGACAGCCCGTGACCGAACGGAAACAGCGGCTCGATCTTCTTCTTTTCGTAGTAGCGATAGCCGACGAACACACCTTCGCCGTAGTGCGCGTCGCGGCCGTTCGAGTAGTACAAGTAGCTCGGATTGTCTTCCAGGCGGCGCGGGAAGGTGATCGGCAGCTTGCCGCAGGGATTGGTCATGCCGAGCAGCACTTCCGCGACTGCACGCGCGCCTTCCTGTCCCGGCAGCCACGCTTCGACGACGGCGCTGACGCGCTCGATCCATGGCAATCGCAGCGGCGCACCGTTGTTCAGGACGACGACCGTGCGCCGGTTCACTGCCGCGATGGCTTCGACGAGCTCGTTCTGCGGCCCGTACAACTCCATGTCGCGACGATCCGCGCCTTCGGTCTCCGAGGTCGTCGAGACGCCAACGAAAACAATCGCAACGTCCGCGGTGCGGGCGATGCGTACGGCTTCGTCGATCGTGCCCGCTGGCGGCCGGATGCCGAAGCGGAACAGGTGAAACGCGAGCGTGCCGCTGACGTAATCCAGTTGAATCGGATAACCGCGGCCGGCGCGCAGATCGAGCTGCACGACGCGCATCGGAATCGGAAACAACTCCGCGCCCGCCGGCGGACGAGTCGGAGTCTCGTCGTCGATGATGCGCACGCCGTCGATCGTCAGCACTGCGCTGCCGACCTGCGTAAGGCTGAATTCATATGTGCCGGATTTCGACGGCCAGAAGTAACCGGTCCAGCGCGCGGAGATCGGATCTTCCTGCGCGGCCGTCAGGCCCTCGCCGAGACTGAGCTTGTTGAAGTAAGTATCGACGCCAGTGCTCGCTGGCTTGCCGGCGAACTTCGCGTTGGCGTAGATCGCGTAGTGCAGCCCCTGCACTTCGCGAGTGGAAGTCGTGCTCAGCAGACGGCTGTCCGCTGCTGGCGTCACCAGCTCGTTGTCGACACCTTGCGCATAGTCGACGTGCATGCCAGACAACTCGCGCAGGCTCTCCAGCGCAGTGACGATGCGTGACGGGATCACGTTCGCGCTGCCGCCGCCCTGAATGATGGCAGCGTCGGCATTCGGCCCGATCACGGCAATCGAGCTCACGCTTTCGCGCGACAGCGGCAGCAGTCCCTCGTCGTTCTTCAACAGCGTGATGCTCTCGCGCGCGATGTCGACGGCGAGCCCACGATGACGATCGCTGCCGAGCTCGCCCGCAGGGCGACGAACTGCATCCATGACTCCTGTGCGGAAGAGAGTGCGTAGCACGCGCCGCACGTTGTCGTTGAGCTGCTCGATATCGACCTGCGCATTGCGGATGGCGCGCACGAGCATCTCGCCGTAGTAACGAGCCGGGCCGGGCATCTCCAGATCGAGGCCCGCGTTCGCTGCTTCGACTGTCGTGTGAATCGCGCTCCAATCCGACATCACCATGCCGTCGAAGCCCCACTCGCGCTTGAGCACTTTCGTGAGCAGGCGGCGGTTCTCGGTCATGAACACGCCGTTGAGACGGTTATAGGCACTCATCAGCGTCCACGGCTGCGCCTGGCGCACGATCATCTCGAACGGCGCGAGATAGATCTCGCGCAGCGTGCGCTCGTCGACGTTCGAGCTGCCGGTGCGGCGCTGGCGCTCCTGCTCGTTCGCGACGAAGTGCTTCACGGATGCACCGACGCCTTCACTCTGCAAGCCACGCACGAACGCGGTGCCGACGATGCCGCTCAACTGCGGGTCTTCCGAATACGTCTCGAAATTGCGGCCCGCGAGCGGATTGCGCTGGATGTTGATGTTCGGTCCCAGCAGCACATGCACGCCGAGCGCGCGCGCTTCGCGGCCGATCGCGGCGGCAGCGCGCGAGACGAGCTCCGGATTCCACGTCGCTGCCATCGCGACGCCTGTTGGAAACGCAGTGGCCGCGTCGCCGCGCGTGGAGCGCACGCCGTTCGGTCCATCGGCGAAGCGCATCGCCGGAATGCCGAGCCGCGGCAATGCAGTCGTCGAGAAGTTGTCCGCGCCTGCGACCAGCGCCGCCTTCTCTTTCATCGTCAGGCGCGCGAGCAGATCGGCGACGCGATGCTCGAGCGCAGCTGCGGAGTTCTTGTAAATTGGTAGCGCGCGCGCGGCTGCGGTTTCTGCTGCGAGCTCGTCCTGGGCGATGCGCGATTGCATGGATGTGCGTGCCTTGTTGCGCAAGCAATGGAAGTGACCGGTGCACGATGATGTGCGAACTCGCGCGCGATTGGAACTACGCGGCAGCGGTTATTTCTAGTGAAAGCGCTTTCATTTTGCGCGCACGCTGCGCGCGCAAGTTTTCTTCTGCAATCGTGCGACTTGACAGCGCTGCAGCGTCGTTCGCTGTTGCAGTCGAGCGATTGTTGCGCAGTCGCGCGGGCGTTGGCGCCGCGCGCATGCAGGGAAACCGTCTTGAAAGCGCTTTCACCTCCCTCTCGACAAAAAGATTTTCGTGAAAGCGCTTTCTTGTTGGCACTCGCGTTGACACGTCCCCGGCGCGGTGCGCAGACTCGAATCACAGAGAGTGAGTCGCTCGATAAGAGGCGCGCAGAGCGCACACGAGCACGCTCTGCTCGAGCAGCACGAGTGCGAAGGACAACAGGGGGCCAGAATGTCAGTCAACGAAGTGAGTCATCGAGTTCGCCGATCGGCGCTGTTGAGCGCGGCGATTTCTTCGTGTCTAACGATGGGTGCCCACGCGGCACAACCTTCCTCCGCGGCAACGAGTACGACCACCGAGCCGCTCGAAGAAGTGATCGTCACGGGCTTCCGGGCTTCGCTGGCCGATGCCCTGCAGAACAAGCGCGAGTCCAACCAGATCATCGAATCGGTGACCGCCGAGGACATCGGCAAGTTCCCGGACCAGAACGTGGCCGAGTCGCTGCAGCGTCTGCCCGGCATCTCGATCGATCGTGCCAACGGACAGGGCACGAAGGCCCGCATCCGCGGCCTGGATCAGAACGTGACGCTGCTCAATGACGATATCTTCCTGAGCGGCCTGGAGCTCTACACGCAGGGCGAAGGCAACGTCCGCGAAGCCGATTCGCTCGAAGGCGTCCCGTCCGAGCTGCTCGGCGGCATCGATGTCTTCAAGTCGCCGAACGCCTCGCAGAGCGAGAGCGGTCTCGGCGGCATCATCAATCTGAAGACGCGCAGCCCATTCGCCCTGAGCGGTACGACGATCGCCGGCAACTTGCGCTACGCCGATAGCGGCGAGGGTTGGGAGCCGCTTGGCGCGCTGGTGCTCAGCCACGAGTTCAGCGAGCGCCTGGCAGTCATCGCCTCGGTGTCTTACGACAAGCAGCAGTTCCAGACGGACGTGCTCGGCGGTCAGAACCGCGGCGGCTGGCGGTTTTCGAATCGCAACGATCGCGCAACGGTGACGCAGAACTACTTCGCGCCGGAATATCGCTACGCGACCGATCGCGATGAGGAGCGCGAGCGCCTGGGTGCGTCGGTCGCCGTGGCATTTCGCCCGACCGATTCGACCGAGCTCGAAGCGCAGTGGTTCCACTCGGACCTGGACATCCTGACGCAGGAAGGTTCGGTCAAGTTCGCGTTCACCGGGGAAAACGCACGGCTGGTCACCGGCGACCCCTCGTTGCCCATCGAGATCGACGGCAACGGCGTGCTCATCCGCGGGACGATGCAAGCAGATTCATCGGAAGCGATTTCGTTCGTCAAGAACACCGACATCACTTCGGACAATTTCCAGCTCAAGTTCAAGTTCGATAATGGCGGTGCGTGGCGCGCGAGCGCGGCGGCGGCGTACTCCAAGGCAGACCAGGAGAGCGCGAGCGCCAACAACGATGTGCGCTACACCGCATACACCGTGCGCGGCGAAAATGGCGTCGGCTTTGCGCCGAATGCAGGTGCGCCAGCGAACATCCGCTTCACCTATCTCAACGGCGACGGCACGCTGCCGAGCTTCCAGCTCGTCGGCAATCAGGACATGTTCACCCGTCCGGGCAACGGCTTCTTCAAGTCGCACTGGGCATTCGCCGACAACACGGAGGCCGAAAACTGGGCGGCGCGCGGCGACGTGCAGTGGGATCCGCCGTTCTTCGAGTCCAAAGGCGTGACGTTCAGCGGCGGCCTGCGCCGCGCGAATCGCAAGATCGATTACGAATTCGGACGATTCCTCGCCGATTACTCCGGCGAGGGCGAGTTGAATGGCTCGAACTTCGGTCAGAACTGGACGCCGTTCGGCTATTTCCAGGACGGCGCCATCGGCTACAAGTCCTGCGAGATCCCGGCCTCGGCGGGCGCGAATTTCCAGTTCGCACCCTGCGAGCGCTTCGGCAACTCGCCGGCGCTGATCACGCCCTATCAAACCTTCACCGGCAGTCCGGGTCGGGTCGAGACCATCAACGGCTTCTGGGCTCCCGGCCACATCACCGGCAATGCCGTGCTGGTGAACAACCGCTCGCAGATGGAGAACGCGCAGGCGTGGATCCAGGGGCTGTATCCGGACACGGAGTTCGCATTCTTCACCTCGCCGCTGGAAACGTTCCAGGTCGAAGAGAAGACGACCTCGGCCTACTTGATGGGCGATTTCGGCGAAGCTGCCGACAACTACCACATCAACATCGGTGCGCGCGTCATTCGCACCGAGCTCGGCGTCGACCAGAACGCCGCTTCGAACCCGAATCCGACCTTCTGGGGTACGGACAGCTGGAACGGCGTGCTGAAGGATTTCACGACCGTGAAGTTCGATCGCACCTATACCGACGTGCTGCCGAGCGCCAACGTCGTGGTGGACGTTACGGATAGCAGCAAAGTACGGTTTTCAGCGGCGAAGGTCATGGCTCGCCAGGACCTGTTCCAGCTGGGCCGCGGTTTCGAACAGAACTTTACCCGCGACACGAATCCGGGTCCCAACCAGGACAAGTTCCGGTTCACCAACGGCAGCACCGGCAACCCGAACCTGGATCCGTATCGCGCCAAGCAGTTCGACCTGAGCTACGAGTACTACTTCGGAAGTCAGGGCCTGGTCGCGCTGACGCCGTTCTGGAAGAAGGTCGACTCGTTCGTCACGGTCGAGACGCAGTCGATCTTCGTCATGGACGAGGCCGGCGGTCGCGCGGGACCCGTGCAGGTTCCGATCAACGGCGATGGCGGTGAGATCAAGGGTATCGAGCTGTCCGGGCAGTACGCATTCGACTTTGGCCTGGGCTTTACGGCGAACTACACGTTCTCGGATTCCGAATCGGGATTCCACAACGATGTCGATACCGAGCTGCCGATCCCGGGCGTGCCGGAGAATGCATTCAACGCCACGATCTACTATCAGAACTACGGGTTCGAAGCGCGCGTGTCTTATGGGTGGCGCGACAAGTCGTTCGACAGCAATTTCGGCTTCGCCGATCAGACCTTCCCGGCTAACAGCCCCCCGGTGGACATCACCCGGACGTTCGGCATCTGGAATCGCGACTACTACCAGATCGATGCGCAGATCGCGTACCAGTTCAGCAACAAGCTCGGTGTGACGCTCGAAGGGATCAACCTGACCGAACAGGATCAGAGCCAGTACTTGCAGTTCGAGAACCTGCCGTTTGCATTCGAGTCGGGGTCGAGGCGCATACTGTTCGGCATCCGCGGGAGCTTCTGAGAACTACATGCAGACCGACGGTCGGATCAAACGGATCGCTATCGTCGGCGGCGGCACGGCGGGTTGGATCGCGGCGGCTGCGTTGGCCAGAAAGGTCGGACGCACCTGCTCGATTCACCTCGTCGAGTCGCCGGATATTCCGACGGTCGGCGTCGGCGAAGCGACGATCCCGGGCATCATCGACTTTCTCAGGTTCCTCGGGATCGACCTGCAGGATTTCATGCGCCATACGCAGGCGACGATCAAGCTGGCGATCCGCTTCATCGACTGGCATCACATCGGCCATCGCTATTGGCACCCGTTCGGCGCCTTCGGGGTGTTCGTCGATCGGCTGCCGTTCTATCACTTCTGGCACAAGGCGCACGCCGAGTCGCTGGACGTCGAGCTCAGTCATTTCAATCTCGAAATGGCGATGGCCGAGCAGAACAAGTTCATCTTCCCCGGCAACTCGCTCGGCCTGGCTCCGAACCTCAAATATGCATTGCATTTCGATGCCGGCCTCGTGGCGCGATACCTGCGCGTCTACGCCGAGCAAGCCGGCGTCGTGCGCCTGGAACGCTCGGTGACGGGCGTCACGCAGCGCGCCGACGGCTTCATCGATGAGATCGTCTTCAAGGAAGGAGACCGCTTGCAGGCCGATCTCTTCATCGACTGCACGGGTTTCCGCGGCCTGCTCATCGAAGGCACGCTGAAGACCGGCTACGTCGACTGGACCAAGTACCTGGCGAACAATCGCGCGGTGGCGGTGCAGGTGCCAAACGTGATTCCGCGCACGCCGTACACCACCGCGATCGCGCGCGGCGCTGGCTGGCACTGGCGCATTCCGTTGCAACACCGTATCGGCACCGGGTACGTCTACTCGAGCGAGCACATCAGCGACGAGGAAGCGCTGCGCGACCTGCTCAGCATGCCCGAGAACGTCGAGCCGTTGACCGAGCCGCGCTTCATCCGCTTCACGGCCGGACGTCGCAACAAGTTCTGGAACCGCAACTGCGTCGCTCTCGGCCTGGGCTCGGGATTCATCGAGCCGCTCGAGTCCACGAGCATTCATCTGTTCTGCAGCGGCGTGTACGCGCTGCTGGACCACTTCCCCGACATGACGTTCGATCCAGTCAACATCGCTCACTACAACGAGCAGGTGATCGACGAGTTCGAGCGCGTGCGCGATTTCATCATCCTGCACTATTGCACGAGCAAGCGGACGGACACGCCATACTGGCAACAGCGCCAACAGATCGAGCTGCCGGACACCCTGGCAGAGCGGATCGAGATCTATAAGCGCACCGGCCGCATCTTCCACAAGCGCCACGAAATGTTCGTCGAGCTGAGCTGGTTCTTCGTCATGCACGGCATGGGGCTGACGCCGCAGTCTTACGACCCGCTGGTCGAGGCTTCGGACTGGCAGGAAGTGATCAAGGTCATGCATGCGATACGTCAGAAGGTCGCCGCCGAAGTCGCCGCGACCCCGACGCATGACAGCTTCTTCCCGGACAGACCCGAAGAGACCGCACCGGCTCGCGGCTGGGTGCAGCGCCGACAGGCAGTTTGACCGCACGTCAACTTCTAGGGAGTTCCCTGGAGGGCGAGGCGCCGGCACGCAGACCCCCAACAGTGCCGGCGCCTTTTCAGGGAAGGATGCTCGGCTCTTGCGCAAAATCGCGCGCAACCCAAGGTTGTCACTGCGCCGCGCACAAGCAGTGAGAGGCGAGAGCAGTCGTCCATCAGGCGGGACCCGCGTGCGCTGTATTCCGCCGGATCCAGCGCGCCAGGCAAGAAATTCAATTCGCATTACATAAGCGACATGCGTCGCGCGGTCCGCCGTGCGCGATCGCTTGATCCGCCAGAGGCATAGCATCCATTTAGCACTGGGCGCTCCGTTGCGTCCGAAAATCCTTACCGACGCGACTGCGTATGCAATTGCGTGCGGGCGACACCACGTTGTCGTGCAGTTCCCGCTCCGTTGCAGGCAACGAACACGAAATTCGCAACCGTAGTTTCCTGCTTGTGGCTGCAGTGCTACCGTCCCGCGGCCTTACGAAAAATCACGGCGCTCACACGAAGCGCTTCGTGTGACGCCAAGACGTCAAAGGAGAAGGGGATATGAGTTCGCAGCTCAGGATTTCACGCACTCTATTGGCTCTCGCGGTGGGAATAGGTTTGTCGAGCGGTGCCGCACTCGCTCAGGACAAAGCCGCGGCGAAGGTTCAGCTTCCACAACAGATTCAGACCGGCGAACAGGACGCGGCTAGCGAGGACGCTGCGCCGGCGGTCGCGGCTCGTTCTGCCGCGAGGACGGCGGCTCCGACTCGCGAGCAACTGGAGCAGCAACTGCTCGAGATGACCAGCGAGTCCAGCGAAGGACTCACGATCGAGCAGCGCGCCGACGGCGCCGAGGCCGTGAACCTCGAAGGACGCTTCATGAGCGTGCTCATTGCCACGCCTGCGGCGAACGGCGGCTACCTGCTCGAGTGCCAGACAGGCGAGGGCGCCGTCGCTCACGCGAAGCATGCGCACGACGTCGAGATCGGCAAGGCACCGAAACTCTTGCTCCGGCCGACGGAGCAGCAGCCGGCGCTCGAGGAGAAGTAGCCATGCGCAAACTCATCTATAGCGTGGTCGCTGGTGCGGCCATGGCGCTGGCCGGCGTCTCCGCGGCGCTTGCTCAGGGCCAGATCATCATCGTTAACGCGAATGCGGCCAATGTCGGCTTCAACGATCCGACGCCGGCGGCGCCGGTTGGCGGCAATCCCGGCACGACGCTCGGGCAGCAGCGCCTCAACGTGTTCGAATTCGCAGCGAACATCTGGGAGCAGGTGCTGCAGCCGAAGGTCGATATCTACGTCGTCTCGCAATTCGCGGCGCTCGGACCGAACGTGCTGGGTTCCGCCGGCACGCAGTTCGTGTTCCGGAATTTCCCGGGCGCGGAGTATCCGGACACGTGGTACCACTCGGCCCTGGCGGATCACCTCGCCGGTGTCGACCTGAACCCGATAGTCCCACCAGCTGTGAACCAGCCGCCGGACATCATCGCGCAGTTCTCCAGCGACTTTGCGTTCTATCTCGGCTTCGACAACAACGAAGGCCTGCTGGTGGACCTGCTGCCGGTGGTGCTGCACGAGCTGGGTCACGGCCTGGGCTTCTCGAACTTCGCGAACGAGGGCACTGGCACGCTGTTGGGGAACGGCAAGGACATCTACTCGCAGTACACGATCGATGTCTCCACCGGCAAGGTCTGGAACGACATGACCATTCCGGAGCGGATCGCTTCTGCGATCAACGTCCGTAACGTTTCGTGGAGCGGCATCAACGTGACGAAGGACGTGCCGAAGGTGCTCCGGCGCGGTGAGCCGTTCGTGACCATCAACGGCGGGCCGCCTTTGATGTTCAACATCGCGGCGTTCGGCGCGCAGTTGACTGCAGCCGGCGTGACTGGCGAACTGGTGCAAGCCCTGGACGACGCGATCCCAGTGACGAGCCCGACGACGACCGACGCCTGCACTGCGCTGACCAATAGCGCCGCCGTCGCCGGCAAGATCGCGCTGGTCGACCGCGGCACGTGCGGCTTCGCCGTCAAGGTGAAGAACGCGCAGAACGCTGGCGCGATCGCGGTCATCGTTGCCGACAACCAGCCGGGCTCGCCGCCGGCAGGGTTGGGCGGCCAGGATCCGACGATCAACATCGTGTCGGGCCGCGTCATTCAGACGGACGGTAACGCGATCAAGGCGCTGCTGGCGGCCGGTCCGGTCACCGCGACGCTCGATCTCGATCTCGCGTTCCGCGCGGGCACCGATCACACCAGGGGTCTGGCGATGGTCGCGGCGCTCAATCCGGTCGTGGGCGGCTCGTCGATCTCGCACTTCGATTACGGCGGCATTCCGAATCAGCTCATGGAGCCGTCGATCAACATCGACCTGACCTCGTCCGTGCGGCCACCGGAAGACCTGACGTCTTCGCAGATGACGGACATCGGCTGGTTCTCCGACGCGGACGGCGTGCCGGACGGTGTCGACAGCTGCATCGGCTCGGACCTGCAGACGCAGGTCATCGTCGACGGTTGCAACTCGAAGGCGGGCAACGACCTGCAAGCGAACGGTTGCACCGTTGCTGACGACGTCAATCAGTGCGAGATCGACTTCCCGCACAAGCCGTTGCACCAGCTCGCCTGCGTGATCAACAACACGGTGCGCCTGCAGAAGGCCAAGGTCATCACCGGCAAGGAAGCGGCGGGGATCCTGGTCTGCACCATCTTGACGCTAGGTAACTAGCAGCGAGTCGTGACTCGATCGAAGGGCTCCCGGCACACGCCGGGGGCCCTTCACTTTTTGCGAGCTGGAGTCTTGCGCTTCTTCTTCAGACCGGCACGTTGCGCCACTTCGACCGAGCGCCGCGCCCAGCGCGTCAGCTCCTCGGCCTCTTCGATGACGTCCTCCGGCACCTGGAAGTAGCCGAGGCTCGGTTGTCCCGGAAACGGCATGAATGCTTTCATGCCGCGCGAGGTGTAGTCGTCGCGATTCGCGTCGTCGACCTTGAAGAACAGCACGTCATCGTCGATCAGCGCGAAGAACCATTCGCCGCTGTACAGGCCGAGGCCGCCGAACATCCGGCGCGTGCTCAGCGCCGGCAGCGCGCCGAGCTGATCGACGACGTATGTACGATAGTTGTCTGAGACTGACATACTTGTCCCATTCCGGAGGCGCCATTCCAGAGCGTGCCATTCTAGAGGAGAGCAGCATGACGAAGCCGATCCATCGCTCCATTGCCGGTGCAATCGCTTGCCTGGCTGCACTACCGGTCTTGGCGCAGGCGCCTGCCGAGGTCTCGCTGACTCGCTTCGATTGCGCCAGCGCGGCAGGCCCGGCGGACATCGGGCGCTTCTCGGACACGATGGCGTATGAGGGCAAGAAGCTGCAGCTCACTGCGAGCTGCTATCTCATCCGCCATGCAGATCACTACATGATCTGGGATACGGGCTATCCAGCCGCCGTCGCGGGCACGACAGCGACGGACAGGACCGTCAAGGTCACGTTGATCGAGCAGCTCGCGCAACTGAAGATCAAGCCGGAGCAGATCAACTATGTCGGCATCAGCCACTATCACGGCGATCACACCGGCCAGGCGGCTTCGTTTCCGCAAGCCACATTGCTGATCGGCCAAGGCGACTGGGACGTGCTCAAGGGCCCGACGCCGTCGGGCACGACGAACGCCGCGCCGCTCAAGCACTGGCTCAGCGGCGAGGGTAAGGCGGAGCCCGTCGCGAAAGATAAAGATGTATTCGGTGACGGCACGGTCGTGATCCTCGACATGCCCGGCCATACGCCGGGCCATCACAGTCTGCTGGTGAAGCTCAAAGAGAAGGGCAACGTGCTGTTGACCGGCGACCAGGCGCACTTCCGCGAGAACTACGACGGCAACGGCGTGCCGACTTTCAATTTCAATCGCGCGGACACGCTCGCGTCATTCGACCGGTTCAAGCAGATCGCGAAGAACCTGAGCGCCACCGTGATCATCCAGCACGATCCGCGCGACATCGACAAGCTGCCGGCATTCCCGGCCGCGGCGAAATGATCGAGACGGCTCGCAACGAGGATCTTGGAGAGATACTGCAGCTGTTGCGTACGCAGCTGGAGGAGCACGACATCGTGCTCACGTCGCACGCGCTCGAGCGTGCGACGCGCGGACTGATCGAAGATCATTCGCGCGGGCGCATTCTCACTGCGAGGCTCGACGGCGAGCTGGTCGGCGTAGCGGTCCTCTCTTTTCTATGGACGCTGGAGCACGGCGGTCCGGCCGCGTGGCTCGACGAGGTCTACGTCGAGCCCTCGCGTCGCGGTCACGGCATCGGCAAGCAACTCATCGAAGCAGCGATGCAGGTCGCGCGCGACACCGGTTGCATCGCGCTCGATCTCGAAGTCGACGCCGGACACGAAGCCGCAGAGCGGCTCTACCAGCGCATGGAGTTCAAGCGTCACCGGCGCGTGCGCTGGGTGCGGATGCTCGATCGCTGACGCACGGCACGCGCGGATCGCGCGAGCACAATCGGCCAACCTGCCTGAGTCGAGCCTGCGCGACCGGCCAAACGTCGTCGTATTCTTTGCCGCATGCGAAACAATGAATCGACGTTGGTTGCGTCCGACAACCTCCAGGCCGGCGGCCGCAGCGCGCTGAAAACCATCGTCATCGCTGGCCTGACCGCCGGCGCGCTCGACATTACCTACGCTTTCATCATCTGGGGACTGCGTGGCGTGACGCCGATTCGCATCGGCCAGAGCATCGCATCGGGATTGCTCGGCCGTGAAGCCGCGGTCGGCGGCGGGACAGCGATGGGACTGTTCGGACTGCTGCTGCATTTCATTCTGGCCACGATCATCGCCGCGATTTACTACGGCGCGGCACGCAACGTCCGTCTGCTCGTCGACCGTGCCGTGCCGTGCGGTATCGCGTTCGGACTGGTGACTTACGGCGTGATGAACTACGTCGTCATGCCGCTCTCGGCGATCGGCGCCGTAGGCGACAGCGGTCCGGCGTACATCAGGATCACCGGCATCCTCGTGCACATGTTCCTGATCGGCCTGCCGATCGCGCTGATCACGCGTCGCGGGCTGCGGTGAAGTACGGTCAGTTGTTTACAGCACTAGCGATCTGATCGACACAAGCACTCTTGTCCCCTTGATAACAAAAGCCACCCGCGCCGTAGTCCCCGTACGGGTTGTAGACACCGTCAAAACCCCTGGCTGTGCAGAACTTCGTCTTGTGGCCTGATCGCCACCCGAGCGCTGTGATGGCTTCGATCTTCTTGCACTCGGCTGCTGCCGGCGTGCGGCCTACTGTTTGGTTGCCGGGAGGAGCTGCCGTTCGTTCGACTGCGATGGCCGCAGGGATTGGTTCCCTGAGTGACGTGGTTGCTGCTGTGAGCTGCTGTGGAGCGGATGTCAGCAAGTCGACCGACTCGAACAATTTTCCCTCGCATGCGCTATTCGAAGGATGTGCTGAGTCCGTCAGGAGAGACGCGAACTGCAAGAGTGCCTTGCGTTGTCGTTCGAGGGCTGCGGAATCCTTTGCGACGAGATCCTGCATGACCTTGTAGCAGAACTCGCGCTCGGCCAGCTCGTTCCGATTCTTCGTCAGCGAATGCCCGTAGTACGCGACGCAGCCAGCAATTGCAGCTGCGGCGATTGTCGCGGCCACCGGGCCGGTAATCCATCGGCTCGACTCCGTCTTCTTCAGGTCGAGCTCTTCGCGCTTGAACCGCGACTCTTGGTCCAGCTGTCGACTCCTCAGCTCGAGTTCTTGGGCATCCATTTTGGGCCTTCCTGCGGGGAACTCGCGTGCGATGGAACTTCGGGGCGCACAAAACCTATCTGTCGTACCACGCCAGACCTTCGCACGGTCCCGCCTTAAATCCAGACCGAAACCAGACCGCTCCGTGACGACTCGGCAGACCGGCGTCTTTACGCTGTCTCCCGTCCCGAACGTCACGCGAGAGCACTGCCGATGGTTTTGAGCCCCCATGCCAGCTACCCGCACGAGCGCTCCTACGTGCTCAAGCTGCACAGCGACGCCTCCCCCCGTCAGGGGCGGATCGTCGGCCGGCTCGAACACGTGGCTTCGGGACGCCAGTTTCAATTCACGTCGGGCGAGGAGCTGCTCGCCTGCCTGATCAACGCCGCCGCGCTGCACGAGCAGCAGGCCTGAAGGAGAGCGAATCATGACTGCCAGCGATCGCCAGCAACCGCATGTGACCGATACGGACGGCACAGCATTGCGGGTTGGCCCGGTGACGGAGTCCCTACCGATGTTTGACGGAGGGCCGCACCGGGCCAACCGGGCGGAGCTCGCGCAGGTCATAGCTGCCTCCAGGGGCTTGCTCTTCGTCGCGATCGCGAGCGCCTTGTCGGCGTGCGCGGCGCTCCCGCAGGAAGGTGCTCGTCCGCAGATCGCGTCGGCGGCTGACTATGCGAGCTCGCACTCGCTTACGGCGCCGGCCGGTGTATGGCCCGCCGAGAGCTGGTGGCAGTCGTACGGCGATGCGCAGCTCGATGCTTTGATTCGCGAAGCGTTGGCCGGATCGCCGGATGTCGCCGTCGCTGATGCTCGACTGCGCCGCGCGTATGCGACGGCCCAGATCGCTGACTCAGCGCGTCGGCCCCAGGCGACTGCGAGTGCTTCCGCGATTCAGCAGAAGCACAGCTACAACTACCTGACTCCGCGCGAGCTCACGCCGCAGGGCTGGGGCGATTACGCCAGCGCCTCGCTGACGTTCTCGTGGCAGCTCGATTTCTGGGGACGCAATCGCGCAGCGATCGCTGCTGCGACGTCCGAAGCGAATGCTGCGCAGGCTGAGGCGGCGCAAGCGCGGCTGATGCTCGCGACCGCAATCGCATCGGCCTACGCCGAACTCGCGCGCCAGCATGCTGCGTACGACACGGCCGCGGAGGCGCTCGAAGTTCGGACCAAGACCGTAGCACTGTTCCGTCATCGACACGAGAACGGCCTGGAGACGCTGGGCAGCGTCCGGCAGGTAGAGGCGCGTCGCTCGAGTGCCGAAGCAGATCTGCTCGCAGTCGAAGAGCGGCTGGCGTTGCAGAGAAACAGTATCGCCGCGCTGGTCGGCGCTGGGCCGGATCGCGGACTCGCGATCACGCGACCGACGGTGGATGTCGCGCGCTCGTTCGCGTTGCCGGAGCACTTGGAAGCCGAGTTGCTCGGGCGGCGGCCCGACGTCGTCGCGGCGCGAATGCGAGCGGAAGCGGCGGCGCGGCGCATCGACCAGGCGCGCGCCGAGTTCTATCCGAACGTGAACCTGACGTCGGTCATCGGTTTGCAATCGAAGGGGCTCGACATGCTGACGCACAGCGGCTCCTCCACTGGCAGCAGCGGGCCAGCGATTTCGTTGCCGATCTTCAGCGGCGGCGCGCTGCGCGGGAACCTGCGTGGCGCGGAGGCGGACTACGCCGCCGCCGTCGCCGAGTACAACCGCACTGTGATTCAGGCACTGCAAGAGGTTGCCGATGCGGCGGTCGGTCAGAAGGCGTTGGGTCCGCAGCTCGCGCGCACCGCCGATGCGGTAGATGCAGCGCGCGAAGCTTGGCGCATCCAGAGCAATCGCTACGAAGGCGGTCTCGCGAGCTATCTCGACGTGTTGTCCGCGCAGGACGACCTGCTCGCGAATCTGCGCACGCAGAGCGATCTGCAGTCCCGTTCATTCGCCCTCGACGTCGCGCTGGTGCGCGCGCTCGGCGGCGGCTACCAGATCAAGAAATCCTAATCAGGAGGTTTTATGACCAAGCATGAATCAGAGATGCTCGATGCCGCAGCCGATGCCGCGGCCGATGCACGCAATCGCGCCAAGCGTAAGAAGTGGCTGCTGATCCTCGGCAGCACCGTGTTGTCGAGTGCGATCACCTACGGCGTGTATTCGCACTACTACGGCTCGAAATTCATTTCGACCGACAACGCGTACACGGCTGCCGAGAATGCGCAGGTCACGCCTGCGGTCAGCGGCATCGTCAGGGAGGTCCGCGTCAACGACACGCAGCAGGTGCAGAAGGGTGATGTCATCGTCGTTCTCGACGACACCGACGCGCGACTCGCGCTGACGCAGGCGGAGGCCGAGCTGGGCCGCGCATTGCGACGCGTTCGCGGCTACGTTGCCACCGATGCAAGTCTCGCAGCGCAACTGGTGTCGGCTAATGCGGATCTCGAGCGCGCGAAGGTGGATCTCGAACGTCGCGAGGCGCTCGCGAAGTCGGGCTCCGTCTCCGGCGACGAGCTGACCAAGGCGCGCAATGCTTTCGAAACGGCGCAAGCAAGCGTGCGAGCGGCAGTCGGCTCGCGCGCGGCGAACGCCGTTCTGATCGCGGACACGACCGAGGAGACCAATCCTGAAGTCGCGCTCGCCCGCGCGAAGCGCGACCAGGCAATCGTCAATCTCGATCGCACGGTCATTCGTGCGCCGAAAGCAGGTGTGATCGCGCGTCGTTCGGTGCAGGTCGGCCAGCAAGTGCAGGCCGGCGCCCCGCTGCTCTGGGTCGTGCCGGTGCACGAGGTGCACGTCGACGCGAACTTCAAGGAAGTGCAGCTCGAGCGCGTCCGCATCGGTCAGCCGGTCGAGGTGAAGTCCGATCTGTACGGCCGCTCGGTGTCCTATCACGGCACGGTGGCGGGTCTCGCGGGCGGCACGGGTTCGACGTTCGCAACGATCCCGGCGCAGAACGCGACCGGCAATTGGATCAAGGTCGTGCAGCGTGTGCCGGTGCGCATCGAGCTGGACGCGGCGGAGCTCGCCGCGCGCCCGCTGCAAGTGGGCCTGTCGATGACTGCGACGATCGATACACGCTCGGACGGCTGAGCGTCGTTCAACATTCATTGGGGGAATACACATGTCCGGCACGATGTTCGAAGGCCCGCTGAAGGGATCGATGCTGTGGATAGCGGCCATCGTGCTCGCCGCGGCGAACTTCATCGCCGTGCTCGACATGACGGTCGCCAACGTCTCCGTGCCGAACATCGCGGGGAGCCTCGGCATCAGCAGCAGTCAGGGCACCTGGGTCATCACTTCTTACGCGGTCGCCGAGGCGATCTTCGTGCCGCTGACCGGATGGTTGGCGGCACGCTTCGGCGCGGTGCGCGTGTTCACGACCTGCATGGGCATGTTCGGCGTGTTCTCTCTGGTGTGCGGCTTCGCCAACTCGCTCGGCATGCTCGTCTTCGGGCGCATCATGCAGGGCGTGTGCGGTGGTCCGATGATTCCGCTGTCGCAAACGCTGTTGCTGCGGATCTTCCCGAAGGAAAAGGCTGCTGCCGCAACGGCGCTGTGGGCAGTGACCACGCTGATCGCGCCGGTGATCGGCCCGATTCTCGGCGGCTGGCTGTGCGATGAGTATTCGTGGCCCTGGATCTTTTTCATCAATGTGCCGCTCGCGCTGTTCTGCGCGCCGGTCGCCTGGCGCATGCTCAAGCGGTATGAGGACAAGCTCAAGCGCGTGCCGATCGACAAGATTGGCCTCGCGCTGCTGATCATCGCCGTCGGCGCGCTGCAGCTGATGCTCGACCTCGGCAAGGAACAGGACTGGTTCGAGTCCGCGGAGATCTGCGTCCTGGCTGCGATCGCGGTCGTCGGTCTGGCGGCGTTCCTGATCTGGGAATCGACCGAGCGCCATCCGATCGTCGACCTGCGCGTGTTCCGGCATCGCGGCTTCAGCATGTGCGTGCTGACGATCAGCATCGGCTTCGGCGGCTTCTTCGCCGCCAACGTGCTGACGCCGCTCTGGCTGCAGAGCTACATGGGCTATACGTCCAGCTGGGCTGGTCTCGCGACGGCATGGACCGGGCTGCTCGCGATCTTCATGGCGCCGATCGCCGGCATGCTCATGACGAAGACAGATCCGCGTCGGCTGGTCTGCTTCGGTCTGCTGTGGATCGCCGCGGTTACGATCTGGCGCGTGGGCGCGACGACAGACATGACGTTCTGGCAGGTCTCCGTGCCGCTCATGTTGCTGGGCCTCGGTCTGCCGTTCTTCTTCCTGCCGATCACGGCGCACGCGCTCGCGAGCGTCGATGAGGGCGAGACTGCGTCGGCGGCTGGCCAGATGAACTTCCTGCGCACACTGTCAGGTGCCTTCGCTACGTCGATCGCGACGACGGCATGGGAGAGCAAGACGTCTGCTGCACATGCGGAGCTTGCCGGGCAGGTCGATAGCACCGGCGAGACGACGCGCTCGCTGCTCGACTCGGGGCTGAACATGGAGTCGGTCCGCAGCGTGCTGGATGGCATGACCCAGGGTCAAAGTGTCATGCTCGCGACCAACGAGATCATGGCGACGTGCGCGCTCGCATTCTGCGTGGCGGCGCTGCTGATCTGGCTGGCGCCGCGCACGGCGCGAGTCGTGGACATGTCGAAAGTCGGTCATTGAACGGCGCGGAGGTTGGTGGCAGATGGCGGAGCACACATTGACGTATCGCGGCACGGTCTACCCGTGGCATTGCGACCAGATGGGTCACATGAACGTGATGTGGTACGTCGGCAAGTTCGACGAGGCGACCTGGCAGCTGTTCGCGGCGGCGGGCATTACACCGTCGTACCTGCGGGCGCAGCGACGCGGCATGGTCGCGGTCGATCAGCGGCTCAGCTATCGCGGCGAGTTGTATGCCGGTGATGTCATCAGCGTCCGCTCCGCGATCATCGAGCTGGGCACGAGCAGCGTGCGGTTCGTGCATGAGATGCAACGAGACGAGACAGGCGAGCACGTGGCGACCAGCATCCTCAAAGGTGTGCACATAGATACTGTTGCGCGCCGCTCGTGCCCGTTACCGGAAGAGCTGCGCGCCTCGGCGCGTCGGTTCGTGGTTGCGGATGCGTCACCGTGGGAGAGCTGGCCGCCGCCGCGTGCCTTCGTCGGGTGAGAGTGTCGGAGACCGCCATGCTTACTGCAGGCGATTCGGGACAGGCCGAGATCCGCGTCGAGCGCAGCGACACTGCCAAGGTGCTGGCGCTGTCGAGCGAAGACTCGTTCCCCGAAGTGTTCGCGACATCGCGGATGATCGCACTGATGGAATTGGCCGCGGCGCGTGCGATGCGGCCGGCACTGCAGCCCGGTCAGCTGTCGGTCGGCGTTTCACTGAACGTCAAGCACACCGCGGCAACGCCGGTCGGCGGCAAGGTCCGCGCCGTCGCGACGTACGAGCGCACCGACGGCAAGCTCTTCATCTTCAAAGTCGAAGCATTCGACGACGCCGGCCCGATCGGCGCCGGCGAGCACTCCCGCGCGATCATCGACGCCGAACGGCTGCTCGAGGGCGCCGCGCGGCGCAGAAAGTAACTTCATGAGAGTCTCGAAGCTACTCGCAGTGATGGGGCTTTGCGCTATGTGCACTCCGCTGATGGCGGCGGAGTTGGGGGTGCTCGCTCCCGTCATGGTCGACGGGCAGCCGTTGATGAAGCGCGACTCGCACAATCGCTCCGTGCCGGTCGTCACGCGGGTAACCAGTGGTGAGCTGTACGAGAAGCTGCAGAAGGAGGCGCGTGAAGGCTTCGTT